>ERZ773045.1-NODE-1-length-371307-cov-20.657085_pt1 | contig 371307 bp, 375 predicted proteins | sample MGYA00580635_ERZ773045 | MGnify/ENA primary metagenome ERZ773045 (study PRJEB29015, sample SAMEA2738115) | human oral metagenome | biome: human oral; feature: human-associated habitat; material: saliva | place: China | collected 2261 ...
TTGGTGGCTTTTCTGTGTGTTGTGGTTGGGGTTTGTCGGGGGGGGGTGTTTGGTGGTTGTTTTGTCGGGTGGTTTGTCTGTTTCTTGGGTGTGTCTGTTGTGTTTATTGGTTTGGGTGTGTGGGGCTATGATGTTGGTGTATTGTTTTTTGTTTTTTGGGAGGTTTTTGTGTCTGTTGTGCGTGGTGTTTTGCCGGGTGGTTCGTCTGTTTCGGGTGGGGGTTTGTTGTTGGGTGGTGTTTCGGGTTCGTTGGTGGGGGTTTGGGTTCCTGGTGTGGTGGGTGTTTTGCCGGGTGGTTCTCCTGTTTCGGGTGGGGGTTTGTTGTTGGGTGGTTCTGTGGTGGGTGTTGATGTTTCGGGGGTTTCTGGTTTGGGTGTTGGTGTGGGTTGGGGTGGTGGTGCTCCGGTGGTGGAGGGTGTGGGGTTTGGTGGTTTGGGTGTTGGTGGTGGTTTTGTGGAGGGTTTTTGGGGTGGTGGTTCTGTTGTTGAGTCGGTAGATGTTGAGGGTGCGGCTGGTGGTTTGCCTGTTTCTGGTGTTGGTGGTTCTGTGGTGGGTGTTTCTGGTGGTGGGGATGTGGGGTTTGGTGTTGTGGGTGGTTCTGGGGTGAGGTTTGGTTCGCAGGTGGGGTTTGGTGGTTCGGGTGTGTCGGGTTGGGATGGTTTTTTGGGTGGTTTGGGGTGTTCTGCTGTTGGTGTGGCGGGTTCTGTTGGTGGTTGTGTGTTGGTTGGTTCGGGTGTTTCGGTGTTTCCGTCGGGGTTGGATGTTTCGGCTGTTCCTGGGGTTGGTTCTGGTGGGGCTGTGTTTGAGTCTGTGGCGGGTTCTTTGTTGTCTGGTGGGGTGAGTGTGTCGGGTGTGGGTGTTCCTTGGTTTGGTGGGCGTGTGGGGGTTGTTGGTGGGGGTGTTTTGTCTGGTGTTGTTCCGTCTGTTTTGGGGTTGCCGGTTTTTGGTGGTGTTGGTGTTGATGGTGGTTTGTCTGTGGGGTGGGGTTTGTCGTCGGCTTCGTTGGGTGTTTTGGGTGGTGGGGGTTTTGCGGTGGGGTCTGGTTTGGGTTCTGTGTCGGGTGTGTGGGGTGTTGGTGCGGCTGGTTTTGTTCCGGGTGTGTCGGGTGTGGTTGGTTCTGTGGAGGGTTTTGAGGGTGATGGTGGTGGCTCTGGTGGTGTTGTTGGTTCGGGTGTTGGTGCTGAGGTTGTGGTGGATGGTGTGTTGTGGCGTGGGTTGGTGTTTGGGTCGTTGTTGGTTCCGGTGGGTGTTGAGGATGTTTTGGGTGATGGTGGGGTTGTTTTGGGTGTTTCGTCGTTGGGTGTGTCGGGTTGTGTGGGTGGTTTGTCGGGTGTTTATGGTGGTTCGGTTGTTTCTGGTGGTGGGGTTGGTTCGCGTGTGATGGGTTTGTCGGGTGTTTCTTCGGTGGGGGATGTTGTGGGTGTGTTGTCTGGTGTGGGTGGTTCTTTGGGGTTGGTGGGTGTTTCGCCTGTTGCTTCTCGGGTTGATTTGTTGGGGGCGGGGTTTGGTGTGTGGGGTTTGGTGGAGGCTGGTTTGGGTCGTGTTAGGGGTTTTGTGGGTGATGTGTTGTTGGGGTCTGTTGTTGGTTCTGTGCGGGGTTCTGACGGTTCGGGTGCTGGTGTGGGTGGTTCTTTGGGGTTGGGGTTTGTTGCTGGTTCGGAGGGTTTTGGTTCGCCTGTGGGTGTTGTGAATGGTTGCGGTGTGTCTGGTGGGTTGTTTGGGCGTTCTGGTTTTGGTGTTTCTGGTGGTTGGGTTGATGTTCCGTCGGGTTCTCCTGTGTTGGGGTTGGGTGTTTCGGTGGGTGATGTTTTGGGTGTTGTGGGTGGGTAGTTGCCTGTGAGTGGTGGTTGTGCGGTATGAGGGGTAGCCACATGTAGGGTGGTCGCTTGTAGATACTGGTTGCGTGTAGGGCTGGTGCATGATTTTTGTTACTGTGTGCCAGCCCTATTTTCGTGTGTGTTTTGTGGGTAGAGTAAACCCCCGGTTTCCTGTAGTTGTTCGGGTTGCCAGGGGTTTATTTTTTGTGACGTGTTCAGGTGTGTATTAGGTGTGTGGGGTGTCGTGTATTATTGGGGTAGTTATTTGTTTCTCTTCTTCTTTTTGGAGGTTGCTTCTTATGTTGAATAATGTTTTTGATGAGTGCCCTGGTTTTGTGTTTTTCTCTGCGGAGGATGTTTTGAGGGTTCGTTCTTTGGGGTTACCAGTGTCTATTGATGATTGGGTGCATGAGCATTTTGAGTTGGTTTCTAGTGTGCTTGGTGTTTCTACTGACCTCATGTATGAGCGTTTGAGGTATGCGTTTGATGGTGGTTCTGCGGGGTGGGAATTTTATTGTGATTGGTATGATGGGTTGTCTTTGGATGAGTTAGAGGCTGAGGGGTTGCCTGCTGGTGAGGTGATGCGCTGGTTTGAGGAGGGGTGCCTTGTTGGTGATGTATGGAAGCCTGCGTTTAATGTGGGTGAGGGTGAGCCGGGTTTGAGGTTTACGCGCGCGCAGTTTTGGGGTGGTGCTGGTAAGGGGGTTTGGGGCGCCTTGGGTGAGGGTGCTTTAAGGTTTAATTCTGAGTTTTTTGAGTGTGTGCGGGTGTTTTCTCGTTTGGGTGTTTCGGCGGATGCGGTGGATATGTTTTTGTTTTATCCTGCGCGTGAGTATGGTTTTTTGACGGCGGCGGAGTTGTTGTTGTCGGGTGATGAGGGGTTGCGTGCTCTTGTGTTGGCTGATGCGCGGGTGTGGGCGTTGAAGAGTCTTGAGCGGCAGGCGGTTGAGGATTGGGTTCGTGTTGGTGTGGGTAGTGTTCCTGTTCCTGGGAATGTTGTGGCTTTGACTGTGGCGGGTATTGTTCCGTCTGTGGGTGATGGTTCTGTTAGGGATTTGGGTGCCCTGTCGGAGGTTTTGCGGGTTCCGTGGGGCGTGTTGGTGCATCGTTTGGCGGGTGCTGGTAAGCGTTCTGGTGGTGTTCGTTGGTGTGGTCTTCCGGTGGGTGATGTTGCGGCTGGGGTGGGTGTTTCTGTTGATGATGTGCGTCGGTTGTGTGAGCAGGGTGAGTTGTTGGTGGAGCGTCGTAAGAGTGGGGAGCTTTGGGTTAGTGAGGTTCATCTTATGCCTGCGGGTAGGGATGATGTTTTGGTTGATGATTGGGTGCTGTTCCCGGATTCGGTGCGACTCGTTCGTGAGTTGCGTGGTTTGGGGTGGGACGATAGCCGTGTTGTTGAGTTTTTGGTGGAGCCGTCTCCGTGGTTTGGGTTGATTGCGCCTGTTGAGTATGCGCGTCTTGGTGGGGAGTATATGGATGCGGTTCTTGAGGTTGCGCGGTATCTTGGGTAGCCGCTTGTAGGTGCTGGTTGCGTGTAGGGCTGGCGCATGGTTTTGTTTGCTGTGCGTCAGCCCTATTTTCGTGTGTTTTTGGGTGCAATACACCCCCGGTTTCCTGCGTTTGTTCAGGTTGCCGGGGGTTTATTGTGTGGGGTGTTGATTATGCTTACTTATTCCCTGTTTTCAAGTGCAACAGAGACGCTTTCATATGGACTGTTGGGATAGTCTTCGTGCTCGTATTCTGGTGGCTCGGACATGGCAATGTTGCTTCTCCAAGCTATCCAGTCCCATTCTTCTTCGTTGGTTTGCCAGTCTGGTTCTCCTGGGTGCCATTCGTCGTCGTTGCCTATGAAGTCGGTAGGGTCGTAGCTACAGTTGATGGGGTAGAAACTCATGATAGGTGTTATTTGGTTAGTAGTTGTCTCGACGGTGGTGTAGGTCTGATAGTAGCATGTTGATTTCTTTGTCGAGTTTTTCGGGGTATTTGTCGAGGTGCTCGATGAGGTTGCGCCCGCCGTATTCTAGGCTATCGACTTTTAGGTAGAAGGCTACTTCCTGGGGGGTGACGGGAGTTTTGTAGGGGTTATCGAATTTAGGGAAGTCGAGGTAGGTTTTGATGATTTTTTGGATGTCTGGTCGGATGGTTCCGTTCTTGAACTGGAAGACAGGGTACCCGTTGCGTCCTTTACCGTCGGTGAGTTTGAGGATGAGGTGGTCTTCAACTAGTTTATCTAGTTCTTCTTGTGTGATGTTGAGGTATTTGCGGACGGCGGCGGAGGTGTATAGGTCACCAATGATGTCGAGCGTGGTTTTGGGTTGGGGTTTGTGCTGGTCTTCGAGGGCGTATTTCGCGGCGGCGGCGGCTCGGAGTTTAAAGGATAGGTCGAGGTAGTTTTCTTCGGTGATTTCTAGGTTACCGTATTCCACTAGTGAGTCGATGTATTCGGTGATGTGTTTCTTTACGGCGGTAGTAGGGTTGATGCGGAGGTGGGTTTCGTTTGTCATTGGGGTGTTCCTTTGGTGGGGCTACTGTTTAGGTAGCGGTGGTTTATCTGGTGGCTCTACTATAGCATGTTTAGGTCTTTGCAACCAAATCTATTTTGGGGTAAAAATAAACCCCCGATGTACCTGTGTTTTTAGGTTTCCGTGGGTTTATTATAGGGGGCGTTAGATGCCGAAGATGCGGGCAAAGAAGCCCTTATTGGCGTGGTGTCGGGTTGATGGTGTGGGGGTGTTGTTGTAGAGGTTAGTGTCTACCTTATCGATTGCGGTGATGATGGGGTAGGCGACGTGAATGGTGAAGGTTTCGATGCTGTTAGGGTTGTGCTTTTGCTGTTCGATGTGTTCTTTGAGGCGTGTCAGGAGGTTACGTTTTGTAAACTCTTGCTTAGCGGCTTGGTAGTGTTCGTCACTGTTAGTGTAGTCGATTTTTGCTTGGTCGTGCCGGTAGGTGGAGGCGATGGTTTTGAGTTCGTGTTCCCAGGCTTCTTCGGTGAGGTAGTCTTCGGGTTTGCCGAGGAGTGTCATTTGGGTGTGGAGGTATTTTGCGCAGGTGTTGGCGCGTTCGTCGTAGGTTGCTCCGATGATGGGGGTGTGGCTCATGGTGTTTTCACCTTTCTGGTTAGTCGATTAGTCCGAGTTGTTTTGCTCGGATTTCGGTGTAGATTGTGCCGGTTTTGAACAGCTTTGATAGTTCGATAATATCTCCGTTGGCGGTGTTTTTCCTGTGGTGGGTGAATGGTGTTTTGGGCATGAGTAGGGCGGCGGCGAACCTGTTTGCTTCGCGTTCCTGCTGGGTGCCTGGTGTTTTATTGTAACTGTATGGTGGGATGGTGGTTTTGTTGTTGAGGATGTGTAGGTATAGGTGCCCGAGGTTGTGGGCTAAGCGAAACCTGGTGAATACGTTTCTGATGCTTCCGGTTTTTTTGTTCATGAAGGGTCAGATAGGGGATGTATGAGTTGAAGTCTATATTTTCCCATTGTTGGGTTTCGAGATTGAGGGCGTAGTCGTTGATGTCGAGTTCTGGGGTTTTTAGTAGCCTGTTTATGTCGGGGTTTATCCTGATTTTTCCGCCGAGGTCGTAGGTGAGTTGTTGGATGTTGAGTGCTGGGGTGTTGTGGGGGTGTTTGTTTCGGTAGGTGTTGTAGAGTTTTTCGGCGCGTTGTTCGATGTGTTCGTCCGTGTATGGGATGTACGGGATTTCGGGTGTGTAGGTGGTTTGCATGGTGGTGTGGCTCCTGTGTGTAGTGGTTTTGCTGGGGTTTTATTGTAGCATTTTTGGTGGTGTTTTTCGGTGGTTTTGCGGGTTGGGATGGTAGAATCAGGGTATATATGTAATCTGTTTTTATCGGAAGGCTGATTTTTGTGATGGATTCCTGTATTGGTGCTTTTGAGTATGTCGGTGATGGTGTTTTCTCTGTTTCCGAGGAGGCTCTGTTGGGTGTGTTGGAGCGGCTGTTCGTGTTGGAGGCTGTGGAGCAGGCGGGGCTTCTAGATGATGCGCAGGGGCAGTTGGCTGTGCAGTCTTATCTGGAGTGTTCGGATGAGGCTGATAGTTTCTCAGGTTTGGCTGAGGTTGCTGTTGAGTCGTTGAAGTGCGCGGCGGGGTAAGAGTATTCAATGTTTTTCGTGTTGTTCCTTGTGGTGGCACCGCTGTTTACGTTGTATGCGATTGAGAAGAAGATGGAGTTTTGGGTTTATGTTTCTTGCATGTCTGTTCTTGTGTTTTTAGCTATCTTTTTTGATTAGTTTTTGTGTCCCTGTTTGCCGCCGTGTGGTTGTTTGCTGTGCGTGTGGTGGGTGGGGTTTTGTGCTATATTTGTTGTGTTGGCGCGGCTCTATTTTCGGGTGGGGTTGCGTCTCTTTTTATTGGTTTTGTTTGTTGTTTTGGAGGTTTTCTAGTGGCTGGTTCTCGTTCTACGGGTGATGCGGTTGCTCCTATTGTTAAGGGTAAGCTTTCGGGTTTGGCTCCGGAGGTTTTTTCTACTGAGGGGTCGTTGGATGATTTGGGTGCGGCTGGTTTCAGTGTTGGGCATGTTGTGGACGGGTTTGTGCTTGCGTCGGGTGTTCCGGTGGAGGCTGGTTCGGTGTTGGAGCGCGCGGAGGGTGTTCGTGATTTTTCGCTTGTTTCTCCTGCGTTTAGGTCTTTTGCGTCGGAGTGTGTGGGGTATGTGTGGGATGCGGGTAAGGTGAGTTTGTCGGGTGTGGTGTTTAGGCATGGTGGTTTTTCGTATGGTGTGACTCCTCGTGCTAGGTGGTCTTTTGGTGGTGTGAAGGGTGTTGATTTTGGTGCGGTTCAGGAGGGTTTTGCTGTTCTTGCTGGTGGTGTGGGTGTTCGTGCTTTGGGGGAGGCTGTGGGTGCTCCGGATGAGGTTTTGGGTGGTATGGTTGCGCCGCCTAGTGGTTTGCCGGTTTCGGGCGCTGGTGTTGGTGAGGCTTCGTCGTTTAGGTTTGATTATGATGGGAGGGGCTCGCGTATGAGTTCTACTGAGGTTACTAATGTTTTGGCGTTGGAGCAGAGGTCTTATTGGTTGTCTCGTGTGGGGTCTGTGGATGCTGTTTCGCCGCCTATTGTTGGTGAGTCGCCTGACGTTGTGGAGGCGCGTTTGAAGCGTCTTCGTCGTGCATCTAAGGGTGTTGATGGTGCGGCTCCTGTGCGTCTTATGGGTGTGCGTAATGAGGTTGAGATTATGACGTATGTGGGGTTGTTTGGTTGGATTGATGTGCGTGCGGCTAACTTGTTATTGGGTTTGTCTCGGGCGAGCGCGTCGAAGTATTTGCGCGGCTTGCAGGAGCGTGGGGTGTTGGAGGCTGTTGATGTTGCGGGTGCGGGTGGTCACCGTGTTTGGGTTGGTACTCGTGTTGGGTTGGATGAGTTTGGTATTGGTGGGGCTACTGTTCGGCGTAAGACGTTGGGCAATAGTGAGTTTCCACATCGTGTTTTGGTGAATTATGTGGGCGCAATGTTGATGAATGGTTCTGTGGATGTGCTTGGTTTGGGTGCGTCGGTTTCTGGTGGACGTGTTTCTGGTGGGGAGCGTGTTCGTGGGTTTGTGATTGTTCCGGATAAGGTTGTGGATGGTGCGGTGAAGAGCTGGTTTAGGGGTAAGGAAGGTTATCGTATGCGTGATGAGTTGATTGCGGCTCGTGCGAAGGATATTCGTGAGTGGCGTGCGGCTGGTGGTGTGGGTGTTTCGCCGGAGTTTTTGGGGTCTAATGAGTGGATGTGGGCTGTGATGTCTAGTGCTTCTGAGGGTAAGTATCACGTGCCTGACTTGTCGGTGGCTATTCCGCGTGGTGAGGGTGGTGAGCCGCGTAGTGTTGCTGTTGAGGTGGAGCGTGGTTTTGGTAAGAAGCCGGGTAGTTTGGAGAAGATTTTGGGTCAGTATAGGGATGACCGTAGTGTTTTTGGTTCGGTGTTGTGGTTGTGTACGTCGGATAGGATGGTTAATGCGGTGAATGAGTGGGCGGCTCGTGAGGGTTGTTCTGACCGTATCCGTGCGACTCGTCTGTGCCGTGAGGATGGTTCGGTATTTGAAGGCGTTTCGTCGTTTGAGTTCTAGAGTCTAGGGTTGCTGTATGGTGCCTCTGCTAGTTTTTGCTGGCTGGGGCACCTTTTGTTTGCTGGTTGGGTATAATATTCGTGTACGTTCTTTTATTTTTTGTTGCTGATTTCATGGAAGGATTACGCTGTTGCGTCTTTTTGTAGATTTGGACAATACGTTGCTGGATTCTGCGGGTCGTTTGGTGGATTATGATGCGTCCTACCGACCCGCGTGTCAGGGTTCCTATGTTTTGCGGTCTGATTTGCTGAAATATTTTAGTGACCCTGAGTTTTATGCGCCGGGTGGTATTCGGGTGAACACGGAGGTTGAGGATTTTGTTCAGCGTTCTGGTGCGGACGTGTCGTTTTTGAGTTTGAGTCCGAGCGTTGAGGTTGGGGTTGCTAAGCGTGAGTTGCTAGATTCTTTAGGGTTTGCCGGGTGTGAGTTTTTCTCGTTCACGTCCCGTAGCGAAGAATCAGAGGTTTTGACGGGCTTACTCCGTGAATCCGGTGGTTTTTGGGTTGATGATAACCCTGCTCGTTTAGGGTTGTTTGCTGAGGCGGGAGCGGATTTCGGTGTAGTCCGACATACTTACACTGAGGGTCTGTTTCCGTTTGAGAAGTATGTTGCGTCCGCTAACTATTTGGTTGGCGTGCCGCGTTAGTGTTCACCGTGTAGATATGCTTGTTTTCGGCATAGTGAAACCCCCACCAGATATTTCTGGTGGGGGTTTCACTTTTTTGTTTTGTGTCTCTTTCGCCCAGATGTTTCTGGTGCTCACTCCTTACCATCTGGGCGGGGCTCCACGGGGTCTGTGGGGCGCGAGTTCGGTTAGCAGTAATATATCAGAGCGTCACCGATTTTAGATGTTCTTGAGAGCGTCTGGGTGGTAGTTGAACTGCCCTCCGGCGGCTTCTTCCATGCGGATGAGTTGCAGGAGACGGTTCGGGTCAGGGGCGTGCTCGATAACGTCCTGGATGTAACAGGGAGCTCCTGCGCGGCAAAGCTCCATTAAGGTTGTACACATGTCGTGTCCTTCTTCTTGGAGGCGGTGACGGATATTAGCGATGTTGCCTGTTTTGATGGAGTCGATGAGGTCACGGTCGGATTGTTTAATTTCGAGCACCTCGTGTGCGGGGATGAGTCCGCCGTCGATGCGTTTCACCAGCGCCTGAGTCATGAAGACACGCCCGACGTTAGCGATAGAAGCCAGCGTGTTGTAGCGAATATCTCCCTTATCTGAGGTTGCGAGGCGTTCAATGATGCCTGCACAGTCTAGAGCGTGAACGGTGGTGAGTGTGAGGTGACCTGTCTGTGCGGCTCGGATAGCGGCTTGGATTTCTTCTTCGGTACGCACCTCACCAATAAGCATGATGTTCGGGTTCTGACGCAGAGCCGATTTGATGCCGTTCAAGTAGCTGATAGTATCAACATTCACTTCACGCTGGATGAAGATGGAACCGTTACCGTTCGGGTTATTACTATCGAAAAGGTACTCGATGGGTTGCTCAATAGTAACGATAACAACACCCATAGGCTCCCCTGTTTTCGGGTTTGGTGTAGTGACGTTGTACTGTGCGTACAGGAGGCAGGATGCTGTGGTGGTTGTTTTACCGCTACCTGTAACACCAGCAATGACGTTAAGTCCGCCTTTGCTGTGCATTGATTTGATGAACGTCTCGGGGACGTTGTAGTTTTCGGGTAGGAGGATGTCGCCTGCGAGGAGGCGGAATACCATGTTAATGTTGCCCAAGCCGGGTGATACGTAGGTGACGTTGAGACGGCAACGCCTGCCCGCATATTTACCTCTAGGGACGGTATATGAGATGTCGAGTTCCTGGTTGGCGTTGAATACAGTGGTGTCGCCGTCTAGTACGACTGCTTCCAGGAGGCGTGCAATATCGGTACGTGTCGGGTTGGGTTGTACACGGTATGTGGACACGCCGCTACCGATTTTGAAGCGGATAGGTGTGTCGGATTGGATGTAAACGTCGGATGCGCCGAGGTCGTATGCGTCGCTGATGATGCTTGAGAGCGGGAAGTTGTCGGGTTCGTCTTTGACGTTGGCGATAGATTTGCGGAGCGCCTGCTCTTTGATGGGCTGGTCTGGTTTGCCGTATTTGGCTTCGTTTGCGGCGGCAATGTCAGATGATGAGAGCACGGTGGGGTTTTGTGCTTCTCGCATTTTTTCTTGGGCGCGTTTGAGTACACGTTCTAGGAGTGCGTTCTCATCAATGGCTTCTAGTTCCGGCTCGGGTTCTGGTTCGGGCGTGCCGGTTTCTGCGTAGCGTGTGATGCTTTTACTGAGGTCTTTTAGGCGCTGTTTTTCAGCTCCGGCACGGTCGCTTGTGCCGTTGAGTGCTTCAAGGTCTGCTAGGGAAAACTCTGCTGGCATTGAGTGTATCTTTCGTAGGTGGTTGTCTTAGTGGTTTTATCGCTACTTAACATATAGCTGAGGGTGTTTTTGCTATGGGTTTCATGTAAGGTTTGTAGGCTTTTTGGTAAGGCGGTCGTATGCTACCTGGGTTGGAAAGTTTAGGTGTTTTAGCGGGCAGGTGCGCCCGCTTTTTTGTGCCTAATGATGAGGATGAGCTGTATGTTTGGTGCGGGAAAGTTGGGGTTGTTGTTGCTACAGTGATTGCTCCTGCTGTAGCTTTTGTGGGGTGCTTATTTGGGTTGTTTGGGTATGTTGCTAGTTGGAATTTTTTGGGTCTTGTAGCGGCGGCAATATTTGCTGTGGGTGCTGTTTTAACTGGTGTTGGGGTGTGGTTCAGCCCCGCTGACGGGTTGATGTTCTCGCCGTCGGGCGGGGCTGATGTTGAGGAGGAACCTACGGTGCCTCTGATGTATGTTGAGCCGGATTCTACTATTCCGCTCCCGGCTTCTTGGCTCTAAAGCCCAGCTTCTTCAAAGTATTCTTCAAGGTCGGCTGTCTGTTCGGGGCTGAACAGCTGGTAGTCCGTGTCGCGTACAATGTCGTATGCGATAAGGGACATGCCTTCTGCGTAGCCTTTGTTGTTGAGCAGGTAATTAAATCCGCCTGGAAGCCCGACGTTCACGGCATCTAACGCGGCTTCATGGAGATACGGAACGCCTGTAAGAACGGGGATACCTCCCACGCTGTAGTTTTGAACGTCCCAGAACGGCAAAGCTGACCCTTTAGCTACAACATGCTCCGGCTCCACCTTATTCACAAAGATGCTGATACGCTGTGGAGCCATGCCGCCTCCCCCGTTGCGTGTTGAACCTAACCCGTAGGTAAACTGGCGTTTCATCGTGTCTAGCGGGACAGGGTATGGCTCTGCAACATAGTAGAGGGTGCGTGATAGCGGGTAGGCGCACTGTGTCATATAGGGGCTGTTGAGCTGAACAGACGTGTCAATGATGATTACGTCAAAGTGCTCCCTTAGTGTTGAGATAACTGCCCGGTAAAAGTGTGGGTTCATCACGGCAAGGTCGCGTGGGTCTTCGGGGGCTAGAAGCGTCGCATACCCGGTTCGCTCGTTGTTGATGATGTGCTTACGGATAATCTCCCAGTCCTGATTCTTGTCCTCACCGAGCGTGATGTATTGTGCGGCAAAATCATTGAAAATGCCTGTAATTGTGGTGGACTGGTCACTAGTATTGAAGCCGACCTGACCGTCCTGCAAATCAAGGTCTACAACAATAACTTTCAGAGCGTGGTTTGCGTACCCGTGCGCTACAGCTTCCTTACCCCAGATAGTTAGAGCGTGTGCCAAACCGAGAGATGTAGTGGTCTTGCCGGTTCCACCTTTTTTAGAGGTGACAGTGACGACACGACCAATGTACGGGGAGCCGTCAATATAGGTTGCGTCTGGGTCTACTTCGTCTTGGATGGACGCTAAGTCGGGGTTTACACGGGATTCTAGTACGCCTCGGAAAGCTAATACAGGGTCGCTTTCTTCCGGCGGGGCACTCAGGAATAGTTCTAGCGCGTCGTAGAAGTTTTGGGCTACCGTGTGCGGCGGGAGCATAGCCCACTCCGCTTCCGGGTTATTGGGGATTGGTTTAGTTGCTTGAACTTCGTAGAGGCGGACGTTACCGCCCATGTCGGCGCTTTTAATGCGTGCGAGAAGCTCGGTGCGGGTATTCTCGACGGAGGCGTTTAGCTTCGCTGTGCGGCTTGCGTTGAGAATGATGACAGGGTTCTCTTCCATGAACGCAAGGATGCAGTTGAAAGCGTTATCTTTTTCCTGCGGGCTGTGTGGGTGGTTATCCCAAAGCTCCGCCAGATAGTCTGAGTGAATAACTACAGCGTCCATAGCGTTTTGAATACGTGGAGGTTTCGCTTGCAAAGCGTCCATGAGTGCTGTGATTGTGGGGAAAACGCCGAGCATGTTAGTTTTTAGTGCCGGGTTTTCAGGGGTGCCTTCGTAGAGCCTACCAGTTGAGCTGGGCGGCATAATACCTGCGCTGTCAATATTGGGGATAACAATTTTGAGGTAGTTCCTGAACCATGCGGCATCTTTCCTGCTTTCTACCGCTGGGGAAAGCAGAGGGCGCGCAGGTGTTTCAAGCATACTGTACTGGCGGGTGCCACTAATGTACACGATGTTTGGTGGGATAATACGCTGATTCTGTCGCATAGGGTAAAGGTTTCCTAGTGTGGTTCACCTGGTGCAGGTTGAGTGTTCTTAGTGTCGTATGGGTTGGAGCTGAAAGCGTCAATTAGTTCTTGGAGCCAGACTTGTATCCTGACTTGTCCGGTGCGTTTCCGAATGTCATGCATGATGCAGTTTCCTTGCTCTAGAACACTTATAGCGCTTGCTACTTGTTCCGCTGTTTCTCCTTCTAATCCCATTGCTGTTGCGCCGAGGAAACCGTCTTTCTTGGAGTTCCCGAAGGCGAAGTGTGTGCTGGCGAAGGACGTGTCGAGCTCGGCGGCTCCTGCGAATACGTCGGCGTAGCTCTGTGTGCCTAGTACTACGGCGAGGTTGAGTGAGCGTCCTAGTCGGACGGTTGATTTGACGAGCTCTAGACCTGCGGGGTTTGCGAGAATTGACCACGCCTCGTCAATTGCGAGTACTTTGCGGATATTTTTCGGCATCCTAAACATGCTTTGCCGAACGAGGAGCGTAATCATTGTGAGGATTGCTTGTCCTACGGCTTTGCTTGGGTTTTTGAGCTCTTCAATGGTTTGGGGTAGCTCTGGGAGGTTGGAGAGGTCGATGACGGTTACGCCGGGTTTAAACTCGAAGTAGTTGTCTCGTTCGCCGTCGGGTTCTGCGCTAAGTAGCACGCCGGAGCCTCGTAGCTTGTTACGGAGGGCGAGCGCGAAGGCTGTAAGGTCGTTGTTGTCTGTTTGGCGGGAGACGTTTTCGAGGCGGCGAATGAAAACAGGCATACTTTTTTCGTCCCCGTATCCGCGGATTACGTCGTTAATGGCTGAGTCTACGAACGCACTGATGGTGTGATTTTTGAGTGAGTTGGGGAGCAGGGCGTGGCATACGGCGTGTACAGCGTTCACAATGTCCGCGTGCGCTTCTTCTTTATTCTCACTGTTGTCGAAGACGACGAACGGGTCGAGGATGCCCCTGTTGGCGGGGTCTTTCGGGTCTACTCGGATAGTTTTGGTTTCTACTCCGAATACGTCCCGGATTTCCCTGATTTGGAGCAGGTCGCCTTTCCAGTCGATACCGACGACGGCGGCACCTTGGAGGGCGGCTTGGGAAAGAATCCACAGCATACTAAAGGTTTTACCACTACCAGGTTTGCCGGTGAAGAGTGTTAGAGGTGGCTCGTTGTTGCGGTTGGCGTTGTGTAAGTCAAATAGTGCGAGGTTGGAGCCGCGCACGTTGGTGCCGATGAGTGTCGGCATGCCGTATCGGTATTCATTGCGAGCCATTATTTGCCTTCCGTGGGGTTGCTTTTCTTACGTTTTTTGAGTGCGCGGGCTGTTTTCGCGAGCTGTTTCTGCTCTTGTTCTTGTGCTTCTTCGTCACGGCGGGATACCTGAATCATGGCATCTATGCGGTAGAGGCGCATCTGGTTGGGGTTGTATTCGTACCCGTCGAGGTAGCCTCGCGCTTGTCGTTTCCATTTGTGCCGGGCAATGATGTGCTGGTGCAGGTTCAGCCCATCGAACACTTCTTTAGGGGTTCCAAAGTATTTTGCAATAAGCCACGACACGATGATTGCTACCACGAAACCTGGTAGGGCGCACATGAGCATGTTGAACGGGGTTAGGAGCGCCCCCAGAGCGGCAAACAGGAACCAGAACGGGAAGAGTAGAATCATGGTGTATAGCGCCGGTGTTTTAGGGATAGGTTTCCAGAACGCGATACCCAAAAATTCGTAGAAGTGCGGTTCACGGCGGAACACATCTGTCGCGTTATGGACGACTATTTTAGAAGACAAAGCGGAGCCCCTCCTGCAAGCTGAGATACATTAAATCTGTTTCCTTTAATGTATAGCTGAGGCGGGGCTCCGCTTATGTTGTTGTTACCAGTCTAGTTCGGCTGGCTCTTGTGTAGGTGCGTCGCTTGTTTGAGGTGCAAGCTCTAGCTTATATTCAACGTCGCTTGGTTCTTCGTCGCTGTTTTCGGGTGGTAGTAGTTTCGATACCGCTCGTTTCTCTTTTGCCGCCAGTTTCTTCCGCTCTTCGCGGCGCAGGATTTTGAAATATTCGGCTACACCACTGTTAGGGTCGAAGTCACCATCTTCACGGCGTTGAGGTACGGGGAGGCGTTCGTCTACTTCCCACGCTTTAGCTAACGCATCTAGTTCCGGGCGTTCCACGGCGGCTGTGTGGTAGTCGTTTGGGTCTGCCTCGGTGATGATGATGTGGAAGCGCCGCCGTTTAACGATTTCTTCCTTCGGGCTTTTCCATAAACCGCCATATGAGCAGGAATACTCTAGTAGGTGATTTGCGTCGTCGTCGTCCCACCAGCGCCCTGTGAAACCATCAATAAGAGGCTTTAGTGTGGGCGCATAGTTGTTCGGGTCTAGACGCATTGACTTGGTGGTATTCAGCACCTCAAAGTGAACCTTGTAGTATCTGAACGGCTGAAAACCGGGGTTGCGTGCGAGATGTTTCTCAGCGTGCTGTGAGGCGATACCGCGTAAAGCTTTACTGATGATTGCTTGCACGGGGCGGATATGCCTTTGGTTTGCTGTTAGAACTAGTGGTAGAGGGATGTCTAACACTAGCTCTATTGTCTGTAACGGCGTATCTGACAAAGCGTGGTTCACCTAACGGGTAAATGGGTGTTTAGAACGGAGAGTCGTCAAAATCTGCTGACTCAGCTACAGGTTCAACGTCCATGACGGGAATATAGGGCGCAATACCGACAGTGTTGTTGAAGTTGTTCACGATTTCATTGAACGTGGCAACAGAGTCGTCTCCGATGCGTTGAATCCAAGCGTCGATAGCGGTGGTGTCTTCGTCCGTAATGTATGGTTCAATGATGTCGTAGGTCAGCGGGTGGAACAGCTCCTGCTGTTGCCTGCATACAGCCTGTACACGCATGGAAGAAGTGGCGTTCTTCAATCCGCGTCGCTGGTCTTCTGTAAGCTTTGGCGACATGGGGTTGAGGATTTCTCGGTACTGGTTCTGAATGTAGACTAGCATCTCAAGGAAACGGTACACGATGTACTGGTGGGCTACACGGGGGAATGTGCCGCTTTCTTTCATCTCGTCCGGGAGAATATCGTAGATTTTCTTTTGGAGGTCGAGATGAGTGTACAGTGTTGAGGAGATGTGCCCGGCGGCGGCGCACCAGGTACCGTCCTTATTAAATGGGGAGTAGGCGGGTGCCTCATATTCGGCAAATGAGATACGTCCCATGAACCTGTTTCCTTTTCCTTGAGATGTTTAAAGCACCCCCTATCATATCACGTTATGTGTGGAAAAATTCTAAACTCCTAAGCCACGCGATTGCGCTATTGAGGAAGTCTTGTCCCATAGGTGTGCCCGTAAGGAACACGAAGAGGATAAGTAACACTACAGCGGCGACTAACAGGTTTTTGACTGTATCCAATGGTTACCGTTCTTTCTGGTAGGAGGCACCCTCAGCTTTAGCTTTGGATACGGTTTTTACGATGTTCGGGTTGGTTTCCATTTGGAGCCACCACTTCATTTCGGCTTCGTCTTGCTTCTCCCAGTGTTCGTCGCCTAGCTTCGCTTCGGCTTCCTGCTCAGCGCGTACCTTTTCGGCGGCTTCTTCGAGCTCTTCGCGTGTCATTGCTACCTGCATGTTTGCTAGGTAGATGGACGCGGCGGCTTCTAGGGCACCGGCTCCGGTGAGGTCAGTTGCAATGGTTACATTGCTGTACCCTGTGCTTTTGACGCTGGGCTTTGAGATAGGCGGGCTAATGATTCCGGTGCGGCGGTTGTAGATTAACGGTGTGCCGGTGCGAATCATTTCTTTAATGTATTCGACGGCTTTAGGGGTAACTGCCTGCTTTTTGGAAAAGCGGCGTAGAGCGTTGAATCGCTCTACACGCTTCAGACTAGAGAAGAGAACCTTGTCAGGGTCTTCTAGCTCTTTTTCAATGTCTTTCGGGTCTACAGCGTCGCGGTAGTAGGCGCGCTTGGGTGCTTTATACTCTCCGTCTTTGTTAGCCGTTGTTCGCGCCATGAGGTGCCTCCTCCAGAGTTGCTTCGTCAAACTTTACGAGCTTGTCAGGTGCAACACTGAGGATGCGTGACAGGACGGGATTTAGCTCAATATCGTTCTCGATAGTCTGGTTGTACTGAGTGACCGCTTCGCCTAGCTCTTCAAAAAGTGGCTGGATTTCTTCTTCGTACCAGCGGCGGTACAGTGGGGTTGCCGTCTCGGAGAGGGTGTTGTGAGCGACGCGGATGTGCTTAACGGTGATGATAGCCATGCCGGTATCGCCGTCGTTCTTGCGGATGTCTGCGTTCTTCGTGAAGTGGTCTAGGTTATCCCACTCTACCTTTGCCGTCTCATCGATAGGGTCGGCGGGGTTAGCGGCGGCAAACACAGCGTACTTCTCGTAGATGCGGCGCAGAATGTATGCAATGTTCTGGCGTTCTACGGTGATTTTACGTTCCGTAACACTGTAAGTCTCTAACGCCTTGAGGACGACGCGCAGAGTCACCGCTAAGGCAATAACAGCAAGGAAGAGAAGGGTAAAAGAGTAAATGTTCATTAGTGTGCCTCCTTGAGGGCTTAGTGTTGAAGGAGCGTTATAAGTGAGATGATGATGACAGCTACACTGCCCCAGATTACGCCGCTATTGAGAGCGTCGCTTTTCGCTTCAAAGGTCGCGAACCTGTACGTGTACCACAGCTTTCCTTTGCGGGGGATGACCGGCGCAAAGAGCGGCACACCTGCTTTAGTGAAAGCGTCACCGATGATGTGAACGATAGCTCCAGCGGCTAGGCTGTACCCTAACCATGTGTAGCCGTTTGCTTGCGCTGTGCTGAAAAACAGGAGCGTGACCGCTACAGATACCACGAACGTGATAGTTGAGCTTAAACCTTTAGCGCCTTTCATAGCTTTAAGGGCACCCAGGTTAAGACCTGACACGGCAATGTGCATGGACGCTAGACAGATGACGGCGGCAAGCAGGGTGCTTAGGTTTTGGATACCGATAAACCCTAGAGGCACAAGAATGTTGTTCGTGATAGGGTTGTTCAGTAACAGGTTCACAATTAAACCTAGTGAAACAGCGCCTATGAGGGAGTGCCAGAATCCGCGGTGTACCACGTCGTGCGCTTTTGCGCGGGATTTAGCGTCTTGCTTGGTGTGAATGGTCTGAACCAGTCTGGAACTTTCACGGAACATGAACGTGATAGGTTCCCCAAAAACACCCATTGCTGATTTAGCTGTAGAGGACGTGTTATCGAAGTCCGGGATGAGCGCGCCTGCAATGAAAGCTAAACCGGCTAGAGCGTACTGCCCGACTGTTGGGTTGCCCGGTATGAAAAGGGCAGAGAATGTAGAGCCAAAGGCAAGCACCGCAATGAAAGCGGCTAACCCACTAGCGGCATGTGCTGTACCCATGAGCGCGTCATCTGTTTCACCGTGCGTATGAGTTAGGGCGTGTGTCCAGCATACGTGCCGTTCTTGGGGTGGTGATTCTTTGTCCATGCGTGTGGTCTTTCAAATCTGGTTGGTCGTTTATAAAAATATAGCGGTCTGCGGGTTTTGGTTCCGCAGACCGCTAATGGCTAGTCTTCCTTGTTGGGCTTTTCGTCGTGGGTTGCTTCTTTGGGTTTTTCGCCTAGTAGCTTGTCCATGAGTTTCGGGCGGGCTTCGGCTTTCGCACGCGCCTTGTCTTTGCGTTCTTGAACGTTCCGTTTGAACTCTTCTACGGCTTTGTCGTAGTTTTTGGTTCGGTCGTCTCGGATGCCGAAGGTTTTCGCTTCGATTTCTTCCTCTGTTTTGAGGAGGAATGTGGCTACTAGCGCCATGAGGATAACGGACGTGTACCCGACAAGTGACCAGAGTAGGGTGTCGCCGTTTCCGAAGGTGATGGTGCGTGCCATGATTGCAACGAGAACCGCTGATACTACCCATAGGCGCGCTTTGAAGCTTGCCCACGGTTGCTGTTTCAACGGTATCCAGCGCCCGCCGGTTACTTTAGTAAGCCACTGCCCGAAAGCGTACACAGTCAGGTAGCCGACGCTGAATCCGGTGTAGATAGCGGCTCCACCAAACATCACCCATTTTGCGATGTTTAGGGGTATCGTGTGGGGCAGGTAGATGTCTGCTACGGTACTGGCTGTGAGTGTGAATAGTAGCACGGCAACCCAGACGGCTATCTTTTTCTTGTCCCTGGTGTTCCAGGTTCTCATGATGGTTTGGATGTGGGTGCGTCCGCGCGTGTCGATAATGGAGTTGAAGTACTCGTATGTGTTATCAGCGGTTTGGGTGATTTTTTCTTTGGTTAAACCCATGATGTTCAGCTTTCGTTGTCGGTGAGCAGTTTCTTAGCGTCGTCTAGGGCGAGTTGCGTGTGGTGCTCGTTTGTGAGGATTCGTTCTGATGCTTCAATAGCGCTCGTGATGATGTGCCGGTGTTTGCCGAGGCGGAGGAAGCGGTTTTTGACTACGCCGTGCTGTTCGCTGGTGAGAATGTCTCCCTCGCCGCGTGTTTCGGTGTCTGCTTCCGCGATGGCGAAGCCGTCATCGTGGTTCACGAGTGCTTCCATGCGTGCTTGTGCGCTCTTTGTCTCGGCGGGGCTGACGAGCCAGCATTTAGCGTGCAGGTTGCCACGTCCTACACGTCCTCGGAGCTGATGCAGGCTGGACGCACCGAGACGTTCTGCGCCCATGATGATGATGCGTGTAGCGTTAGGGATGTCTACGCCAACCTCAACGATGGTGGATGCGATGAGGATGTCTGTTTCACCTTCACGGAACGCACGCATTGTCTCTGCTTGTTCTTTAGCTTTCATTTTGCCGTGCAGGGTTGCGAGGCGTGCTTTGGGGAACAGCTTAGCGACAGATTTCTTTAGAGCTTTGACGCTGGGTGCGTCTTGCTCTTCGCGTTCTTCTACCAGGGGTGCGACGATGAAGATTTGGTGCCCTGCCTTGATTTCGTGGTGAATGTCTTTCCACATGTGGTGGGTTTTTTGGCGCAGTACAACGTCATGTTTCCCTTCGACCCACTCTGTCTCTACAGGTTTGCGTCCGGCTGGTTTTTCAGACATTTTAATGAACGTCACTTCGCCGTATGCGATTTGGGCAATGGTGCGCGGGATAGGGGTAGCGGTTGCGACAAGAAAATCGGGGGCTTTCTGGTCGTCACGGATGCTGAGGAGCCGCTCACGCTGTTCTACACCAAATTTTTGCTGTTCATCGAAGCAAACGAGCCCTAAATCATGGAACTTTGGTGCGTTAAGCAGTGTGTGTGTCCCAACGATGAGGCGCGCCTCCCCTGTTTCAATGTCCTTTAGGACTGCTTCTTTAGCTGTGCCACTCATTGAACCTGACAGGTAGACAGGTTCCAGGTCTGTAACGCCATCCAGGGCGGTTGTGGCGGCTTTGAAAATCTGCTGTGCAAGAATGTCCGTAGGCGCAACAATTACAGCCTGCCTACCTGAATCTACGGCTTGGAGGGCGGCTAAAATCTGGATGATAGTTTTACCGGCACCCACGTCGGCGGATAGGAGAGCATCCATAGGCGTATTGGCGCTCATGAGTGTTCGGATGGTTTTCAGGGCTTCCTGCTGGTCACCTGTGAGTGTGTACGGTAGAGCGTTGAGAACCTGCTCTACATACCCTGTCTTAGCGCCTTCGTTCTTCACGCCGACGGTCAGTTTGTTCTCTTCAGCGCTCTTTCTGAGAAGCACCTGCGCAAGGACAAGCTCGTACCATGCGAGAGAATCTGTAGCGGCTCTAATATCAGCTTCTTCCTCCGGGAAGTGAAGCTTAATGAGCGCTTCGTTAAGCGGCAAGATGCCGTCGGGCAGAGCTTCCTCAGCCCAGTATTCATTCTGAGTAATGCCTGTGTTACCCTCTGTTGTGAGGCGCGTTAAAGACTCCCGTACCAGGCTGGATACGAGAGTGGTCATGATGCCTCGGGAGGGTGACTGACTGTAGATGGGGACGTAGGGGTTATCGGCGCTAGATACGTCTAGGGTGTCCATAAAGTCGCCTGAGAGTCCGATACCGCCGTAGAAGGATACTTTACCTCCGACGATGACTTCGGTGCCTACAGGGAATTTCTTTTCACGCCATGCTGTGTTGCCCCAGAACTGTACTTTAATAGTACGTTCGGCGGTTTTAATGGAGCAGTACGCACCTTTGCCACTTTGCATGCGGAACCAGCTTTGAACCTTACCCACAATATGCGCCGTGTCGCCTGCGTCAAGCCCGCGCAGGGACGTTACGGGGTTGCTTAAATCAAGGTACCTGCGAGGCATATTGTAGAGCACATCGAATAGGGTGCCGTACCCGTAACCTGCGAGGCTTTCTGCTAGGGTTTTACCTTTTTCGCGTTTGCTGTTTTGGGGGCGTGAGTCGTGTTGCGCGAAATGGAGCACCTGGACAGGTACATCTTTAAGGGTGAAGATATTTCCTGTGAACGGTGCCCCGATTTCTTCGGTGAGGAATGTTGCGATGGAACGGTCGATGGCGATTCCTCGCGCGCCGGGGTGGTTGCTTTGAATAAATTTGAAAAGCTTACTCATGGACACTACCCAGGTGGTGCCGTCACGTAGCTTCCAGCCTCCTAAATGGCGAATATATTTGAATGTTTCCTGGTTTAACCCGTATGGGTCTAGCGGCTTAATGGAGAAGCATCCGGCGGGGCTTTTCTCAACCTTAGTTTGAGGGTCAGCGTCAGGGATAAAATACGCTACTGCTTTCCACGGAAGAGTTGCATAAAGCTGTTTCACGTCTCCTGTTAGGCGCACAGATTTGCCGCAAAAAGCGAGTAGTTCTGCGAGGGTGTGCATGGTGGGCAGGTGTGTAGCGTCAGTGGTTACTGTTACTGTCCGGTCGTCGTCCTTTTTATTGAAGGACATTGCGTCGGGTGTGTAGGCTCGCTTGTATAGGGCGCGTAGGAAGTCGGCTCCTGTGCCGTTGTGTGCCATAGAAGCAGTGAAGCTCATTGTAGTGCCGGTGATGTGTACGTACACGTCGTAGGGCGCTAATGTGCTTGGCTTAATGTTCAGCTCTGCGCTTTCTGTCATTAGTTTATGGGAACCTTCCTTTATTCACAGTGGCTTTAATTGTAGCGAAAATGTGGGGCAACCTGCTATCTTGGTTGCCCCACATTTTGTGGGTTCCCGCTATGCGCGCGGGGTTCTATATTACTCGATGATGGAGCTGATAGTGTGTGCCGCTCCGAAAACGTTAGGTGGCGTGGTTGCTAGAGTGATAGCGAGAGTTTCTAGCACCTCGTCGCGGTTATCTTCGGTGACAATTTCCGGTTCCCCATCGTGTAAGATTGCGTTTAGCGACTGGAGCTCAGCATCTGTGTGTTTACTGAGTAGGATTACGTATTTTGCGACAGCTCGGTTCGGGTTGCTCGTGTCTACGGTAGCGAGCTCTGATACCGCTTTGAGTAGCGCTTCGGCTCGCTCAGCGTCCTCTACAATGCTTAGAATGGTTTGCGCGGGCGTACTGTCGGTATGGTTGCCGAGTAGCGCGTTAAGAGCTTCCCTGTCCTCTGGGGTGAGGTTACGGATAGCTTCGTATAGGTCGATAATGACCTGAATTTCCTCCGCACCGGTTAAAGTTACCTCGGCGGCTGGTTCTTCCTGCTCTTCCTCCGGGATGCCGCCTCCATCAAAGGGCGTTTCTTCCTCAGCTGGGGCATCTGTTACCTCTAGCGCTTCTTCCACAAGCTCATCCGGGGTAGATTCTGTTTCTACCGGCTCTTCAAAGACTGGTGCTGGGATGCTTTCAGGCTCCGGCTCCGGGGCTTCCTCTGTGATGGGTTCTGCATCCTCAAAGCTGGTTTCTTCCACATCGGGTGTAGCCGCTTCCTCCGAGACTGCCTCTTCGACCTCAGATGTTGTGTCTTCGTATTCTTCCTCATAGTCGCCGTCGTCGTAGCCATAGCTGTAAGCGTCTGAGACGGGCGCAGGCTGTTCCAGGTTTGCCTGTAGAGCTTTGATGTTATCTTCGTCTGCAACAGGTGCTGTGACCTCTGGTGCGGTGGTTACAGGCTGTGTTGTAACGGGCACTGTTTCTTCAACGGGTGCCGGTACTGTTTCAGGTGTCTCTGGTTTGCTTTCAGATTCGGCGTAAGAGCCCATCTTGTTGAAGAGCGCCCCGTAGCGGGAGCTGGGCTGTTTCTTTTCGCCGCCTAGTGTCATTCGTGGCATAGTGAGTAAGTCTTTCGTTCTGGAGCTTAGTGGCTCATGGTGTTGCGGAGGATACTATTCCCATAGCGCTCTTCTAGCGCTACACGGATGTCGTGGACTTTTTGTTCCAGCTCGGATAACTCCGTATGCGTCTTGGATACTCGTTCCTGCGGGATGACTTCTAAGGCTTCTTCTACGGGCGGCATGGATTCACTCTTGCCGATGACGGTGTAAAGGTTGCGGAGGGTGACAGCTTTACGGTTCAGCTCAGATTCGGGTTCTTCTTCATCTTCGTCCTCGAACGTGTACTCGTAACTCTCTGTGCCTTCTGCGCCTTCAATGGCGTATTCTTCGGCGGCTGGTGCGTACTGCTCTTCGGCTTGCCTGATGATTTCTGTTGCCGCGTCTTCGTACCGCTGTTGTTGCTCTTCAAGCTTCTGCTGTTTTTCGGCTTCTTTTTGTGCTTGGAGCGCTTCTTTGTCGGCTTTTACCTGTTCGCGGGTTTCGGCTACGATTTCCTGGATAATCTCTTCAGCTTCTTCGGCTGTCTTGCCTTCTGTGCGCTCTTTAACGAGGGTTGCTACCTGCTCAAGTACTTTCTTTAGGTCGCGTGCTTGTGCCTGCGTCAGGTGGACGTGTGCGCCTTCTGGGGCGGCTTCACTGATTCGTTCAATCACAGCTCCCTGCGTGACGAGCGAGTTAGCTGTGGATAGAGATATTGGGAAGCTTTCAGAGATGTATTCTTTCCACGTCTTAAAGCCTCGTTGCTCATAAATTTTTGTGGTGTGTGCGAAGTGCAGGAGTGACCAGAGGGTTTCTGAGGTTGCGCTAATGGCTCGGGTTAGCTTGTCGCAGTCTTCTGGGGTGAGGTTTTCGCTTTTGCGGAGAAGTTCTGTGGTGCTGTCACCTTCGCCGTTGCTGATTACTTCTACGTCGTCAATATATTCAGTCATACTGGTGGTTTCCTTAAAGTGGGGCTTTAAGAAACCTATAGCGGGCTTTAACTTTATGCGAAGAAGTAGACGAGTGGTAGAAGAGCGAAAGGTGTAATTACAAAAGGTATGAGTGGGACGCGGATAGCTTTTTTGGAGGATTTATAGATAGCTGTGATGATTGCGCAGACGATAACGAAACCGATAGCCGCCATGTTCGCTAAAGCCGCTTCCGGGTGCAGTATTGTGATGGGTGTGGCGCAGGATATGGCTACACATATGGCTGTAGCGTCACCTGACCACCAGCGGCGGGTAATAGCTGTTGCTACTAGAGCGGCAATAGATGCAGTCACTACAGCGGTTTGCTGGAAGATGCAGGCGGCTATGATGAACAGTCCCCACGCATACATCATGTGTGTTTCACTAGCTTTACGGAACGCGATGTCCGTTTGTGATGTTTGGGTGAGCATGTAAATTGTTACTGCTAACCCGGTGAGTGCTGTGGGGTTGTTTGAGTACCAGGGGTGGAATGTGAAAGCGGCGGTTGCAATGAGTGTTATTGCGGCGGCTATCAGGTGTGTTTGTGACCATAGTCGCCGTGCGCGTCTTTTAGGTTTCACCCATTCGGGTGGCTGACCTAAAAGACCGATAAGGAAAAGGCACCCAGGCGTGATAGCGGGGAGATATTTAATCAGCTCTTCTATCATTTCTGGGTGCCTTATCTTACTTTTATCGGGGTTACTGCGGGGTTACGGAGATGCATCGGCTAACTACCAGCAGTTCGCCTGCACCGTCAGGTGTTGTCTGGATAGCGTAGTTTTTCGCCTCTTCCGTGGATGGTTGCGGCAGGAAGCCGATGTTTCCTACGGCGCTTGTTCGTGCTGTCACAAACTGGATGAGCGTCCTGTAGTCGCCAACAACTTCAAGTGGTACTGATGTTTCAGAGGTGACTTTAGCGCCCAGCTCTGTAGTCCACGTGTCCAGGTGTAGGAGCATGTCTCCTTCTTTCTGGAAGTTCAGGGTGGCTTGTGTGATGTTGCTGGTGGCGCTGGCGGATGCCATAGTTAGTAGCGCTTCTTTGAGTACGGCGAGGTTCATCTCGTAGGTCTGCTCTAGCTTTAAGTTGCGTAGCTTCGTGAAGAACTGCCGGAATGTGGGGATAGCGTCTGGTGCTACGGCGCGGGTGCTGTAGAGCGCTACGGCACCTGTTTCTGTGTCGCGGAAGCCGAAAAGGTTGTCAGCCAGGACAAGCTCCACATGTTCGCCTGTGAAGCTACGTGTTTCTGGGAGGATAGCTAGACCGGCGGAGAGCTGGCTCTTGAACTTCACTACGTCCTCGCTTTCGGTCACCATACCCTGGAATGGGGCGCTGTAGATGAGAGCCACAGCGTTGGCGGGGATGGTGGAGGAGGTAAGGATTTCAAGCTGGCTGGTTTCGTTGTTCAGCTTAAACACCACAAAAAGCCCTGTGATGTCTTCACGATGCTTGATGGAACGTGCCACACGGATACCATTATTGACGTTCTGTGTAGGTACGGAACCTACGGTAACCATCTTCGGCTTAGGTGTGCGAGATAGCGTTGAAACGTCTAATGGTGAGGAGTTGTGTTTACCGGCGGTGAGGCGGACGCTTTCAATCTTTGTGCCTCCTGTATCCGACACGGCAAGAGTTGCCGTGATGGTACACTCTTCTTCCTGCGCAAGGGTAGCGCATTTCAGGGCATATTTCAGCTGGTCGGGGAACGGCAGATGTGCTGACACTTTGCGTTCACCTGTGATTTGAGCATTGTGGATGGGGTGCTCATGGTATCCGGGTGTTGGCTCGTCCATTGAGCTGGTGTGCCGGATTTCTGCTGTGCCGGTGGTGGGGTCGATGCTTAGCGTGATTTCTTTTGCTTTCACGTCGGCTACCCAGCGGAACGCGGCTGATACGTCTGCGATGCTGGCTGTTAGGGATGTTGTGTAGCGTGTCATTGGGTTGTTCTCCTGTGGTTACATTCCGTCGAGGACGGAGAGGGCGTTCTTGCTGGTTTTGCGTTTTCGCACGGGTTCGATGATGTTGCCTTCAAACAATGTGCATAGCATGGGTTGCACTTCGGTTGGGAGGCGGGTCACCCACAGTTTGAATGGGCGCGGTGAGACGACGATAACGGCTGTCCGGTTCTCTGCCCAGTGCCTAAACAGCATCGAGAGGGTCGCCTGCTCGGTGGGCGTGTATGTGTCCGCGTCTGATGAGGTGTAGAGCACAACCTTTGGGGTTGATTCTAGGATGGACACGTTCTTCTGGTTTTCAATGAAACCGGAACGGTTCTTAGTGAGTAGTTCGCTTTCGTCTACCTTTAGGAACTCGGTGTGCCCTACTAGCCCTCGGAATACGTACCGCATGACGGCTCCCCAGGCGTGCAGGTTTGAGTCGACGGTGATGTCTGGCTCGTGGATGAATAGCGGCTGGAGCTCTTGCGGGTCGCGGTCTAGGATTTCCAGGACACGCTGAGCGTTGCGTGCTACTCCCCTGTTTGGGCTTTTGAGCAGTCGCGGCAGGGATGCTTTGCCGATGTAGAGTTTCGGTACGACCTGGGTTTTGAACTTGTCCAGGTTTTTTGCTATCGCTTCGGCGGTGTTGCGTTGGATGCGTTGCTTCCCTACAGGAACCATCTCTTCTACGGTTGCATCTAGCGCGTCGTAGTCGATTTCGTTGTGCCTGTAGACGGGCACCGGAGTTGTGCTCTTTTTGATGCCGTTTGCCGCCAGGGTGTCCGTGAGAGATTGGAGGCTGGGGCGTTTAGGGGCGGTGGGTTTCTTGCGTGGGGGCATTGGTTTCTATTCTTCCTTCCGTGCGTCGTTGTAGTCGGCGTACTTTTTAGCGAAGATGTCGTCTGTAAGGATGATACCTGATGTGTATATGTCTTCTAGGATAGCGGCTAGTTCGGTTGCTGTCAGCTTCCGCTCGGTGAAAACGTATTTTTCTGCGAGCCGGTTCACTGTTTTAAAGATTCTTCCGTAGCCGTATCGCTTGAAGTACTGCCGGTGCTTCGTCTGGGGGCATACGTGGTTTTGGTAGGTGCTACTGAAGATTTTCACTTTGCTTTCGACGGGTAGGCTGTCGAGGTTTGTGATTTCTTCGAGTGGCTGGTAATCCAGACCGGGTACGAGCATTGCTGTTGCTTCTCCTTAGTAGGTTTCGTAAATGTCGGTTGCTACTTGCGCCTCGGGTTCTCCCCTGTCGATTCGGCGTTGTAGGGTTAGCGCCTCGTTCATATCCTCTGCGAAGAAGCAAATATTTAAGGCGGTGTCGATGGGGATTGTTACGTCTGCCTGACCGGAGCGGTTTTTTAGAATGATAGCGTCTGTAACTTCAACGAACTCGCTACGTTCACGGTGCAAAGCGATAACATGGTTTGCCGCCTGCAAGATAGCGTCAGTACCACGGATACTGGATGCTGTGGGTGGCTGTTCCTTCTCATTGGTTGTTGGGCGCGCCAGCTGGCAGGTTGCTACAACGGGAACGCCGAGCTCCATAGCCAGGAATTTCAACTGGTATATGACGTATGCGAGGTTGTCCTGTGTGGTGCCCTGGTCTTTGTCAGGTTTCACGATTTGGGCATAGTCTACGACGATTACGTCTAATCCATCGGCGGATTCGGCTACTTCTTTCGCTTTTTGCCTGACCTCCATCACGTTGATGTTGCCTTTTTCTACCACACGGAATTTCCAGTGGGAGATTCGGGGTTTAGCCGCGTCGAATACTTCCTGCATCTCGGGGGTTAAGCCTTCACCGTTATGGAAGTCGGGGCGTGGGATTCCGTAGCGGCATGAGAGGATGTTCTTCATAATCTCTTTGGAGCCCATCTCGACGGAGAAGAACTGGACGCTCAGACCGGCTTCACATAACGGGGCGATAATGTTGCAACAGAACGTTGTTTTGCCGATGGCGGGGCGCGCGGCGACGATGGTTAGGTTGCCGGGTTGCAAGCCGCCTATGTACTGGCTAAGGCGCGGGAAGTTACGTAGTGGGATGCCTAAAGCTTTTTGACCATTGCGGATGTCCTCGAGCTCTTTGTCGAGGTCTTCCATAATCTCAGCGGCGGTATGCGTGTATTCGTCAATGTCTGAGGTGTAGGCGACGCGCAGGTTTTGGAGCTCCTGGATGGCGTTCTCGGTGAAGCTTTCCAACTCGTTAAGCGGCACCTTGTCAGCGCCCGCGTAGAACTTTTGGGTTAGCTCCTGCATGGCGGCTTGGTAGGATGCCGCGTTGAGCATCTCGTGGATGATGGAGATGTTGTTGTGTTCAACGATTGCTTCCTCGCCCATTTCGGAGAGCTCGTTGATGCGTCGTGTGCCGCCAGCAATTTTGAAACCGGCAGGGTTGTTCGTTTGTAACCATAGGGCAACGTCGCCGCCTGTTGGTGGCGCTCCTCCGTCATTCATGATGCTTTTAATTGCTTCGTAGACGGGCAGGAGGGTTGGTTCTGTGATTGCTTTTGGGTTTACTTTTTGGAGTAGTGTTTGCGCGTGGTTTTCAGGGTCGGCAAGGGTCACACCGATAACCCAGTGTTGTAGGTCTGAGTATTGCTGGGCGATGTCTGCGCGCATCTTTCTCCTAATCAGTGGTGTACGTTTCTTTAGCAGACTTAACTCTAGCACACCAGCTGGGGTTGCCAGTGCGCTAGAGTTTTGTGAATGTTTAGTAGGTGTTTTTAGTTTTGGGTGTCTGGTTCTGGTTCGCTATCTTTTGGGGTTGTTTCGCCCGTGGGCGGGGTTTTAGGCTTCAGGTGGGCTGGTTGCTTGCTGGGGATTTCTATGCCGTCTAAGCCGCCTTCACGCACCGATTTTTCGTAAAGTTTTTGGGCGGTTGTAATGTGCCCAATTTCGATACCAGCGTAGTCGTACCTACCTGGGTTAAGGAACCAGTAGCGTGGGAGGGTTTTGCCGGTGTACAGTGGCGCGTATTTTCGCGGGTTGAGCTGTAGTAGTAGCTGTTGGGCGGCTAAGCGTGTATCAAACCGGGGGGTTACCTCTGTTACCGATGTGTCTAGCGGGTCTTCGGTAGCGTCTAGTGTCTCCGGGAAGAAGATGGCGGCAAAATCCTGATACTTGATAGTATCTTCAACAACCGCGCCAATAGCTTCCAGCGTGCGGAGGATTGTCATTCGGAGCGCAATGATGCCTGGGTGGTCACCTGAGCCGTCCCACGCGAGTTTAGCCCAGGTATGTGGGGCTATTTCCATGAACAGCTCGTGTGCGGTTGTAGGCGGCGGCACAGGCTTACTTTTATCAGCCAGGTACTCTAACGCTTTAACGGATTTTTTGGAGAGCTGTTTCAGGGCACGGCGTGCATGTAGGCGGCGCTGATGGAACATGTGTGCATCAAGCTCTGTAGTGTACTTAATAAGGTGAGAGTCACCAAATAAGCCTAGCGACCCGTCTTCCAGCTTGAAGAGAAACTGCCTGCCAGGTTTGTGGATAGGGAACAAGTGTAGGATGGGTTGTAGGTAGCCGTCGCCGTCGAGAATCCAGTCGCCGTTCTCCAAATCGCCAATAGTGACAACCTCGGTTTCTTTCATGATTTGGAGGTTTTCGTTGAGCTTTAGAAGCTCTTCCCATTCAATAGTTGGGTAATCCTTTTTAGGGGCTGGCTGAAATGTTTCTGGAATAGGGGTGCTCATATGTAAAGGTTAGTCTTCCGTGTAAGTGAGAGAGGTAAGAAAATCGTCCCAGACGAGGCGGTTGTTGTTCTTCGCTTCTTCTTGGTATAGGCTCTTGAGTGAGATGCCGTGATGCTTCAACGTGTAGATGGAGGCAAGAACAAAGGTGCCCTTTCGTGTACTCCATACCGGCTCGTACCCTAGCGGATATTTACTGGGCGGCGTATCCAATATGGATACGGGGTTGCCAGTAGTTTCCTCAACCAGCCGGTTTATTGTGTCGTGAATATATTCTTTATTGGCTTCACCGATAAAGATAGCGCGAGTCAGCATTTTCACGAAGGTGTCCGCACGTGCCGCCTCACCTTCCACAATGAAGATAACCGGCAGGTTCATTGTTCCAGCGTTCTCCAACAGGTAAGCTAACGCTTCCTCATGGTCAGCGGCTAGTTCTTCCGCTTGGTCAGCTTCAAGCCAGATAACAAACAAATCATACACGCGCTTTGGTGGGGCGGGGTATCCGGCGTTCATACACTTACTGTGCATGAGCTGTACTACCTTACACAGGTGCTCTACAACTTGCGCCTGCTGACCAGGAAGATGCGCGTGATAGCAGTTAGACACTACCTTTTGCCGGAAATTATGGGCACTAAATTTCCCGTCAGGTGTACAGTCCACGATGCGGGCTGGTGCCTGCCAGACCGGGATACCATGCCGCGCCTGCTCATCACACACAATGTTCTCGACAAGCTCTTTAAGGAACTTATCCTCACCTTCAATAAAGATACCGTAATGCTTATCAATGCTTGGGATAAAGATACTCTTATACCCCCAGGAAGAATACGCCATATCAATACTGAACGCTACCGGCGAGGTCTTCTCTGTCAATATTCGCGAGTCAATATCTAGAGGATGACCAGGGATATAGGTGTTCTTCTTGGGTGGTTTAGGTTTTTTACGGGTAGCTACTTTCAGCTCCCTACCGGCGCTTACAACTTTCTCACCAGCCCGTAAAGCTCTTTTAGGCGCGCCCCTTCGTCCACTCGGGTTGGGGGGCTTCCGGGTGCTCAGGGTCATAAGGTACGCCTTTCACAATGTGCTTAACACCATCAATGATAACAAAGAACCTCGTGCGCTGAATCTTGTCGGTCAGAGCCTGTGCTTTACCCGAGCCAGTCGGTCCCATAATGAGAACCATTGGCGTTGGCGGTGCTATCATGGTTAGCCCATGTTTAGCGGCGTAAGTCTCTCCCTTACCTGAGACGTTTACGTAGATGACGGTAACCATCGTTTCGCTTCCCTCTTCGATGGGGAGCTGGGCACCGCCGGAGTCACCAAGACCGATAGCGAAAACGCCGCTTTCGATACCGGGCGCAAAAATATAGTAGGGGTTGAAGCTTGCCTTTGTGGGCATGGGTGGTTTCGCTCGGATGCTCAGTAGCCCGCCTTTTTGGTCTACCGCTATTTTGCCGTCTGTGTCGTCGAGGACGTAGGTTCGGGTGTTGGTTAGGACAGCGTTGAGATATTTTAGGAGTTCCTGTTCGGAGCCTGGGGAGAAGCTGTCTTCTAGCTTGTAGGTGAGGATGGTGGGCTCTAGCCCTGTTTCTTTATCCCATTCGTGGACTGTCCAGGCTGATTCGGCTTTTTCTTTAGGGATTCTGAGTTTGTCGGAGCCGCCGTTGGTGAGTTTGCGCCGGACGGCGGCTTTTTGTTCCAGAATCCATTTAGGGGAAAGGTACGAAGCGATAAGGTGTATGGTGAGGAAGCCTAAAGCGATGAGCATCATTATGCCGGGGAACGGCGTAAATGATGCTGAGAAGGCACAGATAGCCCCTACAGCGTATAAACCTAACGTTACCCATCGGCGTTGCACTGTGGGTAGCTCGAAGGTTTCTGGGCGTTCTGTGGGGTTTCCGTCTTCGTCTACGGGTTTCGGTAGTACCCATAGGATTGGTTTTGGGATTTTGAAGGCGACATGTTGCGTGTCGCTATTCGCGTATTTTAGGCGTTCTTTCCATACGGGGCGTTTAGGTTCGTAAGGTTTCCACTCTGATTTTGGGAGGGATTTGTTGGCGAGGAGAGTTTTCTGCTCTTTGTGTTTGTCCCAGCGTTTTAACCCGTAGGATATGCCTGGTTTTATAAGTAGGTACAGTATTAAAAGTATTGTTGGTAGCGTGTATGTTCCCATAATATTTGACATAGCAAACCCCCTAACCTGTTGCTTGAAGGTTAGGGGGTTTGCGTCATGGGTTTATACGTGTTCTAGAGGTTTAGAACGGGGGCGCTTCGTCTCCGGCGGGTGCGGCGTTCCAGTCGCCGGTGTTGTACTGCGGCTGAGGCTGACCGTACTGGGGTGCCTGCTGACCGTACTGTGGCTGTGCCTGGTTCTGCCAGCCGTTGTTACCTTGACCCTGCTGGGGTGCGGGCTGTGCGTTGTTGTACTGCTGGTTGCTGGATTCCTGTCGGGTTACAGCAATTTCCTGGTAGCGGTCTAGGGCAACGGCGATGGTTGCGTTGCGAATCTCATGGCTGGTTGCCTTGAAGTTTTCGGGTGCGCCCTTTGGCGTAAACTCATTATGGTAAACGTCGCCATGCACTAGTACGCTAATGCCTTTCTGGTTGAGCTGACGTACAGCACGCTCAGCATCCTCACCAAAAAGCTTCATCCTGTAGTAGTGAGTGTCGCCGTAAGGCATGCGCCCGTTTGCCTGTTTGGAGTATGCGCGGGTGTTCACGGCTACGGAGACGGTTGCTGAGACAACGTTATCCGGGCGCTTGTCAAACTCGGCAGGCTTGGTAGTCCTGCCCAGGATGGTGATGCTAGGTGCGTCGTAAAGAGCCAAAGTGTTCTTTCCTTTGTGTTGTAGTTGAATGGTCGGGCGTTATCTAGTGTACCTTATTTTTGGGTCGCTAGTTTTCTTCTTGTTTTCCTCGTTTTGCGTTGGGGTCTAGTCGCCACCACGGTGAGTAGATGTCAATGGTGCGGCTGATGTCTTCGAGGGTTTCTTCGGGGGTTCGGTTAATCTTATATCCGAGCTCCTTTTCCATGTAGCTGTGGATTGCGAGTGCCCAGTGTCGGCGCATCTTTTCAATGTCGTCGTTATCGCGTGCAATGTTGAACGCCTCGACATTGAAGTATGGTTTGAACACTTCGGGGATTTCGTAGGAGACGACGGTTTTAAGGTTGTCGTCAAACGCGGTTCGGAAGTGTCGTGCCATGCTGTCTGCCGCCGCTGAGGTGAGCGTGCCGTATGCACGGTAGGCGCTTGCTTCGTCGGTGACGTTCGCCCGTTGCGTCTCTGGCTGTTGTAGAGCCAGCTTCATGTAGGTGTCTTCGGCGGGCTTAGCGCGAGGTTTAGCTTTCTTCTTGTCCGCCTGGTGTTTAATTGGGACAAGCATATCGCTACGGGGTACAAGACCTTGTGATTTGCAGTTCTGGCAGTACATGCGCTCGTCGTACTGGTCAAACCACATGAATACTTCGCCGTGCTTGTAGACGCGCCCACAGGAGGAACATGTCACATATGTAGGCTCGTTGATAGTATCCGTGTGACCTGTATCTTTGAGAAGTTTCTTGGGTACGAGAGTTGATGCTTTGCTGACGGTACGTAGGGTTGTGCGCCCGAGCTTGCTCCGGTTAAGAGCGTCACGTGTCTTGTCGCCACCTGCGTTCTTAGCGCCCGCCAGGAAGGAGTGCCCCGCCTGTTTAGCAGTTACACCACCCACAACAGTAGCCGTGCCGATACCTGTGAGGCGTTTCGCCGTGTCGGTGACGTTCGCGATAGCCTGTAGAGGCTTCACAGCAATATTTCCGCCGTAGGTTTTCACGAGCGCGAAAAGGCGGTCTTTCATAACCCACAAGGCAACGGAAAGCAGAGCCAGAACGAAGATGCCCTGCCACCAGCCCACATCAGCCATAATCTGATACGAGAACAGCACAAACACCATAGCCATGATTTCTAACAGACCAAAGATTAGCCTTGCAAGGAACAGCCAACCAGCATTGATGCCGTACTTCTTAGCAATATCGATACCCTTATCTGTACCACTCAGCAAGATAAGCAGGATGAACGGTAATGCCAGAATGTAGAGCTGAAGTATCAGCGTCAGTACGATAGTGAACAACGCGAACAGGGTCGGCACCGTCAGAGCAATGATGGAGACAACGAACGCAGAGATACCTACACCGGCGCGGGTGCCGCTGGAAGCGCCAACCCAGGTGTTCCAAGCCTGTAGCGGCTTAGCGTTCATATCCTGTGTTCCGCGTGTAATCTCAACAGCAGAGCTGGAGTTCGTAGCGGCGGTGGCGGCGGCGTGAGGTGATAGACCATCACCAGCTTTAGTGGGGTCAATGTGACGCTCATTAAGCCACGCCTGGGGGTCGGTTACGTTTTCCTGGTTACCCCAGTCAGTGCCGGGGCGCACCTCGAAGTGCAGGTGGCATCCGAAAGCGAAACCCGTGTCTCCGCTGGAGCCGATTTGCTGACCGGCTTTAACCTCGTCACCGACGGAAACTTTTAAGCTTCCATCTTGGAGATGCCAGTACATGGTGGCTACACCGTCGTGCTGGATGATAACGCCGTTTGCGCCGTCTGTTGCCTTCTGAGCGTAGACGACTTTACCGTTACCAGCCGCGTAGATAGGGGCACCACATTGGGCACCGAAGTCGATACCCTTGTGAACGTCACCGATTTCGGGTCGGTTACCGAAGGGGCTTGTCATGGCGGCTTCGGCTGGGCGTGCCCATTCACCGTTAGATACGTTGCCTGTTACGGAGCTTGCAGGTGGCACCTTAATGTCCACGTCTTTTTCGTCGTAGTTGCTGAAAGCGTCTACGACACGCCACCAGTCGGTAGATACACCTTGTGCTTCGCGTGCTTTACCGCTGGTTTCGGAGCCGGTGGGTAGGTGCCCGGTGGTTTGGGTGGATAGCTGATACAAAGCCCAGTTGTTTAGGGTGGTGTCGCCACCCATAGGTACGCTCGCGTCGCCTACCCATTTGGTGTTGTGGTTCCCGATAGTTTTGCCGTCTTTAACCCATGTGGGGATAGGTTTACCTTCTGCCCATAGGTGGTTTGGGGTGGTGCCGAATTGACCTAATACCCACGGGTCGAATACGAAGAGCTTCGTGAAGTTGCAGGAAAGCTGGGAGGCTACAATGTTGCCGTAGTTTTCGCTTACGAGCTGGGCAATTTCGTCCTCGGTAGCTTCGATGGGGTTTTTGCCTTCTTTTTCGGTGCTGTAGGTGTTTTTCTTGTTGCCGACTTCGGTGGTACACCATTCCCCGTCGTTGCTTAGCTCTTGGGCTGTTGTTTTGATGGTGGCGCTCTGAATGAAACCGGCGACACGGTTGGGGAGCGGCAGGAGGAATGTTGCCTGCCAGATGATAGGTACGGCAAGGAGCCCCGTGATGGTTGATACGGCGAGGCGCTTCTTATTCTCCGAGGTTCCCTTGTGCTTGATGAGCGGGTAGATGTTAATTGCTACCGCTGTGAGGAACACAAGGAAACCGAAGGGTAGGAAAATGTTGAAGGTGAAGTATTCGAGGAGCCCGCCAGGTTCGCCTAGCTTACTGCCTACAGTGATGTTGCTCAGACCAATAAGCTGACCAATGTCCTTGAAGCTGAGGATGAGCAGAGCGAGGAAGATACCCACTACCCAGGTGGTTGCACCGAGGAAGATGTTTCCCACGAAGGTACCTAATGCTGAGGAGTAGCGCGCGCCCTGTCCGTTTGCGTAGATTTGTACGCGCGGGTCTTGGCTGGAGCTAACCCTGTCCCAGGTCGCTGTGGGGTCGAGGCGGGTATCGTAGTAATGGTTGGCTTTCGGGTCTTTCGGCTCAGGGTTGCTGGAGCAAGCGTCAATGACGAGGTAATTCCATTCGCCCGTGTACGCTGTCCATGTGTAGCCGCCTAAGCCGAAACGGTCGAAGAAGTTGAGCTTAGCGCCCTTGTTGAAACCTGCGCCTTCGGTAGCTGATTGTCCGCCGATGATGAGCTGTTGGTTGTTCTTCTCCAGGTCTATGCCCACCGTTTTGAGGAGCATGTTAGCTCCGCTTTCTGGTGTTGAACGTCCACTGGTGGCGGCTGATTTACTGAACGCAAGGAACTGTAAATCGTTGCTTTGTGCGTATTGGTAGACGCGGGCTGGGAAGCTGTCTTTGCCGAAAGCGTCACACATCACCCATTTGCTAACGTCGAGTGCGTGTGCGTCTTGTGTTTTGGTTGCTCCTAGTCCTGTGCCGGTTACCACTGAGACGGCGATAAGGAGCGCGGCAAACAGTGATACTAGGGCGCACCACACCCCCTTAACACCTTTTGGTTTTTTAGTGTTAAGGGGGTTTCCTTCAGCTGGTTTAGCTGTGAGGGTGGTTTGTTTGCTCATATATTTCCTCTAAAAGCCTGCTTCCTAGTTCCTATAGCGCAAGATGCTCTCGACTTGCCTGCTGAGTATTGCGTAGGCGGGGTCGGTTTGTGGGTTTTCTTGGAGCCATGCGTGGATGAGCTTCAGTTCCTCTGTGGAGAGTAGCTGTAGCTCTTGTTTTGGCTTGTCTAGTGCGTTTTCGACTTCCTCCGGGATTTCGTTGTTGCGTGTGTTGTTGAAGGCTTCATTGATGCGGGCGTTTTCTTCCTGGTTGATGAAGCGTTCACCCAGTTTGTTTTCGATGCGGCGCGCGGTTCCTGCCAGGCGGTAGCGTTTCGTGTTTTCGGTACCCATGACCTTGTGCACAGCTTTTTCGGTTGCCTTGAAGCTGTCGTCATTTTGCACGTCGAATCGTTCCTCTTCGGATACAGGTTGGCGTGCGTTTTCGTGCTCGACAAGCTTTTGCAGGCGGCGTTGCGTGGTACCTTCGCCGGGGAGTCGCTTACTGAGAGCTTCTGCCACGTTTTCTTTGTGCTGTTCCTCAGTGGGAGCTTCCCATTCGGTTCCGGCACGCTCGGCGTGTTCTTGCTGGGTAGCGTATTCTTGCTGTACGGTTGCCTCTGCCTCGGCGGTTTCTGCGTCGAGGGCTTCTTTGTAGGCTTCCGCAATTTTTCGGGCGTTGCGGATGTCTTTGGCGCTTCGCATCCTTTCGATGGAGGTGCTGTGGGCTTTCGCGCCGTGTTCTGCGGCGTTGATTTGGTTGAGGGTGGATGCTGTGCGCTTTGCATCCTCGAAGCCCTCGATGTCTTCGGTTGCTTTGCGGGCGGTTTCAAGACCTGTACTGCGTGCGGTGAGGATGGTCTGAACAGCTCCGGAGCGCCCGGTTGCGCTGAGTGCTTCGCGCGGGTCGAGGGTCTTGACTGCTTCGGTGAGTCCGCCGCGCAGACCATTCTCGGTGTAGCCGCGCACGAAGCCGTGTTTAAGCTCAGCGGGTGCACCTTCAACGAAACGGACGGCACGTTTGCCGACCTTTGTCTTGCCGAGAATGTTCTTGCTGTCGGTCATGTTCACGGTTCCGGCGATACCTGAGCCGCCCATGATTTTCTTCATAATCTTACGGGTACCCACAAGCATGATGATAGATGCAATGAACTGTGCGAGGAATACGTAGATGTATTCGTCTACGGCACTCGTAAGGTTGATGAGTAGCAGGGATAGCAGGCAGAGCATGAACGTGAGGATTGCAGATTGGGCGTAAAGACCCAGTAGCGTCGTCACGTATTTCATGGTGTTCTTCTTGCTGTACCTGCCAAACAAAGCGAGGAGTAGGATGAACGGCAATACCACTAGCATGAGGAGCAGTACAGCTTTAATGACTGCCTTGTAGATAGCGTAGTAGCCGACGGTAAAGCCTGACGTGAGAGCGGCAATTGGTGCCAGAACAGCAGTTGTTGCGCGCGCTGTAGGCTGTTTACCAGCCCACATTTTCAGGTATCGCGAATCTGTACCGGCTCCATTGTTGAGTCCAGCTTGCAGGTCGACAATTTTGTACATGTTGGGGTTGGTTACACCCACAGATTTGCCCGGCGCGTCCTCTGTGGTAGTTCCAATACTCATGAGGTCAAGCTGGTAGAGCGCCCAGTTGTTCACGGTTTTGCCGCCGCCCATCTGGACGGGGGCACGTCCTACCTGGGCGCTGTTGGTGTTGGTGAACGTGTGCGCGGTTGTTGGGCGCTGTGCGTCTACTGCGTAAAGTTTGTTGTACCCTACGCCCCATTGAGCGTATGACCAGGGTGTGAGCGTGTTCATGCGCCACACTTCGCACATGAGGATACGTGTAGCGGGGTCGGAGTCGTTCCTATTGGTGTTGTATTTGATGCTGGTAGATGCGCCAGTGGCGGTGCAGATTTCGTCTCCGATAGTGCCGGATACGAGAGCTTCCGCAATGGCTTTGTCGACAATGTTGGTGCTTTGGTCTACAGCCCGGATTGTCTCGTGAGGTTTCATGAGTGTCGCGAAAGCTAAAGCGGAGATGAGTAAGATGCCACAGAACAGCTTCGCGATTGTTTTGAAGGCACCGGCTTTGCCTCGAATGATTTCGTAGGTGATGAAGGCGATACCGATGAACGCGAAAGTTGCGGCAAGTGGAAAGAAAACGCTCTTTGTGAAGGACTCAATCAGCTGAGCGATGAGGTTATCCACGCCGAAGGTCTGCAAGATTGGGGACATGCCCATGTTCAGGGCGGCGTTTGCGAAGCGTGTGATAGCGGCGGCTGAGATGATTCCTGCGTTAGAGAAGTCAGTCATAGCCGCGTCTGAGTTGAAGAGCAGGTTAGTGAGGGACGGGTCGTATAGGTTACGGCGTGTGTCTGTCATGTCGCCGTCGCCTGTTCCGTACACACCGCCCTTAATGGGGGCGCGTGTCGGGGTGCAGGACTTGTTGTAGCTACCTGATTCGGTGAACAGTTTAACAGGTTTACCGTTCTCGTCCAGCTTGTCGGTGCCGTCCGGGTTCAGGCAGTAGTACTGGTTGATAGGGTTGTTGAAGTTTGCGGCTGGGTTTTTCTTGAGGAAGTCTTGGATTTTGGTGGGGTCGGAGACTTTCTCAGCCAGCTTTTTACCGGCTTCGGCTTGCTTTTCGCTGACGTATTTTTTAACGGCGTTAGTGTATGCGTTGGGGACGCAGGCGTAGAAAGCGGATAGAGTTTCGTCTCGCTTTGCTTCGTCTTCGTCTACGCTACAGGTGAGCCCGTATTTGTTAGCGGCTTCAAACCAGCTTTTATTGTGTTCTTTCCAGTCTTTGAGTGTTTCGGTTGGTTTGTCGGTTGCGTCCCAGTCGTAGTGCGGGTTTTCCAGGTTTGCGGTTTTTGCCGCTTCGGAGCAGGCGTTTTCGTCAGCTAACTTGGAGATGGTGTTACGTGTGCCGTCGGGGTTTGTGACGATACAGGTGGTGCCGCCTGCCGCTGGCTGTGCGGGGGCGGTTTGCAGGTTTTTAAGGTCGTCGGGTAGTTTCACGTCTTCGGCTGTTTTACCGGCAACGGACGCTACGATGGTGTTGATGATTTCTTGCTCCATCTCAGCGTTGGTTGCGGCTCGGGCTGAGTAGAGCGTGTTGTCGAAGCCGACACGGGCGTACCCGCGTGTTGCCATGACGTTAGCGTCAGAGGTGTCGAGGATGGTGTTGATAGCGCCTGCGGCTCCTCCTTCGGCTCCGGCGTTAAATGCGGATGCGATAGCGCCAAAGTAGTTACCTTTAGCGATTTCATTTTTAAAGGCGCTACCGGCGGCTCCGAGACTGTCCCCGATGCCGTTGAATACGACACTCACGCCGAGCGCCAGTGTTTGGGACGCACCAAAGTTACCCATGAGTCGGGCTTGTGTTTGTACCTGAATGTGGTCAAATTCGCCTGAGTAGTAGGTTAGGCGGATGTTGTAGCCGTAAAGTTCGAGGGCGGTATATTTGTCGACACGGGCGCTGGCAGTTGCGGGCACGGTTTTAATGCCGGTGGGCAGTCCGAGCCACGGCATGTCTAGTTTCGCTGATTCCGCTCCGCCGCGCTGAATACCGCCGGGTGCAATTGCTTTGAAGAGGTTTTGTCCGAGGTCGCCAATAAAATTAGGGACGTCGCAGTTGTGGTAGGTGAGGAGTCCTCGGTTGGGGTCGTTCGCGTCGCATGACCATTTTTTGTTTCCTTGGTAGTACCCGTCGACGGCTGATTTTTCGTGGTTGTAGATGTAGCCGGGTGTGAGGACACGGTTAATGACCGAGGCAAACGTCGCTTTATTGTTTGCGCCTCGGGTCTTTTTCAGGGTTTCATTGAAACCTTTGTCGCCTGTTTCGGTGACACCCAGATTTTTCTGCGCTTCTTGTAGCTTCTCAATAGTTTTCTTATCCCCATCGTCTGCGTAGGCGGCGGTTCCACCTGTTAGGGGTGTGAGGGTGAGGAGAAGAACGAGTGCGAGCATGACGGAAGCAACGAGCCGCATGAATGGGTTCTCGTTGCTCTTACTTGCCCTGTGCATGGGGACGCTCCCCCAGGTTGTATAGGTTTTGCCCATGTTTTTATCCCGTGTCGATTGGGTTGATAACTGTTAGGAATATAGCACGCGAGGGGCGACACAGAATTTTTCCGTGTCGCCCCTCGTATATTGTGTAGGAGCTTTCCTATAAGGAGTTCTCCACCACTAAGGTGAACCAACCTGCTTAGGGTATATCAGGGTTGCTGGGTTTTGGTGGTGTTTTTGGGTGGTGGGGGTGCCCCGGTTTTGAGGTCGTGCAGGGCTTGCTCGTAGGTGCGTGTGTATCGGCGTGCTTTAGGGGCGTCGTGTTCTCCGGCGGCTTTCAGTCTGTCGCCTTCTTTGTAGTTCCAGCCTATGGTTTTGCGGATGTGGCTTCCGTGTTCAAAGAGCTGTTCTACCCAGTTTTGTGGGGTGATGGGCAGGTCGGGTCGCTCTTCGGATAGGCGGATGAGTCCGGAGATGTTTGTATTGACGCGGGTGCTGACACGTTTAGTGGCGCGACTGTTTTCGGGTTCTTCCCTGCTAGGGTCGATGTTGGGTTTTACAGTTACGATGTCTAGCAGGTTCACGTCTACACCGTTTGCGATGAGTGCTACCGCAATGTTTCGGTATGCGGCTATCGCGTTAATTACATCGTCAGCTGGTACGCCCGCTACACGTGCGGCTTCTTTGCAGGCTTCTTTTACGAGGTCGTCGTGGGCGATTGTTTTGTGGTGCCTGCCGTCACTAGTGGTTGTTTCTTTGATGCTGGGCGGTAGTTCCATGTGCGGGGTGGTGTCGTCCCAGCGGATGATGGGGTGTGTGTAGGCGTTTTCGACTATGGTGTAGCCGTATGGGTTGCTTTTGCGGGGCATTAGGCAACTCCTGGGGTGTCGATTGCTTTGTAGGAGGATACGCCATATTTGACGGCGGTGTTTACCGCGTCGTCAATGCGTTGGCGGATGAACGTCTCAATTTCGGGTGCGGGTGTTATGAGCTTCTTCCCGCGTTCTGGTTCGTCGGTGGTGAGGATGAGTGTTCCGTGGTTCCAGTGGAGCCACATGTTTTCGGTGAGGTTCTTCCATGCTTGTAGGCTGTTTACGCGCCAGGTTTTTGGTTGAGATGCGGCATCTGTGTTGCTTAAACCGGGGATGTCGAGGGCAACGGGCACGTCGGAGAGGTCGGGCTCCCCTACTGGTGTTTCTGTTTCAATTTTGATGGTGAGGGTGGTGTCGTCAAGGGTGAGGGTTGGGTTCTGTGTGTAGATGCGTAGTACTTCTTGGGTTTGAAGTTTGGTGTTGCGACGCAGGGTTTCTACGCGGCTTTCTTGGATTTCGCGGGGGGTTCCACTGGTGCCTGTTTCGGGTTTGAGGCTGTAGATGCGGTTTTGAGCTTTGCGTAGCTCTGTTTCGTAGAGAGTTTCTACGGTGGTTACGAGTGGGTTGGTGGGGATGGTGAGGATTGTTGTAGCCATTTTCTGTTACCTATCTGGTCGGGTTTTGATGGTAGGCATATTCTAGCATCTTTTGGGGATAGGTTAGGGGCGCACATGCTTCGTTGTTCATGTGCGCCCCTGCGGGTTTAGCTTGTAACCTAGTTTTTCTTGGTGTGTGCGCTTACGTTTTCCGGGCTTATTGTGCGGGGCGGCTAGGTACTGTTTGTTGTTCCCCAACTAGCGGTTTTGCGTAGTTTGCGGGACTGGGGTGCTTTCCCGATTTGCCGGTTGTGTGATGCGCCGGTTTTCTAGGTTATTTACTTATGTGTTGTATATATCAGAGTTCAATCTTATGGTCGGCTACAGCGTCCACTGCATCGTTGTGGGCGATGATGATGATTTGCTGTGCGTTCATCACTCCTCGGATGGTTTTGATGGTTGCGTCCATGTTGCGCGGGTCGTATGCGGTGAACGCTTCGTCTAGGATGAGGGTGCTTGTGGAGCCGCCGAACACTTTAGCCATTGCTAAGCCGATTGCGAGGGATACGGCTGAGAGTTCGCCACCGGATAGGAGGGACACTTCTCGGGTTTCACCTGTGCCGAAGTTTGCTTGTACGTTGAAGTCTTCGGTGATGGTGATGGTGAGGATTGTTCCGTTGGTGAATCCGGTGATAAGTTCTGAAGCGAACTGGGCAAGTTGAGGGATTGTTGCGGCTGTTACGTCACGCCTAAATTCTTCAAGTGTTGCTTGAGCTTGAAGGTTGCTTTCCTGCTCTTTGAGGAGGGACTCGTAGGCTTTTGCGTCTTTCAACTCTTGTAAGAGTTGTGTTTTGAGGGTTGCGTGTTGGGTTGCGACGCTTGAGTGCGATGCATTTGTTGCGTAGCCTTCCTCGGTGTTGGCGGAGATTTTCTTGTCCAGGTCGGCAAGCTCCTCCTCGGCGCGTTTCAGTGCGTGCTCGGTCACCTTGGGGATGGTGCTGAGGCGCTGTTTTAGGGTGGCGATTTCTGTGTTGAGGCGCGCGATAGTTTCTACCCCGCGTTCTTTGGCGCTGTTGAGGCGTTCAAGTTCTCGGGCTAGGTCTTCAATCTTTTTCACGTCGTTAAAGATGTTGAGTGCTGTGGTGTGCTCTGCCTCAGCGTCTGCAACTTTCTTTGTCGCCTTTTTGAGGTTGGCTTCCGCGTCTTTCAGTGCCGCTTTAGCGGTCTTGAGCTGGGTGTATGCGCCAATTACAACGGTGAGCGTTGCAAGTGTACTCTCAGTGGCTGTGATGCTTTCTGTGAGGCGCGTGTGCTCTTCCTGCTTATTTTTTGCTTCTTGGGTGAGGTTGTTGATGGTTTCTTGGAGTGGCTTGAGGACACGCTCCTTGTTTTTGATAACCTGCTGGCAGGTGGGGCAGGTTCCGTTGAGGTTTGCGATTTGGTTGTATCCGGCTTCTGTTTCGGGCAGGAGGCTGTTTCGGATGAGGTTGAGTCGTGCGGTGAGGTCGCTGACTTTTGCGCGGTTTTCCCTCTGTTCCTGCTCGAGAGCTTTGTGAGCTTTCTTAGCTTCGGTGACGTTCTTGTATGCGGAGCTGTTAATGATGGTTTCAGCATCGGTGATTTGGGTGTGTAGGTTGGTTTTGGTTTCTTCGAGCTGTGCCTTACGGGTGTTAGCTTCTTGGAGCGCATTGAATTTTTCGTTGTACACGGCTTCTACAAGGGTGTAGTCGTATGCTTCGCCCTTGTTGTCGGTGATTCGGTTTTCGAGTTCTTTAGCGGCTTCGCTGATGCGCGCTACATCTGTCTTGGTGTCGGTTAGACGTTCTTCTAGGGTGTCTAGTTTTTCTTTGGTGTTGGTGTACGCCATGTAGTTGTGGCGTGCTTCGTCTACTAGCTGTTTCTGCTCTTCCTTTCGGGTGGTGAGTGTGCGCCAGGTTGCGCGTTGGGCGTTGAGTGTTTCTGCGAGGTTTTTTTCGCGTTCGGCTAGTTCTTCGACGGTTTTCTTATGTGCTTCGATGCCGGCGTGGTCGACGGTTTTGCTGTCGACTTCTCGTTTAATGGCGCGGCGCTGTAGACCGCACTCTTCTAGGGCGTAGGAGTTTGCGGTGATGCCGGTGAGTTCTTCGATGATTTTGCGCCGGTCGTCGGGGCGTGAGTTGATGAAGTGGTCTGTTTCTTTTTGGCGGAACAGGATGGTTGCTTTGAAGATGTCTTCACTCATGCCGAGGGAGCGCATGATTTCCCTGTTGCCGTCTTTGACGGCGGTGCCTGCTACGTGGCGGGGTGCCCCGTTTTTGTCGATGTGTTCTAGTGTCACCTGAACGTTACCTTTGTAGTTCATGGTGCGGGTTGCTACGTATTTTTCACCGTCGACGGTGTAGGTGAGTGCTACTACGGTGGGTTCTAGCTTGTCTGTGTTTTCGCGTCGAAGGTCGACGTTTTTAGTGACTCCGGCTGGGCGGGTGCCGAATAGTGCCCAGGGGATGGCGTTTACGATGGAGGATTTTCCGGCTCCGTTGCCGCCGGTAATGTGCGTGATAGAACCTTCTGGGAATGTGTCGGTGCGCTCTTTGTGGGTGCGGAAGTTCTTAATGTACACGGAGTTGATAGTGAAAACAGTCAAAAGGTGTTGCTCCTGCTTCTCTAGCGGGTGGGATAGTAAATGCCTCCCATAATTATATGTCATGGGAGGCATTTATGGTTATGGGTTGTTTAGGGGGTCGTGGTGGCGGTGGGGGTTGCTGTTGCCGCCGCCGCATTTTCCTTGGCTAGAGCGAGGATGAGTTCTTGGATGGTGAGGTCGTGTCCGTCAATTTTCCAGCTGTTAGTTTTGGTATCCCAGACCATTGTGACGGATACGGGATAGTTTGTGCGGGTGTAGATGTTCTGGGGGATGTGGACGATTCCGTATTCGGTGAGCGCGTCAGCTGTTGAGATGACAGCCTGGTCGCTGATGGGTTTGATGTTGCCCGCCCCACCCATTGTGTTACCCAGCCCGGCGGCGAGATAGATTACAGCTACCATCGTTGCCTGCCGCGTGGTTTCGTCACCGCCGACCACGTTGTCTTTGAGTTCGGTGGGCACATTAGCGTAGTTACCCTCTGCTACCTCAGCACCCAGGGCGTTAGGGTCTGCGTTCCGGGCGATAGCTTGCAGTACCTTGGTGAGTGCGGCGGTCGCTTCGAGCTTGTTGGTGTTAGCATCTTTACCGTTTAGGGTTCGAGTGACGGTTTCTAGGGTGGGCTGGGCGCTGGCTGAGGCGGTTGCCGTGTTGGTGTTGGGGATAATGCCGCTGTAGAAGCCGCCTCCAATGAGTGCGCCGCCTACGGCTAAAGCGAGTAGGTGTGTGGAGATGGTTCGGATGAGAGGCGGGCGGGTGTTGATTACTTCGGTCACGTTTCCGGTTGTTGCTGTCATTTGTCTTTGCTCCTTGTTGGGCGGGTTGAAAAGAATGCGATAGCGGCTAGGAGGCTCCAGCACGCAATGTAGGTTATGCCTATTATTGCATACCGTGCTTCGTAGATGTTTTGGAAAGGCATCTGCGATTCTGTTTGACCGTTTGTTGCGGCTGACACTTCCAAGATTCCGCTGTGTTGGATTGTTTCGTACTGCTGGGCAAATCCTAGCATGGCGGCGAGCGTTATGTTGGGTATGAGGAACAGGGCAATGCAGATGGTGAGCGCTAGTAACCCCATGCGCCGGTATTTAGGGGCTGTAGCTGGCGTGTAGGTGTTACTCATGGTGTCTTTCAGCGTTGGTTGTTCTTGAGTGTTTGCTGGCGGCGTTTCTGGTAGTTCCTATAGAGCTCTGCCTTGTAGGTTTCGGGAATGTCTCGTAGGGTAAGTAGCGCGGTTGTTGTTGTGCCGGTTGCTTCGGCTAGAGCTTCCAGGCATTGCTCGGTTGTTTCTGTGTTGCGGAGCGTGATTCCGGTATCTAGGATTGCGAGGAGGAGGTCGGTTGCTTCTTCCGCATCGCGGGCGTTGTTGCGCGCCGGGTCGAGGTGGTGACTGATGCGCTCCTGGTTATTATCTTTCCAGGTCAGCTCTTCAATTGTGCGCATCTTCACCCAGTTTTCATTACTATCTTTGAAGCGTCGATACTCTTCGATGGGGAGCCCCATCTTGTTCGCGAGTTCTTCGTCGGAGTAACGGTGACCTGGCAGGTTGCCGGTTTCTTGGTGTAGCTCTTTAATGGCGCGCTTACGGTTGCGTTGGAATGTTGCAAGTGGCGCGCCCAGCGTGTGGGTTGGTAGGTCGTTAATCCAGTTAGGTGTCGCTGATGCGAGGTACGCACCGTAGGGCACGCCGCCTGATTCATCGAACTTACTAAACCCTTCAGCGGCGAGGGTTACATAAAAAGCCGCTTGTTCGTCTGGGTCTTTACCGAGGAGCACTTTCACTGTTTCGCGCTGGGATGCGGGGAGGAGTCCTTGGACAAAAACACCGTAGGTGCGGATGAGTCCCGAGTAGAAGCCTTCGGGTACGTCTGTTCGCTCGCGCCTGAATACTGGGTATGCGACGCGGACTGGTTCGGTGGAGCCGTATTCTTTGGCGACTTCTTTCATGATGCTAAACGCCGGTTCGGGTGATGCGGCGCGGACGACGATTCGTCCGTCACGTCCGGTGGTGACGATGCCGATTCCTGCGAGTGCTTCCTGTAGTGGTTTTTTGATGCCGCTGTTTTCTTTGAGTGTTAGGTTCGCGACAGCTCGGAGTGGTGCGAGCTGGAAGCCGTCTGTTTCGGTGTATCCGCCGTAGATTCTGGCTGGCAGATTCTTATTGATGAGCTTCTGTTCTAGTTCGAGGTTGTTTTTGGCGTGCCAGGCTTCTACGGCTCGGGTGGTGAGTGCGTAGGAGGTTCCGTTTGTTGATTTGCGTGCCTGTTTGTTGGTGACAAGAGCTTCCAGCCAAGCTTTTGCTTCTTCTAAAGCGTTGGGGTTGGCTTTCAGCTCGTCTTTGGTCATGGTTGTTTTGATGAGCTTTTCTGGTGTAATCCAGATTCCGTCACTGATTCGGATTTCCCAGCGTTTCTTAATGTCAAACTCGTAGAAGACTTTGTCGGTGTATAGGGGCTTGAGTGGGATGAGTTGCGGGTTGTACTTTTCAATCATGTGAGTGTGTTTCCTTAGCGGTTGGTTAGAGGGTGGAATGTGCTGAGTGTGTCGGGTGTTGTTACGTGTGTTGTGTATCCGCAGATTTGCAGGTCTTCGATGATTTCCCGTATTGCTTCTAGGCGGCGGGTGTCTTGCGTTTCACCGGCTAATCTGAATGGGCGGGTAATTCGGATGGTGTCTGTTTCTTCGTTGAGGGCAACTTCCCCTAGCTCTTCTAGTGGGTTTGCGGTGTCTTCCTCGAGTTTGTCGAGGGTGTTTAGCACGCTTTCTTCTACGGTGTAGTGCGGCTTCGCGTATGGGTTTTCTGGTGCTACCAGGAAATACAGGGTTGGTTTAAGTGTGGTTTCAATCATGGTTTTATTGTGCAGTGCTTTTTTACTGTTTGCAACCTACTGAATATTTTCACAGCTTCTTCATTAGGGGTTACGTTTATTTTTGTCTTTCAGGCTGGTGGGTTTATGAATTTTTTTACACTGCTTCTAAATTCCTTTATTTACCGTGTTTTCTGGGTGTTATAGTAAGTTTGCGTTGTTACATTATTGTGTTAGCTGTTCTTTTTAGAATGGGTGGACGGAGCCGCGCACGGTAACTGGTCATTACCGTGCGCGGCTGTTCGGCACATGTTCTTTTATGGGGTTGCTGTCGGTGTTGGTGTAGCTGTTGTAGGCGGCGTGTCGGTGGGGATTATTTCCGCTTCTTTAGTGAAGCCACTATTTTGTGCGTCCGCGTATTGGCTGGAGTTAAATTCCGCCCACGTTGCCAGCAGATACTGGTCTACACCGCTCTGGCTGTATAGGTACCACCTGTTATTGGATTCGATTAAGTCCATTTTTACGGTAGACGGTATATCTTTCACTAACACTGCGAAAGCACCGTTAGAGCCTACACCGTCTGCCATTTGGACTCGGACTGTTTCCTTTGACGTAAAATCAACCTGGACGGTTACACGCCGGTGGTTCGTTCCGTTAGCGTCTACATAGTAGGTTCCGCTTGGGTCTGGGTAGACGCGCGGGTTATCTTTCAGTTCAAAGGTTGGCATCCGTTCATCTTCAAGATATGATTCTCGGTTCCAACGCCCCACCGTGTCGGCGTTATAGAACAGCGGGGAGCCTTCCCAAATTCCTGACCTAACCGACTTATACGCATCTGTTCGGGTGCGAACATACTTGTTATACCCCTGATTCTTAGTTTTCACCAGGTACCGGATGTTCCTAATAGTTGCTGGTGTCACCAAATCAGTTTGAACACCGAAATTAGCGGCAGACTTCATGAAGGAGTTAATAAACTCTGTGATAGCGGCTTTATCTTCGTCTGTCAGGTCAAAGGTAAGCGGCGCGTCACTCTGCGTCTGTATAGGTGTTTCCCAGGGGCGGGTCACTAGCAAAGCTGGAACACCGATAGCGGCTCCTACCCCTAACACGCCGAGGATAGCTTGCCTACGGCTCACCTTACCTTTTTTCTCTTCCTGCTCCTGTGGGGTTGCCTCCCCCGTGCCCTCGGGCTGGTTTATAGCCCGAGGGCTTTCTGGGCGACGAAGACGGCGAACATAAGGGTTATCAGTGAGCTTGTCGTCATGGTTGTTATTATTTGTAGCCATAGCTCCATCTTATCTGCTCGGCGTTTATTCTGCCTACTACTTCGTCTTGTCCGTGGGGGTTCCAGCGTTACTTCCTACATATCGGTAGACCTTGTATTTTTGTCCGATGAGGTCAGTTAGGTCTTCTGACCAGCGGTGCTCTACCGGGTAGATAGCGCCCACCTCGTTACGCCAGGAGCCCTGCGCTACCGACGGCTTACCGTCATGGTCACCAATAAAGACGGCGGTGTGCCCTGCGGTGCCACCAGGACCTCCTGCGATAAGAATGTCGCCAGGTTGCAGGTCGCTACGTTTGCCTGTCACGTCTTTCCAGTCCGATGACCCGGCGTAGTACTCCGCCTGCTGACCAGTTGCACCCCAAGGCACTTTCGGGTCTACAGTGTTTTTCACGACGGTCGCTACGAAACGGTCACAGGAAGCGTAGAGTGCTTCCGCGCCGGGGCGTTCGGTGTGGGTGTCTTTGCCGCCGACTTCTTCAGCTTTTTTCTTGGCTTCTTTGTAGGCGGGTTTAGCGTTTTCTACACCGTCCGGGTCGGATGGGGATACAGGGATTTTTTTAGCTTCGTCTGGCTTATTAGAATCCCAGGCGATGCTTTTCGCTAGTTCTACGATGCCTGACATGTCGGCGCTGGAGCCGCCGAGGAAGCAGGAGCCTCCACTCTTGGAGAGGCTGGTGCTTCCGCTGGCTTTCATGCCGGGCTTGAAGTTCTTTGCGAAGTCTTCTCCGAAGGCGATTCGTCGGGGCAGGTTTGGTATGCCGGGACGCTCAAACTTATTGCTAAAGATGGTGACTAGCTCGGCTACGCTCTTAGAGTCGTCGGTGTACCCGTTGTCGAGTAGCACGTTACCGTTGGCACTTTCCAGTTCTTCTTTCAGGTAGTCCATTTGTGTGCCGAGGTCGCTCCAGTGGGAATTATTTGCTTTCGCATATTTTGCGAGGTCTGTGCGGCGCTCGCCGTCCCACTGGGCGAAGCCGATGGCTTTTCCGTACACGTCGCCTAACGCGAGAATTTCGTCGTTAGACATTTTGTCGTTTAGTCCGGAGCCTTCCTGTGTGAGGTGGGAGTTGAAGCCTGATTCTTGACCAAAGCTTCCCATCATTCCGGCTATCATTTTGGTGGTAAATGGTTTATTGCCCCACCTGCCGCCGAAGCTTGTGGAGCTTAGCCATGTGCCGACGTTTTGAATGTTCTCTTCGCGGCTTTCGCTGTGTTTGAGTCCGGATTTGCTTTTGCCGCTGTTTTGCCCGATGGCGTAGCACCCGTCGGCATTGTCATTTTTGCCCCATACTTGGGCTGTGGGGATGCCCGTTACGATGAGGATGAGGAATACCGCTACTATTGCGAGGATTATCCAGGTGAGCGGGTTTGTGAGTGTTGAAGCTGTCGCGGATGCGGCGGCACTCACATTTTTCGCTGTTTTAGCGGCTTTTTGGGTAGTCTCTACCGCTTTAGCCGCTTTTTGGGTTGCGGTTGTCTTCTCGGGCTGGGTTTGCTGTGTTGAGTTCTCGTCCACGGGTTAGTCTACCCTCCTTGGCTTCTCGTTAATGGGTGGTGTTTGGGGTTTCGGGTTTATGGGTTGTGTTGGGGTTTTGAAGAATCGTGGTTTTTCGGTGGGTGCTTCTTTCTTGGGTAGCGGGTTGTTCTGGGTTGTGTTGTTGTTGGGGTTTAGGGTATTTTTCTTGGGTTGCGCCTCCTGGGGTTGTGCGGGCTTTGCGCTGGGGGCAGTAGGTTTCGGGGCGGGTTCAGCTGTTGGTGTCGTTTTAGGGGCTTCCTGTGGCTTTACGGGCGGTGTGCTCGGGGGTATCGGGTTTACTTTCCGTTTTGGTGCCTCGGGTTTTTTGAGTTTCGGTGTTGCTGGTTTTTCGCCAGGGGCGGTTTCCGGTTTAGGGGTTTCCTTCTTAGGTGTCGGGGGTGTTGCTGGTTTAGGGTCAGTCTTAGGTTCCGGTTTCGGTTGCTCACGTGGGGTGGGTGTTACCACGGGCGTTTCCTGTACCGGCTCTTGAGGTTTACCGAAGGGCGTGTCCTCTACCGTGAGTGGCTTCTCTGTCGGGTTTACAGGCTCCGGCATGGGTTCGACGGCTGGTTCGTGAACGGGTTGCGGTTCAGAATCGTGTACCGGCTCTACACTAGGGTCTACTACTGGCTCCGGCGCGGGGTCAGCGGGGAGCGGTTTCGGGTCTAGCGTCTGGTCGGTGGGACGCGGGTCGGGTGTTGGGTCTAGGGTTGCTTCCTCCTCATAGGGGTTAGGTTCCGGGCTGGGTGTTGGTTGCGGGTCGGTGGGCGGCTTGATTGGTTTAGGTGGCGTTTGGAATGGGGTTTCTTCTTCCCATTCCTCATCATCAAACGGCGGTTTACTCTGTTGCCCGTCGAGGTCTGCATTCATTTCTTCCTGATGCAGGCGCACGGCAGGGTCAAGACCCGCGATGGGGAGCTCGAGGCGGTCAAGGTTAGGCTTAGGCAGAACCGTCTCATCCTTAACAGCGGGTTCGTGCTTCTCAAGGTATGCGTTGAGAGCTTCCTGTTCAACGGTGTCGAGGTATGCGGTTGCTTCGTTAGCGGGGAGCTTCTTAATTTCGGGTGTGTTAGCGGCGGCACGGCGTGCGTCGTGTGCGAACTGGACAGCTTTGAGCTGGTGCTCCTTCTCTGCAAGACCGACGAGGGACTGGTTGGTCTTCTCGGCGGCACGGTAGGTAGCCATTTCAGCCTCAACAGCTTGCAGGTCTTGTTCACGTGCGATACGGAACTGCTTATCAACGCCTGCCTTGTCCATTGCGAGGAGCGGGTCAGCCTGGAACATACGGTCAAGCTCGTTACCGAAGTGGGTGCGCTCAATAGGTGTAACCATAAGCTCTTGCTCACGTTTGTAGGCGCGTGCCTCACGGTAGGCGACCTGTGCCGCTTCTACGCCTTCCAGGTCGCCTACAGCTTGTGCGAGGCGTTCCTGGTGGAGGGCGGCTTTCATGGATTGCTCAGCGTTAAACATGTTAGCGAAGGCGATACGTCCGATACGCTCTTCCGGTGTACCGGCGGTTGCGAACTCGAGTACAACACGGTTTACGCTTTCTACGATGCTACGTGCCGTGTGAGCGGAGCGGTTAGCGTTATCAACAGCTGTGCGGGCAACATTAGCCTGAGTGTTGATTTGACCTTCACCGTAGTCGACGGTTTTCTGTGCGTTGTCCAGGTCGGAGCGGACGTTTTCCATCTCGGCTTGCTTAGCGGCTTCGAGGCGTTGAAGCTCCTGAGCCCTAGCCATGTCCATCTTCTGGCGGGTGCGGATAGAGGTTGCACGGATGCCGTTCGGGTTGCGGGTGAGGATGTCGTTCTCGGCGGCTATCTTACCTGCTTCACGCATGTTCTTAGAGACGGTGCTGAGGAAGCCTGCGCGTTTGCCGGTTTCGGGGTCTACAACGGTGTTGCGGTTGCGCCATGCGGCGGCAATGTTCGCTCCGGAGAGCGCACCGATGGTGCCGCTTTGCAGGGAGCTGAGTGGCATGTCGCGGTTGAGCAGGTTGTTAATCTTGCCGCCGACAGAGTTGTTGCTGAGCGGGTTGATTCGGTGTGTGAAGCCGAAGATTTGCTTGCGCATCACGAACATTGCTACGGCGAGGATGAGGTTGAACAGCATGACCATTGACAGGTCGGGTACTGTGTCAATGATTGAGGATAGGAGGATGAGTCCTACGGCGAGTAGGGTTGCGTAGATGACGTAGCTGACGATTGCGCCGAGCATGACGGAGAAGTATGCTTTGGCGTAGCGTCGTCCTGTTTCCTTATCCAAGGCGATGAGCATGATGATGGGGAGGAGTATCATCATGAATGCGATAACTAGCATTTGAAGGAGCGCTAGGATTGCGAAGGTGAGGATGAGTAGCGCGATGGGGATGAAGGAGAGCATGGCGATTGTGGTCACCATGAAACGCATGAGAGCGGATGACCAGTTGTATGTCCATGCGTCCCAGAGGCTGTCGTCTGCGTGTACTACGGCGATGAGGTTGTACCAGCGTGGGTCTATGCCGTGAGATTTCTTGTTCTCTTCATTGCCGATTTGTGCGTCGGTTTTCAGGTACAGCTGGTATGCGGCGAGGTTACATACTTTGTTCGCTCCGTTTTGCAGGTGTAGGGTCTTGTTCTTCCAGTCTTCCGGTTTTCCCTCTACTTTGAGAGGCACGCAGAACGTGTTCGGGTCGACTTCAGCCTTTTTAATGATTTCTGCAATGTGGGGGTCTTTCACGTCCAGTTTCGCGAAGGGACGACCGAACTGGGCGCGGGCATACGGGTCGAGCCTGATGACGCGCCAGATGGTGCAACTCATGGAGTTAATGGATAGGACGGTATCTTCCGTTGTGCTGGTGTTGCTTGCTGTGGATTTGCAGATAGCTGATGCGGAGGATGTTGTTCCGTCTTCGTTTGCGCCTGTGTCTTCTTTACCGGCGGCGGTTGTGATGCTCATTGCGGCACCGCCGAACATCTGCGCGGCTTGGATGGGGATGCTTGCTACTAGCCCGGCGTTCATGAGGAGCCCTAAGCCAGTAATGCCTGCAACGAGAACGTAGATGGCGGTGGAGCCGACTTCTTTCCAGTTCTGTTGTTTCAAGCCGTGCTGAATGAGGGCGCGCAGGAGCACGATAGAGGAGATGAGTCCGACAAAGGGCAGGTAGAAGTAAGTGAAGACGTTACCAATAACACCCTTATCTGTGTCTTTGCCGTCGCCTGCCATGATTTTGGTGACGTTGAAAACACAGTCCGGGTCGTTCGGGTCGGAACAAACGGTGTGCGGATTGTAGGCGGCTTTAAGAGTTGCGTCGGTAAGGTTGTACCCTAAACCTGTCAGCCCATTCACACTGTCGGCTATCATGGTGATAAAACCGCCGGTTGCGATGGTTTCAAAGGAGCGCTGTTTGGTCAGCTTTTCGGAGTCTTTGCTGATGGTTTTAGGTGCGCCTTCCATACGGTCTGGGTCAGTGGTGACTACACCCTCGTTGCCTTCTCCCTCACCTTCGTAGTTTACGAAGCCTAGTGTTGCGCCTGCGGCTTCTTTGAGTGTGAAGACGCGGTTATCTTTGGTAGGGAGCACGATAGGGGCGAAGAGCGAGTCTCCGTCCCAAGCGTTTTTTGTATTCATTCCGTAACCGAGTGATTGCGCTCCGCCTGCGATTCCGAATCCGGATGCGTGGGCGCGTTCGGTGATGGTGACGGTAGGTTTACCGCCTGTTTCTGAGCTGATGGTGACGTTTTTCTGTGTTCCTGCCCCACCTGTAAGTATGTAGAGGGTGAGTAGGAGTAGCGCGAAGAGCGCGGCAATGAGAGCCGCTGGCTTCTTTAGGCGGCTCGTTGTGCGGTTTTCCTGAGTGGATTCTGCGCTCAGGGTTGTTTTTGGTTTAGCCATCACTTCTCCGTGCGTGTGGGTTTAACGTCATTTTTTCGGGTTCTTTACGGTATATCAGGGGAAACCGCCCACGGGTGTTGTGGGCGGCTTCCTTTTTGGGTTTTTATTGGGTGCAGGTTTCTAGCCCTTTTTGGAGGGCGGCTTTATCTGCCTGGGTGATGGATAGGTCGTATTTTGTTGCTGTGTCTACCCAGAGTTGGCTGTAGTGGCACTGTTCGCTAGGTTGCGGCATGTACCCTGCGGGGCTCTGGCTGTTTTTAGCTTTTGCTGATTCGGTGCTTACGGCAAGGAGCTGTGCTTTGTCGTTTGCAAAGGCTTCTTTCTTTGCGGTGTCCCAGTCTTTCGCGCCGTGCGTGTTAGCGTATTCGGGTGAGATGATGTGGTCTACCGATACGTTTTGGCGGATACTGTTGGGGCTGTTTTCTGGGGTTGCGATGATGGTTTTGCCGTCGTAGGCGCTTGCCCAGATTCCGGTGACGATTGCGCAGGATGCTGGGTCGTTGTCTTTGATGGTGACGTTTTTACCTTGTGCTTTGAGCACGTCACCTCGGGTGGTGCAGTTGCCGCCGGTGTTTGCCCAGATGTTCCATTCGCCGGGTTTGTATTCGGCTTCTTCAGCGTTGCTGACTTTCAGGTTTTCCAGGGCTTTAAGGTATGCGGTTTTAGCTTCTTCGGTTTTGGTTGCTGGCTTGTCGGGTTGAGAGGTGCCCGTGAGCTTACCGTTTCCGTTTGCTCCGCTTACGCCGTCTGCACTGGGTGAGAATTTACATTCCCTGTCGTTTTGTACGGCTCCTACAGCGCAGTCTTTTGCTTGTACGCCGATGGTTTGAAACCAGTAGTTCATGGAACTTATTGGGTTCATGTTCCCGGTTTTAAGCATCGGGTAACCGATGAGTAGCACTATGACTAAGAGAGTGAGGATTACTACTACGACCTGTGAGCCGATTCCTCCGCCTTTGCCGCCGTTTTTTCCTGCCATATTGGGTGTTCCCCCTTCCGGGTGTGGGTTGATAGGTGTTATTAGATGCGTGGGGCTGTGCTGTTTGCGAGCGCGTTGGGGTTGATGTCGTCTCCGATTGCGGCTGTGAAGTTGATTCCCAGGTAGCCGGTGAACGCTTGTGTGAGTGCGTGGGTGTTGGATTTGCCGCGTACTAGTGTTCCTGCGCCGGGTAGTCCGCTTAGGAATAGTTCTACCTGGTTGTAACGTGTCCAGCCGAGGGTGATGTTCTGGTTGCGGCACTCTTGCCTGAGTGTTTCGTAGGCGCGTTCCAGGTCTTCGTATTTTTCGGCGGATACGGTGATGTGGATTGTGCCTACTACCCAGGGTGTTCCGATGCGGTCGTTTTCAGCTTCGAGTGCCAGGGTTCGCTGGTGGATGCGTTGCAGGTCGTCAATGGTGCTGTGTCCGTATTGTTGGATTGTCTCGTCGCTCTTTTCGGTTTCGCGGGCTTCGTTGATGTGCTCAATTTTCTTGTGACTGAAGGCTTCCTTCATGAGAGCGGCGGGCGCGATGCTGAGTTTCGCGAAGATTCGCGCCTGTGGCAGGGCATAGTTCACTATTTCCGAGAACGGAGTCATTTGTGGAAACTCGAGCACTTCGGGTAGCTGTGTGATGGTGAATGTTGCGACGTACCTTTTTTCACTTCCACCTTCGTATTCTTGGGTGATAGCGAGGCATTTGTTGTGGCTGTTATCTATCAGGTGGACGTACTCGTAGGCGAGCTCTTGGGAGCCGATGCGGTTGTGCGTATCAATTTCGATGGGCGGCACACCGATGGCGGCTGGGTGGAGCATTGTTTTGGTGATGAGCATCAGCTCTTCACTGGTGACGGGTTTACAGGATAGGGCGCTGTATGCGAGGGCGCGGCGGATGGTTGCTTCGCGTGCTTTGGCGTTTGCTTCTTCTAACGCGGAGACGTGTTCTGTCTGTGCGCCGAGCATGAGTTGGAGCATCTGTAGGATTTCTTCTTGTCCTTCTACGATGCCTTCTTTGAAGAGCTCGAACGCTTCATCTGGTGTTTCTTCTACTTCGGCTATGTCTTCGGAGCGGGATGTTTGCTGGAATGTTTTCCTGTCCCCTAGCATCACACCAATGTAGGATTTCTGTTGGGGTACGCGCGCGTCTTTGATGACTTCCGCTTGTATCTTCATAATCTCGTCGTACATGGGGTTGCTGAGCGCCTGGGCGTGGTTGTAGGAGGTTGCAAGGAAGGCGTTCGGGTCTGCGTAGGAGGGTAGTGTGAATGGCATGATGTGGACGGGGCTTCCATTCCCACCGAGGTTGAGGATAGCGGCGTATGCTTCGCTGGCTTGGTGGATGAGTAGCGCTTTAGTGTCGATGGATTCAAAGTCGAATTGGGTGCTACTCATGGTGTAGAACGCCCACGCTTCGGTGTCTGAGAACGCAATGTTGTTCACGATTGCTTTTTGGGGTAGGTTGAGAGCGCGTGGGGTGCCGTTGATTTCGGCGCGGGCGTTCTTCTTGTCGCCGGGTAGTTTGTTGAGTGGGTTGAAGGGAATGTTTGCCATGTTTAGTGGTGCTTCTTCCGTGTACGAATAGTGGGTTGGTTCTTTGTCTGTTTTACCTATAGCAGTTGGTATTCGGGAGTGGGGAAACCCCCTACATGCCTTATTTGGGGCTGGTAGGGGGTTTCCGTGTGTTGCGCTACGCGGCTACTGTGTTATGAAACGCCGTTCTTTGCGTCATTAACTGTTGTCTTCACAAAATCGCCACCAGTCTGACCGATAGACGAGTTAGGTGTCAGAGCCTCGTTTGCTACCTGGAGCACAATTGCGACGATGATAATAATTACCAGCGGGGTAATTGCGTCCTTGATGGAGGAGTTCTTAACAGCCTTCCAGATAACGCCGACTAGTGCGGCGAGGGCAACAATGTTAATAACCCAGAAAATTGTTGATTTAATATTGATAGCCGCTAGGAGAGCGATGGGGGTAATCATAAAGGTGTTTCTCCGGTTTCTGTTTTATATTGCGAGCAACATTCTGTGTATATCAGAGCTGTTTTGCGTCACAATAAGTGGAATATGTGCTAGTTACTTACCAGTTCAGTAGTGTTTGCGTTGTAAGTGTCAGGCATCAGGTCAGTAACGAGGTACTTTCCGTTGTCTTGCTTTGCCAGGGTTACCTGGTAGGTGACAGGGTATGTGATGCTCTGCTTAGTGCTTTCGCTAGTGTCGCTGTCGGTGGAGCCTCCTAGTTCATCCACAAGGGTGAGGTTTACCTTTGCGATGAGTGTCCCGTCTTCCTGGCGGTACAGTTCGTAGCTGATGTCGTTGGTGTTGATGGTGAATTTGCCTCCCAGACCTGCGTTAGCGAGGGTGAGAGTTTTTGTGTCCAGAACATACTGGGCGAGGTCGCCGCGCTTTTCCGGTGTGGCGGTCACGTAGGCTTTGAAGAAGCCGTTGATGACGCTGTCGGTGTCTGCTGTGTTTTGGATTTTAGTTCCGGTGACGGAGGTTGATGGGATGAGGGTGCTTGACTTGCCCATGATTGGGGATGGCAGGATAGCTGGGTGCGGGGTTGCAATGTAGTAGGTGCTGTTGCTTTCGTTGAACGCCACAGTTACAGCCATTGTGATTTGTTTGAGCTCGCTGGCTTGGTTGGTGTTGTTCTTGGATGCGTCTTTGATGCTGGTTCCGGTTCCGGTTGCGGACGGTTTGACGAGTGCGGTGACGCGGTAGGTTGCGAGGGCTGGGTTTTTGTGCATGGTGATGCGGGTGACCTGTGGGGTGCCGACTACCTGTTGTGCCGCGTTGCTGGTGTAGGAGCGGATGTTTGCTGAGCCGAGGTTCAGGTCGCTACTGGAGAGCGCGTCTCCGGTGAGGTACATGGCAAGCTGTTTCTCGGCTGTCTCGTCGGTTTTTAGTGACAGGTACGCTTTGACGTACCCGGTAGCGATTTCTGCGCCTGCTTCCTTGTTGTACCCGGTGACTCCTACAGCTTCTCGTGCGTAGCTTTGGATTTCTTCTTTGGTGGGTGGTTTGGGTGTTGTGAGGTAGAGGAAGGTGTGCCCTACGAGTGCGATGATGACGAGTATGGCGAGCCCGTAGAGTGACCATTTTCCGGCGAGGAGGTGGTTTTTCCTGTTTCGGAAGATGGGTTTGCCGAGTGGGACGATTTCGTTAGTAGTTTGGTTTATGGCGTAGAGCCCTTTTTTGGAGGAGTTGATAGAGATGGGCTGGTCTACGGCTGGGATTGGCTTAACAGGTTGCTTATCGCTTTTCTTGAGGTTAATCGCCATTGGGTGTGTCCTTAGTGGTTTGGGTGTTTCGTCGGTTTTCCACGCTTTCGGCTATTGCGCCGCTTACGGTTAGTTGGATAGGCTGTGGGCGTGGGCGTTCAGCGGGTTTAGGTGCAGGTGCTTGGGTGATGCGTGGTTTTTTCCGGGGTGGTTTCTTCACTGTTTTTTGGGGTGGTGGTGCTCCTTGGGGTTTTTCTTGTGGGGGCTGTTTTTTGGATGTTGGTTTCGGTATAGCACGTTGTGGTGGTGTTAGGTTTTGTGCGTAGGGGTTTTGCGGTGGGGTTGCTTTCCTTTGTACTTGCGGTTCTGGTTTTGTTGGTGTTGTTGTTTTGGTGACTGCTTTTTCGGGTTTTTTGGTGCGTTGCAGGATGTTGTCGGCGGGTGTTTCCTGTTTCTTTCGTAGGTGTGCGGGGCGTGATGGGGGTATAGAGGTTGTTTTGGGGTGTACTGGGTGTTCTGGTACGGGCGGGAGTTTTTCGAGTACTTGTCGGGGTAAGACGACGTGAACTTTGGTGCCGCCGTATCGTTGTTCTGTCTTTTTGGTTTTCTTGTTGTAGTGGGCGCTTTTGCGGATGACCATTGACTCTGCGTAGTAGTCACCATCTTCGGGGTGTGGGATGCGCAGGTTGATGATGTCTTCGGCGTTGATGTTGGGTACGCGGACGGTTTCGGAAGATTTGTAGTAGCGGCGGATGTCGTCCCATTGGATGAGGTTTTTCCACCATACGCGGTCGCGTTTAGCGTCGACTTTGTATTTTTCTACTTCTTTAGTTCCAGCCAATGAAGCGAGGTATTCTGCGCTACCGCCGCCTTTCATGCCGCTTCGCGCGACGATGGTTCCGACGTTCACGAGGAGGCTCCGGACAGCTGTTTCGTCGTTGTATTTGCGTAGCTGGTCGAGGTTCTGCTGTCCGAGGCTCACGCCGACGTTTGAGCTACGTGCTTTTTCGACAAGACCTTCTACGAACTCGAGCGGGATTGCTTGGAACTCGTCAAAGAAGATTTCTATGAGGTTTTGTGCTTTGCCGTCTTCGCTTCGTCGGTGTGCGGACATTGTGGTGAGTACGCCGGTGAGCATTTTGCCGAATCCGGCGCTGACTTCCGCTTCGGAGTCTGCGTTGAAGTCGAAGAGTACGATGGACGGGTCAGATGCGGGGTCTGCTACGGCGTGGAAGTCGATGTAGGGTTCGCCGTTTTGCGGGAGTCCTACCCATTTGCCGAACTCGGAGTTTAGGATAATTCCGAAGTTGCCGCGTAGGGTTCCCCAGGAGCCTTTAACTTCGGGGTCGTGGATGCGGCGGCGCAGGTCGGCGGCGGCTAGGTTTCCTGCGGGTAGATGGTTGAGTAGCACTTCAGGGTGCATGAGCGCACCGTAGCATCGGCGGAACTCTCCGTTATACCATTCGAGTCCGCCGTCTTCGATTTCTTGAACAATGAGGTCGTGTTCTTTGGGGTTGGTAGCTTTGAGAGTTTCAAGGGCTTTCTCCATTTTGTCTAGTGCGACTAGCACAGTTTGGAGTGTTGCCCACACGTCGTTCTTGTATTTTTCGCTGGCGCGGTCATATGCCTGGAATTTGATACCAATGTCGACTTTTTCAGCGACGCTCAGCCCTGCGAACGGGTCGAAGTACGCGCGCCCGTTGGGGTTGTAGGCGTTTTCGTATTTGCCGGTGTACGGGTTTCCGCGCGTGAAATGGTAGAAGTTAAAGTCTTCTTCGTAGGCGTAGTTTGCGAGTTTGCGGGCGAGGTTAATGTCGGCTTTCATGTTGATGACGATGCTAGAGATGCCGAGTTTTGTGTTGGCTCGGATTTCGCTTTCTGCGCCGATGGTTTTACCTGAGCCTGGCTCACCGAGGCTTACCATGCTTCGGTTAATTTCTCGTGTTGTGAAGTAGACGGCTTCGCCTGTGTCTTCGTTAATGCCTAACGCTACGCCAGGCTGTTTACCTTTTTCACCAGGCAGTATGAAGTTCGCACCAGATTCGATGGCTTCGACGGTTTTGTTGCGCTTGCGCCTCTGGAATGGGGTGAGGCGGTATTTGAAGACGCTGATGTGCATCCAGTGGTCAGGGATGTGTTTGATTTCGTCAAAGCGGTTGTATGTGTAGTAGATGTTTACGCTGATGAGGAGCCCGATGGCGGCTCCTAGAATAATCCCTCCAACAGTGAAGGGTGTGCTGAAGTTCAGGATGAGCTCGGGGAAGCCGTCGGCGGTGAGGTATCTGCCGGGCTTTTGGGTGAGGTTTTGGAAAGCTGTCCTGAATTTTTGTGGCGCGTCGAGGGTGAACCAGAGGATGATGCCTATAAGACCTGTCCCGCCCATGTAGAGGAGCACCTCTGTGGGGCGCATCATTTTCTTGCGGGTGAGGTGGAAGTATGACCAGCTGGCGATAATGATGATGGCGATGATGCCGGGGATGCACAGGATGACGAGTGCTAGGACGGCAAGCCAGAAAGCCGCTTTGAAAATTAAAACGGCTATTGCGTTAAATAATTCGTTACTGGAACTACTACTACTGCTGGTGGAGTTACCACTGCCGGTTGTAGTTTCCTCACCTTCTTCGCGTTGGTGATTTAAAGCGTCTCGATTCACAGTTTCACCTTATGGGGTACGGGTTTATCTGTTGTGTTTATAGCGGGACGCATAAAAAGAGGCGGCGGCACCAGAACTTACTGGTGCCGCCGCCCACTTGGGGGTTATGTGCGGGTTTTTCGCCGGTTAAGGCGGGTTAGTATGCGTAGGGTTGTATTGAACTCGCGTGCGGCTTGTTCAGGGGTTAGTGCCGTGTTATCAGCTTGGGTTGGGGTGATGAGCAGGTCTGCTAGGGGTGGGTTTGTGAAGTTGTCTGGGTGCCAGGTTTTGTTTTGCTGGTGCAGTGTTGAGGCTTCGTTGTAGAGGTGGTGGATGACGGGTGGTAGCTGTTCCCAGACGTGTGGTTGTACGAGTAGGTGGGATTGTCCGTAGTAGAGGGCGAGGTGTAGGAGCTTTTTTGCCGCTAAATATTTTTTGTCTCCATTAGCGAGGAGTTGTTGGGTTGCGTTGTAGGTGTATTCGTCTTCTAAGGTTGCCCATTGGTGGGTGATTGTTGTGCGGTTTTCTCCGGTGTGTTGTTCTTGTCGTTGGGTGGGGCGGTTTTTGGTTTGGGTGTTGGTGAGGGTGCGTTGTACTTGTGGGGTGGTGAGTTGTGTGAGTTGGGCGGTGTAGTCGATGATGAGTTTTTGTACGGCGGGGGTTGTTGCTGTTTTGTACATTTTTGCGGCTTCGGTGAGGAAGGCGTTTTGTGTTTGGAGGGCGGTGGGGTTGTATTTTGCGGCGTAGGTGTTGAGTGCGGTTATGGTGAGTGGTGTGATGTGGGTGTTGAGGTGTTGGGTGAATTGGTCTGTGCCGTGGTTTTTGAGGTAGTCGCAGGGGTCGTTACCTTCAGGGAGTGGTACTGCCCAGGATTGTGCTTGGATTTCGGGAGCGGTGTACCAGGCGGTAGCGGCGGCTTTCTGACCTGCGCTATCGCTGTCGAGTATGTAGATAATTGCGCCTGCTTCTCCTGTGAGGCGTTGCATGGTTTGGATGTGTTTGTGAGTGATTGCGGTGCCGCTGGTGGCGTAGACGTTGCGGTAGCCGTGGTCGTAGAGGGTGATAACGTCGAATTGTCCTTCAACGAGGTAGCAGTTTTGCTGTTCTCGGGTTGTTTTGGTTGCTTCTGAGATGTTGGGGTTATAGAGAACTTTTTCTTTTTCAAAGATTGGGGTTGCTCTACCGTTCACGTATTTGCGGGTGTCTTCGGGGTCGAGTGCGCGTCCGGTGAAGGATACGGGTGCGCCTTGCATGTCGGGGATGGCGAACATGAGTCGGTTGCGCCAAAAATCGTAGAGTGCGCCTTTGTCGTTCTGTGAGCATACCCCTGCGAGGGTCAGCTCCTCAGCCGTGTATGTTTTGGTGAGGTAGTTGGTGAGGGCGTTCCCGGCTGGGGCGTAACCGTAGTGCGGCTGGTTGGGGTTGAGGTTGCGTTGGATGATTTGCTGTTTGGCTGGGTGCGTGTCGGGGAGGTTGCGGTAGTTTGCTTGGTAGAAGTCCCAGGTTGCTTTGGTGATTTCTTTGAGTCGGCGGTTTGTGATGGTGCCGCCCGTGTGTTTCTCATCCTTTGGCAGGTCGATGGGAGGTTCGGCTGTTTCTGCCAGGTATTCTACGGCTTCGGTGAAGGTGAGGCTGTCTGTGTGCATGATGAGGCTGAACACGTCGCCTTTTTCGCCGCACCCGAAGCAGTGATACCACCCTGCTGACGGTGTGATGTGGCAGGATGGTGTTTTTTCGGTGTGGAACGGGCAGAGCGCTTTGTAGCTGATGCCTGATTTTTGTACGGGCGTGTGCGTTTTGGTTTCAAACAGGTCGAGGATGTCGTGTGCTTCTCGTATTTTTTGGATGAGTTCGGGGCTGTACCGCATGGTTTTCCTTTATAAGGTTGGTGGCGAGGGAGCCCCGAGTATTTTTGATGTTACTCGGGGCTCCCTTTATTTTGTCTGTCCTGTTTTACCGGCTAAGCGGCTACCTTCTCAGCGGCGTGGCTTAGGAGGGCGTGTACGAAGCCTGTGAAGTAAACAGTGTCCGTTGCCTTGTTGTACTTTGCCGCTCCTGGGACTAGAGCGTCGTATTCCTCTAGGGTCTGACCGGGGAGCAGGATGACGGGTGCGGCTTTCGCGTCCGGGTACTTCTCGGCTACTTCGGCGTACAGGTCGGGGTCTTCGTCAATCATTGCGGTAACCCAGGTGTCATCGGTGGGTTCGCCTAGCTTGCCGGTTAGAAGCTTCTTGCTCATATTGCACTGCACGCATGCCTTCTTGGAGAGGACGATGATGGGGGCGCGTTCTGCGAGCTCTGAAATAGTCATAAGAAGGTGTTTCTCCTCGTGGTGTTTAGTACTAACAGTTTTTATCTTACGGTCTTCGTGTTCATTACACAAGGCGGCAAGCGGGCGTGTTCTTTGTGGGCTTGCTCCTGACTCATATCAGAGATGTGACATTCGGGTCGATAGCGGTGACTTTTCCGTCGATAACTGTGACTTTTTGGGAGTGACTTTTCGGTAAATAACTCCGATTTGGGTGACTTTTCGGTAAATAACTCTCCTGCCGGGTGCCCTGTTTTGCCTTGAATTGTCGGGGGTTTTCGGCTGTTTTGTGGGGGTTGCACTATAGATAGTGGATTAGATTAAAGAGCGGGGGTGCCGTTTCCGAGGGCGTTCAAGCGTTTACGGGCGGTTGGGTTTGGCAGATGGACGGGCGCGGTAGCGTCGTGGGGTTTGTCCCTCGACACGGCGCTCCAACATGGTCGGCTATCGTTTTTAAAAAGAAGAAAAGGAAGAAGAAAAGAGTCGGAGCTGTGGCTGGGATGTTCTGTTGGTTCCGATGTTGCATGTGGTAGGGAGCAGGAGGTAAGGTGGCAGAGTTATTCGCCCCACGGTTATGTTTTGGGTGGGGTGACCAAGTTGGAGGAAGAAAGATAAAATGTGATAGGATGGGTCACTGTTAATTGACCGCCTAGTATGCGCCGGAAAGGAATACATGGAAACGATGAAACATACAGTAGACGACGCTGTGAAGGTTCCTGTGGAGCCTGTGTCAGCGTCTGTTTTTGCGCCTGTTGCCGTTTCTGGCTTCGAGGGTGAGTCTTTGTATATGCAGGCGCGTAAGACCGCTGTGCAGGCGCACGCCAATAACCGCCGTAATGCTGGTGGGGCTTACAGCCCGTACAGTGTTGTCGATAGTGACGGTACTCTTAATCGTTCCCTCTCCCCTGTTGAGGATGAGCTTTTTGGTTCTCCTGACCGTGAGGCGTGGCTTGTGCCGTTGGCATATGTTCATGGTGGGCTCCCTGTTTCGGCACGTTCTGTTTCGGCAGGTTCTGGTTTTAATGAGCAGGGCATTTGGGAGCGTTCTTCTGTGGCGCGTGTTGTTCAGCATGTTCCTGCGCCTGTTGTTTCGGTTTCTGGCGGGCAGATTTTTGAGATGCCTACTGGTGTGATGTGCCGCCGTATTCTTGCTTTCATTGCTTCTCGCGTGGTGGAGGCGGATAGTGTTGAGTTCGTTATTCCTGCTCAGCCGCGTGCTTTGGCGCGTCTTCTTGGGATGCCTGCTTTGTCGGCGGAGGGTTCACGCCGTCTATTGGATATGTTCCGCATCTGTTTAGGTTTAAGTACCGCTGTTTTTGACCGTACTGACGGGGTGCGCGGTGACCTTACTCATGCTTTCAGTGTTGCCGCTGATGTTTCTGACCCGACGATGGGTGTGCAGTTCAGTTTGGAAGGTAACACAACTGGTTCTACTAGGGTTCGTGTTTCTAATGAATTTTACGAATATGTGACTGGCGGCAATGTTATTGCGGTGCCCTCTACCATGTGGAATAACAAGCTGATACGTTCCTCTGCTGTAGCGGTGGACGTGTTAGCTATGGTTCTTGCACGTGCCGCTACCCTGCGCGCTGGTGCTAAAGGCAGTAAAGTGTGGGTTGCTTGGTCACATCTTGCACGCCAGTTCTCCGTTTTCACAGCTTCCGTACACCGGGCACGCACAACATACCGTGACGCGGTGCAGGCTGTACGTACAGTGTTCATGCTTGAAGGCGCTGAGGATGTGGTGTCTCTTGTAGGTAAGAACGCCCGTAAAGGCTTCGCAGGTTTCGTTATCAGCCCGTACCGTAGCGCCGTGAAAACCATTAAGGCTAAGGCGCAGGCGGTGAACGCCACCATCTCAACAGGTGTACGTGGCGCTATTCAGCGTGCCACCCTGAACGAGTCAGCTGTATCTGGTGCGCCTATCACCATCCCGGCACGTCTCCCCCGTACCGGAAACATTTACCGCGCTGTAGACCTTAACCTGCTTTCCGCGCAGGTTAAGGGTCTAACCGGCGTACACCTGCCCGTCATTAGCGACGAATGGGAACGAATCATCGACACTGTCGTGAACCGCTACACCGAATCTGCACGCCTGGGCAACCTCAAGCCTGTCGATAACTGGCAGGCATACGTTAAGACCGCTATCGCAAACCAGCCTGCCCTGTTGAATACACCTAAACCTGTAAAGCCGTCCCGCGCTCTACAGGGCAACAACAACGCCCAGGCAACAACAACGCCAGGCACTAACAATAAGAGCGCCACCGCCGCGCACACCGCCGCCGACGGGCTCCCGGCACGCGAAGCAACAACTGTGCCTAAGACAGAAAACGCGAAGCGTAAGGACACAGACCTCGGCGCGCCCTCCAGCGCGCACGTCGCAACCGTCTACCCCACCCTCATCCGTGAGAAGAAAAGCACCTTCAACCTGCTCGACCCCGAGTTCCTCAAGAAATACATGGATGCAGACTGCATCATCACACTCCCCGAAGGTTCCCAAGCTCACTACGATTACGCCGACGCTCTACAGTACGGTGCCGTTCCTGTAAACAACTACAACGACTGGAAGAAGGGCAAGAAACTGCCACCGGTACGCATCAAGCTACCCTCCGGTCAGTACATTTACCAGAACAACAGTAGCCGTTACACAAGAGGCGACGACTACTACTGCCGTGTCCTCCTAACACAGGACTACAAAAAGGAAATCATGAACACCATCCGCCAGATGCGCGGCGAACCTGCCCCCACCAAGGCAGTACGCCCCGCACCCGTGGAACCTGCACCTGTAGTAGCGCCTGTGCCAGATGTAACACGCTACGTACCCGCAACCGAAACATACGACGGGTACGCCGCTAACTACGACGAGCTACCCACCGAGGCTGTAGTTCTTGACGAGCTACCCGAACCGGCAAACGCCGAAGAAGCTGAAGCGCGCGCCGCCATCATCCGAAGCCTCGGGCTCTAAAAACAGAACACACAAATAATTAAGGGCACCCGCCACATTAGAGTTGTGGCGGGTGCCCTTAATTTACTGTCTCCCTATAGGCAAACCCCTAAGAAGAAGAAAAGGATAAAGGTAACCCCACCCAGAAAACCTGAGTGGGGTTACCTTTAAAAAACCTAGTATGTTTATATCCGGAATCCTTACGGAAAGGATTACGTAACTATAGTAACCTACTTACCCGGAATAGTCAAAACCTGACCGGGGAAAATGAGATTAACATCATAAATAACATCCACGTTCGCATCAGCAATAGCCTGATACCCTCCCGGAACACCAAGACGAGCCGCAATCAACGAAAGCGTATCACCAGCCACAACCTCATACGTTGAAGAAGCCACACGCGGTGCCTTCACGACATCAGGAGTAGCAACAGGTGCCGGAGCCGCTACTACAGGCTCAGAGGCAACAGGAGCCTCCACAGCAGGCGCTACAGCTTCCTGAGTAGCAACAGGAGCGGCAGGCTCCTGAACAGCTGGTGCGGGCGCTACAACAACAGGAGTTGCCGGAACAGCCGCCGACGACGTAGAAGCAACAGGCACCTGAGCATTACTCTGCGGTGCTACAACCGTAGCGGATGGTGCCGCCTTAGTCACCGAAGGGTCGGTGTAAGTTGGGGTAGCCGCACCCGACAAACCGTACTGTGCAGTACACGAGGGCCAGGCACCCCAACCCTGAATAGCGAGCAGACGCTCAGCCGCTTCAATCTGTGCTTCTTTGGAAGCTGTATGGGGCGAACCAGTCATCCCCACACCGTTCCAGGACTGCTGTGTGAACTGTAAACCGCCATAGAAACCGTTTCCGGTATTGATAGACCAGTTACCGCCTGACTCGCACTGAGCGAGCTTCTCCCATGTAGCCAAATCAGCGGCTTGAGATGCAGGTGCGGAACCTGCGACGGCGATGCCACCTAACATTAGGGCGGCTACGGTATTCTTTACGGTCTTCTTATTGAAAATCAAGTTTTTGCTCCTCAAAGCGTCTTTCCGTATCCAGCACACCATGTGTGGTGCGCTTTCTGTCTCTTTACGTTTTGACGGTCATAACTCGCATAGCCTCGCCTGACCACCAGTTCGGCAAGCTAACGCTAAACTTTTTGGGGTGGTCAGGTGGGTGAAAAACACTTGTCCGGTTTCTCCACTTACCACCTGTGCTTTACAAGTGGTAAGCAATAACGCCATGAAGTAAAACCATCGAGGTCACCCTGCCACCTAACCTAGCAGGCAAGGCAGGAACCTCAGCCGGTGTACTCCTGAAGCAAGCTACTAGATATAGCGCGCATCAGAAAATACAGGGATTATTATATCAGGAAACAAAATTATGCGGCAGACCAGGTAGAATGTCGGGTCTGCCACATAATCATCTAATAAGTAGACGAGCTGTTACGGTTTAAGTAGCATCTGGAAGTCATCTTCCGTAAGGACAGGCACCCCTAGCGTCTCCGCTTTATCAAGCTTAGAGCCAGCATTAGCGCCCGCCAGAAGGTAGGATGTTCGTTTCGACACGGAGCTGGAAGCTTTACCACCATGTTTAACGATGGTTTCCTTAATACTGTCTCGGGTGAAGTTCTGGAACGAGCCGGTAGGTACGATGGTGAGCCCGGCAAGTGTCTGCGGAACATCTGTGTTTTCCAGCTCTTCCATTTGAACACCAGCTTGCGCCCAGCGTTCAATAATTTCAACATGCCAATCCACAGCAAACCAGTTACTGATAGAGTCAGCTATGGTTGCACCGATACCTTCCACAGCGGCTAGTTCTTCTTGCGTTGCGGCTCGGATAGCGTCCATTGTTATAAACTCAGCTACCAGTGCGCGAGCGGCTGTAGCACCAACATGACGGATAGACAGAGCAACAAGGACACGCCATAAAGGTTGAGATTTAGCTTTATCAATCTCACTGATAAGGTTAATAGCCGTTTTAGTAGGCTTACCGTCAGGCTGTGCGGCTGTGGGTTTGGTAAAGAAATAGTTCCTAGCGACCGTGTTCTTTCCCAAACCCTCCAGTGTTACATCAAATAAACCTGCCTCCGATTCAAGAACCGGGCGCTCCCCTGGTTCAGCAGTAACCAAAGCGCGCGCCGTCTCAATACCTAACGCATCAATGTCCAGAGCTGAGCGGCTCCCCGCATAATGTAGACGCGCCATAAGCTGAGCCGAACAAGACATCGGGTTAGTACAACGCAAATCAACATCCCCTACCTTAGCGGGCGCTAAATCCGCCCCACAAGACGGGCAAGCAGACGGCATAACAAACGGCTCCTCTGAACCGTCACGCAACCGCACAACAGGCGCTACAATCTCGGGAACAACATCCCCAGCTTTACGCAGAACAACCGTGTCACCAATCAGAACACCTTTAGCTTTCACTACATCCTGATTATGCAATGTTGCACGCTCAACAGTTGAACCGGAAACAAATACCGGCTCCATCACAGCATACGGCGTGACACGCCCTGTACGCCCCACATCGACGCGAATATCAAGAAGCTTAGTATGAACCTCTTCCGGAGGGTACTTGTACGCTACAGCCCACCGTGGAACACGAGACGTATAACCCAGAGCTTCCTGACCGTCAAAAGAATCAACTTTAACGACAATGCCGTCTATCTCATGAATAAGCTCATGACGACGCTCCCCATACTGGTGGATGAACTGTAAAACCGCTTCAACGTCAGGTAGAACTTCTACATAGGGGCTAACAGGTAAACCCCAACCAGCCAACCGCGCATACATCTCAGACTGGGTTTTAACACCCTGCGAACCAGTCGCCCCTACCCCGTGAACAAACATGCTCAGCGGGCGAGACGCGGTGATAGACGCATCTTTCTGACGCAATGAACCGGCGGCGGCATTACGAGGATTAGCAAACGGTGCCTTACCAGACGAAACCATCGCCTCGTTCAAAATACGAAAATCTTGAGACGCGATGAAAACTTCTCCACGAACCTCTAACACATCCGGGTACCCGGTGCCTTCTAAACGGCGCGGAACATTTTTAATAGTCATTACATTACGAGTAACATCTTCGCCAGTTGTACCGTCTCCGCGTGTAGCCGCCCGCTCCAAAACACCATCACGGTAGAGCAAGTTCACAGCCAAACCATCAATTTTAACTTCCGTGAGCCAGCCAGGAACACCGAAACCTTCCCGCTCAAGTGCGTGTGATGTTTTACTAAACCAGCGCGTGAGCTCGTCAAAGGAGAAAACATCCTCAAGGGAGTACAGGCGCGAAAGATGCTTAACAGGCGCGAAAGCTTTAGAAGCTACCCCGCCCACCTGACGGGACGGTGAATCAGCAGTAACAAGCTGTGGGTATAGGGCTTCCAAATCTAGAAGACGGTGATATAGCCGGTCATATTCAGCGTCCGAAAGAGTAGGTGAGTCAGCGACATAGTACTCATGCCGCGCCTTATTCACAGTTGCAACAAGGGAACCATACTCAGCACGCACATCGTCATTCACAATATCCATAAAAACACCTTTACAAAATAAGAAAACCACAAAAGAGGGGCTGGTGCAGGTTACACATAGCGCCTAACCCACACCAGCCCCTAACAAATCAGCAGAGGATGCTACTTAATGCCGCCGACCTGCGGAAGAGCTAAAGTCCACTTCTTCTGCTTAGTGAACCCGACCGGGAGCCCACAAGCCTTCTCAAGAGCGACAAGGTATTCCTTGCCAAGCTCCTGAGCATAAATCGCAAGCGAAATCATATCAACAAACTGCTTATTACGGTACGCCTGAAGCATCACGCGACGACCATCAACAGCGAACTTCTCAACAGTCGGACGCGGAACCGGAGGAACATAATCCAACGGACGGATAACACGCTTCGGAATAGGCGAACCAATCTGACCGGAGAAGGTCATCATGACATGCCAAGCGTTAATAACCCAACGGTAAGTTTCCTTACCAGTCTTCGGGTCTGTAACAACTTCCTTCTTTGCAAAGCCACGGTTCACAACCCAATCCAGCGGCTTACCGTTACGGTTCAGTACAGAGCCACGCTCATGAGAATAGTCGTAACGGAACCACCAGCCGCCCGCGACCAGCATTTCCTTAAAATCGTGCAGGTGCAGGTTAAAGTAATCAGCTACCTCGTCAAGCGGCATGAAAGTCTTCTTACTAATACCAGCCGGGAGAGCCTGATTCACAGGGATGCGGCGGATAGAGCGACCGGAAGCGTTCTCACGAAGAACCTTGAGCAGGTTATTCATGTTCCACAGTCGAACATCACCAGAAACCGCGAGAATACGCGCCTGCCAGAACTTAGCAGTAGGCTTACCATCATTGTTCAGGTACTGCGCATCATGCAGAATATCATACACCTCGGTAGCGGGGATAGAGAAACCCTGCACAGCGTTACGAGGACGCATCAGCTCGGGGAAAGCGCCCATAGTGTACTGCTCCATCGCACCATAGACGCGACCAAAATGCGTGAACTTCGATACGGGACGCTTCGGCTTAACCTGACGGCGGGGCTTCTTCTTGAAACCGCGCGACGGCTTCTTAAAGTTGTTATTCGCAGGCTTACGGAAGTTAGAAGCGCCCGGCTTCGGGAAAGACGCGGAGGGCTTGGGCTTAGGCGGCTGAGTAAAAACAGGCGGCTTGGGCTTAGGAAGAGCAGTAGTCATGGTGTGACCTTTCAAAAAAAATAGCTAATAAATTAAACGAATGTCCCTCCGCCTGGAAACAATAATCTGGTACGCAGAATGTTACGTCCGGCTAGAGTCATTGTTCCAAGAAGAGATGACACTAACTATTATCTCATAAATCAGCCAAAAAAGCACACCGAGCACGATAAACAGCGGAATAAGTAACCCAGTAACCACACTGGTAAGCACCGTATTCAACACGGTGCCCCACCATTTCTCATGCACAACCGCCCCATAATCATACTGCTTTACCTCGCGCGCGCGCCTCCATAGCTGGAATAAACCCCCCAGGAAACGGAAACCTACAGCCGCCGCCGGTATCACCCACAACAGAACCGAAACCACATGAACAAGCGGAACAATCTGCATAGGGATGCTGTGCGGGAAAATCGTAGGGATAAGCCAACGCATAATCTCAGGAGCACCCAACCACCATACCAAAGCTGTAAGCGCGGAAGAGATGAACGAAACCCACCAGATAGGGACAGGGTTATATTTACTTACCCACGGGATAACACGCTTATACTCTGCCCCTAAAGCGTCAATAACAATCCCATAAGAACCCGCCTTCAACAAATCACCAAGCGGCGGGCGGCGAACAACATCACCAGAACTGTCCACTACACCCAAATATTTCTTCACCATAGTCGGCGTGTCAGGAGAGCCAGGTGCGCGACCTTGAGCCTGCTGAGTGTTAGGTGTTTGCGCCTGTTGAGGTGTAGCGCCCGTGTAAGGCGGTGCCTGCGTGCCAGAACGTTGAACAGGTACAGGTGAGGCGGCGGGCGTGTTTTGCGGTGCTGTGGGTGCTTGAGAGGGCGCGTAAGAGTAAGGAGAGATGGAAGCCGGAGGTGCGTTCTTCTTTTTCTGTTGCTTAGCCTGCTTTTTCTGCCCTTTTTCAACAATAGAGCTGAGCGTAGTGTTCTGTTTAGACGACCAAATGTCCGCGTTCTCATGTTTCGTAGCGAAACGACACATAGGGCACATGCTACCGTCGCGTGTGTCCCACCAGTGAAGCGGCGACACGTCACATTGTTTTAGATGCTTATAAGCACCATCCTCGCGTGCAAATAAATCATCAAAGACGGCAATAATCTCATCGAAAGATGGACGCTGAGACGGGTCGCCACTCAAACCGCGCCCTATCAGAGCATGAACCCTTTTCGGGATAGCCTCATACTCAATATCGGGAACCTTAGAGAAACCGCGTGGAAGCTTCTTCACAAAGGTCGGGTAAACCCCCAACTGAATAAGCTCCGTAATATCCTTATGCTCACCCTTGTAATTACAAACCGTAGGGTGTGCACGCCCCATCAGAGCATTAAACAACATCACCATAAAAGCGAACGTGTCAGTAGCAACAGTGCGACGGTTACGCTCTTCCTTATAACTACCAACACTAATTTCAGGAGCCGTAAACTCCGGCTTACCCACAATACACGGGTACACCGTATCGCCGGTACTAATCTGAACACTGTCCGCGTCCACAATGCGCACAGTAGCGTCCGGGGCAACAAGAACATTCGACTCGTTAATGTCGCCCACACGGTGCCCAGCCTGATGAACCGCATCAATCGCCACAGCAAGATTACGCGCCATAAGCAACGAGTGCCGCACCGACCAGTCAGGAAACTGGATACGCCGATGCGTAGTATGAGCAACCTTCATAAACTCACGATACACATCCATCTGCAGACGCTTCATAAGGAAACCAGCAAACTCACCAGACGGCGTATAAAGGTTCCCCAAATTCCAGACAATAGAATCAGTCAGAGGGACACTAGCAAGCATTGCTTTACACTTATTCTCACGCTCAGCCTGCTTACCCTTAACCGGGTGGTAAATCTTACCTACCAAATCATCAGCCGCCCCCACAACGGGTGAACCTACAGACACGACAGGGAAAACAGAGCCTTCACCGCCGCGACCTAACGGCTTCTCCCCCAACACGACTGGGAACGACGACCCGTCCGCTAACCGGGCAACATAATCAACCAAGAAACCCTCCATATGGGCAAAAGAACAGGGCGCGCACCCTTTACCAAAAAAATGAAAAAGAACACGCGCCCCAAAAACTAACAAAATTCTCTAACGAACCCGCAAAGACTCAACAAACCCACTATCTTCATAGATAGGCTTCATCTCAACTGCGGACTCGACCATCTTCAAATAAATATCAGACGGCTTATTCAAACACCCAGCAGTGACAAACGTCGTATCATCATCCAAATAATTCTGAGCCTCCAACTGTGCAACAAAACTGTCCACAGTCGGGGAAAGAAGCACCAAATACAGCGGCGGCTCACCTAAGAACGGCGACTCCTCAAGAATCTCATCCACCTCTTCCGTAGCCGGATGAACAATCGAGTTCTTAAACCCATCCGTAGCAACCAACGCCCACGTCGCACCCGTACCACACGACATTAAAATACGCGGGTCAGCTGTACTGGTGAACGTCGTAATATAAGGCGCGTCCCACTCCTCCACATACGAAAGATACATAGGAGACGAACCCTGATAATCGCCCACTATCACAAAAGCGTCACCTAACGTAGCGCACGCAAAAGCCTGCTCACAGAAAATAGTTACAGCAACAGTGCAACCCATCTGCTTATAGTTCTCCGCCGCACGCACCGTGTTTAGTGCCATAGTGAGCACGCGCGAAAGAATACGCATAAGCTCCTGCGCGTCCTCCTCAGCATCACCTGATGAGGGGAAATCTTCTAGGAAAAGACGCGCCTCATCAACAATGGTATCCGCTACAAGGCGCGCACCAGCACGAGAGTGCTTCAGTGAACCGGCACCATCGCACGCAACAATAACGCCGCGCCCAGCTTCATCAACCCACGACGCATAAGCGTCCTGGTTCGTGTCCTCGTCATGAACAGACGGCTTCGGGATAGAACGTCCCGACGTTAAGCACCAATCGAAAAAAGTGCTACTCATATATAAATACCTCCGAGTGAATATATAGAAATGTTACATTAAACACCGGGCATAACCCAGCTGGGCGCGTCAGGGAATGAGACAGCCTCATCTGGACGCGACTCAGAACGCTTCTGCATAGACTCGGAAACCCACTTGAAGAACTGAATCATGTTGCCTGGGTCAAGCGGGACAGGCACAGGCGACGGCGCGGACGGGTAATCCTGCAACGACTCACGCATCTTCTTGTCATCATCCGCGTTGCCAGTAGAAATATAGAGCGGCATAAAAATCCACTTACCCGGCTTAGACGAACCATCACGCAACGACTCACGCCTACTACCAGGAACAACAGCCACACGCTTATCTAACGCCTCAATAGCCGCCTGGCGCATAGTCTTACCAGACTCGTGCGGCAGGTTGTCATCTAGGCTTTCGCCGTCTGTGATGAGGAAAATCATCGGCGCATAGTGCGGAACCTTATTACCGTAATGCTTTAGGCGCTCTTCGACCACATCAATCGCGGCAAGAATAGCCGTATTAGTGCTAGTACCCAACATGTCACGGAAATTCAGGTTACTAGGGCGAGTCTCCTCGGGCATACTCGCACTCTCTAAAGCCGTCGCAAACAACGAAGGAGGGTCGACCTCAGAACCGTAAAGAATATACGACATGTCAGCACGTAACGAAGCGATAGAGTCCTCGAGAAGCTCCTGCTGTAGAAGCTCATGCCCGCGCTTCACCTCATCCATTAAACCGCCCTGCATGGAGCGGGAGCAGTCATAAATCATAATGACCGGGCAACGAGGCTCACGGTTATCGCGGAACTGCTGTTCAGCAACTTCATAACGGTAATTCTCATCAAGGAGCGAAATCTGCTCATGCGACATAAAAGTAGCCACCTAATCGGGTCTGTGATTAAAAGTACATTTAACACATAGCGGTCAGGCGGCTACTGAAAGGAACCAGAAAATTAGTTCTTAGTGATATGGCGGGTAGAAGTTGAGGTAGGCGACGGCATAGGAGTAGCCGAGGGTTTAGGCGAAGCAGTATTGTCCGGCTTTGCCGTGGAAAGATTATTATTCTTCGCACGGTTAGTAGTGATAACTGTACCTGTAGTAGCTTCACTCTTCACAGGCGCATTATTCGCGGGTGCTGTAGCGGGCTGAGCGCTCTGAGGCTCAGGTGTAGCTGTAGCAACAGCCGGTGCCGCGTTCTCAGTGCCCTGTACAGGAGCCTGAGCAGGTGCTTCCATAGCAGGAGTAGAGGGAACCGCCGGTGCCTCACTTGTAGCCGGTGCCGGTGTAGCTTCTGGTGATGCAGAAGCGGTAGATACGGAAGGTATCTCTGTCACAACAGGCGTTTTACCGGCTGTAGGTTTAGGAGCAGGCTTTGGGTAAGAACCATCCACCGGGGTGCCCTCAACAATAAGATTAAACTCATAATCGAAAAGGAACGTTGAAGAAGCCTCGCGTGTGCCATCCTTACCGACAGAGTTACCAGAACAGGTAATAAAGTAGGCTTTCTTGTCACCGTCTTTACGCCACAATTCACTATGTGACGCAAGCTCATCCTGTTTCACCAGATAAAGACCTGTAACCACAAACTCGCGGCGAGTACCCTGCTCATCATTCATATAAATGTGAGAACAAGCCTCCAGACGGTGCAGGTAACCCCACGGCGACAAATTACCATCATTCAAGTTAATATGCCCCGCCAGAATAGACGCACCCTCATTAGAACTCAACGGCGAACCAGACGCATACCAAATACCGTTCGGCGCGGCAGGAAGCGTCACATCATTATTACTGAACCCCGACGGAGTAACAGTAGCACCCTGAACAACCTGCGTTTTAGAACGCAATGACGGAGCCCACCAGCCAGCTGACCGGGAACCCACCGACTTTGGCGGGTCAGCCGACGAACCATTCACAGCCGCAGGATACAAAGGACAGTTAGCGTTACGAAATTCAGAAGCCGGTTTCGGAGCATACAGCAACCCGGCATCAGTGACACCCATACTGTCACGACCAGCATACGTAACACCACCACCGTGACCATCATCGCCCTTAATCTGAGCCTGCAACCCCAGCAAGTCATCTAACCCGCTATACATGCCGTCTGCCGCCGCACCAACAGCACCATAAGAACGAGTCAGATACGTGGAATCGTTAAGATGAACGCCCCACCCCGTAAAGAACAACGCAGACGCAACACAGCCAGAGCCAATAGAAGCGGCAACTTTTTTGCTACGCCACCAAGGTGTACTCTGCTCGGCTTCTTCATTCTCAACACCTGTAGTATCTACAGGTTTATCTTTACGTGCTAGACGTTCAAACATGCTTTTCCTTCTCAACTATAGGGACAAAAATGATGCCCGCCTACTGAAACTATAGCCCACCCAAAAGGATAAGCATACAGCCAGCATGCGGACACCAACAATGTTTAGCTCAAAACTTTAATCGCGTTCATGCTTCTCACGCTTACGGTTCTTCAAAGCAACACCAGCCACAACAGTACCAGCCAGAGCCAAAGAACCACCAGCGGCAACCAGCGGAATAACAGCCGGTGAAACAGCCAACGGGACATTAGAAGCCACACCAGCGGCACCAGTCCTCAACGTCTGACCCTTCACAGTGGAAGAACCTGGAGTCGTCTTAGACGAAGCCGTAGAACGAACAGTAGACGTTACAGGCGCACCCGTAGTAGTAACAGATGAACCCAGCGTAGACTCTACAACCTCACCAGCGGCATTAGTCGTAACCTCGCCACCATCCTCAAAACGAGTAGTCGTAGTGCCCTCCTGAGCGTCTGATGTTACAGCCGCTACAGGTGCCGTAGAAACAACACGACCCGAGCTATCATGGCGCACCGCGTTATCCTTGGGAATCTCAGCCTGAGCGGGTGCCTTATACACCGCATCAGCCTTCTTGGAGATATTCGCCGCGTTATCCACAACTACAGTGGAAGTCTCCCCAGCCTTCTTTTCCTCTACAGGAGCAGGGGTAGCATCCTCAGACTTCTCAGGTGCGGGAGTGGTAGCTTCATCAGACGGCTTAGGAGTCTCAGTATCAGGAGCGGGTGTAGGCTCAGGCGTAGCGTCAGGTGCAGGAGTTTCCTCAGTCTTAGGCTCAGGTGCAGGAGCTGGAGTAGCTTCAGGAGCCTGAACTACCGAAATTCGAACCTCAGCACCAGCGGCAAGATTAGGAATGTACCAGTACTCAGCATCAGCGTTCACGCTATCGGCAGGTGCAACGTTAGCCGCTACCAGGTCAGAACCCTTAACAACCTCGCCGCCGCTACCAACAACAGAACCGAAAGTAGCACCCTCCGGCAAGTTGCCACGCAGAGAATCCAAAGGAACCCACGTGTGAGTACTTGCAACATCTGAGACGTTCGCTAGAACAATGTCCGTGAACCCGGTACCCACTGATGCCTGAGCGCGCTCAATACGGAAACGCGCATCCGGCTGAGAAGAGAAAACAGTGCCAGTACCATCAACCTCAGCACCAGCCTGCGTTGAAGCCGCCGGTGCCTCAGTACCCTCTGCGGTAGCTACAGCCGCTGGAGGTGCTTCAAGCTCCTCAGCAATCAGCGGTGCAAACGGGGCACCCACAAGAACAGCCGCCGCCAAGACAGCGCCAGAGCGGGAAACTTTCTTAGGAATAACCAAAACGGAAACCTCCAAAAATACAAAAGAAAATAGATAAACGCTTCTAATAATATAGCGTCACAGTACACATATAGCGCCCACTAGGAGCTTAACTAGAATGGAGCGGCGTAAGATACGGAATGAAATCAGGCTGACCAGCCGCAACAACCACTCCCTTACCTGTGTGTGCCTGGAACTGAGGGCAAAGCTTAGCTAACGGGCACCAAGAGCACAAGAACGACGGGGAGTACGGGAAAACACCTGTAGTAGATAGCTTATCTACAGCTTCGTCAGCCGCCTTATAAGAATCACGAACCCACTTATCGAAAGCAACAACCTCCGGCTCAGGGTTATCTACAGACGTAACCAATGTGGGCACCGGAGCAACATTGCAAGAATCAGTAACAGCCGGGAACAGAAGCTCCGCATCCTTCGCGGCAATACCGTTCTGCTCCGCCAGAATCAGGTAACTGTACTGCTGGTGAGCTTCCTTGAAACCGTCCGGGATACGCCATGACTCCGTACCGTCAGGATTAACAACCTTCTCTGGTAAACGAGGAATCCGTACCCCAGCGTGAGCACCTGAACGCTTCACAATACTGGGGTTGTAACGCTTCATCTTAGAAGCCGTCTTATAATCCTGAATAATCGGGGCTCCATCAGCACCAACGGTGATACGGTCAATGATGCCGAACGTCTCACGTGTAGCCCCACCAATAGCACCAGAAACAGGTACCTCCAGCGCTGGCTTACCATCCGGCATAACATACAACTCAGTATCCTGCGGTGACTCTACAGACCCGTCAGCACGACGGAACGTAAAAGCATTACTTACCGTCTCATACAACCACTCCACCTGGTCAGGTAAGCCGCTAATCAGCTCATAATCTGGCTTAGCAAGAACCTCACCTGTGAAACTCTTAGCAACATCCAAAGTGCGCACCTCAGCAGGCAACTCCATTAGACGCTCAAAAACCTCATGGAACGCCGAGCCGCGCTTCATCTCAACCGACGCGGACTCTAGCTCAAAAGCCCACGCATAACGCTTCACGGCAAAGGAAGCTAAACAACCATGTAAAGACATTACCAGCGACGGTGAAATCTTAGACTTACCCAACCGTTCCAATAAATCAGCGTCTTCAAGGATAAGCGCCTCACCCGTCAAGAAGCCCTTAGCATCCCCTACCGTACCAGCAAGCGACGGGCGCACCAAAGAAGCCGCAACAGCCGCCTTACGCTTCAACAAATTAGCGCGCAAAATATCACGATGAGACATCGAAGTGCGGCTCAGTAACTCCGGCAAAGGCGCGTTACGGTCAGCGATAGACAAAACCGGATACCCTGAAAGAGTAGAACCTAAATGCTCACTCAACGGCGGACGGTCAGCAATATGCTTCAGCATAGAAGACTGAACTTTAGACAGCACAAAAACTCCAAACAACAATAGACATAAACAGCATCTTTAAAGAACCCATCATACCAGCAGAAGCACCAACAAAACAGAGGCGTTATAAACAGCGTGCGCCAACACGCCGGGTAACAAAGAGCGAGACTTCACACGAAGAACACCAAGGCAAACACCAAACACAGCCAGGAAAATGCCGCTAACAATGATGCCCGGCGTAAGAGGGATACCCCAAAAATGGAGAGCCGCAAAAGAAACACCCTGAACCAGCACAGCAACCCACGGAGCCGCACCAGCCATAACACAGCTCTTCAACACCATTCCGCGCCACAAAACCTCCTCAAAAAGAGGCGCAAAAACAACAAGCATCAACCCTAAAACAACCGGAGAATACCCCACAAACTGCACCGTCTGCGTACCCGAAAAATCAACCCCAGGAAAAAGCGCCGGAACAAGATACGACACAGCAAACATCAAACCCGCAAACAAAACACCAACACCCACACCCCACACCAGATGTTTCTTACGCCCCGTCAGCCACGTAAACTTTGAATCATCACGCACCGATAGCGTGTCAATCCCCAACACAAGCGCGGCAACACGCCCAGCAGAAATAGCACCAAACAGAACACCATACCCGATAAGAGTCACATAATCCTGCTCAGAACCCCCCAGTAAGCCCACAACAGCCCCAGAAACAGCCATTACAGCACCAAGTAACCACAGAGCCACAACAGACCAAGAAGACCCCCACAGCGCCTTGTGTCGCCAAGGGGTAAGAACCGAGCCTAACGTCAAACCGTTAGCCTGAAAAAAACTAGAAGAAACTTTGTTATCACTCATACAAAAAATCATAGCTCACCAGTAAGATATGAACCCGTCAGGAGTGGTACAATAACAGAGAACCATTTCACCTGGGCTGGTGAACACATGCCGCTCAGGAAGTATCTTTCCCACGGAAAGGAGCCCCACCTATATGGCAAGGGCTAAGAAGACAGCAACACCCGCACGCCCCGTACCACAGGACGGCAGGACTGCCGCTCTTGAAGCGGTCATGGCACAGATTGATAAGAACTACGGCAAGGGCGCAGTTATGCGCCTGGGCGATAAGGAAACCGTAGAAACCGATGCTATTTCCACCAGCTCCATTGCGCTGGATTCTGCGCTAGGTATTGGTGGTTTGCCTCGCGGTCGAGTTATCGAGGTATATGGTCCTGAGTCCTCGGGTAAAACCACTGTTGCGCTCCATGCAGTAGCGAATGTTCAGAAAGAAGGCGGCACAGCCGCTTTCATTGACGCGGAGCACGCACTCGACCCGGTCTACGCGGCAAAGATTGGCGTGGACATTGATACGCTACTCGTATCCCAGCCGGATACTGGTGAGCAGGCGCTCGAAATCATGGACATGCTGGTCGGCTCCGGCGCGGTAGACATCATCGTTATCGACTCCGTTGCCGCTCTGGTACCTCGCGCCGAAATTGAAGGTGACATGGGGGACTCGCACGTCGGTTTGCAGGCGCGTCTTATGAGTCAGGCTCTGCGTAAGATTACTGGTCGCCTCTCCGCTACCGGCACGACCGCTATCTTCATTAACCAGCTCCGTGAGAAGATTGGTGTTTTCTTCGGTAACCCTGAAACCACCACGGGCGGTAAGGCATTGAAGTTCTACGCATCCGTCCGTATCGATATTCGTCGTATCGAAACGCTCAAGGATGGTACTAACCCTATCGGTAACCGTACCCGTGCAAAGATTGTGAAGAACAAGGTCGCTCCCCCGTTCAAGCAGGCAGAGTTCGACATCCTCTACGGTGAAGGTATCTCTATCGAGGGCGGTATCCTCGACCTGGCGGTAGAGAACGACATCGTTAAGAAGTCGGGTGCTTGGTTCACCTACGAAGGTGAGAATATCGGACAGGGACGCGAAAACGCCCGCAAGTTCCTGAAAGAAAACCCAGACCTTGCCGAGGAGCTCAAGCACAAGATTTTCGTGAAGCTCGGAATCATCGAATCCGACGAGCTGGAGCACGAGGAAGAAACTCCCAATGAGGGCGACGCACCTGAGTTGAATTTCCTGGACGTTGAATAAATAACCTGGTTAGTTGGGCGTGAACCGATATGAATTATTTTGTGTTGGTTCACGCCCAACCCGTCCCTAAGCCGAATGTTTCGTCACGCAAGATTACAAGGAGTAACTCTTTGAGTTCACGTGCTTTCAACCTGGAGTCTCTGAAAAAGCGGCTCGCAAAAACCCCAGCAACCACAAACCAGATTATCGAAAAGCTTACCCAAAAAGGTTTGCCTGCCGACGATATTGTAGAGATTGTGGAAGAGCTAACCGATGAAGGTTTCCTGAACGATAGGCGTTACGTCCGTGATGCTATCTACAGCAACCAGCAGAACCGCAAAGCATCAACCCGCGCTCTAAAAGATAAGCTCATCCGTAAAGGCATCCCAGAGTACATTATCGACGAGGAACTAAACACGGCGGACAGCGGCAATGATAGCGACCTGGAGAACGCTAAAGAACTAGCGAAAAAGCATCTGAACCAGGAATTAGCGCGAAGTAGTCACCCGTCCTGGACAGCTCAGGGAGCGTTACAGCGAATCTACAGGAAGCTCGCATATCAAGGGTACGGCGAAGAAACCATTATGGCGGCTATCAGTGAAACAGCCGACCAGTTAAATACTGAGCTGTAACTCAAAGCATACGTCAAGCCCCACAACTTGCCATAAGTTGTGGGGCTTACTTGTGTGCAATGTCTTTATTGAAAGGAAAAAATATCAGTCAGCCCATGAAACTGACGGATGTTTTTTAGTGTAACACAATATGTGGTAAGAAATTAAATCTCTTCATCGCCCTGGGAGCCATGCTCACTAATAATGTCCATGTCTTCGCCCCAGTCTGCAAGGTGTACTGCTTCCTCGTCTTCTTTCTCGCCAAAGACAAGAGTTTGCTCATTGCCGTCGTTGTCCAGCTCGCCGGTACGCACAATAGTCTGACCAGCAACCTCCTCAGTCGTAACGCTCTGAGCGTCCTGCGGATTCTCCTGAAGCCACGTATCAATAAACTCTGGGGTTGCAAAAAAGCCCTGGAAGTCATACAGTTTACCGTTCAAGTAAACCATTCCGCGACCCTTAACGTTCGGGTTAATCATAGTACCCGCACCAGATTCTAGGGTCATGGCACTAGCCGCCGAGGTCAAAACACCAGCCGCGATACGACACATAAAGTTCGAGCGAATCTCACCCGAAATGATTTTAGCGTCAGGACGTTGCATAGCCAGAATAAGGTGAACACCAGCCGCACGACCAAGACGCGCAATAGAACCGATAAGAGTAAGAGCCTCGCCTTTCAGTAAGTCATCCGCTTTACCCTCATCTGTCTTCACGCCCGTGGGTGAAAGAAGCTCAGCCGCCTCATCAACCATCGTGAGCAGACGCTGACGGTCACCTTCAGGGAGTGGCGGCAAATCAACATAATCCTGTACACCGTGCTTTTCCATCAGCTCGTAGCGTTGCATCATGGTCTGCTGACAGAACCTGAGAATCGTCAAAGCATCATCTAGCGTAGTGGCGATACCCAACACGACAGGCACATATGGGCGGTAGACAGAGAGCTCCACCTTTTTAAGGTCAATACCCAGGAAGCGCCAAGCATTAGGGCGCATAATGCACTGGAATACGAAGTTACGTTGAAGAACGCTATTATGCGTAACAATAGATACGCCGTCTTCGCCGCCAGCACGGTAGAGACGTTTCTTAGAGCCAACAATGAAGCACCGTGACGGTACCGGCTCTACCTCTGTAATACTTTCAATTTTCATATATCACCAAAACAGATAAAAATAGGCGTAAATATAGGCGTGACAGGGAACATAAAATCTCTGTCACGCCTATATCAAAAGTTAGATGTAGAAGCCGTTTAGTTCAGTAGAGATGAAACCACCTGAACGCGCTCCTCCAAATCCGGGAACTGGATAGCGAGAATCTGCTCAACAAACAGGTAATGAGCGGTGATACCCTCGAACGTGTCATCATCCTGCACCAGGTCAGGGTTGTACGCCTTCAAAGCGTCAAGATACGCACCCGCCTGAGACTTCCCCAAAGACGTAAGATGCTTAGGGAGCACAACCTCACCGGGGATTACCTCATCAGCGGCAGACGCGCCCTGAGTGAAAAGGTGGTGGCGTGCCTTGGTGCTCGGATAACCAAAAGCGGGCGCTACATCCTCAGAAACACCTGTGATGAACCATGCCGTATCAACATCGGTTTCACGCAGAATGTCCTGAAGCTCAAGAATCAGGCGAACCTGACGGGTCTGCTCAGCTACCTGAGATAGACCTTCAAGAAGAGCGTCCACATGAACCATGTCAGCGGACTTAATGATGAACGTGGAGGTATTGGAGTCCCATTCGACGTTAATGAACGCCGTTGGCACCTTGCGTACAGCACGCGCCAAATCGTCATTCTCATCGTCTAGGCGAGGGTTTTTGCGAAGACCGAACATGCTTGCGGACATCAAGAAACCCTCGGGGGAGCCGCCAGCAATAAATGGGAAATGCTCAGACAGCCACTGAGATACCTTGTCGTACTTCTCAGGGTTACGGATAGGGGTGTAAAGACTCATAAGTTAGGTGCTCCTAATGAACTATGGGTGTTGCGAAAAAAGCTTCACAACACCCATAGCAGAGTAAATATTTTTTTACGCAAAACCCTTGAGCTTATCCCCGAAGAACTCCTCCACACGGGTTTTCTTCTTCACAGGGGTGCGTGCAACAAGAGTTACCAAACCAACATCAATAAAACCCTTCTCATGCGGCTTCATCTTCGCATACTGCTCATCCAGTAACTCAATGAACCTGCCATGCTCTGTAGGTTTAAACACAGAGTCATACCACTCATCAAGGCGTAAGAAACGAATCGTGCCCGGTATCATCTCAGGCTGTTCTGCCGTGTTTAGTGCATCATAATCGGGGTTCTTAACTTCCTTTGGGTGGATATTCACGATGCCTCGCACGTGGGCGCGTTTACTGCCACCTAAATATTTGCGCCACAGGTAAATCGCTTGCTTCATACGCACATACCTGGGGCGCTTAGAGCCGGGAGCCATAATGGAGAAATTGCTACGCCTCTTACGCTTATGGTCGTGCGCTTTGAATGAGTAAATGGCGCGCGGGTCATTCAGGTCAGTACCCGCTTTCCACATCTTAGAATCAATAATCCACACCTGGGAGCCCACCACAACCACATGGTCGGTATCCGGCGTATCAACGATGCCCAAATCCTCATCTACGCCGTTAAGTACTTTCCGCTCTTCTTCCACCTCATCAGGTGTTTCATCGCCGGTTGCTTCAACCTCGGGCGGCGTTTCAATGTCATCTCCCTCTTTTCGAGGTATAGACACAGAGTGGCAGATAACAACATCCGGTTTATCGTCAGCCCACTGCGCCAAAGCTTTAGCTGTAAGCTCCTCACCCTCAATACCAGCCTTAACCTTACTGACGCTCTTAGCGTCACCTTTCCAGCCCGGAGGCGGGAACTCAAGGGAGTTGTAAAGGCTGGAAGCGGGAACGCCAAACGTTCGGATAGAGGACTTCGCGCCTGGCTTCGATAAATCAAGATTCTCAGGAACAGTAGTGATATGCTTCACAACCATATCTACACGCTCACTAGCGCGTTTAGCGCGGCGCGCGCCAATATGGTCGAAATACCCGTCAGGCGGCATCAACAGCGGCGCATACAACTCAGGATTTTTACTATCAATAAGCTTGATAGCCGCCTGCGCTTCTTTCTGCTTCTTCTCATACTGGGCGAACGCCTCAGCGAAACTCATACCCGCCATACTTACACGTCCTCACTGTCTAACGTAACGTCATCAAAAGCCATCGCTCCCTTACCAGAAACATCTTGAGAGCAGGTCAGCGGCACGGAAACCTCCGCACCTGCCTTAACCACATCAGTAGAGAAAGAGCACGTCCCTAAATCATCTTTACTGAACCAGCTGAGCGGGTTGTACGCTTGTGAGCCATGCGCATGTACGGTTCCGCGGAGGTGTGTAGCGTTCGCGCGCCCGTCATTCTTAATGACAACGTTGTAAGCGCCGCCCTTGCGTGTCACGCCTGTGATAGAGGCTTTAGCGCCGTCTGCAAGCTCAACACTTGTGGTGCCTGTAACATCAAAGGTTCGGTCGCCTACAATCTGGTTGTTAATGAAGCCTCCAAGCATGAAGACAATCAGGGTAAGAGCAACACCTGCTATACCGCGACCCGTGGGTGTACCAGGGATACTCTTAGAGAAAAGACGACCTAAAAGCGGTATTTTCGTACCCTTATGCAAGATGCCCGCGAAACCATCCAGCACTTTCAAGAAGAAGCTACCGATAGAGCCTTTAGGTTCGCCGTGTGAGGCATCTTTAACGTCGTCATCTAAACTTACCTGTTCAGCCTTATTTGGTGCCTCAGAGGGCTCGTCAGGGGCGTTAGGCGGTAAATCTGTAGGGTTTACAGGCGTGTCATCAACGCTACCGCCCTCAAAGATAGCTTCCCACCACTGATAATCGTCAGGCTCAAGCGATAACGCACCGTCATCATCTAACGTCTGTAGAAACTTCAAAGCCCACGGGAAATACTGACCATCCGCGTCTTTCAGAATGTACGCACCATCATCGCTGTACGCAACATCCGCCGGGACTACAGCATCCGGGTCGGCGGTAGCATACGGCGTAGCCGTGGACACAGACGTAAACGGCGAAACGTAGGCAGGTTCAGCGTCATCAGCATTAAGCGCATCAATATCAGCATTATCAACAGTTGGAGCTGTTTCTGGCTCTTCGTCGTAATCATTGAAAGATGCCGGGGTAGGCTCTTCGGGCACAGCATCATCATCAGGCGCAAAAGACTCATCTACAGACGAACCGATACGCTCTAGAGGGTTAAGGTCTTCACTCTCATATTCATCTGCAACATAGAACATGTCGTCATAAGCATCGTCATCCTCAACATACTCCTCCGCTTCCTCAGCCTCAGCCGCGTCAGATTCTTCATCCGCAGGCGCTTTAGTCTCAGTAATATTGCGCAGAACACTATCACCCCAGGAGGCTTCATCAGCCTGCGGGGTATCAGTAACTTCCACCTGCTCTTCCTCAGCTACCGGAAGGTCGGCAACTGTAATCTCCTCGGTGGGAGCAACAGGTGGGACAACAGGTGACTGTGCGGAAGCTTGAAATTTGGAAAGACGAATAGCCATTGAGCTTAATTACCTTAAAAGAATGGTGGGATGCCGTACAGAAAGAATATATCTGCCTAGCATCCCACCATTTAGTAAAAGGTTTGCTACATGCGCCCGATACTGTAATGTCCCCAGTCGAAAGCGTTAGCACCAAAAATCTGGTTCAACGCCGTGAAAGCACCTTTAACGAAAGGAACCTCAACAGGAACCTCCACATACTCCAAAAGGTCGGTAATAGCCGACTGCGGTAGAGGCTCTGTAGACGGCGGCATCACACTTCCCCAATCGCGCGCCTCTGCCGGAACCGATAACTGCCGGGAAGCCTCCAAGAACTTCTCCGCAGTATCAGCACCACCATTAGGCATATCCTCACGCCAACGCGCCACCAACAGCGGGAACTTCTTATCACTAGACGGACACGCACTCAAGGCATCACGCACCGTGCTGATAGCTTCTTCAATAGGGAGGTTCCACGGGGTACGAAGACGAGCGCACATCCCGCCCGACGCTGAGATGGGCACCTCACGGGCGTGCAAAATACTCAAATAAGGCGGCTTATACGAAACAGAACCATCATCCAAGAGCACTTTACGTTCAGGTGTGTAGTTCACATGGAACGAATACACCCGGAACGGCTGAACAGCTGGGGAACCCAGTGTACGCGCCTCAGAAAGCTTAGTAATAACGGAACTATCAACAGACCCAGCGCCAGACAGGTAAGCGTCCTTAACCGCCTGCTGAGCCGCCCACACATCCTCAAGCCTCAAAAGAGAGTTAGATGAATAGCCCGTAACTGTACCTGTACCATCATCTAACGTCACAGATACTTTACGCCCAAACTTCTTATGAGTCTTGTCGCTGTACGCCACAACAGCCGCCATAATCACAGCCCCCTTAATAGGTTGCGTTGATTGAAGAAGCTCACCAATAGTCACTGTACGCATGACGGGGACACGCTTCGGGACGGAAGCCATAGGGTGACCAGTCATGTACTGACCGGCAACTTCCGCCTCATACCTTAGCCGCTCCACCACCGGATAATCATCACCCATAAGGGTAGCATCATCCGGCAAAGCATCCCCTGTAACAGGCGGCTCACCATCAGGAGGCTCAACACCTAAAGCTTTAGCTTCCTTGACCAAGGCACGCTTGCACTTTGCACGCTCCTTACGGAGCAAATCAAGATATGTGACAACACACTCATAAGCAAGCTTGCGGGAAACACCCAAACTATCGAACGCGCCAGCTTTAACAAGCGCCTCGTATGTGGTCTTTGTGACCCGCCCAGCATTAAACGAACGAACAATGAAATCCTTAAACGACGTGTAACGCCCATTCGCCTCACGCTCAGCAACAATAACCTCAGAGTCTTTAGAGCCAACACCTTTGAGCATAGAAAAACCAAAAGATAAGTTACCAGCCGCGTTCATACCAATGTCCGCACCCGAAACGTTAATATCCGGCACGTCCAGGCGGATACCTCGCCGCTTAGCGTCCTCAACAAGCTCAAAGACCTTATCACGCCCAGCCGCACCCATAGAAACCTTACGGGCAATAGCAGACGCATAAAACTCAGCCGGAAAATGAGCTTTTACATACAGTGCAAGGTAAGCCATCGCCGCATACGCATCAGAATGAGACTTATTGAAGCCATACTCAGCGAAACCGACAATCCTGTCCCACAGCTCCTTCATCGCAACAGCGCTAAACCCATTGCTAACGCCACCGGATATGAAACGCTCCTCATAAGCAACCATCAAATCGTGCTTCTTCTTACCGATAGCGCGACGCAAATCGTCACCCTCCTGCGGAGACATTCCAGCAACATCAGCGGCAAGCGCCATAACCTGCTCCTGATAAACCAACAAACCACAGGTATCACCCAAAATACGCTCCACCGCAGTACCCGCAAATTCAGGGTGAATAGGCTGAATAGGCTCACGCCCAGCTCGACGCTCAACATACTGGATGTGACTTCCAGCACTCATCGGACCGGGGCGGTAAAGAGCCGTAATAGCCGAAATATCACCCAAAGTAGACGGCGTGAAACGCTTAAACAAATCAGCTACCGCACTATTACCCAGCTGGAAAACACCGACAGTCTCACCGCGCCCAAGCAACCGGAACGTTTCAACGTCATCAAACCTGCTTTCACGCACCATAGCCCGAAAATCCGGGACAGTCTTACCATGAGACACAGCCAGACGGACAGCATCACAAAGAATGTCCACCGTATCAAGACCCAAGAAATCAAACTTAATGATACCGATTTGCTCGCACGCACCATACTCAAAACCAGCAACAACCGTCCCGTCCTTCGCTGTATCCACAGGAATGTGGTTATAGAGAGGCGCGGAAGAAATCAGCAACCCGCAGGCATGTACGCCACGTCCACGGATACGTCCCTCTAAAGCTTTTGCGCACGCTAACGGTTTCTCCCAGGCGCGGGTAGATACAGCGTCACGGAAACGCTGGGAGCCGCTGTATTCTTCACTATCCGGGTCGTACACCTTGCCGAAAGTGATACCTAAACTGTCTGGTAGTAGACTTGTAATGTAGTTAGCTTGTGCTGGGGGTACGCCGTAGACGCGGGCGGCATCTTTAAGGGAAGCACGGGTTTTCAGCATCTGGTTCGTGGGCAGGCGCGCCACATGCTCCAACCCATACAGGTTGCCTACATGCTCGAACGCCGCGTCACGGTGCTCTGTGTGGAAGTCTGTATCAATATCGGGCGGTGAGCCTGGGGAAACAACTTTATTGCCTGTGACACGAACGTATGTTTTGCCGTTAATCACGCGGGTTTCTGTAGCGCTCATTAGTGGTGTTCCCCTTCTTGTGGTTGTGTGCCTGCTGGTTGCTTAGCTTTCTTTAGTGCCACTTTATGCTTATACACTTCGTAGGTTGCGTTGTACCAGGTGGCTGAGAAGATAACGCTGTCGTCTTTTACGTTCCAGTAGCCTTGGAAATCTTGCTTGAATATTTGCACCAGATAGAGTGCAAGGGCAGGCGGGATGTTCTGCTCCATAATGTTAAGCGCGAGATTCTGGTCTGGAATGTCATAAAAAGGTAGCTCATCGTTACTCACGTCCTCAGCGTTCGCAACATAAGACATGTATTTGAGCAGTAATGTGATAGCTTGCTCGGTCGCATCAGCTAAAGAGTCTGTCTCTTTAGCGTGTTCCAGGGCACTGTTAAGTTTTTTAATACTCCCCCATAGGCACGCGCGAAGAAGCAACGTGACCGCCGATTCACCACTGCTATACAGCCCAGGATTACGGAGGTACTCTTCCATGTACTTTAGAGCGAAGCGCGCAGAACCGCCAGCGCGCCGCGCTATCCATTCCAAACCTTCCGGTGACACTTCTACACCTTCACGCTCAGCAATGCGCTGTACATAGCCTTCTAGCGTCTTAGAGGGTATCCTCTCAAAGTCATACTCCTTCACACGCGAGTTAATGGAGTCCTTCTTGATTTTATGCTTATCAGTTGTGCAGAAAATAATAGGGGTCGTGTCCTGAAAATCCTTATTTTCCAGGTAATCCAAGAACGCATCCCAAGCAGGCTGAGACAAAGCGTGACACTCATCAATAACAATAAACGGGGCTTTCGCAAAACGCTTCACACTACCATTCGCCACGATAGTACGAACATTATCTACACCGCTTTCTACCGACGCTACGACGGTCGTCATCATCTGCGACGGGTCAGCATCAAAAGTTAGGCAAGATTCACACGTAAGGCACGGGTCAGCATAATCAGGGGCTCGGTTCTCACAGTTCATCGCTTTAATGAACACGCGAGCCATACTGCTCTTACCCCTACCCGCGTCACCGCAGAATAGCCGCCCCTGAACATGCCGGTTTTTAATAATGTCTTCCTTGAGCTCCGCAATAACTTTTTCTTGCCCCACAAAGTCAGCCCACACGCGCGGCTGATACTTCCTATGAAACTCAACGTATTCTGTGTTTGTAACATCTTTTTCAGTCATGCTTCACCTTAACCATCCACGCCCTGAGAACTCAGAGCTGTCGAAAACGCCTGCCCAATCATAGTACCTGGCTCTACAAGCACCCAATCCCCAGGCAAGATTTGGTGTACATATTTTTCAACCTCAGCACCTGTTTCGGTTAGTACTTTAACCTTCTCCGAAACAGGCACAACAACAGATTCATCCCCGGCGGTCAGTTGCGCCTGGTCTACACGCCCCGCAGAGATGAAACGTTCAAAGAACAGCCCATGTTCGATAGGGTCAATATCCGTGATACCTAACAGATATGCGACAATCGAGCCGCCCGCTGAGCCGCGCCCCGCACCTACAGCACTCATCACAATATCACCCGCCTGGTTGCGGACACTGAACTCTTCACGGAACCAGCAAACATACTCGCGCACAATCAGCATGTACCCGGAGTAGTTAGCCGCCGCCAAAACGTCCAGCTCATAATTGGCGCGCTCTATAACCATCCGATACTTCTCAGGACGGTCTTTGAACTGCTCATACGCCAGAGTGGTCACGAGCCTGCGCAGATAACTCTCCTCTGTCTCATTCGCTGGAATGGGCGGTATAGGGCGCAAATCTGGGCGGTAATTAAAAATAGTGAACCCTTCAACACGCTGAGCGATAGCCCCGCTGTTAGAAACAGCGCGCGGGTACACTTCCTCGGGGAATAGGGCTAACATCTCGGCGGTGCTCTTCACATAGTATTCGGTGCCGTCGAAGCAGAAACGCCTACCGCCCTGCTCTTTAGGCTCCTCAGACATGAGGGAGCCTGTGCCGATAGCGAGCATCTCTTCATGGTGTGGCGCGTCCTCCGGGTGGGAATAATGGCAGTCGTTTGTCGCTAAAAGTTCTAGCCCTAAATCGGTGGCGAGCTTCACCTGTTTCTGGAGTAGGTTCCGTTCCAAATCGGAAGCCATATTGTGATTCATGACCTCTACGAACATGTTATCTTCCCCGTAAATCTCAATAAGCGCCTCAGCGTATTCGTAGGCGGCTTCATCTTGACCTAAACGGAAGCGGGTAGAAATCTCACCCGACGGGCAACCTGTAGAAACAATGATGCCTTCACTATGGGCACGCATCATATCTAAATCAATACGCGGGTACCCGGCACGCTTATGCTCCGGTGATGAAGCAAGCATCTGAAGCTTAAACATGTTCCTCAACCCGGCATCATTGATAGCCCACATCGTTAGGTGCAGGTAGTTGCCGCGACCAGAAACGTCGCCCTCCGTGCCGGGTATACCGGAATAGTAGACGGGTGTGCGAACTTTCGCGCCTTCCGGGTTAATAGGCGCAACATAGAACTCACAGCCGGGCACCGGCGTAATACCAGCCTTCACAGCCTGTGTAACAAGCTCATAGGTGCCGTGCATATTCCCGTGGTCTGTAATACCCAGCCCGGTCTGACCTAAAGCTTTAACGTGCTCCAGATACTCAGAAATGCTTGAGAAACCATCAAGTGTTGAATAGGTGCTGTGTGCATGCAGATGCACAAAAGATTCAGCGTGAGCGCTCATATATACCTGTTCTTGTAGTGAAAGCGGGTTGCCTCTTCAAATATTTTTGAACTGCAACCCGCTTTCAAAGCTGTACTGAAAACACCCAAATAGGTGCTTACCTTAAAGATTATTTAATTTTAGCATAGGGCTACCGCTCTAAAAACGGAACTTTTTAAGCTTAGCTTTTGCCTTATCCTCTAAAGCAGGCTTTGCGCCGTAAATCTTCTCGGCGCGTTCCAGCAGAGGTGCCTTAGCTTTCCTACCCTGAATATCTCGACCGGGGATAATACCCACCTCGGTGAAATACACCGGCGAACCTGAACTATCTAGCGGGGAATCGGGTAGACCCAACGTAATATTCCGTTTATCCGTTTTATTGGCGTTACCCATATCCACAAGAATCGGGGTAGCACCCGCAGGTGTTCGAGAAATAACCTGGTCAAACAGCCACGGCTCTATCGGCTTATCCCGATATGTCAGGCGGCTAGACTTAACGCGACCACTAAGCGCCCGCGTCTTCTCAGTCAGCTGGAACTCCGAAAGTAACTGCACAAAGAAGAACATATACGCCCTGTCACCCACAACGAGAACGGTGTACGGGTCACGGTCACGGGCTGGTGGGTACTTAATGTACTTCCACTTTTCCTTTGCCAGGTCTTCCTCCACGCCTGGGTTGTTTACCAGGTAGTCGTGCTCTAGCACGGCATCAATGGTCGTCGGTTGAATAAACTCAGGCATGTTGCTCTTCCTGTAGAACAGCTTCACACCATACCTATACCAGACGAGCCCTACCGTCAAAAATACGGCAAGGAAAACAACAGCACCAATGACAGGGCTTAATGTGAACCCGATAGTGAAAAGAGCCACCACCGTAGATACACCCAACACGGGAATGACTGGCGACCAGCGGGACATGCCGTAATTACCGAACTGCGAAGCAACCCAATAAATACAAAGACCCAAAATCGGTGCAAAAGCCGCCGAAATATAAGCATCCGTATTAGGAGAAGCCAGCATAGAAACCTGACCTAAAATAGTCACCGCATAAGCTGTAGCCACCACAGAAAGCAGAACCTTCACAATGATAGCCGCTCGACTCATCGTGAAGACAACCACAGAAAGCAGTAGATACCACACCCACGGCACCCACCATTGCAAAGAATGAAGAGTGCCTGCCGTAACGGAAGCAAAGATAGTAGCGCACAGCACAGGTAAGCCTGCTAAACCGTAAGCGTCCACAAAAACGGAACGCAAACCAGCCACAGCTTTACCACCAAGAGCGGCTAAACGCCCACCAGAGCCTCTAGGAGCCTCAGTAGTTTGCTCTTTATCAGGTTCACTCATCATCTTCCACCCAAGCCTCACTATTGGGTGTAGAGCCGCCGGTAAGGAACGGCGCAAGGTTCGGGGGTCGGAAATTCTCGCCCTTCATAATCTTGCCATCCTCACGCTTAACCGGCTTACCGTCCACACCCAACTTAGACATATTGGAAGCATGAATCTCACGTAAAACCTTCTCGAAAGGAACACCAAGAGCCACAAAAGCACCAACAATGAGGTACAACATATCCCCTAGAGCATCAATAACCTCTACAGGGTCTACCGGCATATCCGAAACATCACGGTTAGCGACCTCACCAATAGCGAGCTCCAACAGGCGAGCACCAACTTTGCCAAAAATAGCCTGGCAAAGCTCAGCGAACTCCTCCCCAATCAGCAAGAAACGGAAACGTAACTCTTCCTTGCCCACCTCAGACGTTAAATCTACAGGTTCCTTCTCTAAGAAGTTAGGGTGCTCATACGCATCATGAAACTGACGCAAAGCCCTAGAAAGGAAATCCTCATCAAAACGAATCTTACGCGGCAAAGCCGGAGGCGACAAAGGAGACTGCTTATCAGACATAAGTCCTGCTTTCTAAAGATTTGAATTAAGGTTTGAAATGTTTATCAGAACCAGGAGCAAGCTTCAAACAGTACTCGCACTGGTAAGCGTAACCAAACGCGCCAGAATCCCAATGATGGAAACCCACACGGCACAGGAAACTACGAAACTTAGAACTATTCATCTAAACCCCCTATAGCCAGAGAGAACCACGGTGGAGGTTCTTCTCAATCTCACGCTCGGTACCCTCCCACAGCGTTGTATCCGTGAAATACAGGTTATTTACACCAGTCTCATCGGAAAGCGAGATAATCATAGGCACAATCACGCTACGGATAGGCGACTGGGCGCTACGGTCAAAACGGTGCCAATGCCCGTGGAACAACACGGTCGGCTTCGCAACCTCTACAGCATCCGCAATACGCTCACGAGTCACTTCCGCATCTTCCACAGCACGACGGCTAAGCTTCCGCTCTTCCGCCTCATCCGGCTTGATAGCATACAGGGCGGGAACACGCGCACCCGCAGGCGCATCATGAGTGAGCATAATATCCACAGAACCACCGAGACGCTCAACACCATCAGCAACACGGGCAACATCCTCACCCGTTACGTGCTCATTAGGCGACCAGAAACCATACATCTGCGCGTGCTCACGGTAAATACTGCCAGCGCCACCTAGACCAATGAAAGAAACACCACGTCCCTTATTGGTGCCGATACGCGCCGCCGCACCGCGTGTAGCCCAGATAATGCGAGGAGTGATAGCTACGAACCCATTCTCATCCGCCTTATTCCTCAAAGAGGTAAGACCCTCACGAGTCAGAATGGTTTCACTACGCCACCAGTGCCCATCCGCGCCAGTGTACTGCTCATGATTACCCTCAATGAACACAACATAGTAGCCCCCCTTAATGGCGCGCTCAGTAATGTGCGTAACATAGGCGCTGTAATCGTCCTTGTTCGGGAAATACCCAAAGTCACCCGTGTGTAGAACAACCTGAACGTTCATACGCTCAATCTTGTTCAGAATCTTATCGATAGCGAGAATATTCATGTGCCAGTCACCCGCGATAGCGATGCGGGTAGCGTCAGCTAGATGCTCATAAAAGCTCGTCATATGGTTTTCCTTCCAAAATTCTAAAATAGTGCGTCTTCCATCTTACACCGTCAGACGCTTTTCAAAAACTTTCTCTTCACCCTTACGTAGATACGACTCCGCCAAAGAAGCTACACGGGTGCGCTCCTCCTCATCCTGAATACTATTCAGTGTCTCTGACTCGTTCTTCCACGACTGGTAGGTTGCTTCCAACCCGCCCGGCTTCAAAACACTCTCTTCAGGGGTCTTATCCTTCTTAACAGAAACATCCGGCGCATTACCGGCACGGGGCGCAAGAGCATAAGACAGGGCGTGCTGAGAAGCCGCAGTAATAGCGCCCTGGTCGCGGGTAGCAAAAGCGGTAGGAGCCGCACCAATGATACGCTGACGAAGAATCGGTGCTACCACCGGGTCGTATTCCAAACCCTCTGACGGGTCAGGAAGATTAGCAAGAATAGCCTCCGTAAGAGCCACCGAATCCAACCCCTCAGCATTGATAGCAGGTAAATCTTCCTGCGGGCGTTGCCACACGCGCTTCATTTCACGAGTCACCGAACCGTCAGGGGCAATATGCCAAAGAGTGTACCCACGCCCCAGAGAGCCTTCCGCGTCCGAGAATCCACGACGAATCAACGAACCGTTATAGAAGATGCCGTCGCTTTCCTTGCCAACGAAGCCACGCTCGTGAATATGCCCAAGCATCATAGCGTCCCAGTCTGCTTGCAAGAAAGAATCAGGGATAATAACCTCACGCACCGTATCATTCACACGGATACGTTCCTTGAGCAGAGGGTCAAAAAGGGAACCATGCGTAGTAAGAATATTGATAGCGCCCTTAACAGGGTTTACCTGCTTCATCACATCGACACTCTCGGAGTACATGTGGTGACTCACCATGTGGAGCATAATGTCGTCGTTCAGGGCGTAAGAGATGTAAGGCTCAGCGTGAGAATGAATCTTCACAATAGGTAAATGCAGGTTCCTTGTGAAAGCCACATCACCCTTCACATCATTCGTATCATGGTTGCCCGTAATATTGTAGACCGGGATACCTGCCTCCGCCAGACGCATCAAACCTGCCTGCATGTGACCGATAGCGCGATGGGACGGGTTAGGCTCATGCCCAATATCACCAGCGATAACAACAGCATCAACATTGTCGTTAATGATGCCTGTAATAGCGTCACGCCATGCCGCGTAGCCGTCCAGCTCACGGATAGGAATCATATCCTCCTCACCTTTAAGGAAATCACGACCTACCTTCCCTAACGAGGAATTATCTCGGTAGCCTAGATGTAAATCTGATAAGTGTGCAATGGTGAACAAATAAAGTTCCTTTACTCCGGAGTGACAAGAGGCGAGTCCCTCACCATTTCAGGGAGGGTACCCGCCATAAAATCATATCAAAAAACAGAACGAAAACTAGGACTCATCCGGCATCACAAGCGGTGCAGTCAGTACAGCGAGCGCCGCCTCAACCTGCACACGCTTCTCGCTCGAAAGCTTATCCAAATCAGCCATAACCAGCGGAACAAGCTCAACACAATTCGCCACGCTCTTCACAAGAGCATCAGCGCGACGGTTCAGCACGTAGTTACGGTTACTAGCTTCAAGGTTAGCTACACCCTGAATCTCATTGTTGTTCGTGAGAGGGCGCTTAACATCGGAATAAGTCAGGACAGAAGTCATAATAAATACCTTTCAATAATTAAAAATAAAAACAAGAGTGGTTGTGCGTTCTTGAAATCACGGAAGAACAAGAACGTACAACCACTCTACCACATGTGTTTACTGAAAGCAAACACGGGTTTCACTAAAGCTCAGCCAACTCAACCTGCAAATCCAGGAAGTCAAGCATCAGGCTAACCATAGCGTCTGCATCACCTGTTGCCTTAACGTACTCCAACTTTTCCTTATACTTGCCCGTGTCATCTAGGGCGAGAAGTTTCTGGCAGGTCGCCCAACCCCGATTAAGTAGGCTTCTAGCCACAAGCTTCTTTCCGTCCATATTCACGGGAACCTGAGTAGAAGCTACAGTCGTGCGGGTTACCTCTACAGGCTGATGAACCACACTAACTGGCACACGCTTAGGCGGCGTATCAATAGGCGTAACGTTGCGGGAGCCCAAAATAACCACAGACTTATACGCCGTGTCATAGTCATCAATCTTCTCACGGAAAGACTTAGTATCCTCAGCCGCCCACGCACGAATAGAAGCCATGATACCCACAGACTCCTTATCAACACGCCAAGACATCGCATTACTACTCAGTGGCTTACCGTCCGGCGTGATAATGAACGCCGTATCCAAAGAGCGAACACGCGACAAAGCAACATACCCCAGACCCTCCGTAAAAGAGTCATTCAAATCAAGGATAGCGCCGTCATACGTCTGCCCCTGAGACTTATGGACAGTAATCGCATAACCAGCCTTCAAAGGGAACATGCGGCTAAAAGCAAACGGCTCGCTAGTCCACTTCTCATCCTTTTTCTGAACAGGACGCTCCAGCTCACTCTCCATGCTCAAGATAAGATACAAACCATCCCCAAACTGCACAATGGGGGAAGCCTTATCCGGGTGCGGAATGTCACTAACCTTCGTATAGTAGCGCCCCTTCTTCTCACCGTAAGCAGTAGACGCAAAAGCACGCACATAACCCATAGTGCCGTTCGTAATCTTCACACCCTCATCAGGGTTATAGAAGAAAGTACTCTTAGGTTTCAGCGAAGCCGCCTCACCAATGTAATACCCAATGGTCGGCATGTCCGCCACAACCTTCGTATCCGGCTTGAGAGAAACCTTCAACTTCGCCCGCTCCTGAACAGCTTTCCACAGCCCACGCTGAGTCGGCGTAAGAGAATCCTCCAACACGAGAAGCTCAGCCTCAGACGTGAATGTTACAGCCTTACCGGGGAGCCGCTGGATACGCTCATCATTGTAGGCGGTAACCTTCGCGTTCTGCGTGTACAAGCGAATAATAGGCTCCGCATCCGGCTTAGAATCATCATCCAACCCATTAGCATCCTCAGGCTTAATAACCCTGCCCCTGAGTGCTTCAAAATCCTCGGCTGTAAGCGCGTTCTCGGACATATGCTTCAAAATGCGGGAAAGCACAGGGTCAGTAGCGCGGTGCGCCTTAGTGAGGAAACAGTAGTGGAAGTTCGCGTCCGCCCATGCGGGAGTAACAAACGGGAAACCGTTGTAATGCTCCTGAGTGCCGAAATCACGGTCAGCTACAGCTTTAAGCTGGTTAAAGTCACCGACCGCAATAATCTGAATACCACCAAACGCCCTATCAGAAACACCTTTAACGCGGCGCAGATGCTCATCCATCTCCTGCCAAAGCTGACCATAAACCATTGACACCTCATCAACGATGAGAACATCAATTTCTTTAAGCCTGTCCGTCTTATTGAAAGCATAGGAAGCTTTACCAGTGTACTTGTCCCAGTTCTTATTCTTACCTACACCGAACAGGCTGTGAATGGTGGTGCCCTTAATGTTTTTAGCCGCCGCACCTGTCGGGGCAACAACCTCATACTGAACACCCTGCATATCAAATACGCGACACGCTAGATGGACGATGGAACTTTTGCCGGTACCTGGTCCTCCAGCGATGAAAACGTTCTCGCCTACGAGGATGCGTGCGAGCGCTTCAAACTGGCTGGTGCCCTCGGTTTCAGTAGCCGCTTCGTATGCGTTACCGGCACCGAGATACAGGTCACCTGCTTCATCGGCGGAGCCCACAAGCCGGTTGTAAGCCTCTTCAAAACCTAAGTCCTCCACCTCAGCAAGGAGGGGTAGTTTAGGGGCTTCCTGGGCTTCCTGTGGCTCTTTATCGGGGTTTAGGGTCTTAGTCATAGGAACCATTCTATCATTAGGGGTTTGTTAGGCATAAGTTGGCGGTGCGCAGAGCGATAGGCAAAACATTTTCAGCTCATCCGCCGTGTACGACCTGTACAGGTTACGGAGATATTCACTGAACCGTGTCGCAACATAGAGTATCCGCTCGAAACCGTACCGGCGCGCAAGATTATAAGCGCCACGTGCAGACCAAGCGCTAAGCCCGGTAACAGCCACGGCTTCTTCTAAAGTCAGCTGAGGGTTATCTACCATCAACCCTGCGAGCGGCAAAACATCCTCTAGCTTGCTTTTCAATACAGCGGCGGGGAATGTTTCTCCTCCACCTGCGCGGTCAATAATGGTGATAACTTTGGTTGCGTCGCCACTAACTACAGCGTCAAGGATGCCCCACGGCGCTTGTGTACCTGGCGCTACCGGCATATAGTCCCAGACATCCTCAACCCGCAGTTTCTGAACATCAGGTGTAGGGAGCGTCCGGGCGTAATCAAGAACGCCAATAATGTGCGGTAGCTCTTCACCAGCGTGCGCAGATACAACATCTACAACCGGCTTGCTGAAACCAGCCGCTTCAAGCTCTTTACGGACACGGTTCTTCCCTCCACCCTTAACAACAGAACAGCCGAGGGATGCAAGCTGAGCTAAAGGTTTCTTTAGCGTGTTTAAAGGAGCACCTGTTGAGAGGACGAGCCCGCCCCAAGGTTCCGTGTCACAACCTGCTAGTGTTTCACAAGCAACCCGAAAATCATCTTTAGAGGCACAAGAGATGTTATAAACATACACATCCCCGAAGAGGCTAGTTGCCGTAGCGTCCTGAACCTTATCCGCTTTCCGCACCGTACCTCCCGATGAGGCGCAAAGCTCAGCTGAGTATTTTCGGACGAGGAAATCACGGAACGAGTCATTAGGCTCCGCAATAACCACAACACGTGAGAAAGTCACTGTGTTACCACCTTCGGAGAAGAACTATAAGCTTTCAGAGCCGACACAGGAACAATAAATGTGCTTACCGTTGGCTCCTCTGTAGAGCATAATACGCTTAGTGAATCTAAAGACTCGGCGTGGTTATCGCCAAGAAGGAACATCTCCCCATCTTGCAGGGTGTACTCGTAAGCACCAATACGGCACGACGGGTTTACATCTGTTACTTGAACGCCGTTCACAGTTAAAGCGCCCGCCGTAACAGAGATACTATCCCCAGCTACGGCAACAACACGCTTAACAGCCACACCATCCGTCCTCGAAATAGCCTCCCATGTAGGCGGCATATCCACCACAGCAACATCTCCGCGCTTCACAGGGGTGTTAGATTCTTTGGGAAAACGCAAAATCTGCCCCTCAGCGAACGTGGGAGACATAGAATTACCAGAAACCCTATACTGCGTTTCTGTCGGGGCAACAGAGCTAATAACCTTATCTGGAGTTATACCCGCCTTGTGCGCACCATAAATACCCCCAGCAACCAGGCACAAACTCAAAGGCAGAACCAGCCACCGCTTTTTGAAACGACGACGGCGACGCACCTCAACAACACCTTCACGGGTTGCTTTCTCCGTGTAGTCAGCTGGGGTTGTGTACCGAATAGAGTTCATTAGAGCACTTGCGTCACGGGCGGGGGTTTCGTTCATGGTTCCTTCTTTGGTAGCTACTTCTTATTGTGCTTCTTTCGCTCATTCTCATTGAGGGCACCTCGGGCTGTGTTTAAACCAGAATCAGTGGTGCGAAGAAGAGCGACCTCTGCGTTCAATAAAGCGCGGAAGACACCAGCGGCAAGGTTAGCATTCACCTTGTCATTCTCAGCGACCAAGAGCTTATCGTTCGCCATAACCTCGTCAATACTAAAGCCTTTACAGCGCAAAACAGACATGTCCTTCACAGTAGCCTCCGGGAGCCGCTTAATATTCAAAGCATCCCCAGAGGCAGATGCCTGTTCAGCGTCGGCGGGTGCCATATTGCGAATTTCATAGCGTGCCGTCGTCTCAGCAAACTCATTAGCGTACTCAGCGGCGGCTTTCTGACGCTTAGCCTCCAAATGCCTGTTGTTCGCATCCACAGTAATCGTAAGCTGTTTAACCAGCATGTCCGCCAAATCGGTGACGCGCGTAAGGTCACGCGAATCAAGCTCAGCCTGCAACATCTCAGCCGTGTACGCAGGCTGATGCCCCTCCGCCTCCGAGAGCGTTTCGTAAATCTCGCCAGCCGTAGACACAACACCAGCCGGTGATGCATAACCAGGGCGAGGCTTACCGTAATGGGTCTTGATACCCTTATTGTCGTTGCTCATGATAAGAGCCTCCTCACATAGAAGAAAAAGCTATATGTAGTTACAATATATTAGCAAACATGTCGCCACCATAAGAGTCAGGAAAGAGGTTCCCTTGTATGGCAAACAACACTCCCACCAAACGATTTAACAGGCGTGACGCTCTGAAAGTCGCAGGCATCGCCCTCCTTGCTGGTGCCGCCGGTGCAGGTATTGGTACAGCCATTGATGAGCAGAATAAGCAGGAGCTGAACGCTAAAATCGCTGAGCTTAACAACCCAGACCCCACCAAGGTAGCCGAGATGCAAGCATCGAACCAAGCAAGCGAAACCATCAAACCAGCCACAACGGACGCTACACCCACATACCCCACAACCTACGACCCGTCCGAGTATAAAGAGTCGGAAGACACGCCCGAAAACCTCCCGGACACAACAACTCCACGCTACGGGGAGGAACCTAAAAAATACGACCCGAATAAGATGAACCCGTTCTCTATCCGCATCCCCATTATTAAATTTAACGCCGACCTTCAATACACAGGTGGAACCTACAACCCGCAGACCGGGCGCACAGAGATTAACATTCCGAACACCTTCCGTATTGGTGTTTACACCGACTCGGCACCCCTCACAAGTGATAAAGGCACCACACTCCTTGTAGGGCACGTGAACTGGGCTAACGGCGCTCCAGCTCCCATGAGTGCTATCACCTACGCAAAGCTCGAAAACACTGTTCTCACATCCGACCTCGACGGAACCATCACAGAATGGACGGTCACCCGCATTGAACCGAAGGTACCTCAGAAAGATTTAAGTAACTGGTGGGATGTTACAGACAAGACAGGCGAACGTCAGCTCATCATGGCAACCTGTAGCGGAACCCAAGTGAACGGACGGTGGACGTACACAGATAACTATGTCGTAGTGGCTAAACCAAAATCATAAATCAACGTTTCAGGGGCATATTAACCAGAATAGGTGGTTAATATGCCCCTGAATTTATATCTAATCTAACTCTTTGAGCTTACACATATGAAAACTCTAACCGTGAGCACCCACCACGCTGGGAGACGCTCTGCGCTTATCGCACTACCTATATATCAGAGTCACCTCTAAATGATAGTCATCCCGTCAGCACTAATAAGCGTAGGCACGTTCGGAGCGTAGATAGCCGATGCGTGCCGCTTATGAACAGCTTGCACGTGCGCGCCGAAACCGCGCTGGAAATCATCCAGCTTCACCAAGGTTTTACGCACGCCATCTATCGCATAGAACGGCGTACCTTTAAGAGAAATACTTGTCCCCCACCTGTGATACCTCATCCGCTCAGCATAAAACATAGGGTGCAGGTAAGTGCTGAGCATCTCGTGAGCTGTCGTGTCACGCATAGAGACGGAACCGTGAACCTGCGGGAAAGGGCACCGCTCCGGGGTGGACATCCACGAGCTGTACACTTCCGCGATGGGGTGCGCCATAATCGGGTTAGCCGCATAATTAATGCCGTCCCCTAACCTGTGGCACTCTCCCTGATAGAGAGTGCCTAAATATTTTAGGTTCAAGGCATATGCGGCTTGCCGCGCTGTTTGCGGGCGACCAAGATTAACCCACTCACCATACGATAGCCCAGCGTGCGTGATAAGCCTACCGTCAGCTTCAACAGCCACATAGTACCTGTGCGCTACTGGGCTACGCTTCTCATCTGTCAGCCAGCCTTCACGCACAAAATTCACACCCGACGTTGTATCACGCAAAAACTTATCCGCCTGCTCTTTAGGCAGGTTGAGGTATGTCATCTCATTGGCACCCATAAGGTTCACGAACGGCAAGAATGAATTAATGGCGCGGGTTGATAACTCATTCAGCAGATAGCCGTTATAAGGGGCAGGTGAAAGGTTGCGCGGCTCATCGTCCGCGTTATCGCCCAGCTCAAGGAATGGTGCTAAACGTAACATGTTGCCGAGCGTAATCGTCCCATCCACCGTGTTAATCAAATCAAGGTAGCGACGTGTAAACACCTGGTACTGACCATGTAAGGCGGGTATAAACAGCTTATGGTCAAAGGACGACGTATCCCACGGGAGCATCTCCTCAGCTGTACGTTCTTCTGGCTCAAGGAAATATGCGTCTTTCGGGGTAGACGGTTTAACACCCTGGCTAGATTCTGACGGGGAAACCGTAGGTAGAGGGAATCCTGCTACGGCATGTTTGCGGCGTGCCCCAGACGGGTAAAAGAAACGCGACCTAGCCCAATCGGGAATGCGTTCCTCTTGAACGATATCCCAGTTAATGGCAGGCGGCTTACCCGACGGGGATGTAACGAAGCAGTCTATCTCATCTTCCGTGTATAGACCCTTCGTGTACGTTGAACGAACAATCTTATACGTGCGGTCGGTCAGCACGTCTATTCCAAGCTCAGCACCACGCAGAAAGATAGGGTGGTCTTTAGGGAGCGGGTACGCACGCTTAGGAGGCGCGTCATAGAAGAACGGGTCTAAAACATCGGGTGATTTTTGTGTTTTTTCTTCCCGCATCTTCTTACTTAACGCCAGCTTGTCGCTATATGATGCCCTAATGTGCGTGTATAGGTTAGCTACATCTTTCGGGTTGTTAATATCCCCAATAGACGGTGACGGGGCACGCTTCACATCGGGTTTAGCTGTTTCTTCCGAAGCTCCCAAAGAGCACTCCTAACATTCAACTACTTATCAGTGATAGAGATAATCTCGTAAGCTTTATCCGCCAAGTCATCTAGAGTGCCGCTGTTCTCCACAATGAACTGAAAATCCTGCGGCTTGAGAGTATTCTCAGACGGATGCGTATCAGGCACCTCATCCCCAAAACCGGGGCGGGTGACCCACACAGAAATACCCCCCATATCCTTAATAGCTTGTAGCTCATTCTGGAAGCGGATACCCGTAACAACCACATTATGCCCCATCGCCAAGAGAGTGGACGCGCGGGCGCGCATAATGGACACCCAAGCGTCCTCATCTATCATCTCACGCACAACATCCGTACCAAGGCGCTGTAGCAGGCGACGCACATCCGGGTTACGCTTCGCGGCAACCCAATCACCCTCGCATACATCACACAAGAAATTAGACAAAAGCATCGGAGAACCTTCGTGATACACCAGAGGGTCTAACGCAAGAAGAGCATCATACAGCGGGTCAGACATCCCGATAGTCACCCACTCAACCTTCAGAGAATTTGCGAAGGCATCTTTACCGTGCCCCTTCAAACCGCCTACACCAATAAGCATACCCTTATGAGACGAAGGGGCATGAGCAAACGAATCAGACGCAGGAGCTGACGAGTTGAGGAAAAGAATCTCATCCTTATACGCACGGTACACATCATGAACAGCGTCACTAACCGATACCCAGCCGCTAGGAGGCGTAACAGAATACGGGGCACCGCCCTGAGTAGTGCTCAAGGCACGGGTAACGTCATGCAAATCAATGGTTTTACCACCAAACAGGTGATACAGGTCAGGTAGTGGGCGCTTAATAGCACTCAAAATGTCTCGAGCATCCCAGCCAACCAGCACAAAATCAGCGCCAGCATAACCCGCATCACGCAACCCATCCACAACAGAAAGGAAACCGAGCTCCTCGGACGGAATCGTGGAGCCTGTAATGACAGAATGGGTAACCGGCTCACTCAACACGTCCAACGAGCCGCCCGTGATAGGCATGAAACCTACACGGTGCCGCTCAGAGTCAAGGTAAGCAACAACCTGAATAATAGGGTTAATCGTGTTCAAAGAAAAATCCTTAAAGTAAAACTTTATATCGTACATATATTCTACCGCGCTGGTGCCCCGCCTGCCAGGTATCGACACAAGCAAACGGGGCACTAACAATATTATCAGTGAATATTCAGATTAGCTGGAACGGTCACCCTTACCAAAGAAGACATGGGCTGTCAGCCACACCAGAATAGAAGCGGCAAACGCCGTAACAGCAATCAGGAAACCGTTCTTACCGGCAACCTCATCGTGACCTGTAGGTGCTACAACTTTAGGCTTACCTGTAGGCTGTAGCGGCTTAGTTGAATCATCCGTAGGCGTTGTCGCTACAGGTGATTCAGTAGGCGCTGTAGAAGGCGTATCAGTGGGGGCAGGCGACTCTGTAACCTCACCTGTAGCTTCAGGGGTTCCTGCGGTTTCAGACGGTGAACTAGAAGCCTGTACAGTTGGCTCCGGGGAGCTCTTAGCCGTAGCGGTTGGCTCACCCTTTCCAGAGGGCGCTGTAGCCGTAGCCGTCGGAGCGCTTTCAACAGCCGGTGTAGTTACCGAGGAAGAAGGTGATGGTGACGGCACTTCGTCTTTAGGGGTAGTAGACGGCTGGGGCACATCTGGTGTGGGCATAGCAGGCTTAGTAGGCTCAGGTGTTGCCGTGGGCGTTACTACGGGAGGTGCTACCGGCGCGGGTGCCTCTGTTTCCTTGCTAGGCTCAGGCGTAGGTGTTACTTCCACCTTGGGTGCCTCGGAGGGTGTGGCAGACACGGTTGGTGACGGCACAGGCGCCTCAGCCGTTGGAGAGGTAGTTGCTACAGGAGTTGGTGTAGCTGTCTCTATTGGCTTAGGTGCCTCTGTAGTGGGTGTAGCGGTAGGTGTAACCGTTGCGGTAGTTGGTGTGGGGGCTGGTGTTTCGGTTGGTTTAGGAGCTTCCGTGGGCTTAGCCACTGTAGGCTCCGGTGTAGGTTCCGGCGTTGCGGTAACTAGCGGGTAGTGTCGCACATAGTCAAAAGAAATGCCGCCTGTGGGGTTAGACTGCAAACCCCAGTAAACGTTAGAAACACGCGCGGTTAAAGTGGTGTTGAGAGGCAGACCAGCGGGGAAAGACTTCGCGTAGTTCGGGTCGGAAGACTTCATCTCCTCAACGAGCACACCATCGCGGAAAATCTTAATCCCATCATTCGTCTTCAAAATACCGACTACAACGGGTTCCCCGACCGGCTTGTTTACGTGCCAGCCACCCTTACTGTGGGTAACCTTTTTGCCGGTCTGAGCGTCAATAGCGTCCTGACTGTAGTGGATGACGGTCTGGTTCTTGTTGCTTTGGTCGAACTTTTCCTTTTTGCCCGAAGCGTTACGGGTGTTGAAGTCGGTAGCTCCGAACGCTTCGAAGCCGTCTACCTCACCTTTTTGAGCGCCAGCGACGTTGCCGTTCCCGTATAGGTAAGCACCGGAGTGGCTGTATCCAGTGTAGGAGGACACTTTAAACTCCCAGTAGCCGTTCTCAAAAGCGACTTTATTGTTAGTCGTAATCTCAGCCGACTCGCCTTTTTGACCGTTAGCACCCACTTTAGTGGTTAGGTGTAACTGACCATCCTTAACGGATACGGCGTTCTTAGTATAGCGCCCATAAGGGTCTTGATTAACCTCAGAGTACCCGTCGTACACATTCCAGAAGTCCTTATTGAGCTCCGTGCCGTTAAACTCATCAGCCCAATCCGGGCAACCCAAATCCGGCTGATAGGCGCTCTTTAAGCATGTGCCGGGCGGGGTGGGGTTCTTAGGGGTAATGTCGGCGGCATTAGCGCCCACAGCGCCCGTCAGCATTGACAGAGCTAAAGCGGTTGCACCGACCTTTTTCTTAGAAAAACTACTCATATATAAAATCCCTGAAATAGGTAGCCACCCATAACGGACGGCGTTGTACCGATGATTACCTAAAACATATAGCGGTGTGAGTAGCATCACAAAAAATGTGGGTGTGAAAAAATGGTGGGTGCCCCGCCAATAAAGCAGGACACCCACCATCTCAAGAAATTCACCTAACTAGGCGAGAATCATATTAACTTTCGTCAGAGCGCTTGCGGGAACGAAGAGCTAAAGCGCCACCAGCGGCAACTACAGCAAACATGCCACCAAGAGCGACCGGGTTAGTCGAAACGCCACCATCGTGACCCGTCTTAGCCTCGACCTTCTTTACCGGCTCAGCAGGCTTAGGTGCCTCCGGCTCGACCGGAACTTCCTTAAACACGTTAGTCAAAGAAATCTCAGCCTGAGCAGACAAACCAGAAACGGTGTTTACCATGTACTTAACGCTAGGCAGGTCACCCTTAAAACCAGCGGTGCGGGTGAAGGTTACAACACCATTCTCATCCACACGGTACGTACCCTCTGGGAAAGAACGCTCAGTAACAGGCTTACCGTTCTCATCCAAGAAACGGAGAGTCTTCACGTCCAGCGGGTCATCTTCACCGTTAATCTTGCCGCCCACATCGTTCTTAACAATATCCTCAAGAACGGTCGGGTTGTCGCTATCAATGGTGAAGCTGTCGTTATTAGCCTTCGGCTCTACGAAAGTAGCCTCCGGCAGGTTCTCAACTACAGGCGGGTTACCCGGAACCTCAGAAACAACGTTAGCGGTTGCCTTAGCCGGGTCACTCACAGCCTGAGCAGAACCAACAGTACCAGATACCTTAGAGCCGTCCCACTTCTTAAAGACGTTCGCTGTCTGAGTAGCGCTGTAAACAACCTCTACAGATTCACCAGACTTCACCGAAACGCCTTCAACATTAAGGGTCTTAGTCTCACCCGGCGCAAGAGTGAAACCGGCAGGCAAAGTAACCTTAGAACCAGACTTGCTGGAGACAGTCAGGTTAGACTCATTTAGAGTAACCGCAGAATCAGACTTATTCGTAAGCTCCACGGTAACCTTGCCGGTAGCCTTCCCGTCATCCCCAACCTTCAGCTGAACCGGGGTGGTGTTCGCGTCGTCACCGTTAATCTTAGTAACAATACCAATAGAGGTATTCACAGGAGTAACATGCAATGTCACAGTGGACTGAGCCTGAACGCCATCCTTAGTGGTAACCGTGTAAGGAACCGTAAAATCACCCACAATGTTCTGCGGATGCGTGAACTGAACCTTACCGTTCACAACCTGCGCTGTGACACCAGAATCGCCAAAGCTGTAAGAACTAGAGCCGCCCACCTTCAAAGTGGAAGCGTCAATCTCACTACCATCAACTTTAGCCGTAGCCAGCGGGTCAAGAGTAACACTCTTATCCCCATTCACAGCCACAGTCTTCTCAGCAGGAGCAACAGCCAAAGTGGACTGCTTAGACCAGGAGAACGTCACCTTAGACGGAACCTTCGGCGTAGCGTCGCCGCTATCGTAAACGTTGTAGTTCAGCGTCAAGTCACCAGAGAAACCCTTCTCCGGGGTTGCGGTAGCTACACCGTTAGCGTCGATAGTGATAACAGCCTTGCCGGGGACAGTAATCTTCTTACCGTTCTCAGAAATGGTAGCACCAGGGGTATCCACAAACACGGTACGGTCATTCTTAATCGTGTACGGGTTAGGCGTAGAAGCGTTCTCTACAAGGTTAGCTTTCAGAACCTCACCATACTTGCCACTCTTAGACTCGTTACCGTCCTTCGGGAGAGCGTTAGCCTCAGCAGAACCGTCCTCATAACTGTAACCGCCCCACCCAGAAATCCAGCCGGTCTGCGGGCGACCCTCCACGTCCGTCCTGTAAGTGTGCGCCTCGAAGCTAAAGACACCCTTCTTCGCGCGTACAGCCTCCGTCGTCAGAACAACGTCACCACAGCGCGGCTTATCGTTATCGATACCTGCTCCCCAAGCGCTCTTGTCGTTAGCAGGTGCGGAAGTTGTAGAGAACCAGATGCTTTCACCGTCATACAGAGCCGTGTACTTCAACACGAGCTTATCGGACGTGGACTTAGCCCAGTCAATCGTCACCAGCGGCGTATTAACACCACGCTTCTCAAGCTCACCTGATGTAGCATTAGTGTACGAACCAGTAGCGGCACGAACCCTGAACTTATCAGAAACAGTGTTCACATCGTAGGTACCGTTAAGCCACTCATCCTGCGTCATACCATAATTGACAGTGAACAGCTTACGCGCATCGGGGTTATCCTTACCCCACTGAGCAAGCTCCTTGCCGTCCAGGTAGTAGTAGCGCCCACCAATTTCCTTAGTGGGGACAGAGTAAATAGCCGCGAAGCTAGGGTTATCCTTCAAATAGCTATCGGCACCGTCCAGACCGATACGGAACTTCTGGTCAGCCTTATTGATAACAAGCTCAACCTCATAAGTGCCGCCCTTAACAACGCCGTTCGGGACAGTCTGCCCCTTCAAGAAAGCATCATTAACGCCACATTTAGCGGCACCGCCGCCGCCGTACCAGACACCGCCAGGCGGAATGAAATTAGGCACCTTAGAAGCAGGTGCAAGGTTAATCTTCCCACCATCAGTAACGCCAACACCTGTAGCTTTATACTGCAGGTTGTAGGTCTTGAGCACCTGCTCATCGTTCTGCGGGTCGATAGTAGCGGTAAAGTCAGCGGAAATGTCACGCGGATAGTTAGTAATCGCATCAGTCCAGGTGATGCGAACGGCGCGCGGGTTCGTCGGGCTGTTTGAGATAGTGCCAATCTTTAGACCGTTGGCATCTACCACCTCAGTCATCTTAGTGCTGAAAAGCAGGTTAGCTGGGTTCTGCTTACCCTGAGAGCCATCCGCCAAAGTGGGTACAAGCTCAATCTCGGTAGTCTGCCCTGCCTTGAGAGCACCGTCCTTGTTTGGGATAGTCAAAGTGACCTGACGGCTAACGCCGGTACGACCGTTAGTGAGGGTCTGAACCTCACCCTCACCACCAGTAACGGCAAGCTTAGCGCCTGCCAAAGTAGGGTTCAAAGTAACAGCCGCCGAAGCCACAGGTGCCTCAGCCGCGAAAGCCTGAGTAGCACCCGCCAAAGGTGCAATAATCGACAAGCCTGTCAAAGTAAGCGCAGTTAATGCGTTACGGGGCGTAGTTTTCGCCAAAATAGTCTCCAAAAGTGTTGAGTTTTCTTAGAAAAACGGACAAAGAGAAGCATCTGCCTCGCATTATTCCTAACTCCTACCAGTAGGCGGGAGGTGTAATAACACTATAGCAGATGCCCCTACTAAAGTTTAGAGAGAGTCGAGTTTACTCTTGAGATACTGAGCGGCACAATCGTACTTCACAAGCTCCCACGCATCTTCCTCCGTGACCTCATGGAGGCGAGTCTCATCCCTGTTATCAGCCACCTCAGCGTTCTTCACAATAGTAGCGAGTGGGTTCTTTGACACACGTGACAGGTAGAGGCGGTAAGAATCCTCATCGGGGCGGCGCGTCAAAAAGCTTAAAGCTTCCGTAATCTCAGGTGAGAAAATCTTCTCAAGCTCCTCAAGAGGCATACCGGCACGTTCCACAATGTCATGAAGGTAAGCAACCGTCACAGCCGTAACATCGCCCTGCGTATCCTCGTCTACACGACGGGCAACATCCGTAATGTGCCCAGCGTAATAATCGTTTCCTCCACGGTCTGTTGCACCGAAGTGAGCCGCCCGCGAAATGAACTTAGCAACTTCAAGAAGCCAGTTCCCGTAATCTAACGCAACCAGGTTCTCACGCGAAAACTTAGTGTTCGCCTGCAAATCTAGTTCCAAAGAGCGAGCACGAGCTGACAGTAACCATAGATTACGGTTATGCGTGAAAACACCGGGAACAACAGTACCACCGGCGGTGCGGCACAAGACAAGCTGGTACGTATCAGAAGCGGTAACAGGGTAAGGGAAGCTCATAAAGAACCTTGCCTCTCCAAATAGGAAATGAATGTTACACAACTAACATAGCACACCAGCGGACACAGTAAAGCCTCCCAGGTTTTTACGCCGGGAGGCATCACTAGTATTTATGCAAAGGATATTCGATTCCAACAATATCTACGCAGTCTGAGCCATATAGTTTCTACGAAATATGACTAACTAGTAGGTACATTGTTGTTGTCACAAGACGTGACAGGAATATTGTATCACATTAGAGGGCAGTGTAGTAACCATCCACGGACATGATAGAGGTGCTGTGGATACGGGTGCCCTCAGAAGGGTTGAGAGCAGAAATCATCTTACCGTCCCCAATGTAGATACCCACGTGGCTGTATCCGTTCTGGAATACAATATCGCCCGGCTGAGGAGTAGCGGTCGGCTTCAACTCCCCCACCATACTGTAAGTGTAAGCAGTCAGCTTGATACCGTGCTGAGCAAAAACCCAAGAAACATAGCCGGAGCAGTCCCACGCCTTAAAAGTCTTGCCACCCCAGATGTAAGCACCACCCAGACCCGTCTTAGCGGTGTTCACAATGTTCGCACGCTGAGCACTAAGATTATCGGTGGACGGGGCGGTAGTGTCAGCTGTGGGAGCTACACGAACAGTGAAGTTAGATGCCGCAACAGACGTAGGAGACGTAGAAGCACTAGGCGTAACGACGGGAGCGGCAGTGTTAGCCGTGTAAGCTACCTGGCTGTTAGACTGGGCAGAAACCGTAGAGGCATCGGCATTACTAGCAACCTTAGCGTTTGCCGTGGTGGTTGCGTTTGCCGCTTCTGCTACCTTCTTCTCAGCGTCAGCCTTAGCTTTAGCTTCTTCCTCAGCTTTCTTCTTAGCCGCCTCTGCATCTGCCTTAGCCTTAGCATCGGCTTCTGCCTTCTTCTCAGCGTCAGCCTTAGCCGCCAGTTCATTACGAGTGTTATCAATATCCGTAAGAACCTTATTGAAAGCCTGAGCGCGAGCCTGCGCCTTACGCGCGTGCTCATTCTGTAGGGTGTTCTGAGTAGTCAGCGGGATAGACTCGTCTCCCGCATCAAGAATAACGTTCTTAAATGCGGCGCGCTCTTCTGGCGTAAGCTCAACAACCTGAGTGTTATTGAAATCAACCTGGCTACTGGGCGTAGAAGGAGCCTGAGTGGTAAAAGTTGCAGGCACCTGCGTCTCAGGTGCCTTAATATCAGCATATGCTACAGACGGCGCAAGCAGAGCCGCAATAACAGGGGTTGCAATGGTCAGCTTAGTGTAAAACTTATTACCCATAGGGTGTTTGTCTTCTTTCGATTAGATTATTTCTGGCAGAGGTTTGTGAGATTAGCTGTCAGGCTCGGCATGTCAGATTCTTGCCGCCACCACAGATGGTTAGCCTCAGAACCTCATAGGGGAGGTTCACAATGTGGGTTTCCCACCCCTCCACGAATATAGGGGTTTACAGGTTGCATGTAGCGCCTGTGGAGGGTTCAACCGAGGCGCTTAGCCGAAGAAAAAGCTGACCTTGCAGATAGCCATTATCTAGGCAAAGTCAGCTTTAACTTTTGTCCCTACCGGATAAGTATATCACCTAATCAGGAAGGTAACAACACAGGTTTCTAGTGGGGGAGGACACTGAGAATGAATGCGTTAGCGCCGTACAGGAGCGCCAGGTTATAGGTTGCGTGAGCAATCCAAGAAGCATAAATGTTCTGAGTCTTCAACGTCAAAACACAGAGCGCAACACCTGAGAAGAAGTACAGTGCAAGCATCGGGATGGAGCTCGTAACGGTAGCGGCAAAGATACTGAAATCCCCAGTTGAAGCAGACGCTTGGAAAGCCGCCAGGAACGAACCGGCAATATGGTAAGCCATAAACCCGAAGGAAGAGAGCGCAACCATAGCAACCTTAACACCGAAGCCGCTATTACGAACCAGCGACATTAAGAAGCCACGGAAAAGAATCTCCTCAGCAATAGGAGCCAAAGCAACCGTGAAACCCAAAGATGCAAGCAACGTGGGTAGATTCATCACCAAGTACGGGGCGACAAAAGAACCAGACGAAGCAACCGGCATACCGATACGGTAAGTCAAGACGTTAATCGCAAGAAGCACTACGGCACCAATAATACCGCCCACAAAATAGCGGTACGTGCTTGCCGGGTTAAACACACCAAAAAGCAACTCTTTAAGAGGCATATGCAGACGAGACGCAACAAACAAACCCGCCACAGCCGTAACACTAGCAGTCACTACACTGTAAAGCATAGAGAGAACGTGCGTATCCCCAATAGGGAGGTTCCACGAAGAAACAACCCCGCTCGCCAGGTTAATAATCGCGTTAGCAACCACAAAAACACCAACAATGAACGCTAACCCAACCAGCAGAGAAACACCAGCCGAGAAACTGGAGGACACTGACGTGCCAGTAGCGGAATCCGGGTTCTCAATAGGCTGTGAGGGCGGTGCAGAAGTATTTACAGCTTCCTCGGGAGCAGTATCGGTAGAGGACATATAAAGCCACCTTTCAGGCAGAAGATAAAATCAAGAAAACAATCCTATTATATAGGAAAGCCCTAGTGGGCTAAAGCCGGTATTGAAGCTCCAGCCCACTAGGGAAATAGCGTGAATATTTTAATCCGCGATTCGCTTAAAGTAGCTACGGGCACGCAGACCCTGAGCAAGACCCGCACTGCGCGCTTCCTTCAAATCAGCCGCTTCATTCGCACGGTAATCCTTCAAACTCATACCATACTTGTAAGTTTCGTACTCGTACTCGTCACCAAAACGAGTGCTGGTACCGGGTCGGCGGCGCATATCCTTAGCGGCAGTGTAAGGCAACAGACCCTCAATATAGATGAGGTAACCATCAACAGTACCAAACACAAACTTCGGGTTACCCGAGTTGCCGGTAGGAAGAACACCGAAGCTACCGCCACTCACCTTGAGCAGTTCGTTACGCAGAGGCTCCTTAGTGTCAGCGCTCTTGTAGCGCTTAAAATCGCCCTTGTTCACATGCCATACCAGACCACTCATGGTGTTAATAATGGTCAGGTCACCAAACTGAGAGCGAATGGCGTGCCACACCGGAGAATTAGAGCTCATATAAATATGGGAGATGCCCATGTCCTTCTCGGGGTGCTCCTCGTTAGGGATAGCCAGGTTGAAGCGGCGGGAAGCATCACGGTGGCGAATATAACCCTGAATACCGGAAACGTTACGGTCAGCCTTCATGTTACCCGGCTCGAAACGCCAACCATCAGCGAACTCAAAAGTATCCGCAGGCAGAGCCTTAGAGTTTTCAACAATGGAAGAAACCACAGCCCAGTCGTGCTTGTACTGGTGCTCCATAGACACCACGAGAGGGTTCTTATGCCAGTGGCGGCGGAACTCATCATCCATAATTGCGTAAGCCGGGGTTACCGAGGTAGCACCCAGGTACAGGGTAATGTCCTGCTTGCCGCCACCCTTAATATTTCGGGTAGCACGCACAGACGGAGAATCCTTGCCGGTATCTACCTGCTGTTCAGTCGGCAGAACACGAACACTCTGATTAGGGGCACTCGAAATGTAGATAGGAACGAAGCCTCCCTCAAAATCACCAGCCAGAATCACGCCATCCTCATAGCCGAAGCCATGTACGTCATCGCGGTGAGAGCTGAAAGCAATGAACAGGGTGCCGTCAGTGCTCGGTGCAGAACAGATGGAGGTAACGTGCTCTGCCTTATACGGCTTACCGTCAGGGTCTACAATGTTGCGAAGAGTCCAGTTACGGTTCGTAATGTCGCTTTCCCAAACGGCGGTGCGGTTATGCAAGTGCTTGAAACCGGCAGGCTGAGACGGGTCAAGCAGAGGAATGTAAATGCGACCCTCAGCGTAGAATCCCTTAATTGCTTCCGAACCGGCAGGCTGTACGTTAGTGATGCTGTTACCGTTACTGTCGAAAGCGGAAATACTTACTCGGCTGGTACCCCAAGAATCACCGTTGAGGTTGAGGTTGCCGTAGCCGGGAATAACGTTGTAGGTCGGGGAAACGGTCACCGAGTCGATAGCCGCCAAAGATTCGAGAGAACCGTTGCGCTTAATAGCGTGACCTACAGCAGGAGTAGGAACCTTAGTGACAGTGGGGCTGATAGCGGGTTCAATAAAGCGCTCGCGGGCGTTAGCAGAGGTGGAGCCCATAGCTACGGCGGCGGCACCAGCAATAGAGCCAGCAATCAGGGAACGGCGGTTAATACGCATGTTTAATTTTTCCTTCCAAAATGGAATAAGTTGAAGTGAATAAGGTGTAAGGTTTCCAACCTGAAACCGTACATAGGGAATTGTAACACATGTTTTTAACGGTTTGCAAATCGGGCTGTGAGGTGCCACATAACCGCCAGCCTTACCTACAGGAAACCCACCTATGCTATACTTTGGACAAGCCGCGCGCACCCCGCACACGGCAATAATAGAAAGAGGTAAGCTCTTATGGCTAAGGAAACAATCTTCACCCGCATCACCCGCCTCGCAAAGGCAAACATTAACGCCCTGATTGACAAGGCGGAAGACCCGGAGAAGATGCTCGACCAGATGATTCGTGACTACACGAACGCCATCATTGACGCAGAAGCCGCAACCGCGCAGACAATCGGCAACCTACGCCTTGCGGAAAAGGAACACGAAGAGCATGTTGCCAAAGCCGCCGAAAACGGCACTAAGGCTCTAGCGGCATCCAACAAGGCAGACGAATACCGCGCCGCAGGCAACATTGCCGAAGCGGACAAGTTCGACGGTCTTGCAAAGCTCGCCCTGAATAAGCAGTTGCATGAGGAGAAGCAGGCGCAGAATCTTGAGCCCTCTATCGCCTCCCAGACTCAGGTGGTGAACCAGCTCAAAGATGGGCTGGAGAAGATGCGTGCCAACCTGGAAGAGGTCAAGTATAAGCGTGATGAGCTTGCCGCCCGCCACAAGACCGCACAGGCTCAGTCGCAGGTAAACGACGCGCTCAAGGCATTTAACGTACTCGACCCCACCTCCGAGTTCTCACGCTACGAGGATAAGGTTCGCCGTGAAGAGGCTAAGGTTATCGGTCAGCAGGAAGTAGCCGCATCATCCCTTAGCAGTCAGCTTTCCGCTCTAGAAGACCTGGAACGCGAGAGTGCGGTAGCAGACCGATTCGCGGCTCTCAAGGCAAAGAACAACCCCACCGCTACCGCATAAACCACCATGTCGCCTGCTACACCCAACGATGCAATTTATGATTAACAAACCAAGCGCTGTAACCCGTTAATCACAAAAAGCAGGCGGCAAAATACCCCCAAACCTGAAATTAAAAGGTTTGGGGGTATTTTTTATCTATATGAGAGGCGGCGACGGGAATCGCACCCGCGTATCTAGTTTTGCAGACTAGCACCTAAACTGCTCGGTCACACCGCCAGAAACGGACAGACCCTATCAGCTAAGTTTCTAGGAATAGCCGATAGGGACTGCCAGTAAAAGTGACAAATGCGTAAGTGTGCTTATGGGAACCACCAGCATGTTTGCCGGTAGCATCCGGGCTCCACAGCAGATGTCTGGTCTACTGCTCTTGCCCTTTGCTTGCATACTTATAAACGTAATCAAGAAACCTTAATTACATAAATAGTCTACCACATGTCTAAAACGTTTTGCAACTCCGGTTTAGAACGCCGTGTAGTAACCATCCACAGCCATCCAGTTCACCGGGTGAATAAGAGTGCCATTCGTAGGGTTGAGTGCAGAAATCATCTTACCATCCCCGAGGTAGATACCGACGTGGCTGTACCCGTTCTGGAATACAACATCACCAGGTTTAGGAGTTGAGGTGGGCTTCAGCTCATTCTTCATACTGTAAGTGTACGGAGTGAGCTTAACGCCATGCTGAGCGTAAACCCACGAGACAAATCCGGAGCAGTCCCAGCTCTTAAAGGTCTTGCCACCCCAAACATAGGTGCCACCTAAACCACTCTTTGCACTGTTCACAATATCAGTGCGCTTATCGTGGCTCTGCTGAACAGTTACAGGTTCAGCGGCGAGTGCCGAACGGAAGCTGACGGTGCCGGTAGCTACAGTGGAGATACGACCTGTCTTAGAGAACGTCTGTGTAGTGGCGTTACGGTTGCCTACAACATCGGTTTGAGGGAATCCATGCTTATCCCAGTGCCCTTCACGAGCCCACTTCTTGCCCACTTCACTATTGAACTGAATAACGTGCGTGCGGTTAGTGGAAGCATCCCAGCCAACAATGTAGTAGTCGTCACCGTTCTTGAAGTCCTGTGCGCGACCACCATTGACGTAGTATTCTTCACTTACAGGTACCCCGAGCTTGTTCTTGCCAATTTCGCCGTAGCTCAACCACTTACGCGCAATAGCACTGTTAATGTCAATGTTGTGCGCACCAGTCTTCTCAGTCCACACCATCTTGTTGTTCTGCCCGTTATTAGTGATGAAATCCTGGGTCACAACACCGTTGCCACGGTACATCTCGTTAGTAGCAGGCGCACCATAGAAGGAAGGGTTCGCTAACCACTTGCCGCCAATAGCACCACGCATCCAAATCTCATGCGTGCCTGTGCGCTCCGTCCACGCTAAACGGTGCCCAGACGCATAATCCTGATAGTAGATACCATCGCGAAGCTTCTCTTCATCGGTCGGGTAACGGTACGTACCTGTAGAGCCTCCAGACTGAACCCACTTGCCGCCAATAGCACCACGAGTCCAGACGCTCTTACCGCCAGCACCATATGAGTACACTACACGGTGACCACTCTTAAAGTCCTGCTCCCACACGCCGCGCTGAGCGTCGATAGTGCGCTCGTTACCAGCGGCACCACCATAATCGGTACCTAACCTGTTCAGGTATTCACGGATACCACCCTTAATGATGAAGCCGTTAGAACTTACCTCATTAGCGTTAGTTACAGTAACATTGCCCGAGCGGGTGTTCCAGCTGATACGGGTAACCTTAGAGCCGTCATTGGTACGGAAATCCTGGTGGATAACGTCACCGTTAGTAACCTCATCAGTAATCGGGGTGCCAACACCACGCACGTCCCCAAGGGTGAACCATTTCTGAATAATTGGTTTGAAGTTCGTCATGACATGCACGCCGTTTTTTTCAGACCAAATCAGCTTTTTGCCGCTATCGAAGTCCTGCTGAACAGATTCACGGAAGCTGTACTCATCCGTCAGAGGGTAGCCGTACTTGCCGTACTCGTTGCCACCCTTTACCCACAAGTCGCCAATTGCGCCACGCAGATAGATGGCTCCACCCTTACCGTCTTTACGGTGAAGGATTCGGTAACCATTCGTGAAATCCTGCGCCCAACCGTTAGGCAACGCCAACTCACGACCAATAGGCTTACCGTACATCTCTTGGTTCTTATTCCAGTAAGAACCAATACCAGAATGAATGTTAATAAAACCGCCATTATCGAAATTGCGGTCACCATTATCCACAACAGGAGCAGGTTTTGGTGCAGGGGGCGGTGTAGCGGAACGGAAAGTAACAGGCTCAGGGGACTTCGCACCGTCACTACCCCACTTCGGGGCATAGTTAGCGTTACGTACAAAGTTGTTCAACTCACCCAGCGTGCCATTAAAAACGTTAGAGTCGCCTGCGAACGGTGCGACGGATGAGAACTGCCAAATATCGAAGCTCTTACTGCCGCCAGGCATGAACCCTGGGCTAGTTGAGTAGTTAGCGATATGGAGCGGTGCCTTATCCTTAAACTCGCCCGTACCACCCATGCAGGTGTTCCACCAGTCGGTAGTACTATAAATTGTCGGATACCTGCCGGTAAGCTCCTTATAACGGTTCATAAAATCCCACGTCCAGTTCTTCAACTGACTCTGAGACATACCGAAACAGGTATTACCCAGCGACGGGTAAGGGTTGTACTCAAGGTCGAGCATACCCGGCAGGGTCTTACCATCAGCTGACCAGCCGCCACCGTTCTTCACGAAAATCTCAGCCTGAGTACGCCCTGATGACTGAGGTGGGAGCGCGAAGTGATAGCCACCTGTAACCAAACCAGCGTTACGGGCGTTAGTGTAATGGTTCGAGAAGGTAGGGTCGACGTAGGTTGTGCCCTCACTAGTTTTCATCCACGAGAAGCGGGAACCAGCCGCGTACTGTGCGCCCCAGTTAATATTAGGCTGATGATTAGATACATCCTGCCCAAGAACGCCCCAGCTAGGCTTCCAGCCTGATTTAGAGGTTAGTGGGGTAACAGCAAGATTAGGGGTGCTGTTTGCGATAGAAGCAACAGTGGAATCCTGAGCGCCGGTGAGGTTCTGCTTATCCTCAGCTTGCGCTTTAGCACCCCAACCGACAGTAGCGCCACCTAGTTTCGCGCCCTCTTCAGGAGTCTGCGCGAGCGCCTGCTTGATAGTATCTACTTTCACGGCTCCCTGTAGAGTAGGTGCCGCCTCAGTGGTCGCCGTGTCGCCGTCAAGGTGCGTGTCGGCATCGTTCTTGATGACTTCGTTTTCGGCAACGGTGATGGTGGAACCGGCGGTGACGGTTTTCTGCTTGTCATCCGTGTCGACTGTAGCTACAGCGGGTGCGACGGTTCCTGCGATGGTTGCCGTGAGGAGAGTGGAGGCTAGTAGAACTTTCTTAGTGTTCTTAGTTGTCTGCTTACTCAAATGCTTTGTTTCCTTACGTTCTCTTACAGGTTCACGTGAGCACCCTTATGCAGGGTGGCTTTGGAACCTCGCCTTTTTAGGCATACTCGAGTAACATATCAGAGCGTTTCAAGCGCATAACTATACATATTTTTGCAAATTTGTGTAACATGAGGCGTTGTTTTGGGCATATTTAAAGGGACTCACATACTTTTTCATATAATGAGTCCCTTTAAATATGCATTAACATGTGCTTACCAGGCGCGCCAACCCTCATATGTAACATCTTCCGACCCGTTATCCGGGTAAGCCGTAAAGCCAGCTGGTGTTTCGCAACGCTCCGCCCCAGCGCGGTAGAGCGCTAAAGCGCGGTCAGCATCCACCAGTACCGGAGAATTGTCAGAATCGTACCTGCTGACCGTCTGGTAAAGAACACCGCCCGGCGAGGAGTCTAGAACGACAGCGTATTCGCTAGAGCCATTCCGGGTGCGTCTACGAATAATGTCACCCGCTGATACGGAGCGAAGATGTGCCCTGCCGCCTAAATTGTGGTACGCCGGGTTCTCATAATGCTCATAGTCTGTTTCAGAGAACTTACAGCGGCGCATCTGTTCCTTCAACGTGCCGTAGCTCCTAGACACAGCATCATTCCATTTGAGAGCCTTTAAATCCTCTTTCACGCCTTCTTTATCGTGCGGCTTACGCACTAGAAGAACCTCTGTAGGCGTAAAATCGGGCGTATTTGCCTGAGTAGGGGTAACAATCTCAGCGAAATCAATACCGCCCTTACCTACGTTAGGGAGATAAGGAGTCATAATCAGGTCATACCCATCCGGGTCTGATTCGGTGGAGCACCTGTCGATAAGTTCCCGCATCTGAGCTGGCGTTGAAGGAACTTTAAGACCATCAATCTCTAAAGCGTCTTCTACCTCCTGAGCCCAAATAGTGTACTGCGGGTGCTCACTAAGAGTATAAGCTGTAGCGTGGAAAACATCTCGTTTCTCGGAATCTGACAGCTTATTCACTTCGTACTCTTCGCCGGTCAGCTCTGAAGAAGTAACAAGCCGCTCCAGGATAAGCCCCGTGTGCTTCGCTAAAGAACGGTTACGCGCCACTAAATAATGCTCATAAGCACAAGATGCGTAAGCCGCATACGCTTCTTCACCCATAGAAGCGATTCGTTTAATGTAAACATCCCGGTTCTTAGCCAGCGTCTCGTAAGACGGGTGCGCTTCATCGGCGGCAATAACCTCAGCCGCCGTCTGCGCGCCCGCACGGTACGAACGATTAGCTTTCAGCAACTCTACAGCCTTCGCCTTATTTCCGGGGCTTACAGAGCCGTATGTGGGTTTACTAACTTTTGCAACGTTAGTGAATGACACATCAACGGTGCGCCACTCAGAAATAGGGGTGGCAGGCTCCTCTGTTTGAATATTGAAAGCCTCTTTAATCTCGGGTGTAAAAAGAGAACCAGTATACTCATTATTCAACGTTGCGGCTTCTACACGGTTCTTAAAATCAGCAATATACAGCGCTTTATCACGTGCAGGAATAAGAGAAGCCTGTTCCTGAGTAATTTCTGCACGCTCCGGGATACCCTCTGACGCAAGACGCTTCACAGCCGTGTCTCTCTCAGAACTCAATAGTGCCTGCGCCAAACTATCAAAATGTTCCAGCTTAATACCCTGCTTGCGGTACGCACACACGTCTTCTCCCTTGCATTTACCTGGCTTCCCGTTCGGTGATATGTGCCAACACTTCATTTTTATACGTATTTTCCTTGAACTTTAAATCTTTAAACAAACATATAAACTACAAAAACACTTGCAGGATGCCTCCTGCGCCAGTGATAAGCCTGGCGTTAGGAGGCATCCTATATCAAGGGCTATAACCCAACAAAACAAGTATATATTTCATCAACTAGAACCCATATATCAAAGGCGCTAACTACCTACCGCTTAGCCGCAGACGAGGCTTTAGGTGATGCTGTAGGCGTGGGCTTCGGGGTGCTTAGCGGAACGTTCTCACCGTCGGTGGTGTAGTTGGAGCAACGCGGCGTAATCTTAACCTTAACTTCAATATTGTCCACATGCAGACCTTCAGGGCGCTGTTCCTCGGTGAAAATAAGAGCACACTCACGGTAAACCTGCTTAGACGGGTTACTGAAGTCCTTAAACACAGGAACACCAGAGGAAGACATGTACGAGTACACGTAAGGCATGCCCGCTTCGTCCCCATGCCACTGTCGGAGCTGTTCCTCATCTACGGTGAGGCGGCTAAGCGTGTAATCAGCAATAGTGACCTTACGTTCCGTGTGGTCTTTCCAGCCAATATAGGCGGCACCAGAACAAATAATTAGCGCCAGCACACCGAAAACAGTCAGGGACTTCTGCTGAGAACGCAGAGCCGCATAGAAAAGACGCTGACGCTTACGGATAGAGAACTCAGAGGTATCTTCGTTATCTTCCTTGGTGAAAGTGATACGGCAAATTTCACCGAACACAAAAATAAGCGGGAACACGGCAAGGAGTACCAGAGCGGCAATCCACAGGAAGGGTTTAGTTGATTCGTATGCAGTAATAAACATGAGCTAAAAATTTAAAAAAGAGAACTAAATGTGGATAACGTTAAGAGAAGTTAGCGTAAAGAAAGCACCGGCACCCCAGAACAAAGCACAGGCAGGAGCGGCAATCAGGAAGCCGCGCATAAAATCCTTCCCGTAAGACTTCTCAGGGGTAGGAACAGGTTCAGATGTGGGAACGTGATTAGCGGGCATCATAATTCTCCCAAGGCATGTTATCGGCGTGGTTTCGGGCATGAACATAAACAGGTGCGGGGCTATTCAGCTTACCAGCGTTACGGGCAAGAGCACGAGTCACATTAGGGTAACTCACACCCGCAGAGTCATTAGGATAATAGTCAGAGGTCGTTGCTGGGCTCTTCGCAAAAGCGTGCGACCAGGCACTCTTTAGAGCTTCAATAATCTTCAATGGAATATCCTTTCAATAAAAACAGTAATAGAGGTACTTTAGCACATGTTTCTAACGTATAGCAAATCACACAGTTCGGTGCATCACGTTTAACAACAAGCAGAGCAAGTAACAACGAGAGCGCTATACCACATAGAGGGCAACCCATCCTCACCACAATCAACAGTAAAGGTAAAACCTATGGCTATCAAGTTTGATACTCTCCACTATGCGGGTACCTCCGGCAACCCCGCCGACAAAGCAGGCGTAAACGGAAACATCATCTGGGTTCTAGATGTAGCAACACCCCTCTGGGAATCAGCATTTACCGATAATGATGCAACGTTCGCAATTGAGAAGCTACACGAAGCCCTCGAAAACGTCGCAGTCACCTCTAACACCTCACTCCGTGACTTCCTGACTACCGGCATCCGCACGGCACGTGAAGAGATTGAGCGCCAGTACCCTGACTTCTTCCGTGTAAGCCCGCAGTATCGAGTCACTTTCTCTGTTGCTGTAGCGCGCGTAAACGAAACGGAAGTCGAATACCTCCTACTGGGCGACAATATTCTCGAGTACGAGCTTGAAATCGGTGAGCATGTAGCACGCTCCTTTATTAAAGACCACCGTATCGACCCGTTCAAGGCGGCAAACAAGGCTCTTATCGCCAACGTTGCAAAGGAAGGCAAGCGCGAGGAAGCATACGATGAGGAAGTATTAGAGATTTACCGCGAGGCACGCCTTATGGCTAACACGCCTGGCGGGTACCCCATTGCAAGCTTTGAGGTTTCCGACCTTGACGAAGCTCTAGAGGGCGTTTTCTTCACCACCTCGCAGGATATTCCGTTCACTCTTGCAGTGTACACAAACGGTTTCGAGCGTCGTCTACCCGGCGGCTACCCCGCACGTGACTACAGTGCGTTCATTGAAGCTATCAAGTATGACGAAGCTGAGCATGAAGGAGCAGTAGCTTTCGCAACCCGAGACTAAATGATACACCTATAAAATAATAATAAGTAGCGCCTCCCAGGACAATAAACCGGGAGGCGCTACTTATTTGCGCAGGCAATTAACAGTACCTACTCTTCAAATTTTTTAGTGGTTATTACGTGAGAAACGGCGGCGGCTACCAGCAAATACAGCGGCAATCAAAGCACCAACACCGAAACCAACAACGCCGCCCTGTACACCTGTTTCAGAGCTATGACCTGTTTTAGCTTCCACAGGGGCGTTAGGCTTATCGGCGGTAATATCTTCCGTGGGCTGTTCCGGTTTAGGAGCCGGAGCAGGTTCAGAGGCAGGAATATTCACCTTAGAGTCCGCTACAGGTGCTTTACCATCAGCAGGGACGGTAGCCTCAGCCTTCGGGTCTGCCGTTTCCGGCTCACCATTTACAGAACCCTTATATTCAGGGTCATCCTCACGAACAGCAGGCTCAACACCATTTACGCCGCCGGTAAAGTCGTCCTTCGTGTTAGAGTTAGCCTCTACCGCGTTAGCGCCACCCTTATACTCGGGGTCATCTTCACGGATAGCAGGCTCAGCGCCGTTCACGCCACCTGTGAAATCAGGATTCTCAGTAGCAACCTCGGGCTCACCCTTCTCAGTGACAACCTGGTCGGGGTTTGCAGGCTGGGTAGCAGGTTCGCCCTTCTCGCTAGAAGTATTCGCTAGAGCCATCGCCTTGCCGGTAGTAGAACCAATCAGTGTGGTAATCGCACCCTTAGAGGATACGGTGCCGTCGGAGCGTACAGCCGAGTAGGATACGGTCGGCGCGAAGCCTTCCTTAGTTTTGGTGGTAATCTCGATACCCTGGCGATTCTTTCCAGGTACGTCTACGACACGGTAGGTAGCCATGCCATCATCGTACTGGGCAACTTCCTCACCAGCGGCATTGTACAACTTAACGCCGGTCAGCGTCCTACCATTGTTATTGCCGAAATTCGTAGAATCATTAGCCAGTACGTCCACAATCTGAGTGGTACCAGTCTTGAGGCGCGGGTAATCAGAAGCCGCTAGAGGGTTAGCTTCCTGAACGCCGCCGACAGTGTATGGGATAGCGCGAGACTTGAAGCTCGGGTCTTTATCCTGGAAATACCACTTTTTAGTCTTCGCGTTAAGGACGGGCACGTCTTCCTGACCAGCCTGGCGGATAACGGACTTGGTGTGGTCAAGCTCAGGTACGGTTACACCCGTCCACTGAGACTTATCCTCCAACTTTTCGTAAGCGAGGTAATCCTTGGACTTGCGTAGATTCTCAGTCACCAGGTGCAGAGGGGTAGACACGCCTTCACGGGTCGGGGTAATAGTGATGCCCAGCTCCTCAAACTGTACTACACCGTTATCGCTCTGGGTCGTGTTTGAGAAGCCCGGTGTCTCCATGAAATCAGCCAGCAAGTTCTGCACCCAGAACGGGTTGGTTACGGTGTAGGTGCGCACGTCACGACCAGTATGGGTGGTGTGACCCACGTAGCCGTTCTCATGTACACGGTCAGGCAAATATGTTTGGACAGACAAATCGCCAGGAATAGCGTCAGCCGCGTAGTTCACAAGCGTGTTCTGCTTGCCCTGAGAGCCAGCAGGAAGCTCGGCGTAGTTCACCGGCATCCACTGTACAGCCTGCCACGGGAAGGCGGCGTTGCCGCCGGTGTGCTTGTCGAACATTTTCTTCAACCAGCCATTTTCGACAGTCTCATCGGTATAGATATTCTTGCCTTCACGTGCGGCAGGCGCGTAAGACCAGCCCGACTCAAAGTTGAAAGCAATCGTTGCGAGGTTGCGGTCTGTGACGATGCCGCCGTATTCCTTAGCGGCTTCAATCTGCATACGCAGAATAGCGTCGTCGGTCTTGTCAATGGAGCGCAAGTAGCCATCGGTGTCAAAGTCCTTCGGCAAACGCCAACGCTGACCGGCGTGCGGTGCTTCCGGGTACTTGGTGGTGTCGATATTTCCGTCTGCCATTTTCGCTGGGAAAGACGCGCCGCGCTGGTAGTTCGGGAAAGTCACCGACAGGGCATGGTTAATCTTGCCGCTACGAAGCTCATCAATGCCAATCTGGGTATTCTCGTTAGCCATACCAACAACAGATGAAGTGCCAGAAATAAGGTTCAGCCAGTAGTTGTTTTCACCCATGCCGCCAAAGTTGGGCTTAGCGGGAATGTAGCCACCCGAAGAGTACTTAATGATGGGTGTCCAGTCTGCTTCAATCTGAACATTCAGGGTGCCGCCCGCTTTCTCTACAGCCGCACGTGTTGCAGTGATAGCGCCGGTATGTGCGTCAATAGTTACACCTTCAACCGGGTTTACGATGCGGAAGGTCTGACCACGACCAATAGGGTATCGCATATCGCGACCAGATTCCATGTCACGAGAGTAAGCCTGTACCGTGATAGTATCACCCGCAGAATACGGCGACACGTGGTTCCTGGGGGTATCCACAGGAGTCAAACCATCCTTAGCGGTGGTCTTCTCACCAGGAACAGCCTGTAGCCGTGCGCTCTTAGCGTCAATGGTCTGGGTCTTACCCTCAACGGGTGCGGAGGTGAAGTACGCCGTATCGTAGTTCACCTTCTGGCGCTGAGCCTTATCCTTGCCGCCAGTCCAAGCGGCGACGTTGGGAACAGTGCCGTCTTCGGACATCTTGATAGTCGCCGTAGTGCTGTAGGTCTGCGCGGGTGCATCCTGCATTACGTGGAACATCGAAGTCCACAGACCAGTAGCCACGTCATAAGTCGCCAAGGACTTATCACCGGAAGGATTCGGATGCTTTAGGTACCACAGAGACATAGGGCGAGAACCCATAGTGAGGCGGCGGGTCGCTTCACTGGTGAGGGCACGGTTATCACGCGATACGACCTCTACATATTCCTGGTTAGGGTTAGAGGAATCGACGGTGAGGGTGGGAATAAGTTCCTGTCCAGCACCGCCCCGGTTCACGTTTTCGGCGGTCAGCCACTTATTGATGGTACGAGAGTAGACGAGGTGTTGGCTGTTAATATTCTGGCTATTATCCAGTACAGGCGTGTTGTCGGGTAACGCCTGGTAAGCGAAGGTATCGCGTGCTACCTGCTGACCGGAACCCCAAATGCCAGTATCCTCAACCTTATGCAGGTCTTCGGTGGTCTTATTGCTGTCCACTGGGGCGTAAGGTGCAAGCACTTCGTGGGTGGGGTCAGCATTATTGAAGCAAAATCCATTTACAGTGTTGCCGTTCTCATCGAGAGGGACGTTCCTGTATCCGGTCACTAGGCAAGGCTTGCCATTGCTAGAGCTGACGGTTTTGGTGGGTGCTGTTTCGCCGTGGTGATTATCCCAGGCGTTAGTGCCTGTAGCGTTAGCCATAGTCGACGGGAAGAGCGTTAGAGCGGTTAGGGTTAAGATGGTTGCTTTACGGTGAGTATTGCGCAATAGTCTGACCTTCAAAGGTTTATCATGCTGGTACAAATGTATATTTTTACACCGAACGTAAGGGTGCCTATATCAAACGCGCCAGTTTATGCTTATAGTTACGAATACTCTATATCATAGTTTATACTAGGGTGCATAAATATACATAAGTTGCGAAAGGATAAAAACATGTGGTAGACTTGAAATATCAAGTTGAACGAAAGGAACAATCATGCAGACCAAGCCCCTGGAACAAATTTTTGAACAGGCAGACATCTTCGGTATGGCACGCCGCAACGGTATCACGCCTGAGAGCATTGTTGCCTACGGTGTTTACGGTTCCCAGGCTGTTGGTCTGGCTAACGCAAACAGCGACTTCGACGTTTTCGTTATTATTGATGAAGACATCAAGAAGAACCGCCGTATGATTAACACCGAAGCGGGTGATTACAAGTTCATCCCTGTAACTGAATGGGACAAGCACGGCGGCATGCTGTTCGACGTTCTCGCACTGGGCACTTTTACCTTCCCTAAGATGCGACGTAACGGTTCAGATACCCCCACGAAGAACCCGTGGGCGGCATACATTCTGAACACCCGCCCGTCCCTCTACGAAGCAATGGACGCGGCTCAGTCCTCAGCGAAGTACGCGCGTATCCGCCGAGACGAAATGCAGGCACGCGAATCTTACGACCCTGTAAGCATGTACAAGCGGGAAAAGCTGGCACGTAAGCAGACCATCCGCGCACAGAAGATGGAAGATTACCTGTACAGCATCTTCACTACCGACGATGCGCGTTACACCCCGTACTTCACTGACGATGAGCGAGCCGAAGTTTTCAACTTCTAGCCTCCCTGTTACCCTGCCCATTAGAGTAAGATGGGTGGGGTAACACGCCCTCATCTTTTTTCTACATACCCCGCAATTTGAAAGGCAACTATTTTGAACCCGAAGCCGGTTAAGAAAACCAAAGTAAACGACAATAAGCACACCGTGCGCCTCGCCTGGAGCTTCATTGAAAAGGCAAATCATGAGTGGGACAAGATGTTTACCACGGCACGCCGCAACAACAGTCGTGTGCGCATTCCCCAGGAATCTGACCCCAGAGGCATCCCGTGGGATGAACCTATCAATAAGGAAGACCCGAACACCTGGGTTTTCGTAACCCTGACCACTATGGGTGAAGTTATTTCTGGCTGGGCATCAGAGTCTTTTGACCGTACCCGCTTCGATGGTGAGGACTTCTGGTTGGTACGCTGGGATAATGGTGAGCTGATTGAACCTGAAAAGGGAGCGGCTTTCCATCTCGAAGACGACGGCTTCACGGTCACGGTGAACGAGCCGTGGCGAGATGAGTTCCTGCTTGCGTCCTCAGTCTTTCCTCAGCCTCTTACGACTGATAAGGGCATCAATACGCACGACCTGATGGGCACCCTGCGGATAGATGGTTTCCCTAACACAGCTGATTCCCTCATGACCTCCCTTATTGGCATTGGGGAGTGTGACCCGTGGTTCCCCGTACAGGAGGCTATTCACGCCCTACAGTGGAACCCTGCACTTGATGCGATTCATGCCGCCGAGGTAGCTATCAATAAAGCTATTGATGAGACGGTAAGCTTTGAAGAATAGAAGCCGCCTATACTCCCCATAAAAAAGTTAAGCCCCTACGTTCATTGTTGCGTAGGGGCTTAACTTTGTCTAATTTAACGGAAAGTTGCGCTATTAGGTGGTAGTTCTACTTGGGGGAAGATAGTTACTTTGCTTAGGGCTGTAACTTCTTTTGATGCACGCAATCGCTTGTGAAAATCAATAACAGATGGCGGCGTAGGGAAGGCGGGCTTATTATTGTTCTGACCTCGGTACCCGTCCCATTCGCTCCACCGTTTACGGCACCTACGACATCCCTCACGGTAACACAGGGTTGGTGTACCGCAGGGGGTGCCATCCTTCATTACCCCGTTACATGTCCTATGACTAACTTTTAAGCTGATGTAATCAATATAAGGCTTATAAGGGGTGTAGAGCCCTCTAACCCAGAAAAACCTATAGTGCCGCTTATAGCACTCTTTGCAGTCCAGAGTGTAATCCTGGGAATCTTCCAAGCCGCATCCTTTACAAGGCGGCGATGCGGGGGTAGTAATAATATCTGGGCGTTGAACCTCATATACCGGGTTATCAGGGGGAACGAGTGCATCCCCATCAATTTTTCCACGCTTCAAAATACGCTCAATCGCTGGAACCCAAGCAGTGTGATTTTCGCAATGATATTCAACGCAATCAAAGCACCCTGGCGTAAACATTGCACGGGGTGCCCCGCACAGTGTACACCAGCTCGTCGTATTATAAACGTCAGCTGGAACGGGGACACGGAATACTACACCAGTTGGCATGCGGTGCTGGCACCCCTCGCAACCAGGGGTAGCTAAGAAGTTGCCTTTAACCACAGGGCACATGGGGCAAACATAGTCGGTGCGGGTATCACGCACCTGGAGCCATTTACTGAACGTGAAACCAGCTTGATACCACCAGTAGTGTCGGTAAAGGCAAGCGTGACAATCTTCATTAACATCAAGCGGGCTGGAACCGCAAGGGCACATAGTCATAACGGCGTGCCTGTAATTAAGCGCCTCAATATAACGGTTCGTACCTCCCCGCTTCCAACGCCTATATTCAAGCGAGAGGCAGGCAGGGCACGCTAACTGGCATGTATTATCATCATGCTCCGGGTGGTTGCAATCAGGGCATAGCTTGAGCTGTTCTCCCAAAATGCTTTTTCTCCTTTAAAAATAAGAGAAGCGGGACTACATTGGCTTGCGTGAAGCTTACTGTAGCCCCGCTGTACTGTTCAACTGTAAATAAGTTTACAGCATTAGTGTCGGGTACCCAAAATACTGCGCGTGAATGAACGTTTCACAAATACGCGGTTCATCTGGTTATACATGGCACCAGATTCTAGCTTGTATTCGATTTTCGGGTCTTTCTGCGCGTAGGAGCGTAAACCGATACCTTCTTTAAGGTATTCAAGGTCGGCAAGGTGAGCTACCCACTCGTCATCGATAGCTGACAGTGCGGCGGCACGTGCGTACATTGCCGCGTGCGCTTTATCAAGCTCCACCATCCTTAACCACTGTTGTTCAGCGGCAGAGGTTAGCTCATAAACGATAGCGTCGCGGGTTAGCTCTGTAGCGGACGGGTACTCTTCCTCTAAATCTTTAGGGGAAATAGTTGGTGACCATTGCAGTTCGTCTTTAAGGTGTCGCCAGAGCTTGTTCAGGTTCCAGTCGTCAGCGTATTTGCCCTGCTCATCAAGCCAGTCGCCAACAGTGTTGCTTACGCTCTGTTCAATGAACCATGATGCCTGGTCGAGGATGAAGTCTGTGTCGCCGGTGAGAATCTTAGCACGCTCACCATAGGTTGTTTTACGCTGTTCTGTAAGGACATCGTCATACTGGAGCGTGTTTTTACGCGCTTCACGGTGCCGACCGTCAATAGAAGCCTGAGCACTCTCAATAGCCTTAGTGAGAAGCTTACCAGTCACAGGCGTGTCTGGGTCTTTCGCCATAGCGCGCGCAACCCTAGCCAGGTTACTTGCGCCGTAGAACCGCAGAATCTCATCATCTAATGACAGGAAGAACTTGCTCCTGCCAGGGTCACCTTGACGACCGGCACGTCCGATGAGCTGGTTATCGATGCGGCGCGAATCATGGCGGGTTGTGCCAATCACACATAAGCCACCTAATTCACGCACAAGCTCCGCTTCTTCTTCTACCTTAGAGTCCGCAATGGGCTGTAGTAGTTTACGCTGATTCTCATACTCAACAGGCGTGTACTGGGGGGTAAGACCCATGATAGCGAGCTGTTCTTCCACAATCATGTCCGCATTACCGCCCAGCAGAATATCGGTGCCACGACCAGCCATGTTGGTAGACACGGTAACAGCACCTAAACGCCCCGCCTGAGCGATAATGTGTGCTTCCTGCTCCTCATGTCGGGCGTTCAGCACATTATGCCTAATACCTGCCTCTGATAGTAGTCTGGAAAGCTTTTCAGAGGCGGCAACGCTAGTGGTACCAATAAGAATGGGTTGAACTAGCGGGCGTTCTTCCCCGTCCTGCGTAATGTAGGTTCCTTCTGCCAAGTCATGAAGCTCTTTAATCTCCGTGATGACAGCTTTAAACTTTGCGTTCTCAGAAACGTAGATAGCGTCCGGTAAATCAACACGCGCCAGCGGCTTGTTGGGCGGGATAACACGGACGGTCAGCTCGTAAGTGTCTGCCAGCTCAGCGGCTTCCGACTCAGCAGTACCAGTCATACCAGACATTTTATCGTAAAGGCGGAAGAAATTCTGTAGGGTAATAGTGGCTACGGTGGGGTTTTCAGGCTGGATAGCTACCTGAAAGTTGCCTCGGATGCGCTCTTTCGCTTCCAACGCCTGGTGTAGACCGTTACTGAAACGCCTACCTTCCATAGCGCGCCCCGTATGCTCGTCTACAATCATGACTTCACTACCGCGCACAATATAGTCTTTATCGTACTCATAGAGAGCTTTCGCCTGCAAAGATGCCCGAAGGAACGTCAGGAGCTCACTGTGTGTACCGAAAAGAGCCTTATCGGTAGTACCCCAAATGTCCTCAATATAGTTGTAGCCTTCTTCAAGGAACTGAGCGGTACGTTTCTTCTTATCGAACTCGTAATGCACGCCTGGCACCATGTTCTCTACCAGGTGTGCGCTCGCTTCAAACCATTTCTCTGCTTCCGCAACATCTTTCGCCGGAGCAGAAATAATAAGCGGTGTGCCTGCCTCATCAATAAGGATGGAATCTAGCTCATCAATAATGACGAAGTTCAGCTCCCGCTGTACACGCTCCTCGGGTGTTTTCGCGATATTATCACGCAAATAGTCGAATCCGAACTGGTTATTTGTGCCATACACAATGTCTCGTGCGTAAATGTCTTTGCGCTCCGCAGGCTCCATAGACTCTTGGATAGCGCCGTGCGTCATACCCAGGAACGAGTAAACGCGCCCCATCTGCGCTTCCTGCTCACGCGCCAAATAATCATTAGTCGTCACCAGATGCGCACCCTTACCAGTCAAGGCGTTCAGATACATAGGTGCTACAGCTGTAAGAGTGTTATGTGTTACAACATGGTCGCCTGCAAGGAAAAGATGCGACGGGTGAGAAACAGTGAAACACACCTGCTCCTCCTCATACCCCATGTCTTCCACAGCGATAACCTGCACGTGAGGGTTAGGTTTCCGGTTAATGTCCACAGCCCACCCAAACTCATTATCAGCAGGGCGCACAACAGCCTCCCATCCTAACGCGCGTGCGTGCCACGCAATAGTTTCAGCGTCAAGCTCCGACCAAGCGGACGCAATATAACCATGCGCCTCTGGTAGAGATGTGGTTACGGTGTTTTTAATGAGGGCACGAATCTGCTTCTCAGAACCAAGCGGCTTATCAGCTGTTGCGGGAATGTGCGGGTCTACCGTATAGGTGAGTAGCTCCTGTAGCGTCAGGTTTGCTTCCTCTAGTACGGGGCGTGCTTCCTCAATGTTAATCTGGTAATGGCGTGTAGCGTTATCGCTACTGTCGTGTGGGGCAACAATAGCGCCCTTACGCCTGAGAGCCTTAAACGCTTCTACAGCACGCTCAGCTACACCCTCCGGGTCTTCTTTGCCCTCTAGAAGCTCTGAGTGGCACCCTAACGGCTTATCAGAGGAGCCGACGTACACAAACCAGTCGCCGGAATATAAATCGCTCACAGGGTGCTTAGAGACAGGGAACAGGGCGTGTGTTTTACCGGCACGAGGAATGAAAACAGTCTCTCCACGAGAAAGACGTTCAGAAATAACTTTAGTGGTAACAGTTTCAGTAACACGCTTAGTAGCAACAACTTCCCACAGATGCTCATTATTGCAGTCAATATGTCGACCATCAATAAAATGTACGCGGTAAACATTCTGCCTACCCTGCGGGAACACGCCAGTAACATTAGTTAGCTCACCTGTACCAGCGTAAATAGTGTCCCCAATAATGATTTCCGACGCTGGTTTAGCGCCCTCGGGTGTTGGGATGAGGGTATCAACTGTAACGGCTTTGCCTTCACCAGTGCGCATCTCAGCAACCTGCCCAAGATGCAACGCGATACCGCCAAGCATCTGAACGTCATAGGGGCGCTTACCTAGCACACGCTTAGAAGCCTCACGCGCTACAGCAAACGTCTCAGGGATAAGAGAATCAAGCTCCTCCCCGTCAGTGAGGCGCTTCTTAAACTCCTCAGTCTGGGCTTTCAACTCTTCATCTGTCATGTCCTCAAAAACAGGTTCAAGAAGATTAATCGCCCCTAAATAGTTTTGCGCACGCTTCTCTTCACGTCGTTCACCAAAACGAAGAGCTTTCTCAATAGGGTTAGCCAAAAAAGTATGCCTTCCAATGCAAAATCGTGTGTTTCTTTAACGGTTATTTTAACACGTATCTGTGATGAAAAATATATCGGCTCAACACGGATATATTCTACCTGTACGTTCTAAAAACAACTTCACAGGTCGCAACAAAGAATATGCTTACACGATTCGCTCACAAATTAGGCTCAGCCCCACTATCCGTAACAGAGGCAGTAACCTTCATCTTAGGGGCACTCTTCTATCTCGGTTCCGTGTTCTGGGCTGTATGGGAGCTACAGAACGCATCACCGTTACTAATACTGCTTGGGTTATGGTTCGTTGTGCGTCGAAGCCTGCAAATGGAATTATTCTACCGCCCCATGCTTCTAGGTATCTGGTGTACATACAGCCTAGTGAGCGTTCTAGCTGTTCTAGACGGCACCAGGCGTGAAGACCTATTCGGGGCATCATTCGTCATCCTGGGCGGAGTCCTCATCCAATGGGCGGCAAACGTTCTCGCAGACCCCAACCACTAAACAAACAAACATATCCCCTAACAAGGCATCCAATCCATGACTTGTTAGGGGATATGTTTATGCGGTACCGGCGGGATTTGAACCCGCGGATGCCTTAACCAGCATCTACTCCTTAGCAGGGAGCCCCATTCGTCCACTCTGGCACGATACCTAAACAGCTTCCAACAGGAAGCATGTAACCAACTATAGCACGTTAGCGACTAGAACGCAACATCCGAGCGCCAAGCACTCAGGCGTGTACCCAAATCCTCGCCCGTGTAGCCTTCCAGAACGTCACAGAGCGCTTCACTTACGCCGTTAGACCCGAACGGGAACTTACGCACCGTATGTCCATCAAGCGGGAGAGTATCAGTGATGCCTAGAGAAACAGCCGCGTTTAAATTGTCATTCCCTGGAATGTAGTTCCGTACCGGCTCTGAAATATCTACACCTTCAAGCCGGGTACCTGTCACGGTTTCCGTAAAATCTTTAAGCTCATCAAAATTATCGCTCTGGAACGCCAGCTTAACAACATCTTCGCCGCTGAGGGAGTTAGTAACATCAATAGTGCTTGTATAAAACATCATTTTTCTTTCTTCATTAGGGGGTAGGAACATAGGCGACGACCCACCAGGTACGTCCTGGTGGGTCGTCCAAAAAGGGAGCGACTGACGGGAATCGAACCCGCGTATCAGGCTTGGGAAGCGAGCGCTCTACCATTGAGCTACAGTCGCGCATGCAACAACTCTAGCAAAGAACTAGAGCATGTTGCAAACTTTTTATAGCTTAAAGTGCTTTTAGCTCCGCAACTGGCAAGATGGGCAAGTCTTCTCATGCGCATCATACCAAGCTAAGACGCTACGCAGACGCTCACTTTCAAGAATGAAAGATACGACGCATAGGGCGGCAACGATAAACCATGAGACGAAAGCAATAACGCTAACCGCCATGCTAATCACACCCACGGCTCCTAACCCTGCCGCATTTAGGACAGCTAGAGCTAAAGCGTTAGACAAACCGTAGGCGACAAGGAACACAGCCCAAGAGCCAACAGTGCCATACTTAAAAACGGTGCGTGTTACCTTGCGCCCTTGAAGGTTTATCATCCTGAAAGCGCATACGGCGACGTAAACAATCAGGGCGGCTTGACCATACAAGAACGCTGTATCTCGGAACAGGAGCCCCGCCGCGTCTCCAAACGCTAAACCGTTAAACCTGCTAGTCTGCAAGAACGCTAACGAGATAGTCAGCATGAGAGTTACACAACCTAACAGGGTTATGCCCGTTCGCAGACGCTTTACACGCTTCTGGAGGGCATAAACTTCCGCATCGGGCGGGTTATCTGCTGGTTCCAGTACAGCGTCGATAGGGCAAGAAGAAATGGTGGTGCTCATTTTTATCCTTAAAAATTTGGGTGTCCGGTTTGAGTTAGTTACTTTATTTATAGCAAAAGGAGCCCCGGAGTGTTTACGGCACTCGGGGCTCCTATCACGGGCAAAATATTTAAGATTCATCCTCACCTGTGTCGTCGTCTTTTAGGACGTACACGGCGGCATCAGTGTACTTAGGGAACAGGTCAAACGAACAAAGGTTCCACATGTACCCTAACGCGAAAGCAACTACAACGGAGAGAGCGTACCAGGCGTAGTTATTGCCATTATGGAAAGACAAAGCGTAACCGGCGGAGAGGGAAATACCAGTAATGAAAACAGGAACGTCCGTAAGGGAGAACGATTTTCTGATAGGTTCCTGCACGGCGTGCTCTGCCTCCTCAAGGTTAGCCGTATAACAAGGGCGGATACGTGTTAAAGGGAGGAGCCGCGCAAACACCTTAGCTCCCACAATCAAGAGCAACAAGGTGGAAAATATACGAGCGAACGAACCCCAAATGTCCGTTGTAAGCGGAGCGCCACTTGCTGTAAAAGCGATAGCACCAGTCAAAAGCAAGACATCCACCACAATATCCCACGCACAGCTACGCAAAAAATCCCGACGCATATCACCATCAAAAGACACAAAGGTTTTGACCATGCGCGCCGGGTCGTACTTCACAGTATCCTCAACCATAATATGGGCATTACCCTTTCACCAGAAAAATAAAAACACCCCCATTATAAGCAGAAAACCCGCCAGACCGAAATAACGACCTGACGGGTTACCTAATTTCATGAAGCTTTAGAACTTGATAGGCGCAATGAGAGGTGCGCCGCCCGCACCAGTGCCACCTGACTGTACACGCGCCACATCCGCAGGAATAGTGCGGATAAGGTGCGTATCAACCTGACCGGACGCACCCTCAACTAGGGGCACCTCCGAGGCGGGCTTAGGGGCGTTAGCGGTTTCGTTATCGAGAAGCTTCTCATCAGCGTTTTGCTTACGCTTGAAGATGCTAATCAGACCTGAGAACAAAATAATCTCCTGTGTTGAGTGTGAACGTGTGTCTACTATATCGCGTTTAGAACGGGATACCCAAAACCTTAGATTCGAGAGCGGCAGAGTATACGTCACGCAACAGGAAGTAACCCTCATCGTTAGAGCCGTACTGTTTGAACGCGCGGTTGAACCGGCGGGCACCCTCAGAAAGCATATCCTTGAACGTCTCAACGGTATTACCCGCATCATCCGTGGTAGCAAGCAGACCAATCTCAGCGAAAACATACGTCGGGTCGTCCATGATGCCGTATCCGCCGGTACCGATAAAAATGTCGGTCGTAGCGTTCTTGTACAGGTCACTCATAGTCAGCGCGTAACGTTCACCGTAAGGTGCCGCCATCTCGTAGATTACCTGAGCATTATCGGCAATATATTCGGTGTTGGTTCGGTGAACCATGAACTCCGGATTATCCGAGCGGCGCTCCAAATCCTCAACAGTAATAGGGGACTGCATAACAGAATTAAACGTCTGTTCCTGAGTGTTGCCCAGAATTTCCCATACACCCGCATCTGACGGGGAAGCAGTAAGGGAATGAATCTGAGCCTCAGTGTACGGGTGCAGGTAGCTAGTCATGATGTGTAAACCTTTCAGTAAAGACCTTTGATAGAAACATTCTACCACATGTTTTTGCAGAGGCGGCGCTTTTACGGTGTACACGGCGCACATCGGACGACCAAATTATTCTGATACCCAAACCCAAAAGTATTGCCAGCACCCTGGTCGCCGTCAGAGCCAACCTGAGCGCCCGCGCATGTCACAAGCCAAAGTGACCGCTCCCCCGTTTTCTCCCACATCTTATCCAAAGAGGTGAGCTGATTTTGAGGAACCGTAAACATGTCTACAACATGCCACTGGGTGACATTGCCGTACCCATCCGCGACGAATACACGCTCACAACCTTTAAGCCGATGCAAGTACCCCCACGGAGAAAGATAATAGTTCCGTTTATTCACATGCCCAGCAAGGATAGTAGAACCCTCAGTAGCAGTAACAGGGTTTGACGGGCTGTAAAAAATACCAGAACCGTCTGTTGTGATAGGCAGAACCATCTTCCCGCCTGTAACACCACTGGCTGTCAAAGATGCAGAGATGCCGTGCGACGGGATAGACCACCCGTAAACCGGCAGATTAGCCGGAATGTCCGTAGTGATTTTTGAAGCGTCTGCCTCACATACAGCTTCGCGCACCTCTGTCTCAGGTTCAGGCGCGTAGAGCGTGTAATCATCTAGTACAGGCATTTTCTCGCCCTCAGAATCAGCAGGAGGCTGATAAACCGGCTCACCCGCTTCTGTAGTAGCGACAGGTGTAGCGCCCCTGTGTTCTGCCGTATAGGGAACACGGATAGTGTTATCTTTAGCGACGTAGGGGCGGTAAGTTACTAGAAGCCCCGCTAACCCGCCCGTAACAGCTACACCTCCGCCTATGAGCAAAGCGCGACGTGAAAGCTTCTTAGAGCCACCTGTGCCCTCTGAGGGGTGTTCTGTAACATTATCATCGGGAGTAACCATGCCTTTATCATAGCTGATATGATGGGTTTATATTTCTACGGGGCGAAAACCTCGCAACCACGTCTAACAAAGGCTGTTAATTGAAGAAAATTCTCCCTCTAACCCTACTTGCCCTCACCATCACTCTCTCAGGTTGTGGCGCGAATACTACAGACAACGCTAACGCAACCGCAACACCGACCGCTACAGCATCCGCGTCGGCAACAGAAACACCCACCAGCACCCCTACCGCACCCACCTCAGTTGAACCTAGCCGCGACGCAAACAACCCCAACCTGGCGCAGGGCAACGACTACGCCACTGGAATGAACGGCGTAACCGAAACCACCCCAGGCAAGATTACAACCGTAACCGGCGACATTACACCCCACAGCGTAGAGAACGAAACAGCCGAGTCACCTGTAACCCCGAACCCGGAGCACACGAAACCGGCAACCAGCGAAGACAAGAGTAAACTACAGGAAATCATCAAGAACCTGGACGGCTCCCCCGTAATCTCGGCAGGAAACTATGATATTCACCCGAACCTCAAATACCCCATCAAGCCCGCTGACAGTAAACAACAGAACGGTGAACTGTCAGCAGACAAATATGCGGAGGTTGTTGTTCTAGATGATGTAGCGGACGGTGGAGAAGAATACGCCATTGTTGCACCGCAGGTCAAAGGCAACATCAACGACATTAAGCAGAACGGCTTCCGCCCCATCAACACCGAAGCGGCAAAGCAAGCGCTACAGAACGACCACAACACCCGCATCCAAGGCTTCCTCCACTACGAACCTAACGCAACCTACACCGGGCAGAAAACACTAACTCTGCACATTAAGCAGAGCAACCACGGCGCATACGCCAAAGCCGGTGCAGTAGCAACAGGCGAATCCGTTGCAGAATAAAACTATATAACCCCACTAGAAAAGCCCCTTAACGAATTAGTCGTTAAGGGGCTTTTCAGCCAGCTACAAGCAAGCACCGCCGGATAGCTAAGGTCATTACTCCTCTTAAACACGCCAGGTAAGGTGCCTGCCTCTAAAACCCAACTAGAGAACAAGCGCACCTTTACCGCGCAGGCGCGAATACACACCGGCAGAAAACTCATGCAGGGGTTGCAGACCGTACCGTAACCAATGCCTCCTACACTAGGGGCACTTAACGTGGTCAGTACTTAAAACAACAACCACAACAAGTATATCAAGATTTTACACGCAAGGGTGCCCCTACGGACATTACATCCATAGGGGCACCCTTTAGGCTAATTCAAAGCTACAACGGTAACGTTGGGTTACTCGTTACTCTGCTTCATGCTTACGGCGCTTCGCAACAACGAAACCGGCACCTGCAAGAGCAAGAACACCGATACCGCCAGCAACAGCCGCCGTAGTCACATCAATACCACGGGCACCGTAACCAGTCTCACCAGTCTCAGCCTTAGCCTTCTCAATAGTCTTAGGCTGTTCAGGCTTAGCAGGCTCAGACGGCTTCGGAGACTCAGGAGTTTCAGGTGTAACCGGAGGAGGAATCAGCTTCGTAACGGTAGCGTCACAACCGTCCGTATCCTCATCCACGGTAGCGTTCACCTGGCACTTCTCAGGTGGGGTGGTCGGGGTCGGGTCAGCCGGGGTCGGGTTGTTCGTTAGAACAATCGTATTTAGGATACCCTCAGAGTAGACACGGTTCATGTCCAGGTCACTCTTCAAGGTTACTTCAACCTCAAACTCGACCGTCTCGCCAGCCTTGAGAGCACCAATTTCCCACACGTTACCGTTTACGGTGCCACGGTTGTTGGTGTTGAGGAACTTAACGCTCTTCACATCAAACTGGGAGCTGTCCGGGAACTCAGAGATAACTGCCTTCTCCATGTCAGCGCCAGAGCTGTTCTTAGCCTGCGCCTTCCAGCGGAGAGTAGCACCAGCCTTAATGTCCTCAGCCGGAGTGGTTAGTTCCTTATTGACCTGACCAACAATCTCCTTCACGCGGTGGATAGAGGTAACAATCGGGGTGTTATTGACCGTAACAACACCCAGGTCGCGCATCTCGTCAGCCTTGAAATCATTCAGAGACTTAGACTCAACCTTCAAGCTGTATGACTTGTTAGCACCCAGCTCCTGCGGCTTCTTAGCGGTAGCAGTCACAGTATCAGCAACATGACCATCAAAGTCAGTGCCAGTACCAGAGATGAGCTTACCTTCCTCAACGGTAATGTCGAACTTGTCGGTAACGTCCTTACCGTCCGAGTCTACAACCTTCAACGCATCCTTAGTGATGGAAACAAGTGGTCGCCAGTTACCATCAGCATCCTTACCGTACTCAATAAGGTCGGTAATGGAGAACTGCTCAGGTGCCTTGCTACCAGTGTTGCCGGTAACAGTCTGAGTAGGCAGGTCATTGCCAGCGGGGATAACAACATCCTCGTTAGCGACAGTCTTCTCAGGTGCAATGTTCGCAACCTTGATAACAACCTTGTTCAGCTTCACCTCGGGAACCGGCTTCAGCTCAGGCTTCTTCACCTCGGGAACGGTAGGAACCTGCTTCAGGGGCTTCAGCGGCTTGAGAGGCTTCTCCTCCGGAGTGATGAGCTTAGGCTTCACCGGGTCTTTCAGCGTCGGAGCAACAGTGCGCGCAGACAGCATCAGGTGGTTATAGGAAGCGTCAATAGTGTACGGCGAGTAGTCCGAATCGGAAACGCTCTTCGGGTCGCCCGAAACACCATCATCACCAGGAACACCGGGGTTACCCGTAGTACCAACGTAGATAGACGCTCCGTTATTCACCAGGTAGGTCACACCCAGGTACTTCAACGCGTCGTCAGTCTCATCGAAGACGACCCCACCCTGGTTGGAGCCCTGACGGATGTAGAAGCCAACATGCTCCGTGCCCGGCATAGATGCTGAGGTTCCCTGTAGCGACTGGGCAGTCGGGTTGATACGGGACTCAGTGTTCAGGAACGTCGCAATCACACCGTTGCCAGGCGCGGTGAACTCGTAACGGTTAGCGGCGGTAGCGCCCTGAGTCTGTTGAGCGTTCAACGAACCAGGAGTCAGATAGAACTGCTTCTCATAAGCGGCACCCGTATCGGAGTAGGTCAGGGTGACCTTCAGCTCCAGGTTGTAAATCTTCTGGAATGAAATAATGTCCGTGAAGGAAGAGTGGACATCAATCATATTGCTCCACTTAGGGGAACCATTCTCATACGGCGCACCCGTGGGGTTACCGACGAAGCGCACAACATCAACCTGTGCGGTCAGCTTCTTGCCGGTTGCCTTATCAACAGCCGCATCCTTGTACTTCAGGGAAAGGTTGGGCTTGTTGCCGTCCAGGTTTGTGAAGCGGTAGGTGTGCGCGGAAGACCAGTTATCTGGGAAGTCCGTGCGCTCTACCAGGTTGTCCTGCGGGGCGGCACCGTTAATACTTACGAGACTGTTATCGTTATCTACAACGTCGAAAGGCTGTTCAACAGCGAGGTTCTTCGCATCAACAATAGCCTTATTCGGGTCAGCGTTAGTGACCTGCTCAGCCTTCAGCTTGTCCTGAGCCGCCTTAGCGTCAGCGTATGCCTTGAGTGCGGCGGCGTTCTTAGCGTCCGCATCCTTCTTAGCGGCTTCGTTCTCCGCCTTAATCTTCTCATTCTCAGCGGTAATTGCCTTGTTCTCTTCGGCAATCTTGGCGTTCTCAGCCTTGACAGCCTCAGCTTCCTTAGCAATCTTCTTAGCGGCTTCCTCGTCTGCCTTAGCCTTAGCTTCCGCCTGCTTATTCTGCTCAACGGTAGCAACAGCCTTCTTTAGCGCCTCAACCTGAGACGCGGCATCCTTCTTAGCCTCGTCTGCCTTCTTCAAACCATCAGCGTGGTTAGCGGCAATAATGGTTTTAGTCTCACCATTCGTGACCTTAACACCCTTATCCTGAGCCGCCTTAGCAATAGCGTCCAGGGAAGCGTAGTCGACGGAAATCTCGTAAGTACTCTTACCGTAATCCTCCGCCGTAACAGCACCCCTATATTCCAAAGGCTTAGCCTCAGAGGTGGTAAGCGCGTTAGCGGCACCCGCGAAGGTGGACGGAACCATCAGAGCCAGACCTGCACCAGCGATGAAGGTCTTCTTCGTAGAGCGGTTAGAGCTCTTCGTCATATATGTTTTCTCCTTATTAGGAAGTTGCGGTAAATAAGGTAACGAAATTCCCTATCGACTAGGGTTTTTATCGTTCCAGCATCAACTATATATCATTCCTGCACGCCGCACAACCACCTAAACCACAGGCAACACTTATCGCAAGCACAGAAAAGGCGGGTACTCACCAGAAAACCTGGTGGATACCCGCCTAAGCGGAGCCGATTATCAGAATTGAACTGATGACCCGTGACTTACGAAATCACTGCTCTACCACTGAGCTAAACCGGCGCAAACAGCGAAAAGATGCGAAAACACACCGACAATATACTAAGGGGTACACAAATATGAGTACCACAAACGGATAAAATGACGATTATTACTCTTCGCTGTCCGTCAGGGTGACAGGATTTGAACCTGCAACATCTTGCTCCCAAAGCAAGCGCTCTACCAAGTTGAGCTACACCCTGTAAAAGAGGCTCCCCCACCCCGAAGGGTGCGGATGGTGAGGAGCCTCTATCCGAAAGGGTTTTACAATCAATCATGCATCTACTGCAAATACGACCCGAAGCTAATAAGGTCGCTGAAAGGTTGTATATCAATCTTACAACAGACTGTTTTAGTTTTGCAAGTCGATTATCCGCACATTTTGTGTGAGTTCCATCACGGCATGTGGGGTGAGTGTAAAAATCTCCAACGTGCCTTGTAGCTCCTCTACCGGGTACGGGTAGAAGTATGAAACACAATACCGGAGCATATCGGGCACCGTCTCATGTGTAGCCGTAGAGATAAGCTCCTCATACGACATATTCAGCTCAGACAGCATAGGGGCTACCCAGTCACCGATATGGCTCACAATCTGCTGGACAATTAGGCGTTCTTCCTGCTCCGTGAAAGTAGCCCCGTCAGCTTTCGGGTTCAAGTACCCAAGAATAAACGTGTAGATAGGGTTAGCAATTACAGGCGATAGAAGTAAATCAGTCACATTGGTAGGTGCCTGGTGTTTACTTTCGTAAGCTCTACGCTCACGTGTTCCTTCCGCCGGTGGGTTAGCCGCCTGTTCCTCTAAACGCCGCTTAGAATCACTCACAGTGTCAGATGGTGGCGTATGCCAAACATGTACACCGTACACGTCGATAAGACCGTCACAGCCTTCAACAGTGCTCGGCGTAGCATAAATCATAGGGATACCCGTAAGGTACTCAACCTTGCCCCCTAAAGACGGTGGCGGGGTAGGATTCAAAGGTGAACGCGGCTCCACATTACTCATGTTACTTCTTCTCCTTAGAATGGCGGCGCGATTAGACCGCGCACATAATTCAACACATCCCAGCTAGAGGGCACGTACCCAATCTCATCCTGTAGTTCCTTTGCCGCACCAGCAAGCGCCTCAGCGGGCGTTAGCTTAGGGTAACGCAACTCAGAGAGCCTGGTAGCTACCACCTCAAGAGCGCCCGTGTGAGAGCTTGACAGGCGCTTCTCCCAGAACTGTACAGAAACAGTGTCGCCGGGGATGGTGATGCGTGTCTTAGCGCGCGGTTTGAACCTATAAGTAACTGATGCCATAAGCAACACCCTTCCTCTAAACAATAAACAGGGGTTCGGTTTCCACTCTACCACAGCCGAGCAGTAACCAAACCCCTGAAAAAAATATTAGATTAGCAAACCATAAAGAACCTACTTCGTATTACCAGAGCTCGAGGGTGCGACCTTGGTCGTCCTTAAAGTCATCGGTTAGCTGTATCTTGTAAACGGTAGCATCCTTAGCTTTCGCGCGCTGTTCAATGTTCGTAATAGCATCCTCGGAAGCTTGAGCGTTAAACGTGTTATCAACGTTCGCTTGAATAGGTGTGCGCCCGTTAATAACAGGTGCAACAATCCTATTCTTCGCGTCCAGCACAACATAAGTGCTCACTGTGTCATCACTATTCAGCACACCCGTGGTAAGAATGTCGCCGTCGCCTGCTTTAGCGGCACTAACAGGTGTATCTCCCCAGTTCTTACGCCTGCTTGCCGCCGGGTTGTATTTACCAACAGCCGGGCTTAGACCGTCTGCATGTTGGCTCGTGTGAGAGGTCGCAATGTTGTGTGTACGACGTACAGCGGTCATTAGGGACACGTTCTCTGCGAGGGTGCCCTTACCGTTGAAGACCTCGTTATAGTTCAGCTTGGGTTCCATCTTTGCAGTATCTGGGCGGTCAGAGCGGGTGAACTCTTTAGTGTCCTGGTTGTACTGCAAACGCCCAGCCTGAATCTCGGACGAAATGTAGCTAGACATCCTGTTACGGATACCCTCAGCCGCGTTAGGAAGATGCATATTAGCTTCATAGGACGGAATGGTGAGTCCGACCTTGTTCAGCTTCTCGTACATGTCCTCCGGGTCTGCTGAACGCTGAGCATGATAAATCTCCTCATTACGCTTAGCCTTCTCTGTTAGAGCGGCATCCCTATCTGCCAGATACTTACGCATCTTACCTACAGGCTCAGCATACGCCGGGTCAGTCTCATACTTGGATATAAAGCCAGGGTCAGTTGAACGGTGTGCAACATCAAAGTGCTCACCATCAGCTACCGCTTCCCTAATCAAAGCATCAGCGGAACCATACAGACGCACACCGTTCCTGTGGTCTAGGAGGGGGTACCCGTCTGTTCCGCGCAGGTCACCAGTCTTATAGTCTGCGTAACCAACGTTCCTGCCCGTGGAGGAAGTAACGCGACCATCCGGTTGGAGGGTGTAAACCTCCGCGTCCATGTTGCCCATCATAATATGGGAGCCGGGCTTAAAGTTCTGCTTCCAGTGTTCAGCGGCTTCTTCACGTTGCGCCCTGTCAGCTGGGTCGTCACTTTGGAAAACGTCGTGCCCCTCGGCTGTGAATAAGCTTGCAGGCTTCAAGTTATGCGCATCAACGCGGCGCGCTTTTTCCTTTAGCTTCTCCAGAGACGGGTTAGGCGCGTTATTTACCGCTTCTTTAGCTGTACGCGCATCCCTTAATGTTCCCTCAAAGTTATCTAGGTGTGTTGCTAGAGCACGCTTATTCTCCTCAACCTCAATATCCTTACCGGCGCTAACAATCTCACTCAGGTCACTAGTCGCAAGCTGGCGCGAATCACGGATGCGCGCGTTCGGGTTGTCAAGAATGTAATCAGGGTTTGTGAGCTGACGTGCAAGCTCCCTATCCTCAGCGCGCCCTGGATTAGCCTCGTCATGGAAGTGAGACTGAATAATATCTGTCTCTACCTTGCTCCCCTTAGCACCGTAATCCGCTAGGGCACGGATAGCGCTCGTCTCATCGTAAGAGTCACCTGTAAGTGTCTTCCCCGCATAGTTATCAAAGATAGCGCGGTTAATGTAATCAATATCCTTGTACGGCTCCTCAAGGAGTGCTTTCTCCTCGTCAGTCAGCGTGCCCGCCAAGCCAGGGTGGGAAAGCTTCTCAGCAATGTTAGTGAAAGCTGTGTTGTTCTTATGCCACTGGTGTATGTATTCCATCTGGCGCTTCTCACGCTTCCAGCGCCCTAAACGCGCGTTAGGCGGCACGGTGGGGTAAAGCTCTTCTAGCTTTTTCTCAGACGGCGCACCATCATCCTCGGGCTTAGGGATAGGGACACCCGCTTGCCGCATAGCGTTCTTCCAAAGACGCATACGCATATTCCCCGAAACATTCGGGTACATGTCCTCTAGCTCATCATCCGTAGGAATAGTTTCCGTCACAGCAGGTGGGGCAGGCTTAGCAGGCTCCGGGGCTACCTCCAGTTCCTCCTCAACGTCCCCTGTAATATCTTCCTCAGATAGGCGGAGGAACTCATCTTCGGGGTCTTCTGCAAGCGGTGCAACAGGTGACTCGACAACAGGCTCAGGCTCTACAGCGGGCTCCTGCTCAACCTCAGTGCTATCAGCAACATAGTTACGCTCATATTCCTCAGAAACAGGTTCATTAGCCCACGCTTTTGCCAGCTTCGCGGGAACGCCCTGCTGAATAAGTAAAGCTGAGGTGATATTCTTCTCGCCATGCATACGGGACATCAAATTGTAAACAGCTTCGTATGAGGGGTTCTCGCTTAGCGTCTTCGACACATACTCACGCAGGTCGTTAATCTTGTTCGGGTCTTCGGAGTGATTACCATAAGGGCACGTGCCGACAGTAACGTCACACTTGCCCTGCTTAAACTGCCCATCCTTATACCCATAGTGCATCTTTGCCATAATGATTTATCCTCGACATTTCTCTAAATACATACAATATGTCAGCTCTTATATATCAAACTGAACACACGGAATACAGGTGAGCTTCCTCCAATACTTTAAGCGGTTTTTGGTAAAGAAGCCCACCTGTATTCTTTTATGCACCTATATCAAATTTTTACCAGACTCGTAGCGGCATGCCACGCGCGTCCCTGGTATCTGTAGTTTCAATGCGTTTCGATAGCTCACGGTCGCCCGCCTTGTAACGTGCCTGGAGAGTTTGAAGAGTCTCTTCAGAAACTGGGGCGTTGAGCTCCCCACCCTCGTTATAATTAACGGAGGTCAAACCGTCCTCTATCGGTATTATCATGCCCTTCTTTGCATCCAACACAAGATACGTGTCGTGGGTTCCGTCATGGTTCTCGTGCATGGAAATAAGAAGCTCACCCGTTTTAGCTTCCGACGCATAGGCTCGCTGTTCGTCGGGGTTCCAATGCCTACGCCTGTGAGCTACAGGGCTGTAACGCCCAGGGCGGGATTTAGAAGCGTCAGAGATGAAGGTTGTGAATGAGTCGCTAAAGTTCTTGTTACGACGCACAGCGGCAACCATAGAGGCGCGTGTTGCCACAGAATCGTTCTCATCGAAAATTTCGTCGTAATCCAGCTTACGCCCATTCTCTATATCATCAATGCTTAACCCACTACCGGAGATAAAGGTACCGTTACCCACATATTCCAGGTCACCCTTAGAGATGCTTTCACGGATAAAATCCTGCACCTGATTCTCAGCAACCTGCTTTGCGACCAACCCCGCATCAGAGCCAGGTTCTAAAGCATCAATCTTCGGAAGCCCCTTAGACCGCAAAGTGTTATAAAGCTCGGCAGGTTTCTCCTTCGTTAGGGCATTAGAGATAGACTCTTTACGGTAGGCAATAGTCTCATAGTCTTCATCCTTCTCGTCAAGGAAGTCCCTAATCATGGCAATCTTTTCCTGCACAGCCGGGTCGTCGCTTAGTTCGTAGCGTGAGTAGAAGCCAGGGTCTGTGCTATTGTCTGCGACATGGTGAATCCTGTGCTGACCATCTGCCACAGCGTACTGAAGTACGTCCTCGTCATTCTTAAACAGACGCGGCGAACCACCGGAATGGTACAGGGGTTCACCCAGCCGGTCGTAAATTTCGCCTGTCTCATAGTTCGCCCAACCTACAGGAACACCCGTAGGTGACGTGATGCGCCCATCTTCCTGAAGAGTGTACACTTCCGCGTCCATTTTACCTAACATAATATAGGCACCAGGTTTAAGGTTCTCACGCCAGTGCCTAGATACCCCACGGTCGTACTCTTCTGCTTCTATGTCGTATTTGCCAAACTCGCGGTCTTTAACCATGAACCGCGCCGCACCATAGCTTTCCTTATACTCACTGGCACGCTTCGCCAATTCTTTAGCGGAAATATCTGGCTCATCATTAAGGAACCGGATAGATTTAAATTCCTGAGCATCTTTATGGAGCTCTGCGACAGCAGTCACATAGTCAGTTAAAGCGAGCCTTTTCTGCTCTACCTCTGGGTCTTTCCCAACATCCGTAATATGGTTACGGTCTACATCTACAAAAGCTTCCGATTCCATGCGTGCCCGCCCATTGTTAAGGAAAGCCGTGGCGTTAATGTTCTGCCGCGCAAACTCACGACTCTCCGCCGGGATACCTTCCTGCTCCTCACGGATAACACGCGCAATAATTTTGTCACTAATCTCGTTGCCTGGGGCTCCAAAGTTCTTCATATCTTCGATAGCATCACCCGATAGATGCTCCGGAAGGGCGGCATCTGGGTTGTTAAGCTGATAGTTTTCAGCCAACATGCGATTAACATACTCCAACTCTGCGTATGGTACTTCCAGCCGCGCCTTATCCTCATCGGTTAGCTCACCGTATGTTTCAGGGTGAGCCAGCTTTTGTGCGGCATCCTGGAACTTACTGATACGTACCCAGCCCGTCCTATCCTTCCAGCCTATGTAACCGCTTTTATGCCCACCGTCATCCTGTACGGCGGTTTCCGCGTCAGCATCAGGCACCTCAACTTCGTTACCTACTTCAGCTGGCTCAGATTCCACCGCCGTACCATCTGCAACATAGTCACGCTCATACTCGGCTGACACAGGCTCGTTAGCCCAGGCTTTCGCCAGTTTTGCGGGTACACCTTGTTTCACCAAATCCGCCGCCGTAACGTTCTTCTCACCGTTCATAGCCGCCACCATCTGGTAAGCAACACTATAGTGCGGGTTCTCATTCAGCGTCTTAGCAACATACTCGCGCAGGTCGTTAATCTTATTTGGGTCTTCGGAATGGTTACCATAAGGACACGTGCCGACAGTAACATCGCACTTGCCTTGCTTAAACTGCCCGTCCTTATACCCGTAGTGCGTCTTTGCCATAATAATCCTCGACATTTCTCTAAAATCATACAAATATGTCAGCACCTATATATCAGAAAAGCGGTAAACACTAGAGCATAAGGTTACTCTGTGTTTACCGCTTTCATTTATGGTTTATAAGCTACCAGACCCGGAGCTTACCCGCTTCTTGTGTCTCATCTTTGATACTTACAACATTTAGCGCCTTGTCGCCTGCCCGGTAGCGGGCTTTAAGGGTGTTTAGCTCATCGTCACTAACAGGAGCATCTAGTTCACCGTTTTTCGTAAGAGTATTGCCAATCATAGACTTGCGGGGAACCTCTACCATGAGACGGTTAGCGTCATCCACAACAAGGTATATCACAGGAATACCATTACGCGAAACCTTATCACCAATCAGCAGGTTGTCCTCAACAGCTACGCGGGGAGGAAGGTTAGAGGGCGTTTCCCCCCAGTCACGGCGGCGGCGTGCGACCGGCTCGTGGCGTGTAAGCGGCTTAGACCTAGCAAACGATAGCGAAGTGCGGTAAGAGGTTTCAGTATTGTGGGCGCGTCGTACCGCGTTCACAATAGAAACCCTTGTTGCTACGTCGTCATCTTTATCAAAGATACGGTTGTAGTCAAGCTTACGGTTTTCAAGCATTTCAATGCTTGCACCATCATTCTTACGGTATTCACCGTCGACATATGACAAGCGCCCCGCTGAGATTTCCCTTCCTACGAAGCTCATCATATCCATCTTAGCTCTATCAACATCCACCTGTGATAGCGTACCGCCGCGCTCCATGTGCGCCAAAGGTCTAAATCCAACATCCTTTAACGCCTCATAGTGAAGCTTAATATCATCACTAGTGCCACCCTGAATATTGTTAGTAGCCTTATAAATACTTTCATTACGCCACGCAATTTCACGGTAATCGTCGTCCTGGTTAGCTAGGAAATTACGAATCTCCGCTACCTTACTCTGGACACGTGGACTATCGCTTAGCTCATACTTAGAGAAGTACCCAGGGTCGGAGCTGAAAGGTGCCGGGTGTCGCCCGTAGCCGCCGCTTGCGATAGCTTTTTCCATGAGCGCCTTATCGTCTTCAAACAAACGTGGAGCGCCATTGATGTGCGATACAGGGGTACCATTCAAGTTATAGAATACACCTGTTTTGTAATCCACATAACCTGACAGCTTTCCGTCTGGCGAGGTTATACCACCATCTTCTTGAAGTGTATAAACTTCCGCGTCGCTACTGCCCATCATGACATACGCGCCAGGTTTAAGGTTTTCACTCCAGTGGTCTGCCACATCCTTGTAATAGGTTTTTTCAGCTAAAGTCTTACCTTTATTCTCCAGAGCCATAGTCATATGGTGCTTGGGATAAACAAGGTCGTTCTCTATATAAACTTTAGAGTCTTCCTTAATCTGCTCAACAGATGCACTAGCTGATTCTTCATCAAACTCAGCTTTCCCATCAACAGAGTTCTGATAATGGTGCGCCACCTTCTCTAGGTAGCCACTAATAGCAAGCCTGTTTACCTCAAGCTCTGGGTCTTTACCAGTGGCTTCAAGGTTATTTTTACGTTTTTCGACGAAGCTTTCATGCCACCCTGGAATCATTCGTGCTTCGTTACCTAACACACAGGCAACAGAAACATAAGAGCGCGCAAATTCACGCGCCTCGGGTGTAACACCTAGAGCACCTTTACGAACATCTGTTGCGATAATGTTCGTAGAAACCTCATTACCAGGAATGTTGAAGTTTACGAGCGCATCCATTTCGTCCAAGTTACGAAGTTCATCAGGCAGAGGTTTACCAGGGTGCCTGCGCGCCCAGTCTGCTTGTAGTTCTTTATTGATGAACTGCAAAGTTTTATAAGGCTCTCCGAAAACTTCTTCAACCTTCTCAGGGTCTGCTTTCCCGAAGAATTCTGGGTTGCGAACACGCTTCGCCAAATCCTCAAACTCTTCTACAGCCCGGTTGCCTGTAAAGCGTTCTTGCCTATCACGGTCAGATTCATAATACCCGAAATGCGTTTTATATACCTCTGGGTCTTCAAAAGTCTCCAACTCTTCAAGGTTAGAGTAACCCTGATACTGGTATTTGTCAGCCGCCGCTGTACCCCAGAGATTATCCTCGGCGGGGTTTACCTCAACTAGCGGCTCTTCCTCAGTAACAGGCTCGGGTTCCGGCTCTACGACCGCCTCAGCGGCGCTGTCAGCGACATAGTCGCGTTCGTATTCTTCTGATACGGGTTCGTTAGCCCATGCTTTTGCGAGCTTCGCGGGAACGCCCTGTTGGGTTAGTAGTGCCGCTGTGACGTTTTTCTCGCCGTGCATGCGGGCTACCATTTCGTAGGCAACCTGGTAGTTCGGGTTCTCATTCAGGGTTTTCGCGACGTATTCGCGCAGGTCGTTAATCTTGTTCGGGTCTTCAGAGTGGTTACCGTAGGGGCAGGTGCCTGTGGTTACTTCACATTTACCTTGTTTGAATTGCCCGTCCCGGTATCCGTAGTGCGTCTTTGCCATAATAATTTTCCTCGTGATAAATAAGTTACTAAATTTTTGTACGAAAAAAGACGGGGGGGGGGCTACTTTCCGGAGCCTCCTCCCGTCTTTCTCTTTTTATATATCAGTTTAGTGTCCGCCACCTCGTGCGCCGCTGTAGGGCGCGTACCGCATGCCTGTATCATATTTCACCCAGCCGCAGATAGCTGAGCCGTTAATGATGTAGCTTTGCATGGAATGGTCGAGTGCGTCCCAGGTGAAGCCGCGCTGGTTACGCACATCCATATAGTTATCCCACCCTTCTTTACATTCATCAAAAATGAGCATGTCGATACCAGCGTCGTGTAGTCGTTTCCAGTCGATGCTGTATGTGTCTTCTTCCTCATCATATTCAACGAACTTGTCCGCGAAAAGGTTAGCCTGGTAGCTGTTCTTAATGTTCATCACGTAGGCGTTGCGGTTGAAGATGGGTGAATAGATGTGTGGGGTTTTGATGTAGTCGCCGTTCTGGTCGTTAATCCGGAGCGTGTCTGTTGTGACGGTTCCTGAGTTGGGGTTGTAGTATCCGCCGCTCATCTCAAAAGCGCCGTTCCTATAGGAGTTTCCTGTGACGCTTTCACCTGCGCGACGATAGTTCGCCCACGCCCTATCTTTATGTTCAGCATCTTTATGAATAAACGGTGCAGATAGCACAGCGGCTGGCATATCATAATCAGGGTAGTTACTGCTCCCGTTAGCGTCTTTAGGGTTATCCTCTAAAACGGGCGTATAGTAGGGGCGGGCACCCCGGTAACCCTGAATATGTTCCACGGGTAACCCGAGCAGGTCTAGATTATCCGGGTCATACCGCACAGCACCCATGCGGGGCGGGTTACTCTCATAATCGGCAATGAACAGGTGGTGCTCGTTCGGGTCTAGATTGAGAACACCGCCGTTATTGTTTTGAATAAACGGGTCACGTGTGTAAATGTAAGCGTCATGCATACGCTTATCTTCCTGTGGTGTGCCCGGTATCGCCTCTGTGCGGCTCTGAAAATCATAATCTAAGGTGTAAGCGTCACCGTTACCGTAATCGGTTATGACGGGCTGTTTACGGGTTTCTAGAGCTATTTTTTCACGTATCCACTTATCTGACGCATCAGGATACATGTCTCGGAGCGCATCACGAGCTGTCACAGAATCATACTGTGACGGCGTAACCCCGTTAGCTGTCCAAGGAGCCCACGGGTCATCATTAGGGAAACCCACCCCGCCCATAAGACGAGTCGGCGGGTTAGTCTTATCAGCAAGTTTCCCCATCAGCCACTGACGAAACTCAGGGGTGTCCATAGTTTCACCACGCATAGCATACTCCTGAGTCACTTTAGCAATCTCATTATTCACCTCAGCCGTATATTCCATCACATCATTCATGAACTGGGCATCACCGTGAACATGAGGAACACCAACAGGTAAAGCACCCTCTTTACGGTATGGGCAACCTGATGGGGAAGAACAAGATAACAAGCGGGGAGGTGTCCCATCCTGCCCTGGGGAAATATGCATCAACATAACGCGACATCTTTCAAAGCTCTACAACAAACTTACCAAGAACCACGCCACAGCCGACACAGGAACATGCGGGCTACACACCAAAAAAGGGGGTGGACGTGTAGCCCGCATACACAAAACAAAAAGGAAAGAAGAGAAAAACTTAGTCGAGCCACCTACAAAAATAGGCAGATAGTGGTTAGATAAAAAGTGAGCACACCCAACCACACACGACTCAACAAAGTTTACATGTTTAACAACAACATATCAGCGGCACAAAGGGCACACAAAAAGGAGCCACCAGCCGCGCCCTTACGAACACACGCGGTGACTCCCCTAAAACCAAAGCAAGCCAGGAAAGCTACTTACTCGGCATCACTATTCTGCTTAGCCGCCTTACGCGCCTCAGCAATAGCCTTACGAGCGGCTTTCTCGCGCTCACGACGGATATGGTCTGCCGCAAGAACCTTCTCCATATCAGGCTCGAACCATTGAAGCATCAAACTACCGATAAGCGCCGCATACTGGTCTTCCTGCTCCGGCGTGCTATCCGGGTCAGTATTCGGAGACACGACAGAGAAAATCTTAACCGCACCCTCACGGTCAATATAATCATCCTTATAATCGTACTCCTCCACCAGCTCATCAGAATCCATCTCATACAGAGCAATACGACGCAACGTAGTACTCAACAGCGTGGACGTAGCCCAACAAGCAATAGCTTCAACCTTAGAACCAGGAGCCACAGGCTCAGACCTAAAAATAAGAGCACGAATCTCCGTGTCCGTACCATCAGCAGTAGGAACATGCGCATAAAGAGTAGTGTGGTCACCACCCAAACCACCCGACGGGGAAACACCCACACCCAACAGAGCCCACTGCGTCACAAGATACTGCGCCTCAAGGTTATTATCCTCCGCAGGAACACCCTGACGGTTAAGAGCCGTAACCTCCAGACCATTCAACGGCTTAGGCGTATCCAAAACATTCTCAGGGAAACCGTCATAAGGCTTCAACGCAGAAATGTCCGGCAAATCAATATCAATCGGGGACTTCAACTGCCCCAAGAAGTTATACGTCTCAGCAAGAGTACGCACATCAAAATCATCATCCACAGAGAACGTCAAAACAGTGTCACCAACACGGATAATGGTGGTGCCGTCATCCTCATTGAAGAACGGCTGACCCTCCGGCAGGAAACCATCTTCCAACGTGCGAACAGAGGGAATGTTGGTCGTGTCGACCTGAGTAAAGTCAAAAGAGTTGTTAGCCAAGGTTGGCTCCTTACTATGAATCCGGCAAAAAGTATTGCGTAATGTCTATAGCAGAGAATAATTAACCTTTAGCAGACCCTAATGGAGTGAGAAAGGTGAGAAACCAGAGCCGTTATAAATACAGTTTCCTGGTTCCTCACCTTTTTGCCTACACTAATTGCCGGTCAAAAGTTATGCGTTCTTTGCCGCTTCCTTCTCAGCCTTCACACGTGCGCGCTCTGCTTTAGCCGCCTCACGTTCTGCCTTTGCCGCTTCGCGCTCTGCTTTCTTCTTTGCCTCTGCCTCAGACATTTCCGTAATAGAAACAGTACTGGAAACCAGGCTCTTAAACTCTTCTGGGGACGTATTTGCACGAACATTCTCAACATCATACTCAACGGAACGCTTACCGTAACCGTTAATTAGCCCATCTAGTTCAGCAGAGCTAAAGATGTTCAACAGAACGTTCTTTGATGCGACACGCTCACTAGTGCTCTGGATAACGTTAGTGTCCAAAGCGTCACCCATGAAACAGTTCAACCCAGGCGCATACTCAGTCGCCAAACCATTCTTCAGAGCGTTCGTCTGGTTGTCCATGTGTTTCTCGTACTCTTTCCTTGTCATACCTGTTTCACGCTCAAAGGCACTACAAGATTCTGCGAGGCTACGAGCCACGTCATTAATCGTTGCGCGAGTATCATGCAGGTCGTTAATGGAGCGGTTAGTAGGCATATCACGGAACTTAATACCTACAGACTTCTGAGCTTCCTCGGTGCCGGAGATAGAGATAGTATCAATGACTGTAGTTTCACTAGTAGCCATGTCGTACTGCTCTTGAGTAATCTTGCCGTCCTTCAAAGCCTGACGCAGACCGTCAATGGTAAGCTTCTTGTCAGAAACTTTCATGAACTTCTCACGCTGTTCCGGCGGGTAAGTGTCCAGCTTCGCAGTGTCCAGAGTTTCGTGATTAAACTCAATGGTAACGATACGACCGTCATGTGCAAGTGTCTGCACAGTACCGATACCGTCTGCGCTACGCATACGTGGATTATCTGTCACAGCTAGAATCATGTTAATGCGTTCAGCGGCATCCTTGATGTTCTGGTCGTACTGCGTTTGAATCTTCTTAGCCTTAGCGTACTCATCCACATTAACGGTAGCTTCATGAAGCTCCATGTTCTTGCCCGTACCCGTGGTGTAGAAGCCGTGAACTTCTTTCTTGTCCTTGATATAGAACGCGCCTTCGAGCTTAGCTTCCAGGTAACCCGCACGGGTATTTGGGCGCTTCATCTTAGCCGCTTGCTCTTCGTTCACCGGGTCGTAGTATTGGCGGTAGTTCTCAGGACCACCATTACCCATATTAGAGTCCATACCCAGGCGGCGCAGATATTCAAGCATAGCCGCTTTACGGCGGGTTTCAGGCATTGGTTTACCTGTAGCTTTCTCAGCTTCTAGGTCTTGCAGACGCGCTTCAAGCATAGCATTAAGACGTGCCTCACCTTCTTCCTCACCGAACTTCTGAATAAACTTCTCTCGCGCTTGATTGTAGAGCTTCGCGTCGGTGCGGTCAAGCATGTAGTCAAGAGCCTTCTGCATACTCTCGCTAGTCTTCATAATACGAGCCGAGTCACGGATAGCGTTCCTGCAGTATTTGTTCATAACAGGAGTCTTAGCCGTTTTCTTATCCAGCTTGAAGATGAAGCGGTTACCAGCCGTACCCTGTGCCTTCTCAATAGCATCATTCATCTGACGCAAAGTGATACCAACCTTAGCCAGAGCATCACCCTTGCCGGTACGCATAGCTTCCTGCACCTCATGGAGCTGTTCCTGCAACTCAGGGTCAAGATACTTCGTCACCATGTGCGTATCCAAACCACCGTAAGGGCAAGTATCAGAGCTGGCGGCATTACAAACACCGAAGCCGGGGAACGGTGGGATGAGGGGGCTACTGTGGATACCTGTTGCCATATTCTGTTTTCTCCGTTTTCATATAAGCCCACTACTAAGATTCTCAGCAAGAACACTTACGGATTCATATTATGTGTGCTTCACAGTCTGTCTTGTAGTTAGGGGTGCTGTTTTTAAACTAACACCACCTATATATCAGAGCTTTGGAAAACGGGTACGGCGTGAACAACAGCACAGGTTTACGGCATGGCTTCTATGTTATTGAACAGCTCCATGTTCTGTAACATATTCGCTGAGGAGAGTTTAAGTATTGCCGCGTCTGGTGCGCCTGTGAGGTTCTGTAACATGCTTAGGGCGCGTTTGAAAGCGGGAATGGTTTCAGGTGCTCCGAGCGTCCAGTTGAGGAGCCCGAGCTTTTCAGCAAGCGCACGGCTAGGGTTCCCGATATTCTTGCCGAGCGCGTGTTCAGGCGCGTAGCACCAGAATAGGTTTTCTACTTCCGCCCACCAATCATCCATTTGCACCAATGTTTGCACCCATTCATCATTGGAGCGCCAAGCGCCGTGGCTTGCGCCCATGCCATAATCCTCAAACACGCCACGCTCTACAATGATGCGAGACACAAGGTTGTCGCCGTTCATAAGCTCCCCTTGAGCGTTCTGGGTCAGATGCACACGCTTGTCGTAACTAGTGTATCCCAGGCGCTCTGTTTCTTCGGAGAACATGCAGTGTTGCCCAAAAATATTGAACGACGTACCGTTAAGCCCGGTGGGGTTATCCTCATACTCAATAATGATGGTGGAGCCGAGGACGAGATGGGACTTAACCCAATTATTGATGTGTACGTCTGGCGCTTTTGCGCCTTTACTGTAAATCAGATGAATATCCATGTGCGATGTTCCTTTTTAATCAACGTTCCCCTCACAAGCGGGCAGGTATCTAAGGGATACGTTGCAAAGCTAAAATTATAAATGGCAAACTAACCCGCTAGTCAGCAATGCGGATAGGTTCACCAACATATTTAATGTCGATGGGCATTGCGTATTCGTCCGCCGGGTAAACGTCTACATGAAAGTTTGTGTTGCGTGTGTGTTCAATAATCTCCATTGCGGCGCAGTAGTCGCCGGCTAGAAACACAGAATCAACCTTGACCTGCTCGTCGCCAGCTGTCAGGGTGAACGTGATAAAAAACATAGGTTCACGGATGCCAGCTTGCATTTCGTACTTTGTCTCAATCTTAGTGACAGTCAGCCCGTGCGTTTTGATAGCTCGCGTTAGTCGTTCCGTAAGGTCACAAGCGGGGATAGCTATGTTAAATTCAAGGTCGCTGGCGGGTACATTGGTCATGACGTTTTCCTTCTTCCATAGTTTCTTATAGGTGGCATTAGTAGCGCCGGTACCTCAATTTTAACACATGTTCTTCCGGTTCTACGGGTAGGTTTTTGTGTTGGGACGAGTAGAGGGCTCGGAACCGTATAAGATACGTTCCCGAGCCCTCCTGTAAAGAGTTATTGAATTACACGCGCCACTTTTTATCGCCCGACGGGGACGATAGAGATAGGCATCCAGAACATTCCGTTACCCTCATCATGGAAGCCTGCTTCACCACCGAATAGCGGCGCGCCTAACATAAGCCCGTTCATTTCAAAACGGTACAGACCCTGCCCATAGGCGGCTCTACCAGCATTCAGGGCACGCTCCTCGGGCGAAAGGGCGCTCAGAATTTCTGCCGCACCTTCAATATCCTCCGGGAGGTGTTCTGTAATCTCTAGCTCCCCGAGAAGCTCCGCGTAAGCCATAGGCATGTCCGGGTCACCCACGATGACGCTTGCCGTAAACTTACCCTCATCCGTGAGCTTATCACTGAAAATGTACCAGCCAGGAATAGTGGGTGACCCGTTGCTCGGCACATTACTGGGAGCAAGGAGGTTATTCACAGACGGGTAGACGATGGCGTTCATGGAGACACGCACCGCAAAACCAGGGTACTGCTTCTCCACAATCTCATCATTCTCAAGTTCACGAGCCGTAACCGTAATCTCGCTCGTACCGGGGCTATCGGGAATCTCAATCTTATAACCGAACACCAAAGGCGCGTGAGGTAGCTGGGGGTTAATGCCCATGAGCTGTGGGTTCAGTTTAACGACCTCGCGGATAATCTCTAGCGGCTCCGTATCAGCCGTAATCTCTACATCTGTAAGCTCAGTGAGTGCCGCGTAAGAAGACGCATGCGCGGGAAGCTCTACCTCGCCAATGCCGTCTAGACGCGCGACGAGAGAGAAATCTGTATATTCGTACTTGCTGACATCCTTAATGAGTACAATGTCTGCGCCTACGCCTTCAAAGATGCGGCGACCAGGCGTGACAAGGGACGCTACCGTTTCGGTATTCTCATTGCTCGGCTGTGGTGATTCGCTCATATGTTTTCTCCTTACGAGAGTTTGTTATTATGGTCGTTTTCTATTCTATCACGGGGTCTGGCGTATATTCGGGTGCGCCTGTTTTGGGGTGCGTGCGCCGCCATACGGCAATAATTACGCCCGCAAGTACGAAACCGTTACCTATCAGATTTGTGTACGCGCCAACAACTAGGCAGTAAGTGCTCCATAAAGCCACGTTCGCTAAAGTGAAGCCTTTAAGTGCCCAGAAATTGTGGCTAATAGCCATGATGAGTCCGGTCGCTCCACCTAAAATTGCGAGCGTCGCCGGGGAATCTAAGCTATTACCCAGCACAACATACTGGGTGATGCCGGACGATAAAAGAGCAACACTGAAAGCGGTAACCTTATAGGCGGTGCTTCTAATAATGGGGTGTTTATCTTCAAATAATGTTGCCGTGTAATACGCAAGATTTACTGCACTCATAACTGCCACAGCAGGCTGGTTCAAGAGCAATGACTGAATCAGCCCGGCAACAGATGTAAGCACACTAATACGCCTTACCCACGTAAGGTTCACATGCCCCATGAAGCACAAAGATACGCTGACAAGGAGCCCCAGCCCCTGAACTGTAATATCTTCTATAGAAATAATAAAACCCGCCTTACCTCACAATGCTTCAGATGTAGAACACGTGTGGTATAGCGGGTTTTATCGTGTTAGTTCTATAAGGTTACACAGTGCTAACTACACGGTCACGCACAAACTTAATGAGCGCGGTAAAGTTCTCATCACCCTTCACGCCAGGGATACGGTAGGGTAGACCGTCAGGAGTTTCTTCCGGGTCGTACTCATCAACTTCTACACGGCTAAGTGCAACCTTAGTGCCTCGAATGAACTGGTGGAGCGGGGAAATATACACGTTATACCAGCGGTCGCTGATGCAAATGTCGAGGTTGAGCGTCTTTCCGGTAGCGTACAGAGCCAGGGCGGGCTCCACCTCCGTGCAACCAGGAATCTCAGCGAGCAGGTCGTTTACGATGTTGTTAATGTTCTCGGGGGTGAGGTCAATGAACTTCGAGGTGTAAGCGATAGACATAGGTGCTTCTTTCGGTTAAGCAAATCTGAATTTACACTCCAAGTGTACCACATGTTCTAGGAATATCCACCTTACTCAGGGGCATGAAGAAAATGTGGGGTGCCTGAGAATATCAAATCTCAGGCACCCCACACACGTGTACCTTACAGGTCGTAGGTGGCTGACCTACAGGTTGAGGCTTTCAACAATAACAGCTTCATATGTCTTACCCAAAGCCTCTGCAATACCCCTAATAGGAATGCCCTTCACATTGAAACCTGCCTTCGGGTTGGTGAGCGTGTGGAGCGCTTCCGTCTCAGTAATGTCAAAGAGGTTAAGCAAAGTGGCAAACGGTACGTCACCGTTGAACTGCCTACTGAAAATCATGAGGATGTTCATGGGCGGTGCGCCTGCAAGCTGAGCAAAGCTTAGGATGTTTTCGTTCCAGCCGTGCTCATCAGCAAGCGCCTGTAGCATCGCGATAGGGGGTGCGTTAAGAATCTTACCAACCGTCGCGAGGCTGGAGCCCTTCAAGCTACTCTGGTTCTTATGCAGAATGTTCCAGATGACCTTGCTGACCGGTGAGGAAATCTTTACAGCCAACTCTCCGACGGTGATGCCGTCCACCTTACGGGCAGGTGTAGGTGCGGGTGGTGTTGCGAGCGGCGGGAACGCGCCGTGTTTTGCCGCCTGCTTTTCAGCTTCCACACGTCGGGATGCTTCACCGTGGTCGTAGTGCTCATCAATACCTGGTAGTGCGAAGTCGATAGCGAGCTTCTTATCGCCAGGTAGAGCCTTTAGAACGCGGGTGCCGTCTCCGTCGGTGAACATGACTTGCTGAATCACTCCGGGGCGTAGCTCGTATTCACCGATAGCTTCGTTAGGTTCACCGCTGTGATGGGCGTTAGGGGCGGCATCTGGTGCTTCCTGTACAGTTTCACGTTCCACAGCTTCCGGTGCCTCTACGGGGCTCTGAGAGGCTTCCTGGGTAGATTCTTCGGGCTCGCGAGCGAGAGGTTCTTCGTCTACAGGTTCCGAATCTTCCTGAATAGGCTGTTCAAGCTCCTCAGTATCGTTGCAGGTCTGCTCAGAAACCATCTCCGCCAAATCAGTAGCCAGGTCGCTTACCAGATGCTCTGGCATCACGTAAGGCTCTTCCGTTTCCTTCGCAGTATCCTGTGTACGGAATACAGAGGAACCGTTAATATCCAGGTGCTCGTAGTAGCGAATCAGCCCGTGAGCTTCATCGTACACAGCTTCAAACGGGATAGGGAACGGGCAGACCGGCGGAACGTCAGGTAGCGTCTCACCCCACCCGTCACGGCGCACAGATGCCTTGTAAACACCCTCAAAAGTTTTCTGCGGGGAGTACAAAGCCATGTAGCGGGCGGCAACCTGAGCACCGTATGTTCGCTGGAGCCACACGTAATAGTTCTTCGTATTAGAAGCGCTCGCCATAATGGGCGTGACGTGAGATACCTGCCACGGGTAGAGCGTGTACTCCTTACCGTCCAGACCCGTGAAAGTAATCTTAGGTTCGTATAGGTCGTTTGTCTGAACGTCGAAGAAGCCACCGGACGGGCTGAGCGGCGTGAGCGGCAAAGCTTCGAGCAGTTCCGTCTGTTCAATATCATTAACCGGCTGGGAGAACGTCAAACGGACAAGGGACAGAACCTTATCTACGCTCTTCTTTGAAACCCCCATGCTGACCGGAACAATACTGCTAATGTCGTCAGGTACTACGCCCTGCCATGCGAGCGCCAACGTAACAGCCTTCGGGGAAACACGCCCGCCGCAGGCACGCTCAATAGCCGACATGTTCAGCAGGGCATTATCCTCGTCATAAAACTTACTGTTGGCACGCAGAACGTTACGCCCCATATGGGACATTTCATAATCCCTGAAAGAGAAAACATAAGGACACGGAGGTTCCGGCGCACCATCCGCATACTTCTCAACATCAGCCTTAGTCACACGATTACCCAAATACATGAGCGTTTCAGGCGTAAATAGTGAGTAGTACGTAAGGATATTGTTACGGGTGTGCAAATTATCCCACCCGCCAAGGTTCGCCAAAAGATACGCGAAATACTCCTTAGCCTCAGCACTAAACGAATTAGCCGACATACCAGAAGCCAAATACTCCCAGTCCATACCCGTATCAATACCATACTCCGGCAAGAAACCCTTAGCACGCGCCTCATCCGTAGTGACACTATACGGCGCACGAGTATCCACCACATACGGATACCGGGGAGCCTTCTGAATACTATTCTTACACTCAACACGCAACCCCTGAATCTTCTCATGATGCGCACGAATATACCGGCGAATCTTCGTAGGGGTACGCACCTCACTAAGAGACGCAGAAATATCATTCTCAGAAAGACCAACATAAGCGAAGAACTCAATCCACCGCTTCTCCGCCTCCGTGAAATACTTACGAGTAATAGCCTCAGAGTGCTTAATCAGCTCAGCAGGCTCACTATCATACTTAGTGACGTAAAGGTCAGCAGGAACTTCTTCACCGAACAACTGTGGCGAAACGTGTTGCACGTCGCAACTCCTTACGGATAGAGGACAGCCCCACACAAAAAACACATATGCGGGATAACTCCCCCATTGTACCACCCACAACAGCAGGAACAACAAAAAAGAGCCCCTTAGCTTACCTAAACAAAGGCAACTAAGGGGCTCAGTATTTTTAAAGTACCTCTTGCAGGAGTCGAACCTACGCACCCAGCGTATGAAACTGGTGCTCTACCGTTGAGCTAAAGAGGCACACTATGTAAGTAAACCTTACCAGTTTACTATTACGCGGATAGGGCGGGATTTGAACCCGCGGAACCCCACTAAGGGCTCGCTGGTTTTCAAGACCAGTGCATTAAGCCGCTCTGCCACCTATCCAAAAGGTACCTAACCAACGTTCGGTAAAAAGCCAACGAATATTTTGCTTGAAAAAACCCGAAGAGGTTGGCTAGGTAAGCTGAGGTAGTAGGACTCGAACCTACACTACACGGTTCCAAAGACCGGCGTGACTGCCATTACACCATACCTCAATATGTGAAGTGTGTGTATATGAAAATATAGCACACCTCAAACCTAGAGTCAAAACTTAAAAATGGTATTTAAGTTTTGTGCGCTGGGATGCCAGGATTTGAACCTGGAGCTTACGGATTCAGAGTCCGTCGTGTTGCCGGTTACACCACATCCCAATATTTATAGAACCTCATAGCGAGGAACTATAAGGGAAGTTTACCACATATCACCTTACATGTGCAAGGTTTACTTTTAATCGTGGTGCTCATTAGGTATTTTCTAGCAGGAAAGCAGTACCAATATGAGGTAAAACCCCTGGGAAAACACCTCATATTGGTACTGCTTTCGCTGTTTTTGTAATATTTTGTTTATGTTAGGCGCACAGGCTCCAAGGAACCGTCGTAGGCGAACACGGCACGCCCCTGAATATCTTTAAGTACCCGCTCAGCAATGGGGATAGATTCACAGACGCAGAGTTCGGAGACTGATTCGATGTCATCTTCCGTTAGGATAATGAGTTTCCACAGCTCAGGCTTCGACCGGATAGCCGGGTTTTTTGTCACATCCTCTAACACCATGTATAGGCTGTCCTTGTCGTAGGCGGCTCGTTCCCTAACGGTAAATTCCGCTTTTGCTTTATTGGCTACAGCTTCGAGGGGTATGTCGCCTGTTTCTGATTGGACGGATACGCCGGGTGCTACGATGACGCGGCGTGTGCTTGTGCGTGGGTTTGAGTATGTGAGTGTGATTACGGGGTAAGGTGCCATGACGTGTTTCCTTGAAGGATGGTGGGTACTTTTAGCTGTTTCATATCATTGTAACTTTTGCTGTTGTTCTTTCTTGACGATTAGGTTACTTTCAGCCACCTGTCTTGGAACCTGATGCCGCTTCCGGTGGGGCGTTGGTTTACGGCTTTCCAGTAGGCGGTGACGACTTGTGGTTTTGGTGGGTCTACGCCTAGTACGAGGACGAGGTTGCATGGTTCGGGTGGTGCGCCTTTTTCGGGTGCGACTGTTTTTACTAGTGTCTCTGACCGGATGCTGATGGAGCGCCCGTCTGTTCGTTTGTCGTCGTGTTCTGTTACGGAGTATGTGCCGGGGTTGTAGCTGTTGAGTGTGGATATGATGTCTTCTGCTGATAGTTCTGCTAGGTCGCCTGTGTGGAGTTTGTCGTGGACGTGTTTGCTGATTTGTAATGTGCCGGGGTTGATGCTTTTGACGTATTCGCGGAACTTTTCGAGGCTTGCTTCGTCCATTTGTTCGGCGGTGATTTGCCGTTGTCCTTTGGTGAGGCGCGCCCAGTGGGGGCGTGTCCCGTGTTTACGCGCTACACGACGTTTCTGTTCCCAGAGAGCTTCAATGATGGGCACGTCCCATATGAGTCCGTTCTTTTCTGCTTCTTTCTTTTCGTTTTCAATTTCACGTTGTAGTTTCCGCTTTACGTTCGGTGGCGTGTTGGGGTTTTTGATTTTTTGGGCGCGGGTTGTGACTTGCCGGGCACGGTTGAGGAAGAGCCTCTGCTTCTCTAGCTCTTCTAGGTATTCTTCTTCGGTTTGTGGTTCTTGTGTGCGGGGTGCAGGGAGTACGTAGGAGCGTCCGTTTGCGCCTGCTACAAGCTTGTCGCCGTCCGCGAGTGTGCGCCCGCGCTTAGGCTTGTCCGGTTTCGGTGGCACGACTGGTTTCCCTAGCGGCTTCGGGATAGGAGCAGGCTTCGGGGCGGGTGTGCCGCTTGGTTTTGGTGCTGGGACTGGTTTTGGTTTAGAGGTTGTTTTAGTGGTTTCCTTTTGTGCCTGCTGTCCTGCTTTCTCTTGCGCGCGCTTAGCCAGGCGCTCTTCACGGAGCTTATTCCGCTCGCGCGCTATATCTTCCGCTTTTAGTACGACTTCTTCCTGGGAGCCGTGTGTGTTGCCTTTGAAGCGGCACGTATCCGGGGATGCCGCGTCACATGGCATGGGTCGCCCAAAGTTATTGACGTGGTGCGTGTGCTTGCACTGTTTAGGTGTGTTTGTTCTCGTCATATTTATTCTCTTTATATAAAGTTCATGTTTCTGCACTTGGACTATATCTAGAGGATGAGTAAGGAGCCCCTAGCGGTGGTGTTGAGGTGCTAGGGGCTCCTTATGGGGTGTGAGTCAGGCTCATTAAGGCGAGGGTTGCTTGTGCCTTTTTTGTGGGTGCCTGACTCTATATGGGGGAAAGAGAAGGGTGAGTTCTCTTTCTGTGTTGTTCAGTACATACCTTGCGGGGAATTAGGCTTATATGTACGTTTACTACTATAGCAGGGGCGTTTTCCGGTTTGCAACATGAAAATAGGTGTTTCATATCACTAAAGTTTACGGTATTTCTGCCTGAAACACGGCATTTTCGGGGTTTTGCCGGGTTTTCTGTGGTACAATTTTCGTGTAACCCGCCGTTTCCAGGTTTTTCTGGGGTGGGATTACAGTTTTATTGTTACCCCACAGATTGAGGTATTTTTTATGTCTACCGCTAACTGGTACAACACTGTTCACTCCGCCGCTGAGAAGGCTGGCATTGAGCTGTCTAAGACTAAGTCCGAAGCTTTCGCGCGCGCCCTGGCGGATGCTCTGCATGAGACTCTGAGCACCGGCGAGGATGTTTCTATTCAGAAGGTTGCTACTTTTAAGGTTGATGTTGCTCCTCCGACGATGGTTCGTGCTGGTCTTGGTACCACTGAGTTGAAGCCGAAGGATGCGCACAAGGTTGTGAAGATTTCGCAGTCCTCTAAGCTGAAGGAAGCTGTTGCGGCTCTGCCTGTTTCTAAGGCTGAGGAGAAGGAAGCTATCGCGAAGAAGAAGGAGCGTCAGGCGAAGGACGCTAAGAAGTAAGCTTCTTTACATGTGTTGTTGTGAGGCGGTGAGGCTCCCCTGTGTTGTGGGTGTTTCGCCGCCTCACTATCACCTAGAGGGAAACCTGCTGAGTAAGTTTTTGGCTAGTTTTAGAAAGGTTCTGTAAAAATGGCTGTGCATAAGCGTAAAGCGTTTAAGGCTGAGGAGCCTGTAGAGTTCTCGTTTAAGAACGGTAACGTTCTCATGGTTTCACCGGCGGGTGGTGATGTTCATGGTGCTTTTATTGAAGCGCAGGAAGCCGCGCCGTCAGGTCGTGAGGAGGACGCTACATTTGCTTCTGTCATTCTGGAGCCGTCTAAAATTATGATGCTTTTCTCTAACGCGGTTCTTGCTACAGGTTTCTCTCAGAGTGACCTCAAAGCTATTGCGGAACGTAATGGGTTGGTGCGTGATTCTTTGAAAACGGCGGATATTACAGGCGGTAAACGCTGGGGTACGCCGTCGCGCAAGCCGGTTGAAGAGCCTTGCACTGTCACCGATAGCTATGGGGATAAGGTTTCTGTCTACCCTGTGCCTGAGTATCCTGGTCTTATCTATCTACATTTTGTGAGTGGTGAGGATGAGGCTAAGCTGATGGTGCCACCTGATTTGCTGATGATGCTTTTTGCTGAATGTACTCGTGTTGTGAATTTCACGGCTCAGGAGATGCGTGAGCTTTCCATTAAGTCCGGTGACATTCTTGCGCCTGCCGTTCAGGTGGGCAGGTCAGCCCGACGTGCAATGGGTTTACGTAAGGGCGCTCGTATCCGCCCGGCGCATACGTCACGCACAAACGTAACAACTCAATTTCCCGCTAAAGCGCCGCTGGTTCGCCCCACAGGTACCCTAGAATCCGTTTTGAGTGGTTCCGTGGGTAATACGGCGGCTGGTTCGTCTTTCATGCGTTAGAGCGGCTTATAATCTTTCAGAAAGGAAAAGGAAAATGTCAATAATTCACACCGAGGATGCTGAGGTTGTTGCCCTGCATCTTCCAGATATTGCTTCGTTCACTAAGTATGTTGGTTCTGACTGCGCGTCGACCACTTGGGATACTTATGTTCGTCGCCTATATAAAACGTTGGGTTTCCCGGATGGGTTGCCTATTCCGCGTCAGCCGGAGGTTGGTGCTTTAGCTCATTGCGGTTTAGCACCTGTGTTGTGGCATAAAGCCGCTATCCGTTCTAACGGTTATGCGCCTATTTTGGCGCTTATTGGTGCTGATGGGGTTCACTCATCTAGTGCGGTAGCCGCGTTAAAGGAAGCACACGCTGAGGCACACAGTCACGCTCTAGCACCTGTGTTCACGCACGGTGTCCGTAAGTTCACGGCTGTACAGCAGGCTACGCTGGAGCTTCTTGCTTCCCCAGCTATGGGTGAGGTTGTTGAACAGCTCGGCGTGGATGCGTTTTTGAAGTTTTTGCCCGCTGGTGATTTTGTAGACGTGTACGGTCGCGCCGATTTGGAGCGCCTCATCAATGATGGCGGGTTGGAGTCTGTTGTTCCTACAAAGCCGTCAGAGGTTGCCGATTCGGTGCTGGGGGCGGCTATGATTGATGCTTACGACGCTCTAGATGATGCCCTGGTTTCCGCTCTAGCGTTGCCTGAGTCTGTGTCACGTGTGGCGTGGGTTCTTTCCCATGATGTCAATGAGTGGTCTAGTGCTGATGCGCCGGTTGCTGTAGCGAACGCCGTACAGCCTGACGGTATGACTGCCGGTGTTGCTGACCGTAGTTTTGAGGATGTGTGCCTGTTCTAGGTGGCAACCGCATAAATAAATAAACAGGTTCTTTTGGGTACGTTTAAGGGAGCCGCCTCTTATCTTGAGGTGGCTCCCTTTTTTGTGCTTTGATGATTTGTGACTCTAAAGCGGTTGCCCAGCTTCTAGTTCTTCCACCGTGGGCACGGTAGTAAGGTCGTCGGTTCCATGTAGTGCGTATGCTACCTGTAGGCGCTTCTTCTCAGGCTGGTAGAGCGCCCACCTGTCTGCCTCGTACAGCCAGGATGCTTTACGGAGAGTGCCCTCTAGATGGAGAGCCCACTCTGCGGCAAGCTGGCGCGGATACTCGGGCGGCACACCGTGACCATACAACATGCCGGGTAGCTCGCCGTAGAACTCGTCAGTGTCCGTTGTGTATAGGTCTACAATGATGTCGTACCCGCCGGTTTCATTAGGTGTGGGTGTTGCGTCTGCGATACCAACTGATAGGCGTGTGAGCGCGTTGTGTTCAATGATGCTTGCAGGGATTTCGGTAGGGATAGCGACGGTGAGGTACAGGTAAGCGGGTGCGTCGGGCAACGTTACGCCTTTCAAACATTAGGGTGAAAACAGGAATAAGCGGGAGGCTTTTGATGGGTTTTCCTTCGTTGCCTCCCGCTTATCTTTATAGCGCGGGTTGCCCTTTGTGGGGTGGTTAAGTTTTACTCGGTCACGTAGAGCGAATTGGTGGGTACCCAGCCGTTGAGGGCGTGCAGGCGTGCCCAGTCGAGCGGGCTGAGGCGGTTATCCACCATGTAGCTTGCCGTGAACTGCGCGTTAATGAACTCGTCATTGGTGGGTTTAGTGTGAGCGGCAGGCTCAACAACGTTCTGCACGGTCACTTCGTTGCCGTTGAAGCGGCTCTGGAAAGCGGTGTGGCGGATAGTGATGAAGTTGCCGCCGAGGGCTTCCTGGCGGAGCTTCCAATCCTCACGGCTAATAGGCACACGCTCCTTAGCGTTGTAAGAAACAACAGGGCGCAGGTACACGGTGTCGCCGTCAATCTTCCACACGATAGCGTCTACGGTAGTGTCCCAGAGCTGGCTGTCGTGCCAGCCGGTGTTAGTGTCCGGGTGTACCTGAACGGTGACACGTGCGCCGATGGTGTAGTTGTGACCGTTGATGCGGGTGCGGTAGATACCGGCACCAATGTTCTGGGTGTTTGCGGCACGAATCTTAGTGGCGATGTCGGTGCTGGTGATGTACGGCGGGAACTGATAGGACTCATCATTCAGCTCTTCCTCGGTCTTACCGAGATGGTATGCGACTTCGCTCGCGCTAATACCGAGCTCTGCCAGGTCAGTGAGGATGGTTTCCTTGGTGATTCCGCGAGTCTTGCGGATGCGGTCAGCAATTCGTGCAGTGCTTTCCGGCATGTCCGGGATTTCGAGGGTGATGAGGGGGGTGAGGTTTTCCGACATAATGGCGGTTTTTCCTTTCAAGTATTTGTTTACAGTAAAGCGTGCCCTCTGTGAAAGTGGGGGCACTCTAATAGAATTTTACCACATGATTAGCCGGGTATCAATTTCCGGTTTTTCTGCCCGTTCTAAAGGCGTTGTAGAATAGATGGGTAAGCAAGAGCCGCACCTATTGATAGTGTCTGGATTGTGGGCAGGTTGAAGAATGTTAGAATTTTCCGGTCGCATGACCATTATAACAATGATTGAGGTTTCCCTTATAGGTTACGGGGCTAAACAGTCGAAAGAATCAGTGAAGATTTACAGGCTCCTCGCGTTAAGTGATGGCTCTGGGGCGGATGCGCCCTCTGCGCCGGTAATTACTCAGCTGGGTTTCCAATTTCCCGTTGAGATGCAGAGCGGCGCTTACGGAACTATTGGTGGGCGTGTCATAACGAAACTTGTCCATAATGAGCTGGTACGCCCTAGCGTCAGGAACGTTTTTAACCGGACGGTTGAGGAAGAGCAGGTGTCTTTAGCGGTTAGCCGAGGCATCACAGGCGCTAACGTGAATGTTGTGAAAGAAGCTGTCGTTTTACCGCCTGGCGTTGAGGTTCACACTTTAGCGGAGAACCTGTTTAATGAGCTGGGTGTGCGGGATGAGTTTCAGGTAGAGGACTGGGTTTCCCTCGTTAAGGCTGTAAGCGGCTCTGGCGCGTCTTTAGCGTCTGAAACCATCAGTTGCCCAGGGTTGGACGGTAAAGCTTGTACAGACCCCTCCTATGACCACGTGTCGGATATTGTGTGTGCTTGCGCCTGGGTTGCTGAAAGCTTGTAGAGGCGCTTATAAAGAAAAGCCCCGTAGTTAGAAAATATTCATTCTAACTACGGGGCTTTATTGTGTTGATAAGAACAGGCGGTGCTTATTCGTCAGCGGTTTTGTGCTTCGGCTGAACAGATGTGACGTAGTTCTTAGCTAGAGCATTAACCAGCTCCTTCTGAGTGGTCAAAGCTGTGAGGAACGCCGTCTGTATGTTTTCGGTATGTACAGAGATACCAGTTACTGAGGTGGCTTTCTTGATGGGTGCCGAGGTATTTTCAGCCCAACGGCGGCTACTGGAGATAAGGACATACAAAAGTCTCTCGTGCTCAGTTACAAAGTCACGCACGAACTTCAGTACGGCTTCACTGTTTACAATCCATTCACTAGCCGCTGTGCCGCTGTGTAGACCGCCGTCTAGCATCACATCAATGCCGCCAATGCGGTTGTCGGGCGCGCTTTCGAGGATGGTGAAGGTATCTACAGGTTTGCCGTTATTGTATTGGCTACTGGTTACCTTGAACGCGCGGGGCATGAACTTGAACCGGGTGCCATGAATGTAGGTATCAGGTTTGCGGTGACCGTCTTCTGTGATTCGCTTACGGTCGGTTACGAGCACGGTTACTGAGGGAGCATCCTGGCTTTCGCCGGGTGCGGTTTCGGTTACCGTGAAAAGGTAGGGAGATTCAGTAGTGGACATTGCCTTCTCCTTCTCGGTTGAGCGGTGTTTCTGCCACTGTACGCCACCTCGGTTTTAGGGGGTTTAGGTGTACAGTGCGGGGCACCCCAATATATCACGGGATGCCCCTAATAGTTAAAACATGTGGTGTAACTTACCGGCTGACAATCAGATAGGTTACGCACGGGGTTTGGACGAACACGGTGAGTGCTTCGCGGATGCTGTTACCGAGTGCTTCACGTCCTTTGTAGTCGGTGAGCTTACGGTTTCCGTATGCGTGCCAGCGCCCGGTACCTGGGCGGTTGGCGGCTTCCATGTTGCGCTGGATAGACCCGACAGGAGTACCGTTGTGGTCTACGATGTGGTACATGTTCTTGTTGATGCGTCGGGTGCTGTAGCCGTCAATTTTCATGGGGTATCTCCTTTCGGGATTTAGTTTACGGTGCAGGGGGTGGTGTACTTGGTGTACTGCTGGTAGAGGTTTTTCAGAATGTTCTGGTAGTACTCTACTTTGTTTTCAACTTCCTGGAGGTGTTCCAGGTAGGTTTCGTAGGTGTGGCGTGCTTTTGCGAGGGTTTCTACGGCAATGGTTGCGGTGTTCTTTAGCGCTTTCTGGAGTGCGGCTTTCGCGTTTGCGGTTCGGGATGCCCAGTACGCTACACGTGCTTTGAAGTAGTCGCGTGCGCTTTCGTAGTGCGCAACTTTGTTGTTCAGGTCGGCTTCAGTGGTGATGCCGCGCTTAATGTGTTCATACTGGGTGTTCATGGTGGCAACCTTTCGTAGAAGCGTTGGGTGGGCTCCTCTCACCCAACGCTTCTATAGTACCACATGTTTTTAATGGTTTGCAAGTTTATGGGTGGGGTTATGGTCGCAAAAGGTCGCTAAAGCCACTCAGACCATATGTGTCTCGCAATTTCTCCCCCAAACAAGTGAAAGTATCTTCAGGGGAGCGCCACCACTCACTAAATGAATTGTCTCTAGAGCCTGCATCCTCTTCAGCCTTACCGAGGAGCACATCTTTTATCTGCCCCTGAGTAAGGGACTCAAAAATTGTGCCCCGTACAGCATCAGCGAGAGCCGGATTAGCTTTCACAAAATACGCAACAGCCAAATCATCACCCATCAAAAGATACGGCAGGAAAACACCACAAAGGCAACTAGTAGAGCTATGCATATTAGGTGCTAAACAGAGCCGCGTAATGCACTGAAGCCGTGACTCGCAACCGTCCAACACCCCCTGCGCTGTTTCCATAAGGTCTGACTCATCACGATATGAGTCGCCCTCCTGTACGCCCTGAATTTCCTTAGCCCAGTACCGTAGCGCGAAAACCTTCCAATGCCTGATAGGTTCATCGTTATTCTCCTTGCTGGTATAGGCGGAACGAATCGTACCTTTACCTTTTTCAGGGTCATAACCACTGTCATACATCTCGACAGCTACCCCTCCCCAGAAAGTACAATCCTTCAAGCCGAAAGACCCCTGAAGGCTAATAGACTCGTCACGCAGGGTGTTATTGAAAGAACAGTCACCAGTAACAACGCTACCTGAAACCGTGAGAGAGGCGTTACTAATCTCAAGGTTCTCATGGTGCCCACCCTCAATAATCACCTTTTCACCTGACGCTAGGCGCGCACCCCCGTACAGCAAACTAGTGTCTTTCGCGCGGAACGTACTGCCGTTAGATGTATCAATAATGAACCGCTGGTTTACCGTGTTTTCAGATTGAACAGGAACACTCAAAGTTCTATCACTACCTTTCTTCAAAAATGGGGGTTTTAACTCCAGAGCATAAACGCATACGGCACACCATATTTCTTGACACGCTTACCCAGCTTCGTCTCACCCAGCATGGCAATACGGTTAATACGCTTACCCATCTCTTCCGACGATACCTCCTTAGACGCAAGGACACGCTCATCTAGAACATCTTCCAGCATCGCAGGGGTAACACCCGCAAGAGTAGCGGGCACCTTGTCCGCAAGCTTTTCGTTCACCATCATATAGTAAGCGACCGCCAAATCGTCCACGTCCATAAGGAGCGGGTAGTAGAGCGCGCAACGGCAACCAGTGTGCGTATGAATGTCCTTGAAAGCACAGAACTGCCGAATACCATGCTTGCCGTTAATCAGGTCAGCCGCCAGGTTACGGGAACTCTCCCAAAGCTTGAAACGGTTATAACCGCCAGTCTTCTTATGGAAGAACATGTCAGGGCTGTACGATGCGTAACAACCATCAAGAATCACACTATCAGGCTTGCCGTCACGAGAAATAATATTGATACCAAGATTCCCATGAAGAGCCACATCACGGTAAGTCCCCACACCTTTAAGATGGAAGCTATCAACATGTCGCACATGTACATCATTGACGGCGTGCGGCTGGAACGTACAAAGAGACGTGTGAATGTCACCATCAATAACAATAGAAACATCTTTATGCTTCCGAACAAGCTTATCTACCCAGCCGATGCGGAGCTTCTCATGCGAACCCCCCTGAATGGTGGTGCTGTAGGCAGGAGCACGGTTAATAGTCACATCCTGTAGCGACGTGTTTTTAATGGTGGTGGCACCATCCTCAACACCCTGCCATTTCTTTAGGCGTTCTAGGGTGCCGCTATCAATGTTGCTGTTTTCGATGATGAGGTTACAAGGCATTTCAGACATGGTGATTTTTCCTTTCAGAGTCGTGTTTTATGCAAAAATTATACCACATGTACCGGATAGGATTACCTCTAAACGGTACATGTGGTACTTGCTTTATTGCTCTGTGATGCTTGTTTTAAGGCGCTCGCCAGAGCATTGATGTGTTTTTGATACCGGCTGTTTTGAGGAACTTCTCGAACCGTGCCGGTGTTACACGACGTACAACCTTAACGGACTCTTCCAGCTTACGCCGTAGGTGAGAGTGACGGGCGCGTTCCACCTCACGCTCCAGGAGCAAAGCGTTAAGAGTGCCTTCAAGATGACCGTGCGTAACATTTCCCGCGATAATGTTTTCCATCTTACGGGTATGCGCGCCAGCTTTCGCAAAGTACATTAACGCCAAAGGGTTAAGCTCCAGCAGTAGTGGGTAGTAGAGGGCACAACGACAATTAGGGCGGTCATGAACATCCTTGAAAGCGCAGAACTGATTGATAACACAACCACTTTTGAGAACCTGCTGAGCGGCATTCAGTGTGTCGCGATACACGTCTTCGGTATCGTCTTTATTAAAATTACCTACTAGTTGCCACAGACTGTAATCAGCCTCGACGGAATGAAGGATAATCTCAGATACTTCCTGTGGGTAGCCTAGTTCCCTAAGATTCTTTAAAGAATCAGGGTGTACATCCATGAGGTGCCCTAAAGGGATACGTTTTTCAGTTTCGAGGTCAAAACCTACGTTACCCCAGATACGTACTGTACTCATACTCCACGTTCCGCGCAGATGAATATTTAGTCGTGATGCGTCACGCGCGCAGGCGTGGTGGATATTTGCCGCTGAGATAATGTTTGAATTGAAACAGCTTACGCTATCCCCAATGTCTACGCGAAAGATTTTTGAGCTCCCCTCTTTAACCTCGTCGGGGGTGTTATAGCTGTTATTTTTTAGTTTGGGGTGTGCATCTGATTCAGGCGCACTAATGTGGACGGAGGTTAGAAGATGCGCACCACCTCTTAGTGTTATCTCCGTGTTCTCATAGCCACCCAAACGTGTCGTGTTTGTGACGGCGGCACCAACAACTTTAACCGTACCTTCACCATAAGCAGGCACATCAGGCATTTCACCAGTGCAGTCTGTGAACGTGTATTTAGGGAGGGGCATGAGGTTCCTTTCAGTACTTGAAGAGTGCCATTCCACTTTACTGAAATAATACCACATGTCCCACGCCTTTAATTATTTAGTTTGTGTAAGCTCTATGGAGCGCGCCACAGCAAGGATACTCTTTCAATTCCCGCATCCTTTAGGAACTTATCAAACTGCCCCCAAGTAACACGCTGGACGGCTTTAGCTTCCCTGGGTGCCTCGTATATCTTATCCCCATACTCTGTGTGGGTGAGGCGTACATTGCGCTCCAGAATGGCGGCGTTTAGCTCATCCTCAACTAGCGCGAGCGAGAGGCTTGTGAATGGCTCAGACACGTACTGCCTCGTGTGCGCGCCCGCTTTTATAAAATACGCTAAAGCTAGATGGTTAAGCTCCAGTAGTAGCGGGTAGTAGAGCGCGCAACGGCAATTAGGGCGGTCGTGGGCATCTTTAAAAGCGCAGAACTGGTTAATGGTGCAACCGCTTTCGAGAACCTGCTGGGCGGCTTTTAGTGTGTTGCAATAAACGCTCTTAACAACCTTCTTGTCTGTACCAAAACAGTGTACTAACTGCCAAAGGCTATAATCTGGTTTCACGTCGCTAAGAATCACCTCTGGCACCTTCGCGGGGTAGCCTGCCTCGACCCATTTACCCAGCTTCTCATGTTGAAATTCCATCAAGTCGTTTAGCGGAATTTCATTGACCGCCTCCAGGTCAAACCCGAGATTACCCCAAAGCCGAGCTCTACTCATGCTCCAGGCTCCTCGCAGGTGCAGATTTAGATGTGACGCATCGTGCATAAAAGTGCCCGAGTAATCTTGACTTGAGCCAACACCTGAAGCATCGGTGCAGATATTGCCACTAATATTGATGCTAAAACGCTTATACTCATCTTCGGGTTTATTGTAGCGCTTATTAAGCTGGTCAGGTGGAATGATATAGTTATGGGCTCCCATGTGTACATCAAGCCCACAGTGTGCGCCGCCAGTGAGGTTTATCTCTGTCCGCCAGTCGCAACCAAACTCAGACCAAACGTTCAGAGCCGCGTCTCGAACCCGAACAACACCATTGCCAAAAGGTGACTTTCTGGGTGTGCCCCAGCCTTTGCAGTTAATGTAAGAGTAGCTTACAGACATATGTTTTCCTTTCGTAGTATTGAAACATTTCAAGCTTTCACGCTTAACAATACCACATGTCCCTCGCGTTTAGCCGTATGAGGCATGTGGGCGCGTTACGGCGCTCGCCAGAGCATTGATGCGTCTGTAATGCCCATAGTTTTCAGAAATGCCATGAAGCGCGGCTTAGAAAACTTACGAACAAACGCAGACGGTTCCATATCTGAACCCTCCAAACCGCCATACCACATACCGCCGCCCCGATGTGCTAGAACGGTTTGGCTCAGGATGTCTTCCATCTGAGAGTTTGAGATGTTATCGAGCGTCGACGGGACATTACTTTGCGTATGTTCTGCCGCCCGTAGGAAATATGCGAGAGTCAGATGGTTACCCTCGAACAGTAGCGGGTAATAGAGGGCACACCGGCATGTAGGGTGGGTATGAATATCTTTGAAAGCGCAGAACTGGTTGATAGTACAACCGCTTTCCAGTACTTGTCGCGCAACTTGTAGGGTTTGCGTGAAAACGTAGTTGCGCTCGTCAGGCGTGAACTGGTTCATAAGATACCAGAGGTTATAGTTAGCGTACCCACGTCTAAGAATGACCTGCGGAACCATGTCAGGCACACCGGCGCTCTTTAGGTTATCAATGGTGCCTTTCGGCATTAGCACTAGACGCTCCACAGGCTCTATCTTATCTGTTTCCAGGTCAAAGCCAAGGTTTCCCCAAAGGGAAACATTGCTCATGCTCCAGCTTCCTCGTATGTGAAGGTTCACGCGGGACGTGTCATAAACTTTATCGCCGTGCCCACTCCGCCCTGGTTCGCCAATATCTACATGGTAGGTGTAAATGTTGCCGCTAATTTCAACATGTGTAGGTTCCTCAATGGTTGCCGTGTCGCCGGGTGCTGTGTACCAATTACGTGCTTTAGTGAACACAACAGTATCTTGAATGCCGGTGCGAATATCAGCAAAAGTGTGTGAACCACCTTCAACAGTGAGCGTCGTATGCTCGTTAGCCATGAAATCCACACTGGTATTTAAGGTTGTATCCTTAACCGTGATAGTACCTTTCCCTTGGGTACGCACGACGGTAAGGTCGCCTTTGCAGTTGATTAGCTTATGGTTTTGACTCGCCACGTTTTCCTTCCTTCCTTTCTTTCAACTGGGGGGGGGGAATGCCCGCATCTTGAGTTGCAGGCGGCTTGTTGCGACGGTTCACACACCCCTAACTTACTACTGTATCCCATACGCCGTTTGGGTCAGCTTCCGGATTCCATAGCGCCTCCGGGTTATTTAAGCCAAACTGCATAAGATGCTCTGTGAACTTGTCTTTGGTTAAGGTGCTGTCTATCGCATGCTCCCTAAGAGCGTCTATGGATGCGTGTGTTTTCTCAATGGTGAGCAGTTTTTCCTCTAGCGCGTCTTCTAATGTCTTCACCGGGATAGACTGTAACGTTAGGGGCACCAGGTGTTTAAGAGTGGGTATTGCTTGGAGATAGTAGGCTGTAGCCATAATGTCGCCTGTAATGAGCAAACCTTGGTATAGAGCACACCGGCAATTAGGGCGAGTATGAACGTCTTTGTAGGCACAAAACTGTCGTATCTCGGTCGCCTTATTTAGAACATTACAAGCGACTTCAAAAGCATCAATAATATAAATATTTTTAGCTCTTTCCATCGTAAAGTTAAAGAAAAGCGACAGGCTGTAGCTAACGAGCTGTGCTTTAAAGATTACAGCCGGGCTAGGTATGTCCGGGGCGGGTTTACTAGATGCCCACGCTTCTCCAGCTTCATGGACGAGGTGATGCTCTAGGCTTTGTGTTTCCAAAGGGGTTACATCAAAATCCAGCCCCAGGTTTCCTGCAAAGCCCGCCGCTGACGCACCCCAAAAACCTCGTAGGGACATGGAAGATGTTTCTCCAGGTGGGACACTGAGCACGGAAAGACGGTGCGTAAAAACATTGCCCGCAATTTCGATTTGAGACACACCGTTTACGGGAGCCCTAGCGTGAATACGCGGGTTTACGTGAACACCGCCCTGAATATGAACCTTACCGTCGCCCTTAACCTGGATTTGAGGTTTATCACTGGCGCGTGTGAAGCAGATGGTCGTTCCCTCTACCGTGAAAGCGTCAGGATTCTCAATGTCAATCACATCATCCCACGTGATACCGTCGGCAAGGTTTATGGTATTAGTCTGAGCCATTTGAGAACGCTTCCTTTTAGTAGTAAATAAAAATACTGTATATGGGGCGGTACCTATAAGAAACGCAACCCCATATACAGCATTATACCACATGCATTAATCGTGATAACTGAGTCCTCCGGGCGGGAGCCGGTCAAGGAACCACTGCCCACCTTCCGGGTTGGTACTCCAGAGTAGGTTAATGTTTTCTACACCTTGTTTCTTGAGTGCCGCCTTGAACCGATGTATAGATGCATGGCGCACCTTATCTACCGCATCCTCATAAGCGTCACTGTGTGGCACTAGGGCGAATAGCCGCTCCTGTAGAGCATCTTCCAACATGCCGTTAGGAATATCCGATACAGTAGCACCCATCAAATGCGCCAGCGCGGGCGTGTACCTAATGTAGTAGGCAATAGCGAGCGGGTCAAGAAGAAGCAAAAGACTGTAGTACAGACCGCAACGGCAGGACTCATCTTTATGAATATCCATGAGGGCGCAGAGCCGACGGATAGTAGCGCCTGAGTTAATGACCTGCACAGCAAGCTTGTGCGCTTCCTGAAATACATCTCTACGGTTATCGGCACTACCTGTGGTGACAATCTCTTCCAGGTTGAAAGCAATATTAACACCACGCATAACAACGGCTGGCGTATTATCGTCAAACCAAGACGGCACCCGCTCTTTATCGTAAACCGAAGCGTCTTTATAGGTGGGCGCTGTCATGTTGATGCCCAGGTTCCCCCAAAGATTCACCCCATACGCTGACCAGTCGCCCTCCAGTGTCATGTTGTGCCGCCTATAGTTCAGCATTGTTTCACCCAAGCAGTTACCATGCGTGATAGATAACATATACGAGTTAACGTTGCCTCGAATGTTAATGGTGAACGGGTTATCGAAGCGCCGGTCAATCGTGAAACCCTTATAGGTCACGATGTCCAAGCCTTTGTGTACGCCGCCTTCAATGTTGAGGGTGGCATCATGATTAACAACTACCTCGCATTTGCGTGGGAACGTGTTGTAGGCGATAAGCGTAGTGTCTTTGAGGCAGATTCGCCCGGTAGAGCCGATTACCCGAATTGAGTCCGCCATCTCCACAGGTGGCTCAAGCTTAGCGTTCAGGGCGGTGATACGATAATCGGTGAACATGATTAGCCATCCTTTCTGTAGTAGTTTTGGGTGCTGTTTCTAGGGTGTCCGGAAAAGCGTGTTGAGGTCGTTGATACCGAAAGATGTGAGGGTTTCTTTCAGGTGGCTAGGTGTGCGCTCCCTATATTCGTGATTATTGCGAAAATCATTCAATGCTTCACTCATGGCATCCTTAACATCCCCACGTGGGATAGAGCTTAGAATCGTGGAATGATACTCGGTCAGGTTCGGGTTTTCTTGAATGTAGTAGAGTACCGCCAGTGGATGACCTTCCAAAAGTAGCGGGTAGCACAGCCCGCAAAGGCACGTTTCAGAAACATGTACGTTAGGGTACACGCAGAAACGGCGAACATTATAAACACCATCAAGAAGTGCAACAGAAACACCAGAAGCGCAGTATCGCGGGTTGTGCCACACCCAGCCATTGACGTAAGCGTTATCAACATCCTCATAGTCGTATCTGAATACCTCGTTATCGAGCTTTTCGTCGCCAAACGATTCAACATCCAGCACGAAGCTACCTGCGAAGGCAACACCATCAAGTTTGCAACTACCCGTCAGTGTGACGTTGCTCTGCGGGTTAATAACAAGATTTTCAGTGTGAATATCACCTGAGAAGAGGACGTTACAGCTTCCTTCACCTGCGTGAAGGGTAGCGTTCAGTAGAGTATGTTCTCCACCTTCGATAGTGATGTCTCCGTTGTATGCGCGAATATCGGATTTGCTGATGGTCGTATTACGTAGTGTTATGTGAGAATCGTCTTCAACAATAATTTTTGTCGCGTCGTCTATGGTTAGGTTTTCGGTGGTAACGCGCGGGTCGGATAGATGCGCCTTAGTGTTGGACATTGGGTTGCTTCCTTATCAGCGTTTAAAGTAAAAGTATTCTACCCACATAGTACCACATGTTTCAGTTATTTTCTCAGGGTTGTTTGCAGAGCATCAAAGTAAAGAGGTTGGAGCACGCGCTTAGAGTCTGCGCGCTCCAACCTCTTAAACAATATTCGGTTATTCCAAACCATGTACTACACGTTTAAGCTCTTCAGAAAGACCACCCCTAGTTGAGGTTTTGCTACCTTCCCCGGTTTGCACGTACTCATCATAGGTGCCTTTAGGCATGTGGATAGTCACGTGCTCACGTTTCTTCCAAGCGTTCCTATGGAAACACGGAGGAAAACTTCCCGGCGTGTACTCACACATGCTTTCTTTGCCGTCACGGTAGCTGTAGAGCACGTCGAACACCTGCTGATGTACAGCGTAAGGCTCTTCCCCGGCGTTAAGGTCGTCTACGATACGAACCTCTTTGCGCTCATCGCTGGGGTAATAGTCCGTGTATTTTTTAACCCCGTCCGCTGTTTTCTCAGACCAGCTGAAAGTCTGGCTATTTATTTCTGCGGTGGCGCTCTTAGTGATTTTGCCGTCCAGCTTAACCCGTGTGGGTGTGTCGCTGTATTCTCCGGCTTCGTTCACATAGAGTACCTTTTGGGTATGTTGCGCAATATAAGACGGTGGCGGCTCAGAAAAAGCGCCACCCATCACAATACTCACAACTATGGCGATAGGCACCATGATTGAGGTTGCGAAAGTTTCCAATAGAAACATTCGCACACCATTCCCTACCCGCTTATTGATATTCGCGTCCTCCAGAAAACAGACGCTTACGAGCATGGCAAGAAACACGGCTACAGCCAACCAGAAGGCACCCACAACCAACAAAGCAAGCACTAAACAGCCGTAAAGAATGACTATGAAGCCGCTGTGGAAAAGGTAGTGGAAACTGCGTGTGTCGTCATTGTATTGAGCAATAAGCTCATCCGGCATCCACTCTTCAATAAGTTGCGTATTTTCCGGCGCTAGACCCCAGCCTTCGTAATCTAATGCGTTATACTCTGCTTCCGCTACAGGGTCGCTCGCAACGTACCCATCCCAGAGAGATTTGCGGCGCGCATCAATACGGGCTTTAGCAGTCTTCTCTGCTTTAACATAACGCGCCTCCAAATCTTTGTACCGGCGCGCCAGCATTACAGCGAAGAAAAACCTCAAAGCGTTTGCCGCCAGGAAAGCCGCTACCGGGTAAACAACTAGTGATTCAAGGTAACCCATAACGCTCCTTTCCTACTGAACGTCTACTACGTACTGGGAATTAGGTACGTAAATGGTTGCTTTCACTTGCTCTAGCCAAGCGTTCTGCTGGCAACCAGTCGATTCAACATCCCACTTTTCACATATGCGGTCACCATCCTTGTAGGACGGCGAAACCTTATAAACAAGCTGGTGTACAACGTGGGGCGTGTCGTTAGGCTCTGAGTTGGTGATTTCTACCTCATCGACACGGTGCGTGGTGCCTATTTCTTTCTTGCTGATGGCATACGTGCGACCTTTGTACATGTCGCGGATTTCGCCGTCGCTTGTGCGCTCACGCCAGTTGTACAGGTATTCCTTAGATGAGCGGGAGCCTTCAGCTTTTCGGGCGACCATCCCGATAAGCTCATTTTTAACCTCGGATGTGGTGGGCATGAGGTCGTCGCCTCTGTAGAGTGTGATGGTTTTGCTATCGCCTGGCGGTTTACCTATTGGCGTGTACAGTGCCGTGTATGTGACGGCTGTAAAAAGCAACGTCACATGTAAGAACACGAAGAACGCAAACACGTCCACAGGTGTAGACCATGTGGCAGACCAGGAATTTTTCTTACCTCCCTTTGCCAGTTTCGCATCCCTTAATTCGTATAGATACTGAATGCACCCGATAGGGATTAAAGCTGTAACGGCTGTAACAATGAGCTCCCAAAACACAGTCCAGCCCGCAAAGAAAGCCGTGATGAGAGCCGCAACAAACCCTAGCGCCACCATTCCGCTAATGAAACCGCCCATCTGATTAGTTAGGGTGGCTTGCCTACCAGTCAGCCTATACACGGCACAGCCGACAACGCAGACTATGACGACAAGGAGCCCGAGGGTTACGTAAGTCCCGACGCTACTTATTGCGGCTGAGATGCCGGATTCATTAAACAAAGCTGTTATTCCTTCCAGGTCAAGTTACGTAAAAGTTTATAAGATGAACGGGGCGTAGAGAGTGGAGATGTCGTCTACCCCCAGGCGCTTGAATACCTTTTTGAACTGCTCTACAGTTTTCAGTTTCTTCACGGCTTGAGCACGTTCATCAGTCACTCTTACTACTCCGGGGAACTGGAACTCTAGCCCGGAGCGGATGGAAGCTTCCAGGTTATCCTCAAGCATAGTTTTAGGGATGGACTGCGTGATAAGCGTTTCGCGGCTTCTAGGGGCACCCTGGGCGCGCAGATAGTACGCCAAAGCTAACGAGTTACCTTCTAACAGTAGGGGGTAGTAGAGCGCACATTTACAGTTAGGCTCTATGTGCGCGTCCTTGAAAGCGCAGAACCTCTTAATCTCAGCCCCGTTGCGCAACAACATGTACGAAGCTTTGAGTGTACCCTTGTGAGCGTCTTTAGCTCTGTCCCAGCTGTGCAGTAGGTGCCATAGAGAGTAATCAGCTTTAACGCCGTAGAAGCAGACTTTTTCGTGCACCTTATCTTTGTTTGAGTATCCGTATCGCAGGTTATCTAAGGCTGTGATGGTTGTCGGGCGGTTACTCTGCTCTAGCCACACGTCAAGGTTGCCAATAAGTGTTGCGTCTAGAGCCGCCCAGGTGCCCCGTAGAGCCATGTCCGGCTGGGTTAAGCACTCATCATGCGTACACGCCTTATCGCCCGCGACAGTGGCTAGGGTTAGCCCGCAGGTTAGCATGTTGCCAGTGAGTGTCACGGTAGAACCTGGGTTAGGGTCTGCTTGGTGCTTGTTACCTGTAACGGTGAGCGTGAAGTGTTTTCCGCCCGTGATTTTAAGATTCTCGCCCGACTGTAACCAGAGACGTGAAGCGCCGTACACGGAGGTGCGTTCCAGCGTGATACTGCTACCTTCGGGGGTGCTGATAAGCGTGTTGTCCTGTAGGTAGCTTTCAATGTTCTTCACCTTCGACATGCGGTGCTCCACTCTCTCCTGTGTAGGGGTTGTCGGTTATAGGTATTGGGAAATGATGAACTCACCTGCCGGGTGGATAGCGTAAACATCATCTGGGATAGCTGATGCGGGCGTGTATTTGGAAGCGTCTAGGAAGCCGCACACGCTAGGCAGATAGTTGATACCCGCCTCAGTTAGGCAGGCACGTAGGTCTTCTACGTTTTTAACGTCCTTACCTACTGCTTTGTACAGTTTTTCGTACCATTCCCGCTCGGACACCCAACGCTGGTTTTCCAAGCTTGCGTTTAGGCTTGAAAGATTATCGTGATAGAACTGCTTCATGGTTTCTTCAAGATACTGGGCAGGTACGAACTGTAGCGGCGAGTCGCCTTCCGGGTCTACGCCTGCCACTTTCATGAAATACCCGATAGCCACGTCGTGACCCATCAGAAATAGTGGGTAATAGATGCCACACTTGCAATTCTCACGGCTCTTATGCAGTTCAGGTGCTACACAGTATGTTCGCACAGCGTCATCATTTTGAATCAGACGGTACGACAGGTAAATCATGTCGCCCAGGCTTGAATCTGACGGGAACACATCCGCTTTATCATAGTAACCTGATGGGTCGCCAATAAGCTTCAAAGCGTACCGATAGGTTGAGTCTTGCGCAAGCTCAAGTACCTTCTCACCGGCAATAATAGTGGTATCGCCTAGTACACGCACATGCTCCGTAGCGTCAATATGTTCAAGAGTCAGCGCGCCTAAACCCAGGTCGTCAAACGTGCAGGCTCGGCTGAGGCTGTTCGTAACCGTAGTGTTACCACGGAAGATGGAACGGTAATGCTGTAAACCACCAACGCCTCGGGTATCAATAGTGACATTCTCATGCACAGTACAGACCTGCAAACGCTCCGGGTTGCTAATAGTAGCGTCCGGGTGAATATTGAAGCCGTGTACATCATAGTGGGGTGCCTTACTGATAGGCATGTCCACCACCTTAGCGAACGTGTACACCTTACCGCGTGAGGTCATGTCGATGGTGATGTAATCGGGGATAGTGGTGCCAGCGAGCGTCAGGTCAGCAGGCACGTTAAGGCGGCGCTTTAGACCGTCCATGAGGTTCTTATAAAATCCCACGGGTAATTCCTTTCTGAAATGGTATTGAGCGGGTGCTGTTTCAAGCTTCTATGATACAGGAAAAGCTTTAAAATAGCCCATCAAAGCAGGTTATTCACTGTTCTCTAGGACGTGTTTTACTAGAGCTTCCTCAAGGTACGCCACAGGAATGTCTGTGAGAATGTCCTGTGACTTAACGCCATACGCGCGCTGGTTGTACGCCACGGCTAGAGGTTCACCCTGTACATATAGTGGGTACCAGAGCAGGCAATGGCACTTGTTTAGGTTCTTACCGTGCTCCGCAGGTGCCAGGCATAAGGTACTGTTCTCCCAAATGTTCGCTGGTTTGGAGAGTGTTAGAACGTTGCACGTAAGCTGGAACTCCATCGTATCGTAGTCCTTGATTTCCCTCCCAGGTGGGGCAGGAAGCTTTAACCGTGCTGAGTAATATTCTGCCGTATCCTCAAAATCAAATTCTGAAAAAGCCTCAGCAAACAGGGGTAGCCATAGATTATTGTCATCTACACCTGTGATATTAGCGGAGCCAGTGATTTTCACATTGTTAAGATAACTGACATTCTTAATGGTGATACTGTCAGAGGGGTTTACAGCTTCGAGGTTCACGTTGATTACCTCTGGGACGTTTTCCAGTGTGACGTTTCCAATACTATCGCTCCGGCGGAAAGCCGTGTTTTTAAGAGAAACACCAGATGCTACGTGTGAATCATCTAGATAAACGTTCTCTACTGTAGCGCCCGTTTCTAAGAGTACGATACGACTGACACTGAAACCACCCTGAACAATAGCACCATCCTGAATGACACACTCTGCCTGATAGTTGCTGTCGATGCCGTGCATATGGGTCACTTTAAAATCAGGCAGTTCAGCGGCAGGGATAGCGCACGTACCGAACTCCACACCCTTATGGGTGCCCACATATGTGAACTCGTAGGCGTTAAGGGAAGCTTTACTAGGTGCCACAATAGATTTAGAAGCACCACCGTACCCGCGATATACCTGCTTAATCTTTCCAGGGAAAAGAACCACAGGTGCCGGGTTGGAACGAATAATCCTCCAAGCATTAACATAAACAGGGGCTACGTGGCTGTTCCTCTTAAAGTACTGCTCTAGCGCTTCGGGAGAGCCAGTGACATACTTAAACAGTTCTTCCGATTTAGAGCCGGTTTCGTTACTGTTAGGGGACATGATTGAGATTTTTCCTTTCAAAATAGAAGCTGTGCGTGGGGCACCGCTAAAAGCACACATATACATCTAGCGGTGCCACCACAGCCAGTTACGATTTTACACCTCTACGGGAATATTAGCGGCAATGACAGCCATTTGTTCCTCCAACATCACTAAAGGTACAGCTGAGAGGGGGTGCTGAACATCGCCGTGTTGCCCCTGTGCCCGGCGAACGTATTCTAGAGCGAGCTGGTTGCCGTCTAGGTAGAGCGGGTACCACATGAGGCACCGGCAGGTGTTTAGGTTACCCGAGTGCCCCTTATCGTCAATACATAGGGTACTAGACGACCAAACATTTCGTTCTACCAGTAGCCGGGTGGCGACTAGGGTTGATTCTGCGGTGTTCTTCGGCAGAAGGAAAGCGTAGTCGCCTGTGAAAATTCCTGCCCTGTAGATGGGGCGTGAGAAGGAACCGCTGTGCCAGCTGTCCGGGTGAATCCACAGCAGGTCATCTGTAGGGTTGTGAACTTTGAGGTGACCACCCTGAACAACAACATCCGCTATCCTGATGCTCTGGTAATCCCTGGCGTAATATGGGGTTTCGCTTACCAAAGTGGCACCACCCGTAAATTCACAGTCAAAAACGTCCGCACCAACAGCAACGATACGCCTGCCGTATGTGTCAAGTGATTTAAGGCTGGAAGCCTTGATAGCGCTTCCGTTACCTACCTCAACGCGCATAAGCTTAGAGGACGTAACCTCGCTACCTGCGCCAATGACGCACCCATCAATAATGCTGTTGGCTTCAAGAACCGTGTCGCTGTTAATGATGGAGCGGCGAACGTCTTTGTCGTCCATGTACCCGTACTCGAGGGTTCGGGTTTTGTGGAGTGGAGTGAATTTCGCGCCGTGCAGGTTGTTCCGGTCGGAAATGACGCTGATTTGCCAGCCCACCTCCGGCTTAGGGTTCTCGTCCGTGTGGTTGATTACGGGGGCGATAAGCACGGTTGCTTTGCCTTTGAGCTGGAGCAAGGCGTAGCGGACATCTTCCTTTGGCGGGTTCACTTTAGGCGCGGGGTTCCGCCAGTCTAGCGAGCCTTCCAAGAATGGGTTGATGCGTTTGAGGATGGTGCGGGGTGCGCCAGTGATGTATTCGGTGCGTCCCTTTTTGCCGGGGAGGTAGTCGTGCATCTTTCGCATGGTGTGTTTTTACCTTTCTAGTAGTTGGTTGTTTAGTTGCTGTATGCCTCCCAAAGGTCGCACCATAGGAGGTCTTTGTCTTTGATGCCTGCGTAGGCGTAGTTTTCGGCAATGATGCCCTTATATACATCTAGGGCTTCGTACCAGCGGTTACTACCTTCATGGATTTTCTCCATCTCAAAAATGGTTCCGCACATGGATTCTTCTAGATGGTAGGTTGAGAGGCTACTGAGCGGGTTGCTGAGGGTTGCATCCCTGAGCGGGTTACCTGTTCCACCAGTGGGGTCATGGAGCCCCTCAGCTCGTACCAGGTACTGCATTGCTACAGGGTCTGCGGCGCGCAGTAGCGGATACCAGAGAGCACAGCGGCAAACTTTCATGTTTTGTGCGTGTACAGTGTGGTTCATGCACAAGGTTGAATGAAGAACATCTGGTGACTCTTTGAGAGCTTGTGCGGCGATTTTGAAGTAAATGTCTGTAAAGGAGTAGTTGAATGTTTTGCCGTGCTTTTTGAGGTGGGTTAGGTTGTACACGGCACGCGCGCTACGCCCGTCACCGTTCTTAATGTGAATGGGGTTGCCGCCTGGTGTTGCGAAGTAAGTATCGCCGGTGAGGTTGATACCTGTCAGGGATACGTTGCCTTCAATGGTGACCTTACCGTCGAGTGAGCAGTAGTTCAGTTCACCGCTGGTTTTGATGGTGTTCTTCCCAGCGGAGCTTAGGTTCTTGAATGTTCCGCCTTCTACTCGGGTTTCACCTGCGAGGGTGTTGTTACCTTTAAAGGTGGCGTTAGTGGCGGTAGCTTTGTCGGTGAGGAGCGTGCAACCGTTCTTAACGTCAATATTTCGCACCACAGCGTCTTTAAAAACGGCTAGGGGTACAGATGGTGCCTTTAGCGTGTTTGGTAGCTTCCTGTCGCCTTCTACGGTTACTGTGCCCATGTTCGCGAGGAACGTGTTAGGGGTGTAGTCGTGGAAGTTCAGCTCTGGCATGTTCTTCGGGGAGGTGAGAATCACCGCCGGGGACATCTCAGGGTCGTGAACACCTACAGCGAGAATGTACCCGTCCTGAGAAGCTTTCTTGTAGAACTTTTCCAGGTCGTCGGTGATAGCGTCACCGAACGGGAGACGTTTCTTCTCAGCGAGTAGTTCCGCTTTGACGTGCGCATAGTTGTATGTAGGTGTTTTAGCCATTCTAGGTTTCCTTTCAGTAAAACATTCTACCCATATTGTACCACATGTTTTAAGTAATTTACCCCTGGCAAGGTCTGTGTAACATAACCGAGCCAGGGGTAACAATATTGGGGGTTTACTACTCAAATCTTAAACTTTACAGGATGACGACCCATGCGGATACCCGTAAGGTGCGTAAAGAAACGCGCGAAAGTAGGAATGTCTCCCTCCTTACCCCACTTCCACGTCGCAAGCTTCTCGTACACAGCATCCGTAACACCCAGAACTTCCAGATTCTTACGCATCACCTTACGCCACTCCGGAGCGGAACTATTAAAAGAATCCAGGCTGTGAAGCTCCTTCATGAGAGACTCCTCCAGCATGTGCAGAGATAGTGACATGAGTGGGTTACTTACCGTCTTATCACGAACAGCATCCCGCACCTCCTCCATACGCGCGCGCTCCTCCCGTGAAAGCCAAGAACCTCCAAAACCCTTGAGAGGTTCCTGTAAATCAGAAACGCGCATCAGGTAATGAAGAGCTAAAGGTGATGCGATAAGTATCAAAGGAAGCCACAGCAGGCAATGACAGTGGATGACATTCTTCCTGTGCTCCTCTGGACTGAAACACATACGCACATCAGGTAGCGCATCCCACAGGTCACCGTCGTACACATGAAAACCCCTAGAAGCCAGACTCAAATCAGAAAAGTCGATTTCGGAGCCCTTAACAATGCGCTCGCTATTACCAGGGATAAGACACGCAGGGTACCTGAGAGCATGAACACCCAGCTCGCCATCCTTGAGGTCTTCGGCGTTAATCTCAATGTTACCGACAAGCTCAACATGCTTAGCATTAACGCCAATCATGGCAACATCCCCGCCAAGCTTAGAATCAAAAACACTACCGCCCGCAAAGAACACCCGGTCAGTTAGCGAAGAATAATCAACATGAGAACCAGCCACAACAGCCTCACCATCAAGGAGGTTCTCACCCCAAAGAGCAGAATTAACAACACGCGCAGAGCCACGCACAATATTACGGGTGCCCGCAATAATGCTATCACCATCAATAGAAGCACCATCTAGCACAAAGTTACTCACCGTATCTGGGCTAGTATGCGGGTAATTATGACGGTGGAAGCCCAACCTGATACCTCCCAGCTTTTCCTGACTAGCCTTACCCATCGGGATAGTTTGCTGATTGAAACACTCAACGGACTCTACGAAAACCTTAACAGTATGGTCTTCCTTCTTAGGGTCACGTGCCGTGATGAGAAGACCCTCACCGTCGGGCTGATTCTCAGGCTGGGTATGAGCACCAATATTGAGCGCAGTCTTAGCAAAATCTTCTGTCGGGAATGAGGTGGCGGTTACTTCTACCGTGTCGGGGGTGCGCATGATTTTTTCCTTTCGTCACTAAACCTTTCTAATTCTCTATTCTACCACATGTTTCAACGGCTTATGAGGCTAGGGTTATAAAGATACCCCGGATACGTGTCAATATTTTTACGTATCCGGGGCAAAAACCTGCTACCTTCTATTACGCAGAGCCCAGATGAAGACCTGTGATGCTAGAGAAAATAAAATCAATATGGTCGTGAGAGAAAAGCTCAAAGCTATCCCTGTCAAAGAAAACCTTCAATGCCTCCTCAGTAACACCCAAAACCCGCAGGTTATTACGCATATAGTACTCAAAAAAGCCGTCAATGCCTCTGACCCTGCGAACAACATCGCGCTCTTCCTCGTAATCCAAAGAAGCACGCAGGAGCATATCATCTAGAACGCGCAAAGGGACAGAACTAAGTGGATTACTTAAAGATGTATCCCACACGTTTTTTCTCACGTCAGCAACACCGTAGCCGTTATAGTCCGCTTCCTGAGTCATGCACCCGCCTGAGACGCGCGCAAAATACTGGATAGCCACAGGATGTATCATAAGCATCTGAGGAAGCCACAAGAGGCAATGGCACATCTCAGCGCGCTCCTTATGATTCTCCGGGTCAAAGCACGCACGAACATACGGCAAAACACCAGCAATACCCTGAGTTTCATCACCCTTCGCTACAGAGAACATGCTGAACATGACGCTTGCCCGGTAAAAAGATGAAAGCATATCGCTCGGCGCTGTGTTTTCTCGACCAGGCACCCAGTACTCTACGCAATCAATGCCACGAACATCGAATACCCCACAATCAGCAGGCATAGCGGACGCATCAATCTCAAAATTCCCTATCAGTAACGAATCAGACAGATAAACATTAGCTACTTTTGCACACCCAGCAAGATGAGAACGGAACACTTTACTATCTTTACAGGATGAACTTCCTGTGAGCACGGCACCTGACGCTCGAACATTCTCCAATGACGCGGAACCATTAAGAAGGCAACTCCCCCTGAGAGATGAATCCTTAACACGGGCGCAGTCACGCAGAATGTTCCTACCACCACTAAAATCCCCGTCACCCATGAATACTGCGTCGTCCAGAATGAAGTTCGTTGCACCCTCATATTCTGTGGTGGGGTAGCGAACATCCTCACGGAAAGCAAGGCGTAAACCACCCAAGTTCTCATGAGGCGCTACACCTGGGGTAATGTTTGCTTCGGGTAGGTTTTCGGGTTTCGCCAATCCGAGCGCACTTTTATTGTGAGGAGACTCTGTGTTCGTAATTGCGACAATGTGAAGCTCATCAGGGAGCGACTGTGTAGCGCTGTAGAGCGTCTCCTCTAAGATGCCCATCAGGTGTGGGCGATTAGAGTTAATGTGCGCCGAGGTGGGCTCCTGGGTGATAGCCATTGTTTCGGGGATGAGCATGATATTCCTTTCTTTGCTGTTTGCATCAGCTCCTGCATGACTTAGAAATATAACTCTCCGGTCACGCAGGAGCTGAAGCTTTGTTTAGTTTGCCACCATGTATGGCTCTAGCTTTCGCCTCTACTTATACGTTCCCATGCGGATGCCGGTTACATGCTGGAAGATGTAAGAGAACTTCGCCTGTCGGACAGTATCACCTATTTCGGCACTATACTGCTTTGTGAGAGTTTCCCATTCGCGGTCTGTAGCACCTAAAGCTTTCAGGTTACGTTCCAGGCTTGGTAAACGTGAAAACTTTGCCCGGTGTTTATATTCCTGCTCAAGCTGGGATTCTAAATCCTTCAAAGGAACAGAGCTTAGCGGGTTGCTAATACCCGTGTTACGCACATTTTCGCGTACATCTTTAAGGAAGTTCTTATCTCTACCTGTAATAACTCGTTCCTGAGAGGAGACACGCATCAGGTAGTGAAGCGCTACAGGCGAGAATGTGAGCATGAGCGGGAGCCAGATGAGGCAGTGGCACCGTTCCGTCTGCTTCCTATGATTCTCTGGGTCGAAGCACGCGCGAATATGCGGCAGGTACGGGAACACGTCACCGTCATTAACCGTAAAAGCACGCATGTTACGCACAATCTCACGCGATGGTGCGCGCCCCCAATCATCCCAAGATTCCCTATTTCCAGGAATAAGCCACGCCGGGAGGTAGAGCTTATAGATTTCCAGCTTTCCATCAGGGATAGCAGACGCATCAATCTCAACACCACTGTGGATACGGGAGTATGAGATAGCTACATTGTTTAGGAATGAATCACCTTTAACTAGCACGCGCTTAAAATCGCTATCAATAATGCGGGCGCTATCACAAATCTCGCTGTTCTCACCTGTGCAGTTCTCAACACGCGACTCGTTAGCGATAAAGCAACCGCCCTTCAGAGTTGAGTTGTGGACGTGCGCCTTATCAGCAATAAGGTTCCGGTTACCAAAAACATGCGTTTCGCCGGTAATACGGGACTCGCCAATAATGAAGTTCTGAATATCGTTTGTTGTTGATTCTTTCCGGGGGATAACTTCCATCTTTCCGAAACCAAGACGGAGCGCGCCCAGTGCTTCGGAGGGGTTGTTTTTGGGTTTGACACGGTAACCTTCAATATGGGTGCTCATTCCAATCCCCATGCTGTTAGTTTCCCACGACTTGTGGGGGTTCTGAATGGTGATAGTGTCCAGACCGGGCTTATCGCTATTCGGGTAACCATGCGTCGTGTAGTCATATCCAACTTTGATGCCAACTTTTCGTGCCCAAATATTTTTGTAATTCAAGCGGCTACGTTTCACGGTTACGGTTTCGGGGATAGTCATTGCGGTTCATCCTTTCTGTAGGCAAATAAGAATTATAGGTGGGGTGTGGGGCGGCTAAACCCACTCTAAGGGGTGTAGTCGCCCCACGGGGCGGTTTAATCTTGCAAGCCTAACACATACTCAAAGAGTGAGTTTATTCCTTCCTTATAAAGCTTAGGCGGCTTCTTGCTCCAGATGGTAACAACATCTTGCAAAGGGACGTTACATGCTTCCAGGTTACTCAGCCAAGCTTCGCCCCACTCCTCGGGCATGTAGCCCCCACCATGCCATGCCATAAGAACATTAGGGGTATTAAGGTTAGCGGCTAGAGTTTCCTCAATGTCTCGCATAGGCAACGACGATAGAGGGTTGGCAACTGAATCTTGCGCTAGGGGTAGCTTTACCTTTGGGTTACCGAGTAATCCTGACACACGGATAAGGTAGTGGATAGCAACCGGGTCGAATGTTAGAATATGCGGCAACCAGACAAGGCAGTGGCATGTTTGTGTGTACTGCTTATGCTGGTGTGTGTTGAGGCAGAGGCGCTGGTTCCAGAACCTGCCGTCCTCTACGATGGCGCGCGTGACGCAGTAATAACGATGAGCATCTTCCCAGTTATTACTGAAACTGGTGTACCCATCCATCATTAGGGCATCATATTGAGGCACGTCGTAACACCCGTCCTGACACTCAATGGTAAGAGGCGGTGACCCGACAGGCATAGTACCAAGGTCGTTAATTTCTACACCCTCACCGTAGAAATCCATATCTCTTACAATATAGTTACCTTTGATGGTGCCGCCTAGAATGAATGAAGCGCGCTGTGTTTCGGCACATTCGACATGCGCATTACCGGAAGCGAGCAGGTAGCTATGTTCACCGCCCTTAACGGTAGCGTCACCTGCAAAGAGGCAACCAGTAGTAAGAGAAACATCAAGAGCTCTGGCGGAACCTGTGAGGATATTCTCGGGATGGATGAACTTAGGGAGCTTATATGGTCGGCGTTGCCTAGCGTACTCCCACGCCTCATCCGCATCAAAATCGGTGGGCAGTTCAATCCTGGAATTGCCTGCGATGGAAGCGCCTTCTAAGACGGCTAGGGCGACTCCGCGCCCGCGCGTCCACGTAGATGTGTCATCATTTTCGACAATGATTTTAAAATCGCCCAGGTTAAGTGTATTGCCGTCACCACCTGGTGTTTCCTGTAGTGATGCGCCTGGGATGTTGGCGAGTGAATCTAGGATAACGGTAACGTCGGGGTTGCCGTAATGATAAGTGGCTCGCAGGGCTGTATCCGAGATAGGGAGCTCTAGCTTCTTGAGTCGCTTTGCCTTGGAGCCCGCCAATGGATACACAATGCCGTGTCCCGTGTTTTGGGTGGTAGCAGTCATAGTCCCTCCTTTTAACTCTTGTTGCTTCCTAATTTAAAATACTACCTCTATTCTACCACATGTTTTAATAATTTGCTGACTTGGTGGTGGGGAAAAGCCCCCAGATAAGGGAAATATCTAGGGGCTTTCACAGATTTACAGTATAGCTACTGTTTACTTGTCACGCTGGAGGTACTGCTCGGGGTAAGCGATAGCTTCAACCTTAGTGAATACCGTCAAGACGGGAATTTCAACAAGCGGCTTCGGCTTACCCTTATCATCAACCTCAAACTGCGCAGTAGCCTTAATTGCGTCATGGAGGCGCTTATTGTGCTTCTCCAGCACAGCCAAGGGCACACGAGGCGAAGCCTTCGGGTTAATGAACACTCCGCCAGGGAAATTCATAAGGGTCTTTGAAATTTTCTCACACACAGGGAATAGAGCCGGTCGGAATACGGGGCTGTACGCCGGGGAGCCGCTGTCTGCAAGTGCGAACAGCAGGGAGGCAACCTGTGCGGTAGCTTCAATCATCTTACCCTTGGTTTCAGAGGTCTTGTTTGCGTTGTACGCCTCGAGGACGTCCATGTAGTACTTCTGGACGCGGGCACCTACAGCGCTGGTGAGGTTAGCGTCATTATCGCCTGCGCGTCGCGCAACCTCTTCGGGGTTATCGAACATTTCCTGAACACTCATGGTTTCCAGAGCACCCTGAATATGAGTACCAATGTAGGACTCCAAAGCGTCATTAAAATCATTTAGACCCAGAACACCGATAATGCTTTCTGTCTGAATCTTTGCGTGCTTACGGAAAAACTCGGCATCGTCATGCGGCAGGCGCGCAAGAGCCATAATCAGGTTATCCCAAGAACGAGGAGAACGCCATGCATAAAGAGCCGCGTCCTTACTGTTCTCATCCATCTTAGAATCGAAGTTGTTCTGACGCTCATCACGGTTACGTTCCTGGAAAGCACCAGGGTTGCCTGCCAGATACTTAGCGACCATCTTACGGATGTTACGCTCGTTCTTCATCATGGGCTGTCCCCACTTCTCAAGCATACCCTCCATCCAGTCCTTGAGGTTCTGAGATACAGGAAGCCAAGCGATACGGTTCTGGGTAGGCGGCGCAATAAGAGCCGGGTTCACAGAGGAACGCGCCGAGTTAGTAGCAAGCACGATAGCGGTTTCAGGAGGAACCGGCGAGCCGTCCGGGAAGACACGCTCATTCAACAGGCGAAGCATAGCCGCCTGCACACCCGCCGGAGAGTTAGAATACTCATCCAACAGGAGGATGACCTTCTTCTTACGCAGAATCTCCACCTGGAAATGCTCGTTAAGGTAGGTGACGGTAGGAATCATAACCTCAGAGCCGTCAGCGTCGAGGAACTTCGTTTCACCCACCGACGGGATACCAGAAATCATTTCAGGGGTAAGCTGAGAACCAATAATGACTTCCACACCCTCGTAACCCATTTCCTCAGCGAGGGCGAGCAGGGAGGCGGTCTTACCGATACCAGGCTCACCAATCAAAGCTACCGGCATACCGGGAGACAGGGTACCTGCTTCGGTTTCACCGGGGAAAGCGGTGTACTTGATGTTTTCGATAGCGTCCTTGAGGTCAAGGGTGCGCTTGTGAATGACGGTGTTACCCAGCTTGCTGGTCATGGTTGTTTTCCTTTCAAGAAAAGAGTTAGGTTTATTGGGTGCCCCGCCGTTCCTGTTCTAGGGCAGGTGGGGCACCCGTTTTGTTACCCCAGCGGGGTGTTAGTTGTAGATGGTGACCGGAATAATTTCAGGTCGAACATCTGGGAGTAAGCCGTTGAAATGCTTCTCCATTGATTCTACCACATCTTCCGCATGTTTGCTAGTTAAGACGATGGCGAGCTTGTAGTTATGCTTTTCTTTGAGAGCATCTGCAACGTCCTCCCAGTCAATGTAACCATCCGTAATAAGGATGCCCAGTGTAGCGGGCGGGTGCTCCTTATCAGCGCCACTCTCGTAGCTATTCAGGGCGTTAATGAACGGTACCATATCGGTACCGCCACCACCCGTGAACTCGATATCCTTAATCTGCTTCACAGACTGGAACTCGCCTAGCTCCGTGTCAATGGCGCTGATTCGCACCTCAGCACGAGTCTGGAACTCCTCAAAGATACGTTCAATGTTGCCGAGAGCTCGACCAATATCTTCGCTGTTCATCATAGAGCCTGACGTGTCCACACCCACGTAAACATTAGGGCGAACATCATAGGTGGTAGGCAGAATGATTCGCGTGTCCGGTAGCGCGCACTGTAGGCGGAAGTTCGGTCGGCGGTACGTGCGGATAGTGTCACCAGCCATACGCTGATTAGACGCAATAACAAGCACACGGCGTAGCATCTCAGACCAGTGTGCCGTGTTACCCGCCTCAGACTTAGCCACCCAATCCAGCAGAGTGTTACCCGCGCCGGAGCCAATAGACTTAGAGCGCATCTCTTCCTGAACCAGAGCAAGCATGTCGTTACGCTTACGGCGCTTCGTCTGATTATCAGCACGCTGGAGCCCCACAGCGTCCATCATGGCAACTAGTTCAGCTTCGGTAACGAACTTAGAGGAACCAATCTTGCCGCCGGTACCGCTTTCCGGGTCATCTTCCTCATCGGTAGAGTCACCATTAGCGCCAGAGTTGTTACCCTCTTCATCTGATTCTTCGTTAGAGCTAGAGTTGTTGCCGGTTCCGTTTTCGTTACTGTCATCTTCACCTGCGTTATCGGCACCAGAATCGGGGCTATTGCCTTCTTCACCGTTACCGTCACCTTCGGAGCCGTCAGAATTAGAGTTATCCGGCGAGCCTGCGTTAGAGGACGCACCTGAGATGGATACGCCACTTGCGGAGCCGCTCATGGAACCAGTCGGTGAGCCGGAGCCGCCGTCCCCATCCTGGGGTGCGCCCGAGGAGCCACCTGCGCCACCGGAGCCACCCTGTGGGTTAGCGTTACCACCCTGGGGTGCGCCCGCACCACTGCTATCCATATCCGGCATCTCGGACTCACGCATATAGGACAGAACAGTGGAGTAGTATTCCTCAGCGATACCAAAAGCAGGCAGGTCATAATCCTCGGGGAGGAGGTCTACAATTTCTTCACCGTCACGGTTAAGCTTGAGACGACCATTAAAGCCGTTAAGTCGCTGGTTAATTTCTAAGTCAAAGGATACGCGGCTTACTTCTTCATCGCTCATCACGTTCTTTGCCGCACGGTCGTGCTGGAGAATGACTAGACGGAGCACCTCACGGATAATTTCAACCGGCGTGTCCTTCGCATCAAAACTGTCGAGACTACCTTCAGGAAGTGCTACACGCCAGTCCTTATCAACATACGCCTTATTGGTGTTAATCATCACGACACGAATTTCGTTAATGATAGGCGCGAAATAAGGCACCATGCCGAAGCGGGTAAGCTCAGCGGCGTGATGGATGAAAACTTCCATCTCATGTGCGGTCGCCTTGCGCACCTTTACAGGCTCGTCTGGCGAGAACTGTTCAAATCGCATTGGGTCATTTCCTTTCAAAAAAATACTACACTCATTGTAGCACATGTTTCAAAATATTTTCAACCTGTAGGGTTAAGAATGGCGACTAACACCCGTTACGTAGGTATCAGTCGCCATTCTTTATAAGGCAAGAAGTAGCGCTACTCCCCGCCACCTCCACCACTATCGGAGGAGCCGGAATCACTCGAGTAAGAAGAACCCGAATCATAAGAAGAAGAGCTGTAGCTAGAGCTAGAATCGTAAGAAGACGAGGAACTATAGCTAGAACCTGAATCATAAGAAGAGCTAGAGTCATAGGAGGAATCAGAATCTGAGTTGCTCCACGAATCATCAGAAGCATCCACAGAATCAGACGAGTCCTCTACATCCGCTTCATCTTCATCCTCAGCGTCAAAGGCATTCCCCTCCGAGGCTTCCTCCGTCTCAGTTACCTCTTCAACCTCGAAAACCTCACGGTCTTCGTCCTGGTCATCATCAAACACAGAAGGCATCACGTCCGGAGTACCAGTATCAGAACCGGAAAGTACGCGCTTCTTACGCTTCTTCTTCCAAAAATCAAAGAAACCCATAATAAGCTCCAAAAATAGTCGTAAACAAAAGTATCACCCAGCACAGGAAAACCTACACCGGGTGAACCTATCATAGCACAAATCGCCGCTAACCCCGGTTCAACCAGGCGGCTTTACCCTTACCGCTCATAGCGTGACAAAACACACCATAAGCATCCTCTAAGCTATTCGCACGCCACCCATTCGCCTCACGCGACCGCATATTCTCATACACACCATGTAGAGGAGCAATATATGCAAGCCACGGGCGGGCACCACCCACACGCGCAATATGCCCCACAGGAGCGTGCGTCTCCGCATCCACCACACTATAAATATGCGGCGAATCTGTGCGCATAATAACCGTTCGAGTAGCAGTATCCTTAGCAAAAGGAACCCACGGCTCCCTGGAAGCACCCACATGAATTAGGTTATTGGTATAGGTCGAATCACCTACATTATATGTTGCCATAAAATAAGGCACCCCTTAAAAAGAGTAAATGTTCATTAACTATCTCCCCTAATTCTACCACCTACACGAAGCGGGTAGCTAAGCAAACCAGGCGTTATCCCACGATGAGATATTGTCCATGAACTGAAACACGGGGTGGTGCGGCGGGAATTGCTGTGCAACCCACCCATCGGTCATCATCACCTTAAACGCCGCTTTCAAACTCCGTGAACTTAGCAGGTTCGGGTACACGGAAATGTTATCTGGGTTGTACCATTTGGCGTTATAGTGCCTTAATCTGCGGCTGAGCGGGTAGGTATTGCCCCACCCGCACACCGTGTACTCACGCTTGAGGTTGTTCCGGTGCGGGAAGCTGATTTTGTTCAGGTCTGCAACACCGGGTTTCGCGACAATTAGCACAGGAGCCACAACTGACCCGTAGTGGGTGCCTTTAGGGGTTTTCTCGCTAATTCCTTCAAGAGCATGGTTCAGTTTGCCTGGCGTGTTGCAGGAGTACACATTTAGCGGGAAACGGAAAATGGCGCTCCTATCCTTACCAGGGACATAAAGCAATTTCAGTCGGTCTGTAACCCATTCACGGTAGGCGGCAACATCAGCGGCACGCCACCCGGCGTAACCATCCTGAATGGTGCTAGTTAGGGCAGTTAGCTGACTAGTAACGTCGTCAAACTCTTCTCTGTAGTTCCCGTATGCTTGCATCACAATTGCGCTATCTAACGCCTTAATATCTTCCAGCGTCCGAGCTATTTCTTTCGCAACCCGCGTGAACCCACCCTTAGATGCAACAGCACCAGGTGGGAACACAGGAACAACGCCACCCATATGTGCAGACGGGTAAGCGACCGGCTTTTTCGTACCGTCAGTATCTTTTACCCAGCCATACAATTGCACATAAGAGTACCTCCCGGCAAGGATGCTTTGTTTCTGAATATTGCTGTTGTTTAGAAGTCGTGCAACAGGCACGTCGTTAAGGTCAATGTCCGGCGACACAAGAATATGGACAGTCATCCGCCTGTCAGTTACAGCACACACTAGCGCCGGGAGAGAATCTGCGTTATCGACGTACCGCATGTTCATCTGCTCATAAGCTAAATGTTCCTCTGGAACCTCACCGTCATAGATTAGATGAGCGGGTGTAGTGATACCTCCCTCAGCTAGGTAGCTTTCCAGCCAGCTATTGTACTCATCATGTAAGAGCGGGCGACCAAACATATTAGTTTCCCTATAAGCCGTGAAACTGTACAGCTCTTGCAAATCTTGAACGCTTTCTTGAGCTAAGTCCGCTAAAGCCAAAGCAAGATTCTCTATTGCCGTGCTATCAGCCCACACCATATCACCGGCGTACAACTGCTCAGGCGGAATATGATAACCGGCAGGGGTAGGTGGCTGTGGGGGTTGTGTAAGCGCGTTTCCAAGAAGATGTGCAGTTCCTTGACTTTGAACGTGCTGAATGAGCTTCAGAATGTTTGTGTGCGCTTTGATAGGTGACATGCCGGTTCTCCTTTGCAGAGGGTAAGAAAAAGGTTGGGGGCTTTTCGTAGTATAGGCGTTGCTCGCGCTTATTTCTACTAATCAGCACCCAACCTTCACTATTGGTTTTATTCGGGCAGGTAAGTTTCTGGGTTTACACCCGTAATTTCTTCCATGCGGGAGCACCAATCTTCGTAAGAGTCCGGGTACTCCTCGCCGGATAGCTCTACCCAGGCGCGGGCACAGTCCTCAAAATACTTCTCATCGAACCACTTCTTATCCCACTTACCCAAAAGGTTAAAGAGGGAATCCTCCAAATTAGCAAGCGAAGCACTGGATACAGGGTGGGATTCGGGCAGTAGAGCAGGCTTACGCTTATCCACCAGCCCGAAATACTGAATAGCCACCGGATGCAAACCAAGGTAGAACGGCAAGAACAAACCACACTTACAATGCTCAATATGATTCACAGTATCAAGGCAGAACGTGCGCACATCTTCATCAGCGAGGTGCCAGGTAGCATCCCATACGTCGCAGGCACCGTTCATAGTGTAGCTCTTGTAGAAGTAATCCCTCATTTCTTCTTGCTTTAGGGTCAGGGTGACGCTCTCAAAATAGGTGGTGTGAAAATCATTAGATTTGTACTCTTCGTAGGTTTTGGCGCAAATACCAAAGTCAATCGTAATATCGCCGTACAAATGGCAAATATATAAGGTGAGAGGAGCATTGATTTTAATGTTGCCCTTCAAGTAGGACTCGTTTACATGCACGCCACCGTCGAGCGCAATATTTCCTTCAAGCTCATAACCGTACACTTCACAAACACCGAAGTGGAAAACGCCCTCCAGAGTGTCTTGACTGTACATGCGCGCCTCCTTAGAGAAGAAAGCCGTACCTTCAAACGGAAAATACAACCCATTATCGCAATCCTGCGCGGTATCTGACTCTGGGAAAAGCCCGTCCCAGCGTTCAAGAACAGTGTCCTCATAAATCTCAGCGTACTTTGTGTATTTATTCGGCTTCTTTCCCATAAGAAAATCAGTGGGAGGCACGTCAAGCTGGAAGTAACCACGTTCCGTCTCGCCTACCTTGAGCGGGATAGACGGGTCAGGTACTAGTGCAGGGAGCCAGGGTGCCTGCTTTATAGGGTTGGTGAACGCCACGGGGTGCCGATAGCCTTCGCCCTCATTATCCTCCAAGTAGAACAAGGGCGGGGTGGTATCAGTTAGGACGTACTGATACGTGTAGGTCATGGTTATCGTCCTTCCAATAAGGTGTGTGGGTTTGGGGTGTTTATTTTACACGTGTTGTACAGTTAGGCGTACCGGAGTGGTGCCTTGTCGCCAGCCGAAAAGAACATTACTGTTTTCCCGGTCAATAAACCTGTGCAGGTAGACGTTCACGTCCCACCGCTTATCCAGTAGGAAGTACACGCCGTGTACGCCGGTCATGTTCTTCGGGAAATATAGTTGTCTCGGGTCTTCTACGAAGATTACTGGCTTTGCGGCATGGTCAATGTCACTACTATGTTTGTTATATTGGCGGTATGCATCTGCGCACCATTTTTCCCAGTCGTCTGGGGTTACGTCGCGCGTGTATCCTTTGCTGAGCTGTTCACGTACCCGTGCGCAAATTTTGGGTATTGCTTCCTCTAGTTCGACGCGCTCTTTGAAATATTCAAGGATATGTGGCGCGTCATTATCTAGCACTGCTTGACGGTACACTTCCTGCCTGTGGCGTAGAATCCTGTCGCTTCCTCTTTCCTGTAGGTATGCTTCTGTGTAGTAGTAAGGAATATAGGGCGCGTTAAGGCTGTGTAGGGTGGGGAGCTCATCTAGACCTTTTTGGCGCAGAGTTTCTATGAGCTGTTCTAATTCGCCTAGTCGTGTTCCTTTGGGGTGTAATGCCATTGTGACTCCTGTTATTAGGGTTGGGTGTGGAAAAGCGGTGTGTAACTAACAAAAATACTGCCAGTTGCACACCGCTCCCCTAGATTCTAGCCCACCAGGTAGGTATCCGGGTGTACGCCGGTCTTCTCCACCATATGCGCGCACCAAGCGTCGTAACTAGAGGGGCACTTGCCCTGCGCGCCTGATAGAATCTCAGCACGGATAGCAGTCTCCACATCGTAGGAGTTCATCAAACCCAAAATAATATCATTTTGTAATAGGGCAGGCTTACGGGTATCCATCAGACCGTAATACTGGATAGCCGCCGGAACACCAGCAAGGTACGCCGGGAGGTACATACCACAACGGCAAAACTCACGATGATGTGCCGTATCAAGGCAGAACGTGTCAAAAACAAGATTCTCCTCAATATGCTGACGCATGTTATCCCACATGTCATCAAAATGGCTACTCAGAGCACCATTCAAACCTTCCTTGAGCATGGGACGCTGAAGGGAAAGAATACCGTCGTTAATGAATGGAGCCCGGTCAGGAGTACGCACAGCACTCTCCCACGTAGCATCCTCAGGTGCGCGGCAGATAATGCTCACATCACCCTTAATAGCTTTATTGTAGAGGCGCATCTGCCCCTTAATAACAATATTGCCATCCAGAGCGCAGGAAACAACAGCGGCTCCACCAGTAACATCCACATAGCCACTGTGAATATCCGTATTAGCAACAAAGGCGGCACCAATAGTCGTATCACCAGCAATATTGCAGTCATCACCAATACGAGCCTTAGAAGTAACGCGCGCATTACCCTTAATAACACCCGCCATATGGCGTGCTTCCCCGTCGCGGTCAAGGATGCTATCCGGGCTCTCCAGTACAGCGTTCTCAGAGACAATCATCTCCGGAACCTCACGAACCACAAAGCTAGTAGGCTCAATATCAATCGGAAGACGACCACGCTCAATATCGCCAGCCGCTTTCACCAAAGACTCATCCGGCACCATCTCAGGAATCCAGGGTGCCTGCTTCTTAGGGTCTGTGAACAGTACAGGGAAGTACTGGTTATCAGGGCGGCGAGTCACCGGGTTATGGAACTTGCGGCTAATAACAGTAACGTTACTATCCGCCTCCGCTAGGCGTGACAGCTCCTCACGGAAACCAGCGGGCATATACTCCGTGTTGCGCTTCTTCAAAACTTCGCGCGCCGGGAGAGTCGTGTAAGTGTAATTGTACTTACCAGGCATGTAGGACATGATTATTTTCCTTTCGCAGAGGGCTTTTTAATAAACGGTCACTAGTCAGTCAGGTGGCTGATAGCAACAATGACGAGGAACGCAATTGTGAGAAGAGCGGCACCATGATGATGTTTCGTATCTGCCTCATCGTTGCTAAGCGCGTCCTGTGTATATTTCTTCCAAAGGGACATAAAAGGCTCGCTTCCCGTGTTTTGGTGTTTAGATAGCGGCAACCCGCACTTTATGCTGTGCGGGTTGCCTATTTATGTTGTGTACGCCGTGTGGGGATTGAACCCACGACCCAGGGATTATGAGTCCCTTGCTCTAACCGGCTGAGCTAACGGCGCATATCGGGCTAACAGCTCGACTAAGAATATTGTAGCACATGACTCTGGTGCTCGCCAGTTAGCTCATTAACCACATATCCGTGCGCACCGGTATTGAGTTGCACACCCTCATCATTGTTACGGTATTCACCCCACACGTAAGCATCCCCGGCTACGGTGACTGAGCCGCCTACGTAGCTGTTTCCACTAATCTGGCTGGTGCCGCACTGTTGTGCGTACCCGTCGAGGGTTGCTTTGCCACGACTGACACAAAACTCGTACTGCCAGGCGTTGCCGGTAACGTGCGCACCGACCATGCATACGGCACCGTCGAACACCGCTCCGTTTTCAGATACCCAGGCGCCACCGAACTGGCTGAGGTTGCCTTCGTGTTCCACCCAGCCGCCGAGGTTCCCAGCGATTACGTTGTGTTCTGGAATGTCGCGTAGTGCTTGGATTCGGTGGAGTACTACTTCGCGCCCTGCCCAGCGGGGGTGCTGGATGATTCTGTATTCGTCTGTGAGCCTGTACTTTTTGGGGGTGCCTGTTTTGTAGGGTTTGCGGGTTTTGTGCATGATGATTTTTCCTTCCAATTGTTCATCTCCGCAGAGGGAGCTTCACCAGTGTAGCACATGATTTTTCGGGTGGGTTTATGGTGTGTGGTAAGGTGGATGTGAATTATTTAACTATTTTTATAGATTGAGAGGATAACGTTTTTGAGTAAGAAGTTCAGCAATTCTCTTATTTTTCTTGGGTTGAACGCACCTGGTGCCTTGTTTGCAACGCTACTGGTTACCCATAATGCTTTGCGTACCATCCCTGGGGATATTGCGTTGTTTATTACCCCGTCGGGAGCCAATATTGGTTTAATCGCTATGTCAGTCGCCTGGTTTGTCGGTCAGACGTTCGCTCTTCTCCTTTTCGCTACCGCGTACACGGCGTACAATGCCTCTAAGAAACCCCTGGCGCGCCTTAGCCGACTTATTGGCGTTCAAGAGTACCAGCGTTAGTTTTTAAAATTTTAAGCCGTTAGAACGCAACACAGTCCCTAATCATATTTCAGATTAGGGACTGTGTTTTATATTGCTCTAAGCGTGGGTGTTAGTTCTTCACATCAAAAGAACTGTTCATCACATCAATAAGCTTATTTGTGTGTTTGAGGCACTTAACCCAGTCCTTATTGAGCGTGTAGACACTCTCAATGGTCTTAACGTTCTTCTTCACGGTTTCCACGTCGTACATGACGGATAGGGAGCCACGACCGTCGACCTTAGCGTCGTTAGGTTGTAGCGCGAGTGCTGACTGGAAACCTGACCTGTAGTTGCGGCGCGTGTTGTTACGCGGGTAATCCAGGAACTTGTGAATAAGCGGGGTGGGTGCTACGAAAATGGTTGGGCGTTCCGGCTTATCACGGTTGGGGAGCGGCTTCGGGTAAGCCTTTAGAATTTCCTTCACCGTATCCTCATGCCAGTACATTGGCGGGTTTTTGGTGAGGGTGCTGTCTGTTGTTACCATGAGGACAGCGTCCGGGTAGTAGGTTTCCGCAATGTGGTTCACGTTAGGAACTGGTGCGCCGCTGATGCCTTTATAGGCTTCTCGGAGGTGCTTCTCAACGGCGTTAGCGTTGTAATACTTGTTTGCGTCTTTGAGCTCCTCGGGTGTCGAGTAGGTGCTCTGACGGTTACGAGGTGTGGTGGTGTTTTCTTCTAGAAATCCCATGTGACATGGTTCCTTTCAATCGTGTGGTTATTCGTCGTGTTGTTATTGTGCTTGCGCTACTGGTCACGGGTGGGTTTCAAAATTTCATTGAAAAGGTTAGCGGCGTTATCAATCTCAGAGATGAGGTTACGTGCCGCCTTATCGTGCGCTACTTGAAGCTGATACTCTAGCGGGATGCGGGAAGTAATTGTCCCCATATGTTGTAGCAGAGTTGGTGCGGGCTCCTCTAGCGCTTTCTTTGCTTTGTATGCAAATCTGATGGATGCGAGAGCCTGGGTGACATTATCGTTACTCAAAGACGTTCTCCTTTACGTGTTTAGGGTTAAGGTTCGAGGACGGCTTCGAGGACGGCGAGGGTTTCGGTGTGCCGAATCTTCCCGGCACCAATGTCCTTGGTTTCAGGTTCAAGCCGGAGCGTGTAGCCCACGGCGTGAGTTTCCAAGGCAATATTTACAGCTTCAAGGAAGCTCGCAACAAGAACAGATGGCAGGTCGTCTGAGCCTACAGTCCATGTGCCCTTAAAAACCTGCCGGATGGTGTTGGATACATCACGGGGAATTTCTCGGGTCACACCAGGCGAAGGTGTCGCCTCAGACAGCTCAGCTGAGGTGAGGTGCTTACCGTCAGCGAATACGCCTTCAAGGATGATGTAGTTAGTGAGGTTACTCATGCTCGCTACCGCTTTCTACTGAGTGGTTAAGGGTCTTAATGGCTTCCTTACCGGCGGCTAGTTCGTCACCCAGCCGGGCAAGAGCTGTGTTTACAGCGTCTACGTCGGTAATGGCAACAACGGCGCGCGCGTAAGCTTCGCGAGGCGTGTCGTTGAGGATTCCATCACGTAGAATTTCTTCTACAGGCTCTACAAGCTCTGCGGGGTACCCTGCATTAATGAGATGGTACTTGACGTTCTTCCACGGCTTGAGGCGCTTATCTGCAACACTTTCACGGAACACGGAGCGGTGCTGTGCTTCAGCTTCCTCTAGGTTCGTGCTGTCTAGGATGATGGTTCGGGATAGTACGGTGTCATGTTTGCCGTCGAGGGTGCGGAAATGTACAAGGTGGTTTCCGTTGCTTTCTTTCACGGTCTGGATGGTGCCGTATGGTTCGCGCGTGTCTGCATCTTCAACATTCAGACCGTCGGGGGTGTATAGGGTAACGCCTGGGTACTCGTCTCCAATATTGGTGTTAAGTGCCATGAAACTGTCGGCAATATGCTTTGGGGTGCCCCAGGCGACGTTTTCTGCGTGCAAGACCAGGTAACTATCTGCGGGGATGGTGGCGGTTTCACGTGTTGCGATGGGGATGACCAGCAATAGGGTTTCCTTCCGGTGGGTGATTAAAGTGACTCTACTATAGCACATGTTTCGGGGCTCCAAAAGATTTTACGGGTCTTCAGGAGCCCCGAAACATGTACCATTTAAACGTTAGGAGAAAATGTTGTCGTAGTAGTTATTCCATTCCTTAATCGCCTGGTTGCCCATACGACCGATAACCATGTCGTCCAGCTTCAGGTGCTTCATGGCTTCCTCCTTGCTCTTAGTGGTTAGAGCGGTCAGGGAATCCAAAGCGAAGCGGACGGTATCTGAGATAGCTTGGTTCTCCTCGTCAGTAAGACCCTTACCGAAAGCGGGCTTCAGATGCTCACGAATCTGAGACATGAACGACTCAATCACAGTGTCCGTGTAAGCGCTCAACTCAGACCAGCTACCGAACTTCTGCTGATAGCCAGCGAACAGGTTACCGGCAGTCTCAATACCAATCTGAGCGTTCTCCTCGGCGGTGTTACCAGCCTTACGTGCGTTAGTGACATCATGGAACAGTCGGCTACCGAAAGCCTCAGCGCCGTTACGCTTCTCCTGCTCAGTAGTGAACTCACCCGTAACAGAGGCAGTACACAGCGTAGTAGATAGGTTCTTGAGGACATCCTTCACTTCAATAAAGCCCAGGTAACCTACAGTGCCGATAGTGAGGCTCTTAGCGTCCTCGTACCAAGTCTTAGGGTCGTTACCCTTAGTGAACAGACCTGAAAGTTCCTTGATGCAGTTATCCCAAGAGCGCGGGGAACGCCAAGCAAACCGGGCGGCTTCCTCGGACTCGGGCGTGTAGCCTCGAACGCCGGTGAGGTGGAGCGGCTCACCGCCATCGTCGATGGGCTCCATGAGCGTAGCGTTACCTTCACGGATGCGAGTAACAATCTTATTACGAATAACAGACTCGTTATGAGTCATACGCTTACCCCAACCGTTGATAGCACCTGAACACCAGTCCTTCGGGTTCTGAGTTACCGCATACCAGGTGAATCGTCCCTGAATGGGCGTATGGAAAATGGTGGGGCTAACAGAGTCACGTTCCGAGTTAGTTGCGGCAACAATGACTGTATCAGCTGGGAGGGGGATACCGTTAATCTTACGGTCAGCAAGGATATTCAAAGATGCGGCAAGAACATCGGCAGGCGCGTTCCTCAGCTCATCAAAGAACAACATGACAGGCTGACCCTCATCGGCGTGGGCGAAAACCTCCGCCTGCCAGGTATCCAACAGATACTGCACAGCACCCTTAGTGGTCTTAGAGCCGTCCGGGTTGGTTACCTCAATACTTCCAGGAGTAGGGATACCCTGGAACTGCTCGGCGTTCATCTGGGAGGTGATAAGGGTAATCAGCTTGTAGCCGGTACGTTCTGCGAGGGCTTCCATGCCCTTGGTCTTACCTACACCAGCGGAACCGATAAGGCAGATATTAGAGCCGTGTTCCAGTACGTCGCCGGTAATGTCATCTACCTTGGGGTAGGCGGTCTGGTGGATGAGTCGGAACGCCTTATCAAGGGTTACTTCCTTGACTTCATGCATGGTTTATTTTCTCCTTCAAAATAAAGACTATCAATAGATATTGTACCACATGTTTTTGTGGGTATGCAAGTTTACTTGGTACAGTAGTAGACCTTCGCAACCTTAGCGAGCTCTGCCGGGCAAGAAACCCGAGTGTTCGTAAGAAGAATGAACATCGAAATACCTTTAGCCTTGTACAGGTTAGATAGCTCGGTCATCCTGCGCCAGTCAGCACCATCTAGCTCACCATCCGTAATTAGGACAGTTACATCCGGGTCAGGCAAATCCTCAGTCGGCTTCTTCTTAATGTTCAGAACTTCCTCAAAGAATGTAGACATATAGGTGCCACCACCGCCCGTAAAATGGATACGGCGCTTCAAATCATCGGCACTCTGCCACGGATAGAGCTTACTGTCAATACACGCCAAATGTGCATCATACTTATCCTGACGCAGAATCTGAGCTACAGCTTCAACAGCCAAATCGGAACCAGCATAATGACTCATAGAACCAGAAGTATCAACACCCACATAGATGCTCAACTTATCCGGCTTACTGATAGTAAGAGTGCGCGGGCGAATCACATTACCAAAACGCATAGAACGCGAGTTATAACGCTGATAGGTTTTCTTCTGGTCACCATTGGCGCGCATACGGGAAGCCTTGTGTGAAATACTGCGGTTAATGGCGTAAATCCAGTCAGGAATGTTTCGGTTAGCGCGAATATCTCCCCAGTCAAGGTCGCTATTGCCTGCCTCAGAGCCTACACCCATGCCGCTACCGACACGGCGTGCCTGCATCTTTCGCATCTGGCGTTCCTGTTCACGCTCTTCTTTAAGCTGACGCATCCTCAGCTCTTGAAGATACTGCTCACGTTCTATTTCGCGCATAATCTCGGCGGCGGTAGCGCCCGCATCCTCCGAGTCGTCAGAGTCATCAGACTCGTCGTTACCAGCACTAGAATCAGAACCACACTGTCCGCTACCCTGACCTTCCCCGCCTGCGCCAGCGCCTTCACCAGAGTTACCTTCGGCGTTTGCATCCAGGTCGTCAGAGGTGCTTTCACCGCCACCGGTACTGTCGCCTTGACCCGAGCCATTGCTGTTCCCGCCGCTACCGGAACCTGAGCCAGCGCCCTGCCCATTTCCAGAACTAGAGGACTGCGAGGTGTGATGGCGTAGGATTAGCCAGAGCAGGAACAGGATAAAGAGAATTGCGATAATCCAGAGAGCCACAGGGTTTTGGCTGAACCATTCCTGGATTTGAGTCATAACTTAATACCTTTCTAAAAATCGCTAGGACTGGCGGTTAGCCGCCTTATGCGCCTTCTTTACGTTAATTGCTCGGCGGGTTGCACCACTCTGCGACTTGAGCTTGAGTGCGATACGGTAGTGTGCGTTTGTCAGGGTTTCTTCCACATGTTGCGTGGTTGTGTACGGTGTATCAAGGACAGCAATTTCAGTGCGGGGCGCGAGAGAAATCTTATCTAGTACGCCCGTGAAAGCTTCAAGCTCATACGGTGCTACACGACCGTGGTCAGGCACTCGCGTATAAGGGGAAGTAGTGAACTTAATGGGGTGAGCTTCGCTCTTGCCTACCTGTACGGTAACGGGGGTATTCTTAGCGTTCTTATACCGGAGCATGAGCGTGTACTGCCCACTACCGCGATTATATGCGGCTGTGTAGGTAAGTTTACGGTGGGCGTTCTTAATTTCCTTGAGCTTAGCTTCTACGGCTTTAGAGTATGCTCGTGCGTGCCTGCCGCGATACCATTCCGGGTAGTGCAGTTTTGCTTCTACAATGGTGCGCTGTTCGCTACCAGTCATGTCGCGCCGCTTGGAGGTGGCGGGCTTACGGGTGTTGCGTCGAATAGTGGAGCTTGCGGGGCTCCGGCGGGGAATAATGTTAGGGGTAGGAGTCATTGGTTATGTTTTCCTTTCAGTAGTTGTAGTAACAAAAATATCCCTACATCTATTGTACCACATGTTTCTAGGGATATTAAAAGGGAGCCAGGTGTCTCTGGGCTCCCTTTTAAAGTTTTAAAGTGCGCCTGTTTAAGAGCTATGCGTTAATAGCGAGCGGGTACGTCTCTTCCAAGGAGCGACCAGTAATTTCCTGGAGAACCTTCTCAGCAGTGTTGGCAGTGTACAGCAAATCAGAAACACGGATAGGCTCAATGCCCTGGGTAGCTGTCATACGCTTCACACGCACGCCCTCTGCCTTAAACTTACGCAGAACGTCTACAACAACATCCTCCCCGTCCTTCTTAGCGGCAGAAATAGCGGGGCGGCTCAAACCATAACGAATTTCAGACTCCTCGCTCGTAAACACATCCTTCGCACGCTCAGCCCACACCTCAGACGGAGCACCCAAGCCACCCTCCACCTGAAGCCAATCACGCAGGAACTCACGCTCCTTATCTGTGTAAAGGTAAGTCTTCTCGTCAGTGTTACACCACACCATGCGGTACTTAGGTTCGCGACCGATAAGCTTAAACATCTCAGCCGCCTGCTTCATGCTAGTGCCACGGTTAATAGACTTACGGGCACCCTTACCGCCGCGCGCCTTCCACACCTCGGCGTTCAGATACAAACCATAAGCAACAACTTCACTCGAATAAAGAATCACACCCTTATCAGCAACGCAACCCTTCAAAGAATCCACGGTAGGAATAATAGAAAGATTCTGGTCAAAACTCTTCGGAGCAACATACTTAGGCGCAGTATTCAAGCCAGCCGCAAACTCAAGCAGAGCCTCAACCTCATCCTCCGCAACATACATACTGTAACCAGGATGCTCCGCACGCCACTTAGCGAGCGCAACCGAAGCCTTATGCACGGTAGGGAACGTATCAGGGTAAAGAGCAACTAGACGAGGCGTAGAAAAATGCACCACATCACGCACCGGCTCCGTATAAACAAAACGACCATACGCATACGGGTAATCAACATCAATACGGTTCATATTCACCAACTGGCGCATATTGTCACCAGCACCAACTCGCGCAACCAGCTCAATAGGCGCACCATCAATAACGACCGGCTTCTCTACCGACGCATCACGAGTAAGCTTAGCCAAAGATTTAAGAGACAAAACATCGCGAGAACCAACAGCATAGTGGAGCTCGCCAACCGTGCGGTACTCATCAGTTACCTTCGGGTGAGCAGAACTACCTAGAACATTTCGGTAGAAATAGGTGCCCGCACGCAGACCATCAGGGGCATTACGTGCTTCAGTAACCTTAGTAGCGTAATCCTCAATAACTCGAAGTTCAGTATTAGGGGCGGTCATAGTAATCATTAATCCTTTCAATAAGGGGTCGTACTTCGTTTTACGCACATCACGTGCCTTAATCTTGATTCAACTATAGCACATGTTTCAAATATTTTCCAAATTTTAGGGTAAAGATATGGCGGTTACCCCAGAAAGCCGGGAATAACCGCCACTATCCAGAAAGGAGTATCTATGAAACCATGCTAAAGGAAGACGACATGTCCAAACGTCCACCTAAAGCTACCACGCAATTGTGGCAACCCACGGAACCTAGGTTGGTACCCACGCCCCAAAATTAAGGTAAAAAGGGTACGGAACTACATCCGTTACGGGTACGTGCGCCTGGTGGGGCTCGAACCCACACTCCGAAGAACCTGATTTTGAGTCAGGCGCGTCTGCCAATTCCGCCACAAGCGCTAGAGGAAGGGCACTATATTAGAGCACTCAGCACCCCTCCCGAGAATACACAGTATCATTCATCACACAGCATCAATTGCACTTGTTAGGAGGCTAAACAAGTTAGCCCAAAAACGAATAACCTTAACCTACATTTTATAGGCAAGGTGGGCGTGAGAGGCGTTTATCCTCACATCCCCAATGAATGACACAACAAGTGTAACACAGTCTAGGTACCGTCTTCACCCCAGAATAGATAGCCGCGACGTGAAATGCAACACATACATGTCGGGGTGGGGGTTAGCTTACCGTAAAGACCTTCGCTGTCTCGCAGAGGAGATGAAGATTAGTTATTGGCTACTTTACGTGCGCCCGGCGGGGCACGAACCCACACGTCTACTGACAATAGCTTTTGAGTCAGGCGCGTCTGCCAATTCCGCCACGAGTGCCAATGGGTGAGGCTAATAACCAGAAGTTACCTAGCCTCACCCAACCACAGACATATTCACACTGCTAATGTAGCTACAACGTAGCTACGAAACGAAACCTTAACAGTACTTCACTGAAAAGGCGGGGCAACTCATATGTAACCTGCCCCTGTGAACAGCACTAGTGTAACACGTTTAAAGTGCGTCGCGCAAGAAAACCACAGCTTTACAAGGTGGCACTCATCACGTTATGGGGTTTACCTGTTAGGGAGCCATTGTCACAACTACGGGGAGCGCATATGCGCGCTTACCCGCGTCATAACAAATACGGTTACCCTCAAACAAAGGAGTACCCACCGTTACATCGCCAAACGTGCAATTCGTAAACATGTCATTAACAATGCGGTACCCATACTCCTCCACAGGCGCATCCTTTAGATTAGGGGCACCAACAATAAATGGTAGCGTCTCAACCGGGCATCCATTCGACGTCGGGTCGCCCGCAACAAGCCGATTCTCACTCACCTTCCCATCAGCTCCAACAAACCTCTGAACCCAACCAACATACGCATGATTACCACCCTTACGAGCCGCCAAAGCAACCTCCATGCGCAACTCCCCAACAGAATTAACCCCAACAAGCTCCTTTACAACAGAACGCGCCGTCTTAAAGAAACTAACAGTACTAGCACCATGAACCGCATAACAAAAATGCTTACGCGCATCATACCAAGGAAGCTCAAAACCAAACTCATCCGGAGAACCAGACACCGCCTTCACACCATCATGCGGCTTAAACAACGCGAAAGTAACACCCTCATCAGAACCAGCACCAAAAACAGCCGACTCCTTCAACGCAAACAACCTAGAAGCAACCCGCTGAGCATGAACACTATAATTAACATTCACGCCAGTAGGAACATCTGCAAGAACAAGACGAAGAACCGGCTCAGGAACAACAGCAGGAATAACACCACCCGAACCAGCCACAGGGTCAAAAGTATCCGGGTCTGCCGAAACACATAAAGCACCCACCAAATCAGCGTCCCCCGCAACAGCCCCACGCTCATAAATAAAAACCATATGAGCAGGCGTAAACGGAATAGACGGATTAAGAATCTCCATCTCCTCATCCGACAAATACGAAGTCACCACCGGGTCACGGCGACCACCACCAAAAACAGCACCCTCAAAATTAGGGAACCCACCATCAGCAGGCAAAGACTTAGCCTTCTTACGACCAAACATCACACAATCCTTCCAATAAAAAACAAAAACATGTGCTACACCAATTATAAAGCAAAACACCCCGCGCCAGCAAAAAACCAGCGCGGGGTGTAAAAATAATATGTAAAACTAAAAAGCTCCCGTACCTGGACTCGAACCAGGAACCATTCGATTAACAGTCGAACGCTCTGCCAATTAAGCTACACGGGAACAATAACCCACCCAAAAACAGGGCAGGACACAGAAACACTCAGACAGTGCAACTAAAAAGAGTATATCTAAAAATATACTAGCTCTTTAGTGCGCCCTGTGGGGCTCGAACCCACGACCCGAGGATTAAGAGTCCTCTGCTACTACCAACTGAGCTAAAGGCGCAAAACACAACCGGGAAAGTATGAAAGGAAGCGTATAGCAATGCTACACCCAAAACCCGACTGTGCAAACAGCAACCAAAAAAGGTTGCTAAGCTCACATATAGCCCGAAAGCTACATATGAGAAGTACCCCCGACGGGACTCGAACCCGCACCATCCACCCTGAGAAAGTGGTGTCCTAACCAATTAGACCACGGGGACGTGCCTCCTACAGGAATCGAACCTGCGACCACCCGACTCGGAATCGGGTACTCTATCCTCTGAGCTAAGGAGGCAACAGCAAACCAAAAAACAGGTTTACCTAAAAGTACCCCAGGCAGGAATCGAACCTGCGGCTATCCGCTTAGGAGGCGGCTACTCTATCCACTGAGTTACTGGGATAAGAATAGCGGTAACCAAGAAGAACGATAACCGCTACTCGATGTAACGAAAGGTTTAAATTGTGACCATAACTATACAACAGCATGACCCCATGCCAGCTTCCAAAAGCTACAAATATAACTCTTGAAGCTTGCGTACCCCCGACGGGAATCGAACCCGCTCCTCCGCCTTGAAAGGGCGGTATCCTAGCCGTTAGACCACGGGGACATATTATAAGTCTACATAGAATGTAGAGAGTGCTCCTTGCAGGATTTGAACCTGCGACCTTCTCGTTCGTAGCGAGATATTCTATCCAGGCTGAACTAAAGGAGCGGGGTGTGTGACGGGAATCGCACCCGCTACTACTTGCACCACAAGCAAGCGCCTCGCTATCCGGCTTCACACACAGTGCCCTTGGCTGGACTTGAACCGGCGACCTCCGCTTTATCAGAGCGGCGCGCTAACCAACTGCGCTACAAGGGCTTAGACTGACTTTTTAGGCGGTCAGTGCGCCACATACGCGGTCTGTACGGGGCTCGAACCCGCGACCTCCGCCGTGACAGGGCGGTGCTCTAACCAACACTGAGCTAACAGACCAGAACCTCAACAAAAAAGCTAAGGTATCAACGCCACACATAGGTGACGTAAGCTCCCCAGACTGGACTCGAACCAGTAACCTCCCGATTAACAGTCGGGCGCATCTGCCAATTGAGCTACAAGGGAATATAAACCTCCCAGTTAAGGGTGGTTGCGTGCGCCCGGTGGGACTCGAACCCACACTCCGAAGAAGCGGATTTTAAGTCCGCCGCGTCTGCCGATTCCGCCACAAGCGCCTAAAGTGTGAATATGGCAACTATAGCACACTAACACTCAATCTCGCAAAAAAGAATGAGCAAAAAAAGTTAGAAGCCCGAAGGCTCCCTCATTGCAATAAGGGTGCCTCAAAAAGTTACCCTAATGAGGCTGAATCCTCGAATCGGATTTAACACCGACATATCAGTGAGGCTCCGCCTATTGAGCTACCAGAGACTCAAGCGTCCCTGGACGGGATTTGAACCCGCACCTCTCACCTAACGTTGATTACGTAACCGAGGAACGCAAACATGAGCGCGCCACATTTACGTTACGTGTCCCAGGCAGGACTCGAACCTGCACGGGGTAGCTCACACTAGCCCCAGGCGCTACACGACCCGTTTTGCACATAAGGGTCGCTTCACGCCCATCTTTGCCAATTTGACTACTGGGACGGCTCTCAAAATGTGCGTTTCAAGAGCAAGTACGCCCGGTGGGACTCGAACCCACACACCGTGAGGCACAGGAGCCTAAATCCTGCGTGTCTACCAATTCCACCACGGGCGCTTAACTATTCAACTACTAAATAGTAACACAAAGAACGAACCTTGCGTGAGAGGCGTACACGGGAATCGAACCCGCGTCATCAGTTTGGAAGACTGAGGTTTTACCATTAAACTAGTACGCCAAATATTTAACACAAATAACTATAGCATAGTATATCCAATGTGTTAAACAACCGTAACCAGAAATAATGAAAATCGCGAAACGATACTCGTTATTCCCAGGTCAATTTTAGGGTTTTTCAACCCAAGGTCTTACGGATAACCTGTTCCACATAAGCTCACCTGGTTTCGACTAAAGAGCCACGCAACCAGGGTTGTCGCTTATGCTTCTGCTGAAACACCGCCTTAAAGGGAGATGCGCCACTGTCTCGCGTGACTACATCTATATAAGGCTGTATGTCATTATTACAGCAAAACCTGCGAGTCATGTCAAGTCGAAATGCGAGAAAAATTTCATAGTTTTTCTACATTATCGAAAACTGCAGATTTACCCTTGGACAGTTCTAAGGAAGTACGCCTGACGCTGTCGCAATTCGAGAAACAAACGCCAGGTTCCGTGTCTCCTGCCGGAATTGAACCGGCGACCTCCTGCTCTTCAGGCAGGCGCTCTACCAACTAAGCTAAAGAGACTCACACCCCACAAAAGGGTGTCTTGTGTGGTTCGTGAGGGATTTGAACCCCCGACCTTTGCCGTGTAAAAGCACTGCTCTGACCAGACTGAGCTAACGAACCTAAAGATGAATCCCCTGGCAGGACTTCACACCTGCAACCTGTGTGGGTGCGCTACCAATTACGCTACAAGACAGCCAGGCACTTGTACAGGGCGCGCTGACATACTAAGGTCTTGACGGGACTCGAACCCGCACCTCCCTGCCCATGTTTTTAAGCTAACGCGCAGTTAGCTAGTGACTTTACACCACAGGGGAGCACGCAGAAAATGTACGGTTTTCTACGGCTACGAGCGTGTAGAGGGGAATCGAACCCCACTATTGAGTGCCCTTTCTAACAGAGCCCTCCACTTGCCTTCGTGGTCATTACACGCTACAGGTTTCGCCACCTTCGGTTAGAACTCCAGTTTTGTAACCTGTAAGCACCCGTCACCGGCTTCGAACCGATATCTTGCAGTTTTGGAGACTGCGGCTTTACCTTAAGCTAGACGGGCTTGTGAGAAATAAGTTTACCACATATTTTCATGTTTGCAAACTTGCGTTTTCTCTGAGTGCCGCCGGAGGGATTTGAACCCCCAAAACCATAATGGTGACAGATTTACAGTCTGCTTCCTTCGCCAATAGGAGTGCAACGGCTTGTATTAAATAGTTACACTATTTTGTTTTCAATGAGCTTTGCGTCGGTGACTTTCCATGCCTCCGCGTCTTATATATCAAGTGTACCACATGTTTTTCATGGTTTACAACTCGATTTTGTGTTATCTATATCACATTACTTAGTGGGCACACATAAGCCGCCTGTAAGTCATGTAGATAACGCGCGGTCTATATGGGATTTGAACCCACATCTTCTACCGTGACAGGGTAGCGCTTTAGCCTGTCAAGCTAATAGACCTTATTTAGTGCTAAGGTTTCCCTTTATGCACTATGTGCCCCTTGCAGGAATCGAACCTGCACAAGTCTACTTAGAAGGCAGATGCTCTATCCGTTAAGCTAAAGGGGCGTATGAGGTTTTGTAATATCTAGCGGCTTTCCCGCCTTACAGATACTACTGTACCACATGTTTTTTGCGGTCTGCAACCTGATTTTAAGTTATCTGTATCACAGGTAGAAACTCCGCATAAGCACGCACATAAAAGACATCCCAGTGTGTACAAGGACATCCAAGGCTAGGCAGGCTAGAAATCACCTAAGTTATTAGTCGCTTACACATTTAACATTCTTTGCGTGTTACTGTTTACCAAATAAGGAACGCACAGCAAAGGCAATGAGTCGGATTAGCCCGGTAAGTAACAGCAATGCGATAGAAACACCTAAAGTCGTAACAAAAGCGCCTACAATGGTAACCGTAAACCCATGCGTAGACCAGTCACCTGGCACATTGTCTACCTTGCGTACAACCCAAGCTAGAAGACCGAAGGAAACACTGGCTATTCCAGCGAAAAAACCTGACGAGATGAAAATTACTAGCAGTGACTTGGGTACTTCACTCAAACCACTAAACGCTCCGCTCCTTAAAGCAAGATGTGTGCCAGCTAGTGCAAAACCCACGTAAAGAACGAAGAAAAGGTTAAGAATCGGGTAGCCGCCCTCAAACTCAAAAATACCCATGTGTGTTATACAACCTTCCTAATATGGGGTACTGGTGTCAGCATATCAAACATTAGGTAGCACCACAAGTAGCGCATCGTTAAACCGCTTGGGAGCCGCTACGCCTTAAATGTTACTGTGGCTGGTTCCCATTCGCCGCCTGGCTTCACCGTGTCGATAGTGTAGCTGTGTCCTGCGAGGTTTTGCCCGGTTGGGGTGGGGGCGGTAAGTACGATAAGCGGCATAGGTACACGTGAGTCATATCCTGTGTCTGTGACGACTGCAATATCATTAGTGATGAACGTTGCGGTTACAGCGCCTAGTGCGGCTAGGTACTCTGCCGGGTTGATGTCTTTGAAACGGTAGAGGTCGGACTCGCGGTAGAGAAAAGTGCTAAATGCCCAGCCGTCGCCTTTATTGAAGTCTACGAACATTTGGGTGTTTGGCTTTTTTAGGGTGGGTGTGGTTCCGTTGTTACAGGTTTTGACGTACCGTTCTAGGGTGCGCGCCATCTTGTGTGTGTCTTTGTGCCACATCTGAGAGTTATTGCACTCGTGTTCGATATTGTAGAACGCATCACGCAGGTTTGATGCTCTGGCTTCCTCGTTATCTTTGGCTACGCCTTGCTGGATTGGGCGGCGGATACTTTCCGACACAGAGTTGTCGTTCATCATCTGTTTGTCGATGGTGTTGCTGTATGCGGGCACCCAGCCGCCGTACACGACGGCGGTTTTGCCGTCGTCTGTCCAGCCGTATAGCTTGTTATGGGAGCGTCTGGTTACGAACTTGCTTCCCCATTTAGTAGCGTCAATTTCTGGCGGCAAAATGTATGTACGAGAGTTAGCGCCACACATGCCATCCGGTCGGCGGGGGTGCTGACTGTGCGGGTCAGTTACTACCACGATAGCGGGGCACGGGTAGCTGTAGAAATGGGTGACGCGGTTACCTTGCTGTAGGTAATCTTTTAGCCAAGTGTTGTAGGCATCGAGGAAGTCGCTTGTGTCTTTGTTCGTGTTAGGGCGCTTTGTGGGTGCTTCTAAATTAAGTATGGCGCTTTCATTAGCGCCGCTTAGCATTTCGGGGTAAAGGATGCGTGGTGTCAGCATGAAAAAACCTTGATTGTAGATGCGAATGGGGTTGTTGCTCCCCCTGTGTTTTTTTTGGGGGGGGGGTGGCAACCGAAGCCACCCGCCCGTTTATTACTCTCCCCATCTTTTGTAGGTGAGTGGTGACACACCTTGGAGTGTATTACGTGCTCCTTGTCGGAGTCGAACCGACACGGGGATGCTTAGAAGGCATCTGCTCTATCCGTTAAGCCAAAGGAGCTCAGGTGGCAAAAACCCCAAATGGATTTATCGCCACTCGTTGAATAATAACACATGTTTTTAGTGGTCTGCAACCTGGTTTTGGGTTGTTTGTATCTTTGCGGGTGTCTTGTGCTTTGCGGCTGGGGTGGTGTTGTTCTTTAACTACCCGTGGTGGCTTGGCTTGTGGGGTTATACAGACCAGTATCTTGTTCTCGTGTCGTATGCTTTGTTGGGGACGTGTGGGGCGTTTAGCTCCAAGCTTTCACGCACCGATAGTTAGTGTTTTAGAGTAGGGCGTAAGTAAGCCGCCCACGGTTACCTTTCATGGGTAGCTGTGGGCGGCTTACTTTGTCTCTAGGTGCTTTGTTGTTTATGTGCCCCGTAGTGGGATTGTTTCATGCTTTTAGAGCTTGAGGGTGTGTGTTTACAGGTTTTATCGGCTGGGATTGGTTACCTCGATGTCGAGTACTTGACCAAAGTTTACCCCCATATTGTTAGTGTATTCGAGTCCGTCGAAGGTTGCGGCTCCGGTGCAGTCATCCTCATTGTGGAGCTCGTCTTCGTTGTCTTCCCAGCAGGTCAGACATTCACGGTTGCACTGAATGACGTTGAGGGTGCCGTCGGGCTTTCCGGTGTAGTCCTTGATGGTGAGGCGGGTGCTGGTGCCTCCGGTTACGAAGCGGGTTGAGGTTACGCGGGTGCCGTCGTTGCGGATGGTGGTGAACTTGATGGTTGCGCCTACCTGAATTTCCTTGGGTACGAGGAGGTTTCCGTCTCCGTTGATGAGGGGGGCGCCCCATTCGTCGGTGAGCTTGATTACCTTGGGGGTTTCGGTGGTCTGAATGGTCATGATTGTTTGCACCTTTCGGTTTTTGGGTTGTTGGGTGTGGGGTGCCCCTGCCGGTTTTTGTAGTGCTGGCAGGGGGTTTTGGTTTTGTGGGTTAGGTTAGATTTCGCGCCAGTCGCGGATTCGCATGAAAGTTTCTGCAATGGAGTTTACCTCGCCCCTAACCCTGTCCATGATGAACTCAGCCTTGTCTGTGTCGCCGTCGCTAACAGCTTCATGGATGGGGATGATGCCGTTGTCGGCTCGGCTAACGTGGAAGATGTTCCAGTCGATGTCGTTCACGATTGCCTGCATCTGGTTGATGCGCGCCTGAGCCTCATGGTTATTAGCGTCGGCGGATGCTTCAATGTTTGCGATGGCGTTGGTGATAGCGATTCGCTCCTGAGCGACCATCATATTGATACGCATAAACTCGAAGCTTGCACGCATCTCCGCATCCTCAAACTCATCAATAGTGATGAAGAACGTCTCAAAATTGGGGTTAAAGTGCTCAAACTCAAAATCGGTGGTAGTCATGTCGGGGTGCCTTTCAGTAGCGTGCTAGTTTTTGGCTTTGAGGTTTTCTTGTAACCTCTCAACCTTACATAAATAATACTACCACATGTTTTTAATGGTTTGCAAATCGGGTGGGGTTACAGAACTGGCGGACGCACCTCATTAGCGGGTTGAGATTATCACTTCAATAAAAAAGAGCCTCTGACATGATTACTAAGAATCACGTTAGAGGCTCTTTCGGTGCCTTGCACTATTCCGCCAGTTTCCTGGTGTGTATAGTGTGGGCTTCTCGCTATTCTGCCGCCCAGTCTCTAGTGCCCACAACTGCAAGGCTCAGGTTTAAGCCAGGGGGCTTGCGGCTGTAGGCTACTGGTCGGCTTGTCCCGTCTCTTCTATGCTTCGGCAAAAGCTAGTCCGGCTTGGCACATCATTCGGTGCCGGAACGAGAGGAACGTCGTCAGGCGGGCTTGCAGGGCGCACCCCAAATTCTTTATCTGGCGCTCTACATTTCACTAGCCCACAAAGGCAAGTAGACTTTAAGACCTCACCTATGATACCTGCTGGGGTGGTAGCATCACCCCGCGCCGACAAAACCTGTTCACCGGCGCTTACACGAAGCGTTCAACAAGATAAGTAATGCCACGTTCACGGATGTTCATGGCGGCTACTCTATCATCATTAGACCAGAAACCACAAGGGCACTGGTATGAATGAGTATCGTGCTTCCTGTTTCGCTTCTTAAAGATACCACAGGAGGGGCACCTTGCGCTAGTTCCTGACGCGGAGGTGTATAGAACCATGTGCCCGCGCTTTTTAGCTTCTTCTCGTAACGCTTGGTTGAATAGGGCGAAGATTGCGGCTGACATATTACCAATATCCGCTGTTATAAGTCGCTTATCTAGGTTATGGGGTACTGTCAGGCGTTCTAGGATGAACACTGTATCTGGTTCAGCGTCATTAAGGATGTCTTTGACTGTTTTCTTGATTCTTACGTCTAGCTGTTCGCGCCAGCTGTCGGAGATGGCTTTGAGACGCTTCCGGGCGCTACGGGTGCCTTTCTTTTTGAGCTTCTGGTGGAGCTTACTGTATGTGGTCATCTCATGCTGGAGCGGGGTGTTAGCGCCGTGAATGAACTTAGTATGTTCCCCGTCGTAAGTAACGGCAAAGAAGCGGGTGCCCATATCTACGCCCACTACCTTGTTTTGAATGATTGGCAGGTCATATTTAAAAACCCAGCCATTTGTTTCGTCGTAGGATAGTGTTCCTGACGGGGCGACGGCAGTGTGGGAGTATCCTCCTGGGAGGTTTACCCATTCTGCGTAGAATTGCTCACCTTTGGAGAAAATATTAGTGCGGTGGGCGAGGAGAAGCTCTAGACCGTACGGGTTATTGTCATAAAGGATGACTGTGTAATCGTCACCTGAGGTTACAGGAATGTTGTTGAGGGTGTATTTGCGGGGCACCGGGAGCCTATGGGTACCGGCAACATGGTTTGCGTATTCTCGTGTCACGGTGTTGAAGGCACGGAATAGAAGCCCAGGATATTTTTTCGCGTAAGGTTCCGCGTCGTTCCTTATCCGTGGGAGGATTTGGTTCAAATCTACAGTGTTGTGCGTGTATGCCGCTTCGCTAATGAGATTACAGAGCGCAATGTACGCCCTGTAGTACCGGATGAGCGTGTTATGTGTTTTAGGGCTGGTTTCTTTAAGGCGGACATGGACTTCGTGACTTCCTACCTTGATGTTGTTCTCGTTGGGGCGCATTTTGATAACTACAACTTTCTTACGTGTAAAGATTCTGAAACCACCCCACATAAATAGAATATGCGGGGTGGTTCTAATGTTCCGTAATGGCGCCAGTTGTAAAACCTTCGCCATAGGGGGCTCTGTTTAGAGGGTGTCCATCTGTTCGACGGTACCATCACGAAGCGCGATAGCCGATTCAACTAGCTTCTTCCCGTAGTAGCTGTGACGCATATCCTCACTAACCGGAACGTTGCTGTAAGGTTCCACGGTTGCATCTTTGCTACTCCACGGGATGCGCGGCGTAACACGGAAAACACATACGGTAGTGCAGAAGTTAGGGTCTTCATTTTCACCGTCGTATACTGCTTCCTCTCCCGCGAGCAACATATAGGTTTCGTTGTTCCGGGTGACAAAGTATGCGAACGTAGCCGTTGGGAAGTTGAAACCAAGCTTATCGAGAATGTCCCCGACGTGCGGTGTCGCGTATCCGGTAGGTGCAGGGGTGGTAACCAGGTCTGTGTCCATGTCCAGCCCGGTAAGCGCGCCAATAAAGATAAACGCGGTCATATGGCTCATAGGGCGCGCCAATGTCACTTTACACCCAAGTACAGCGCCACGCGGGTTTACAAGCTCATAAGCGCCGTGTACGCCCGCGTCAAAGGTGATTTCATTAAGTTCTTCCGGCTTAGGGTGCCACTTTACGGGCATGTCACCTGCCTGCTCCTGCTTGGAGTGGTTGTTGCGGGTGTTGCCCTTGGAGCTTGTAAAGATACTTTTCATGGTTATTATTTCCTTACTTGTTGTGTTTGGTCTGAGGCATTACTATTCTTTGCCCCATATTATCACGGTAAGAGCCAGTACAGTCATTCCTGGTATAACATGTTTTAGTAAATGTGGGGCTTTATCCTTTTAGTGTGAGGAACACAAAAAAAGGCGATAATCCCCAAAGCTACAACCCAGACGAGGGTTTTAGCGGGTATCACCTTTGAACGGCTTGGTGACTCCGCATGTAGAACCTCGTCATCTTTGGTGATGTTGAGGTATTCCTCTTTTGGGATGTTGAGGTATCTCTCGTAAGCAGGGTATTTACCTGCCGTAGGTTTAACCATTACCTAGTCCCTCTTCTGTGGTGTTTGTGTCAGATTTTCTTAAGAGCCTGCACAATTTCACCGTACCAGTGCTCTACCGGGTCGAGGAGTGCGTCACGGGTTAGAATCAGGTTCCGAATAGCGCATGCGAGAATGTACTCGCGTTGGGCGAGACGTTTAGCGGGGTTACTCTTTCCTTTGGTCTTGGGCGGCTCTACCACTTCGGTTAGGGTGTTGAGAGCTTCTTGGAGAGCGGCGGTCGCTGTTTCGGTGTACTGGGTGTCGTTATTGACTAGTCGTCGTGCTTGCCGGAGGCAGTCCTTTAACGTGATACCGTCGGGACGCGCGCTGTTTGCCCGGTCAATGTTTTCTGCTAACCAGTCGAGCACCTTCTTATCTTCTTCCAGTAGTTCTTTGAGAGTGTTTCGCGTGTTGGTGACGTGCCGTAGGAGCGCGTTCTTTGCACGCTCTTTATCGGTGCCGTTGTTGAGTAGTTCCCGGTATGAGGTTTTCGCGAGTACAAGCTTCCTGAGCGTATCAGTGTGGATACAGAGGGTCAGGTCAGTATTGTAAGGGAGCTCATCGACACAAGTGAGTAGCTTGTAGATGGTGTTTGCGGCTTCTACGCGCGGGTAGATGGTGCGGGTCTTGTAACGTCGCCCTCGGTAGGGGTACACCTTATCTGCTGGTGCGGGGTTTCGGCGTGTCCCATCAGCTTCACTGTAGTAGCTGAGCGTGAGAGCCGTGCAGTCAGCATCCTGTATCTGGTCTTGCGATACTTCCCAGCGGGTGCCTGCATCTTCGGGATTGAGTGATGCTACACGGGTGTGGTGACTGGTGAAATATTCAATGTTTGGTGATTCAACCGCAACGTACATGTCATATAGGCGCGATGACTCATCTGGATTGGGGTTATGGGGTGCTACAAGTACGGTTCCGGTGTCCATTGGGTAGATGTGTTCGTCAGGCATGGGGTGGTTTCCTTTCGGGTTGATAGGGGTTTAGAGGCTCCTTACGGTACTGACTCTGGTTTACTGGTGCCATAAGGAGCCACAGCGCGTTTTGCGTGCTTTATGCAGGCAGGTAGGTTGCCGGGTTTACGCCGGTGATTGATTTCATCTCCTCTAGCCAGTCTTCGTATGTTTCGGGGTAGCTCATGTCGAGGAGGTCTTCCCCTAGTAGGTCGTCTTCTAGCTCTTCGATTGTTTTGTTACTATCTTCGTACTCAGCGGGTAGCGGTGCGGGGTGCCGCTTATCTACTAGGTTAAAGTACTGGATAGCGCCGGGAACTACAGCCAGATAGAGCGGCAGGTAAATTCCACACTTACAGTTATCAATATGGTTCACGGTGTCAAGGCAGAACGTGCGCACAAGTTTGAGGTCGAATCTGTCACTTCCCGTGACTTCTTCCCAATTGCGGGTAAGTTCGGCACTTGAACCATAGTTGCGGTAGAAATAATCATCCAGGTGCTCCTGACGGAGAGTGAACAGCAAGGATTCAAAGCAGGTGTGGCGTTCGTCTTTAACGGCAGATTCAAGAGTTGTAGCTGTGTTCCCGTAGTCAATGGTTACATTCCCGTAGATGTGTGAAATGTACATCGTTAGGGTACCGCTAATTTTGATGTTGCCGTCTAGGAAAGATTCACTGAAACTAGCGCCACCGTCAGCTTCTAAGGAGCCAGTGATTTCATTGTCTGCCAGGATTTCTGCAACCCCCAGCTTCACAGTGCCGCCAATGCCGTAGGTATTATCATGGAGCTTCCCTTCTTTACCAATGTAAATGTCTCCTTCTAGTTTCCCAGCGTCAAAAATGCGGTAGTACTCATCTTCCTCTTTCTCGAAGAGGCACGCCCAGTGTTCCAGTACTACGTTGCCGTCCACCTCAATGTCTGCCTTCCAGCCAATGAGTGCTTCAGGCACCACATCAAGCTGAATGTATCCGCGTTCCTTCTCGCCGGGTTTGAGCGGGATTGACGGGTCAGGGGTTAGCTCAGGAAGCCAGGGTGCCTGCTTTGCCGGGTTAGTGAAGTATGCCGGATACTGGTTACTGTCGTCATCTGTGGCGGTGATGTAAGTTGTTGGGGGAACAGTGTCCTTGGTGATGTACTGGTAAGTGTGCATTAGGGTTCGTTTCCTTTACTGTTATGCCTTTAGGGGGTGTTGAAAAAATCTTATCTTCCCTTATTTTACCACATGCCTCTATGGGGTTTGGGTGCTTAATGGGGCGTGTGTAGGCGTGTTTTACCGTGTCGTTATGGGTATGAAATTAGGGGCTGAGTGAATAGCGTCTAACCATTCACTCAGCCCCTAATGTATTCAACGGCGGCTATGCGTCACCAAGGAAAGCCAATAGAACAAATATGAAAAAACCGAGTGCGAAGACCGCTAATATGTATGGGAAAAATTTGATAAAAAATTCCACAGCGTCACTCTCTACGGTTTTGTTGTCTTGTGCGGCTGGGTAGACGGTGTGACCTTGTTCGTTCACGTATGGCTCTGGGCGTGCCTGCGTGCTTTCTGTTGCCTCACCCGTTGCTGTTTCCGTTGGGGCGGGTGTTTGTGTCTCTGTGGGTGTGTTTGTGGGCGCGGATGTGGTAACCTGTGGGGTTGCTTCCGTGTTTCCGTGGGTGATGCTGTTGAAGATGTGTGAGCCGAGGTAGAAGATTCCTACGATGGCGGGTGCGAAGATGAGCATAACAATAATGATGCTCATAGCGCTCTTTTTGATGTTGGCGGGGCGGCGGAGCTTGTTTACGTATGCGGTTTCGTTGTTGTGAATGTTGAGGTATTCCTCATAGGCGGGGTATTCGCCGGTGCGTTTCCTGCCGCCTGCCATTGTGATGTGGTGGTACCCCGTTGTCCAGCCGTTGGTGGCTTCGCGTTGTAGCCATTCGGCGGTTTCATTGTTTTCCATCCGTGCGTTCACTCCTTTCCTTGTTTATTGTAGATGGTTGCGTTGCGGTTGCTGAACCACCCGTTTAGGGTGTCCCTGCCGCGCATGTGCCCCTGTTAGATGTTTTTGCGTAGTTCGTTGAGGTATTCTTCGGCGTTTGCGTAGGCTAGGGTTTTGTCTAGCTCGTTTTCGGCGGTGTTTTCGCGGACTTCGTTCCAGCCTTGCAGTTTTGCTTTTGCTTCGTCGGCGGCACGGTTCACATTGCTGAGTCCTCCTCCGGCGATTCCGTTTAGACGTACTGTAACGTCCTGTAGTTGTTCCTCATCTCGTTTGAGCTGTAGGTAGGTTTGCAGTTTGAGGATGGCTTCTTCCTGCGTGTCGATGAGTGTGCCTTTGCTTTCCACAAGTTTCTTGTAGTCTGCTTGCAGGTTTTCGTTGTGCTCGTACCTGGTTTTGGTGCGCTGTAGTTCCACGGCTTCTTTGAGGAGCTTCTCCTTGATTTGTGTCAGCTCTGTTTCCTCGATGGGGGTGCGGGTTCCTTTACCCTTGAGTACCTTTTCGCGTTTCAGGTACTTTTCGATGGTTTCCTGGTGGGCTTCTACGTCTGCCCAGAGGATTGTTCCTTCGGTGATGGTCGCCATAATAGGCTGGGATGCGTCTCCGAGTGAGCGACGGATAGCGATAATGGTGTCGAGCGCCTCTTTAAGAGTTGCTTCGTCTTTAAGGAGTTCTTTGTTGCTAGTCACGGCTTTAATAATCCTTTCGCCGGTAATATACTCTTTCAAATCGTTATAGGATACGCCGCTGTACCTGTACTGCTCCCATGCCGCTGTTTCAGTAGCGGATGCTAAATACGCTACCGCCTCGGCTACGCGAGCGCTCTTAGATTCTGTGGAGATAGCTGTGTAGTAGGACGCGATACTGGCACCCAAGAACACAACATGCTCGGGCACCTCTTCACCATCAATATTATCGATACCTCCCCAACCTAGCCGGGCATACGTGAGTAGCGCATTACATTGAGCAAGCTCCTGCCTTAACTGCAATAAGGGAGATGAGCCCTTCTTAAATTCGTAAGCGGGAGACGCTTTCTTCTTCTTGAAAAGTGGCAACCGTTCACGTCCTTTCTGTCGTGTAGGTTCCTGCTGTGCGGAATGGTTTTCAACTGCTTTACGTCCCCTAATTTTACCACACCTTTTAAATATTTCTTTGAAGTTCACAAGGGCAGGTTTCACTGTTCACCGGGATAGGTTTCATTGACGGTTTGGGTGGCACGCGAGAACCACCCGTTACAGAACAAGCATTTACACCGAACACAAAGGGAAGAAAAGCGCACAAAAAAGGTGGGTAACATATCAAGAACATTGAACAAAGCTCTCAACATGCCACCCACCATACACAAAATGCGTGTAGGCAAAGTGTGCTCGACGGTGCGCCCTAAAACATGAGCACATTCATGCTGTTATCAGGTGTTACCCATCAGGCACACAGGTTAGCGCTTGTCTGGTTTTACGCCTGGCGACGCTTCCAAAGGAAGAAACCACCGGCGGCTACAACAGCCAAACCAGCAACACCACCAATAATACCGGCTACAGGAACACCGCTACCCTGCTCGTGACCTGTCTTAGCCTCAACAGGCTTGCCCGGTTCGCTCGGCTTCACGGCGGGCTCCGAAGGCTTCTCAACAGCGGGTTCAGACGGTGTTACCGAAGGAACCGGAGTGGTAGCGGTCGGAGTCGGGTCTACCGAAGGAACAGCAGACGGGCTAGTAGGAACCGGCTCAGGGGTAGGAGTAACGCTCGGAGCAGGCTCAGCCGGAGTGGACGGAGAAGGCGTTACAGGTGCCGGAGGGGTAGACTCAGACGGAACAGGTGCCGGAGTCTCAGAAGGCGTAGGCTCAGGCGTTACCTCGGGCGTGGGAGTTACACTCGGAGTGGGTTCAGGGGTAGGTGCGGGAGTTGCTACAGGCTTCACAAACACACTGTAATCGTAAGTCTTGGTGGTTACGCTCTGTACATACCAGCCGCTCGCATTAACACTAGGGGTAGTACGACCCGTGTTAATAACCTTCAGCTGAGCACCACAGCTACCGTCACCAACGGTGTACGCGCTCGCATCACCCAAAATCGGGGTATCAACAATGCTCACACCGGCAGGCACTACAGGAGCCTTCTTGACTTCATTGCCGCTAAAGAACATGTCCTTGAAGTCGGTGTAGCTACCGCTCTGACCCTGACCGTTCACGTCAAGAATGAAAGGCGTAGCGGACAGGTTGTCGCAAGGTGCTACAGCGATAGCACCCGCATAGTCAGGGAGTTCTTCCTTGACCGTAAACTCAGCACCCGTAACTTCCTCCGGGGTGGTGGAAGCGGTAACAGTGTTCACGCTGATGGTCTTAGTCTCACCGGGCGCGATTTCAATCTCCGGCAGAGTTACTGCCTGCCCATCACGGGTGAGAGACAGGTAAATCTTCTCATCAGTCATGGACTGACGTGCGGCTGTAGTTGCCGGAAGTTCTGAGTTGTTCGTGTAAGTGAATGTTACTTCACCGTTCACGCCCGCCTTAACCGTGGTCGGGTTAGCGTTAGTGGTTCCCAGCTCACCAATAGAGGTGGATGCGTTTACGGTGCCAGGTGCCACCTTCGGCAGGGTAGGTGCGATAGTGATTCGCTGAGTAATCAGGTCACCATTAGCGTCCTTAACACTGTACAGGAATGAGATGGTCTGGAGGCTGTCGTCATCACGGGGAATGGTGATGGTTCCGTCAGCATTTGCGGTGATGGTCGTCTTACCGTAAGGGAGAGCGCCCTGACGCGGTTCAGCGTTAGCGTCCTTCACATACATAGGGAACGGGAAGTCACCGCCCTTTTCAAGCTCGCCCAAAGACGTGCCAGGCATTGCACCCAAACCAATTTTCAGGGAGCTCTTATCGAAATTGATGCCCCCGAGGAGCTTTGCCACGTCTACGGTGTAAACGGTGCGGGATGCATCGCTACGCTTAGGTAGCTTATCAGTCTTGAGAGTCCAGTTCACATAGTTCTGGAACGTCTCACTCGGTGCGTAAGCCGTAAAATCCTGAGCGGTCAGGTTCATAGTACTTTCGGTACGCGCCTGAGTGGTTGCGGCGGCAGTTACTTCGGCGGCATGTGCCACATTCAGCATCGCCACGCTAGTTGCGCCGCCACCGAGAGTAAGAGTTGCAAGAAGCACACCACCGAGTGCCTTCTTCTTTACGCCCTTCACAGGGGTGGTCTTAGTGAAAGTATTAGACACGGTAATACCGTCTCCTTTTTTTGTTGTGTACGTACAATAAATAGTCTGTTTGGCGGGTAAGCGTGTTGCTACCCGTCAGTGCCAGTATAGCGGATTTCGTTTCACTGTGTGTAGTGGGTTTTTGGGTGCTGGCATGTAATTTCTGGCACGTACACGGGTTCTATTTGTGTGTGGGCACGAGTTAAGCCCTCCTAAAGGTTTCCTTGGTGTTGGTTACCTTTAGCAGGGCTTAATGTCTATGGAAGTTAAAGGCTAAGCGTCTCTCTCTCTTTAGCGTTGGTGGCTTACTTCTTCTTAGAGGTCTTAGCGCCCGCGCTCTTCTTACGCTTACGGTTCTTCTTGTTCGCGTGTACGGGTTCTACAGTGAAAGTGTAGGTGTTTTCACTGTCCTTATTGAGTTCGTTTGCGGCAGTTTCGGCGTATGCCTGTACCAGCGGCAAAGTGTAAGGGAGAGGCTCGCCGTAGAACAGATTGCCTCGTTCCTTCACCTGGTCACCGAAGATAGGCTCATCAAAGATGGTTGCCAGCACCTGGTACTCCTGAGAGATGAAGTAGTTACCGGGGTGCTGGTCAATGTATGCCTTTACAGCATCATTTTCTAGCGCGTCTTCGTAGATGGAGAAGAAATGGTCGTGCAGGTTTTCTGCGTAAGTCTTCTTGCCATTCTCATTGATGAACGCTTCGTGTTCAGTGAGAATATCCAGAGTTGCGGTGTAAGGGAAGAAGCTCATGTCCTCATGGAAACCAGCCAAAACATTCTCACGAACATATTCGGTGATTTCCTCAAGCGTTCCGTAGGATTCGATGGTTGCCTTCAGTTTGTTAGGCTGGTGAGAGCAGTCGACAATGGAGGTGAGCTTGTAGAGCTTTTCAGTCATAAGGGGTGTCTCCTTTAAGAAATTATCGGACGGTACGCACCCAGTGTACCACATTGGTGGTATAGCTTCGGGGCACCGCTGGTTATCGTGTTGCGATGATGGCGGGTAGTGTCCGTAGTTGTGCGAGTGCTTCCTCGGTATTGGCGGCTAGGATGTTGAGCTTTTGCTCTGCGTCTTCTAGTGAGGTTTTAGCGGACATTAGTAGCACCCAGGCGGTTTTTTCGTTCATAAGCAAATTACTTACCCGCTTCCTTTAGTAGCGTGTCGCTTGCCTCAGTCACTACAGGGTTTTCGCCGTGTAGATTGAGGGTACCCAGGTAGGTGAGAATTGCCTTGTTGATGGTTTCGTTACGCGCCTGGAGGGTTTCGTGTTCCTTTTCCTGTGCGATGGTGAGTAGTGTCATCACGTCGTCAGGTTTGAAACCTGGCTCGTTTTCTACGGCTTGAAGTGCTTTTACGGTTTCGGGTGTTGCTGGGCGGGTGAGAGTCGGGTCGATGTGGTTAAGGTATCCGTGGTATCCAGGGTTGTTGGCGTAGATGTCGTAGGTGAGGTCGCTTGCGAGGGTGTCGTCAATGAGGATTTGGTTGCGGTTTGCGAAGACTAGTACACCGTAGTCGTAGTGGTGGGTTGCTGTGGGGTAGGTGAGTGTGTTGTTGGTTCGGTTGTGGTGTACGGCGGGGTTGTTGGTGCTGTAGTAGCTGACGGTTCCGGTGAGGCGGCTGTTTGCGGTAATGTCGTCAATACTGACATACTCTCCGTTGGCGTGGTTCGCTCCGATTCCTGCGGTTTTGAGGATTCGGTTTTTGAGTTTGCCGGGGTTGGTGATGGTGAGGTTGCCGCTTTCGAGGTGCCCGGTGATGGTGTTGCGGTTTGCGGGGTGTACGGCGTGGGCGGTGAAGTGGGTGTCGTTGGTGAGGGTGTCTATCTGGTAGATGTGGGGTTCGAGTCCGGTGGTGTTGTTGCTGGTGATGAGGATGATTCCGTCGTTGTTGTTGAGGAAGCCGGTGGTTACACGGTTGCGCATTAGGGGTTTTCCTTAGTTGGTGAAGTGGACGGGGAGCTGGTCAATGAGTTCCTCGATAAGTTCGTAGTCCTGGTCGGGGTGTGCGTAGCTGATTTCCTCGCAGACGATAAACTGTACGGTTTCGGCATTTGGGTGCTTTAGGGAGGCATACAGCGGTTCCTGCGGGGCGATTTGGGTTAGCAGGCAGTTGTTGCTACAGGTGTTGATTCCGATTTCGAGGTGTTCTACGCCAGGCGGGGCGGGTTGCATGGTGGCGTATGCGTTTCGGGTTACGGTGATGTTGCCGATGCAGTTGTGGTCACGCATGAGTTTTGTTTTTCCTTTCTGTAGGGTTGTTACTTGTTCTTCTTGACGCGCAGGTAAGTGATGCCCAGAGCAATAATGTCAATAACAGTAACCGCGATGGCGAGGGTGTAGAAGATGTTGTAGAGCTCGGCGGGGTAGATTGCCTGCGGCGGGAAGCCGGTACGGATAAGGTAGCCGGTGTTAGCAATAAGCAGGTAAGCGAGTATGCCTAGACCAATGGCACCACTCTTCACATCGCAGTCGTCACGTGCGCTGAGGAGGATGTAGCTTGCGAAAGAGTCGCGGTTTACGATGCCGGTAGCGAAGTAGAAGAGGGCGGCTACGAGGAACGCGGGTAGTAGCGCAATGGGGAGGGTTACTGCTACTACGAGGGTGATTGCCCAGATGCCCGGCTTGACGTACTTGTTGTAGCTGTTGTACGGGCGTACTACGGGTACGATGGGGCGCTTAGTCTTGTTGGTCATGGTAGGTTTTGCCTTTCAGTAAGTAGGTGTTGTTTGTGTGGCGTTTTAGATGCCGAGCATCTGGCGGAGCAGGAAAAACTCAACGACATATAGGGCACTGATGATGAGGGTGTATCCCATTTGGCGGGTCAGGTCTTGTGCCTGTGTATATCCGGCACGCTTTGCCGAGTTGGTGATGTATTCGCTCAGCTTGTTGTGGGCAACGATGATACCGGCTCCTACAGCGACGAACGCGGCAACATAGACGGCGTAGAGGCTGAGAGCAATGATAGCAAAGAAAGAGCCGATAAACATGAGGTACACCTTTCGTAGATTTAAAACCTTTCTACAAGAAGTGTACCACATGTTTTGGTTATTGTGTTAATTTTTGGGTTGAAGCTTCTTCAGATATTCCAGAGCACCGCTAATCTGTGCAGGGGTCTATTCCTTTGTAGCAGATTGTGCGGCGTGTAATACGGCAGACATGTACCCGTGCATGAACCCCCAGTCTGGCTCCCCGGTTTCGGTTACGGGTAGTGGGATTTCGTTATTGCCTAATGTGCCGTTTTTAGGTTTGTTCTGGTAAACGTACTGCTCGTGTTCTAAGCACAGTATTTCGATGATGGTCGCTAAAAATAGCCCTATTTCATCTGTTATGGGTGTTTTGGGTGTTAGTGTGATTAGGTTTTCTGCTGGGTAGAACGGTGCAGGCTGGTAGAACGTGCTCCCTGTACTTCCTGCTCTTACGACGGTTATGCCTGACACGGCGTGTATGCCGTCGGTGTTGCCAACATGGTCGGTGCATCCGTTGTTGAATAGGGAGCCGGTGATGTACCGTGTGGTGCCTGGTTGCCGTTTATGTTTCGGGTTTGGTCGCCCCACTCGCAGGTGGAATAGGTCGCGTATTTTGAACATTTTCCACCTGCTTTCTGTGAGTGGTGAACCGTAATCTAGTTTCAGCATTTATTGTCGTCACCTAGCCTGCTCTGTTTCCTCGGTGTTAGCGGCGGCGTGTAATACAGCTGACATGTATCCGTGCATAAATCCCCAGTCTGGCTCCCCAGCTTCGGTTACGGGTAGCGGTATTTCATTATCGCCCATTGTTGTGATGTTGGGCTGGTACACGTAGCTGTATTTCTCGCTAATAAGTTCAAAGAGCGGCGTGAGGAATAAACCTACCTCTGGGGTAATTGGTTCTTTGGGTGTCATGATGAGCACGCCGCCTGACGGGTAGAACGGTGCGGGTTGGTAGAAGGCGTGCCCGACGCTTCCAGAACTACTGACTGTGATACCTGGCGTGGTGTGTATCCGGTCTGTGTTGCCCAGGTAGGTGGAGCATCCGTTGTTGAATTTGGAAGCTGTGATGTGGCGGGTGGTTCCTGGTTCGTGGTCGCGTTTGGGGATTTTCCGTCCGGTTGCTACGTGGAAGATGTCTTTGACTTTGAACCAGCCCCAGGTACAACCCAGATTAGCACCTGTGAGAGCAGGCGGGTACGGGATGTGCTCTTTACTCATTTGGCGCCCTCCAAGTCTTTCTGTGCGGCTTCTAGTACGCCTGACATGTATTTGTGCATGTATTCCCAGTCCGGGTCACCTGACGCTGTTACAGGTAGAGGGATAAGTTCTTCCTGTAGTCGGGTTAGGGATAGTTTGTGCATGTAGTTGTAGTTCGCGCCGATTGCTTCAAAGAGCGGGGTGAGGTACAGGTGTGCCTCTTTGCTGATAGGGGTTTTGCTGTTGAGGATGATAGCGTCGTCCCCGGCGATGAATGGTTTGTCTTGGTAGAAGGTGAAGCCTACGTCTCCGTTCCTTGCAATGGTGAGAGCGTTTCCGGGGTGGATGTTTTCGGTGTTTCCTACCCAGGCGGATACGCCGTTGTCGTATTTGCGGGTGCCAATGAACCTGGTGTTGCCGGGGGTTTGGTTGGCTTTTGTGAGGCGTTTGCCGCGTTGGAGGGTGAACAGGTCTACTACTTTAAAGAGGCGTGTCTCAGGTTCGCCTAGCTCTTCGTCTAGGGTGTTTTCCTCTAGGGCGCGGCGACAGATTTCACTCATGCTCCGCTCCATGTATTCCCAGTCGGGGTCACCATTCTCTAGAGCGGGGAGGGTAATAACTTTTTCTTTGAGTGCTTTCATGCTTACAGGGTTGCGGTAATCTGTGCCTTCGAGGGTTTTGGTAATGACGGTTGCGACGTATAGCCCGGTGTTTGGGGTGAAACGCGGGTGGGTTAGGATGGTGATTGCTGACCCGCCGCCTCCCCTGCCGAGGTATGGTTTGGGTTGGTAGAAAGCTACACCTGCGAGCGGGGTTACTGTTACCGTGTTTGCTGGGTCTAGTGTTTCGCCGGGTTTGGGTTGTTTGTAGGCGGTTACGCCGTTGTTGTGTATCCACGGGGACACGAAGGGTATGTTACCGGGTTCGTATTTTTTGATGCTTCGGGCTGGGGGTTTGTGCATGGTGAACAGTTCCCCGAGCACGTATTCTTTACTGTGCATCATGGGTGCGGTTGTTTTCGGAGCGGATGAACTCAAGGTAGGCGGCGGCTTTCTTGTAGAAGTCTTCGTAGGTGACGGTGATTTCTGGGCGTGGGGTTTGCCAGGATAGGTGTTCGGCGGGGTTGACGGTTGTGGTGCTCTTGTCGGTGGCTTGTCCTGTGAGTACTTTCACCCAGTGGGGTTCTAGGAGTTTCCAGTTGCCGTCGGGGTCTTGCCTGCCTTTGCGGAATACGGTTTTGTGTCCGTCGTCTGCTAGATGGTGGGTGATGATTTCTTTGCCGTCTTGCGGTTCTCCGGCGGTGATGTAGAAGATGCTGGCGAGCACGCTTGCTTTGTAGAAGATGTCGTCGGGCAGGCGAAGAATCTGGGTGACCCTGTTGTTTTTGAGGATTCGTTTCACCTGCGTGGGGGCACCTGATTCGAGTTTGGTGTTGGGTAGGATGAACGCGCATTGTGTTCCGGCGGGGACGGAGTTGAGGACGTTTTCGACAATGTTGAGGCACCCGTACTTAGTTTCGTAGGGTGGGTTCATTATTACTTTGGTGATGTTCTGGTCGGTTATCCATTTGGAGACTTCTTCGGTTTGTGAGTCTCCGAGGATGATGTTGTCGGGGTTACCTCCGGCGAGGTAGATGTTCGCTTGGGTGAGTGCGTGGATGATGGGGTGGTATTCCACGCCGTAGGTGTTGTGGCTGTATTTTGCGTTGGCTACGGTGAGGAACGCTCCAGTACCGCATGCCGCGTCGAGAACATTGTCATCAGGTTCAATGTTGAGGGTTTCGCAGATGAGATTTGTGATGTGGGGTGGGGTAAATACTTGTCCGAGGTCTGATTTCTTTTGGGTGCGCCCACATTCGGTGAATAGGATACCCATTACGTCTTCGCCACCCCAGGCGTACTGCTCTAAGGTGTCACAGAAGTCAAGGATTGCGTTTACAAATTTTTCTACCTGTTCGGCGGGTGCTTCCTCGGGGAAGGGCACGAGCTGGTATTGTTCCTGTACGGAACGCAGGTGCGCCAGGTCGGGCGTGTAGAAGGCTTCCTCGATGGCGAGGTCTAGCTCTTCGGGGGTGGTGGGGTTGGTGTCGGAGAGTTTGCGGGTTACGTTTTCTACGAGGATGGCGGCGGTTGCGATAATCATTCGCTGGTAGGGGTCTTCAATATTGAAGCCTACGTGTAGTGCGCGGCTTGCTCGTGCGGCGTAGGTGTGCAGGTCGTTCACGTCGAGCTGGTGGGTTGAGTTTGGGGTCACCATATATCATCTTCCTGTTGGAGGTGGTATGCATGTTTTGCATTGTTATAGATAATATATCGGGTTGTAGGGCGTGTTTTACCGCGCACGTCACGGCGTTTTTATGCATTGAGGTGTAAGGTTTTGCGGGTTAGGCGGCGCGGGTAATCGCACAAGAAAAAAGTCCCTAACGCCTAAAGGTTGGTGTTAGGGACTTTTCTCACCTATATATCGTGAGGTTACTAGTCAGCTACCGGCACGCAGGTAATGAGCGACATTGCGGTGTCGAGCACATATTCAGCGTATGCACACAAAGTGTCAGGGGTAAGCATGAGCGGGCGGTTACGCAAGGTTACAGTTCGCAGTACCTCACGCTCCTCATCCTCATCAGCAGTTACTTCCAGTGAGCGCTGGTACGTTTCGGTCGCTTCAAGAGTGCGCGCTACACGCTCCATGAAACCCATCGCCGCCTTAGTGTGGAGGTGCTCATCAGAGAACCACAGGTAACGAGTTTCAGCGTCTTCCTCGCCATTGTTAGCGTCGTAAGAGTAGAAAGCCGCTTCATTGCCATAGTCGCGTTCTAGGTTGATAATATCGCGGGTAGAGCGGCAGAACATGCTCGAGTCATTAAACTGGAGGGCTTCGTTTTCGAGCTGGTTAAGGATTTCCTCTAGGGTGCCGGTATAGGTGAGGGTTTCGTTACGCTTCTGAGCGGTGAGAATGTAGCGGCTTGCACGGGTCATGAGTAGTGTGCCTTTCAATTGTTAAGGTTGAGTGGGGTTTTAGTACCAATTTAAGGTATTTCCCCTAGGGTTTTACTATAAATTGGTACTGCTTTTGCTTGGTTTTTGGGTGTTAGGCGGGGTAGAACTCATCCTCGAAGGTTGCTACGCCATCCTGGTTTTCCAGGGTTACACCACCAGACTGGCGCTTGTTGTATTCAATAGCGCTTTCAACCCATTCTGCCCATTCACTGTTAAGGGGTTCTGTGGTTTCCAGGGTTGCCGTGCGCTCGCCGTCAGGTTCTTCTACGGTTACCTGAATGTTGTACATGCCGTCCATGTCGGCGGGCACGGTCTTGAAACGGGTAATGTAGTGCTTTTCAATATCCCAGAAAGAGTCGGGATAGTTGAGTGCTTCCTTGGAGGCGAACTTTACGGTACGGCTTTCCATTATGCAACCTTTCGTTAGCGGGGTTCCTGTAACCCCTTACATATCTATAGTACCACATGTTTTCGATGATTGCAAAGCGCCCCTGGTTAAAGAGTTATTATCTTTAACCAGGGGCGCTTATAGTTCATATTTTACAGCTCCAAGCTGTTTACAAGACGGGTAGCGAGCTCACTAATATCCTCACGGTCATTATCAACACCCAAGCTAGAATCCTGCATAAGGTCAGCAATAACTTCAGTCAGTTCGCTCGGACTCATGCTTTCAAAAGCTACAACCTTATCCAGCACTTCCTGAATCTCCGCCGGGTCACCGTCGCGCCATACCTTACCACGAGACTCAAAGTTACTATCAAAAGCTTCACGGTCAAGGTCAGCCGCGTAACGCATCACAACAAGGCTCTTCTTTCCAGTAGCCTCACTAGTGCGGATACTCAGCTTCAAATCGTCACGTGCCTCGCCGGTATTCAAAAGCACAGCACCCACAATATCAAACATGTCGGGGTTACTGTCCTCCATATAGATAGGGCTCACACTCGCGTAAGTAGTCGGGCGCGCATCCAGGCTGTTAATGGTAACGCGGGTGGTAAGAGCTTCGTAGAGAGGGTAATCAACATCCCACTCGGCACCACCCAGAAACTCATCAGTCAGATAAGGGGTATCACTAGTGGTGTAGTAGGTGCCGTCCGGCAGGTCGTCTGCGGGGGTTACGCGGGCAATGGTACCGATATTACGCTCGATAACCTCAAGGAACTCAGAATCAGAGAGGTTCGCTTCTTTGAAACCTGCGTTATCGGCATCAAAGGTAAGAGTGGCGGCGGTAATATCTGCAACCGCCAGAGTGTGATTCAGAAAAGATGCCTTGAGAGAAGTAAACATCTCAGGGTCAAGATGCGCAAGACGACTAAACACGAGACTGTTGAGCGCGTCATTAAGAGTGGTATAAGTTAGAGACATAATGTGTGTTGCCTTTCGTAAGCTTGTTGAGTGGAAAGTTCGTTTTATGCCATGTCTCGCATAACGAATGTTACCTTTCGTATAATCCCCGCTGTGGCGTACTATTGGGGTTCCTGTTTCTCTAAAGCCACATAATCTATTGTAGCACATGTTTTTAGATATGTGCAAGTTTTAGGCTGTTGCCCCTAATAGTTAGCTAGGGGCAACAGGTGTATGAGATACGTTTAGATTCGGAACGGCTGGAGCGCGTCCTTAACTACGGTCATAACCAGGGTTTCCTCAACATCGAAGACGAGGTTACCGTCAGTCTCATTGCGGAAGATGAGGTTGTTCACACGGTACGAGTTGATAACCTTACCCTCCAGGAATACGGGCAGGTAGACTTTGAGAGCTTCCTGGTAAGCGTTGAAGTCTTCGTTGGTGATAAAGTCACCGTATTCGTCGGTTACCGGCTCGGAGGGGTTCCAGTTGGTGCATTCGAGGGGCTGGTTCGGGTCGATGGTGAACTCGGTGTACTGGTCGGGCGCGTTGTAGCTTTCAATGTTTGCGTGAATAGAGCCGCTGTCATTGATGAGGATGTTGAGGGCGGTCATGTTTGCGTACCTTTCAGTGGATAGTTCCTGTAGCTTTTCAGGTTTCCCTGTCGCTACATTTATATAGTACCACATGTTTTTAGGGGTTTGCAAGTTTTAGGTGTGAGCTTAGCCCCGTAAACTCAAAATACGTAGAGCTTACGGGGCTAAAAAATATAGATGCGGCAGTTAGCTAACTCTTACTGTCGATAACAAAAGCAACACAACCCGCCGAGAGGAACGTAACACTGTAGAGTACCCGCGCCACATTATCCCAGCCTTCAATTGTAGTGTAGCTATGAAGAGCCAAAACAACATGTAGAGTAAGAACAACTACAGCAAACACGCCCGTGAGCCACTTAGAGCTAATGCGGGTTCCCCGCGTAACGCGAAGCAAACACTTATGAAGAATATTGCCGCCAATAACAAGCCCGATAGCCGTAAAGAACGGAACAAGAACAATAGATGTAAGGGCATACTGAAAATCAGTAATCATGAATTGAATACCTTTGCGAGAGTATAGATGCGTGTGTATGTGTGTGCTTGAGTTAGTAGGTACGTTTAGAGAGCTTCAATGAACTCTACGATACGCTGATACACCTCACCGTTAGGGTCTAGCTCATGCTGGTCGGGGGTGGTTGCATAGGTAGTAAGGGAAGTAACTCGCACGCCGTTGCTCTGCTCATACGTGGTTAGAGCCATTTCACCCTGAGTGGTTTCAATGATGATGTTAGAGCCGTTATCGGTTTCAGTAACATCAGAGACAGCCTCAATATGGAGTGCCGCACTTCCACGCCATAGGGCATCCTGGATAGCCTCCAAGGTTGCAGTAGTGGACAGGTAATCAATGTTAGTCGGAATCATAGGGGGTGCCTTTCATTGGCGTAGTGAATGTACGGTAACTTTATATCTATATATTACCACATGTTTTTAATAATTACAAAACGAGGCTCGCCTGCGTAAATCTTTTCACGCTGGCGAGCCCCATCACAAAGGGCGTTTAGTTATTCAGTAACGCCCCAAAAGTACGAGCGGGTAGCCTTACGTACCTGCTTGCCCATAGCAACAAGCTTACAGGAAAGAGAGCGGGTAGCTACAGGCTTCACAGGGGCTGGAACCGGCACAGGTACCGCAACCTTAATAGCTACAGGCTCCTGAGCGCGCTTAGCTTTAAAAGCTTCCACACTACGGGTTACAAGATGCATGTACTTACCATGCTGAACAGACTTAATGTTGCCGTTACGGGCGTGCTTCACAACCTCCGGGCGGGGCATGTTAAGCATTTCTGCCGCCTCAGTAGGAGTGATAAGAGAACGGCGAATAGAAACGCTAGTAGAGTGCTCCTTCGCGAGAGCCGTAGTGAGCTGGTCAATAAGCTCGTTCATAGCCTTCAATTCCATGCGGGAGCCGCGCTTAGAAACAAACAGAGCGCGAGTCTTGGAGTCAGAGTTAGCTCGCAGGACACGTGCTTCCTCGTGAAGCTTAGCAAGAAGTTCAGGGCTAATAACAATACTGGACTGCATATCTTCTCCTTATCGGTATGCAATGTATCTGCGGAGAATACCTCCCCGCTGGGTGTACCTCAAGTGTACCACATGTTTTTAGTGAATTGCAAGCGTGTGAGGCGTATCCCCTGCTACAAGCAAACACACCCCACACACTTTCTACCCGCCCCTATAAGATAAACAGGAACTGCCACGCCTTGATAAGGTCAATCTCAACACCGCACAACCGTAACGCACACACAACACCAAAAAGCACAAGCATAATGCTGGTCGTAAACATCAGATTATTTGTGTAGTCGGTCGCATGGTCATAGGTAGGCTCGACCGCTGTACCGATGGTTGCCCCATAGCCCCAATAGTACATGACTGCACCGAAGCTGAGCGCCGCCAAACCAGCGGCAATAAAACCATCATAAGCACCTAAACGCTCCGGCGTGAAGAACAACAGGTCGAAACTCAGTAGTAACCAGGAACCAATTATCCAAGGTAACGCCGCCTTATGCCAGGCACCTTTCAACAACCCCTCCGGGTCGTCACGACCGTTTACTTTAATGAGCCGGTGAGCGCACTCAAAATGAACAATGACGGCAACCAGGTAAACCGCCCAAAAGATAATAACGTTAAGCGCTTGCTCCATATGTAATCTTTCCTTAAAGTAGGCAAAAAGTTCCCCTCTAACTCTAGCATCTTGTGTGCCTGAGTTAGAGGGGTGTTTCCACGTTCTCTATGGGTTATTTGGAAGTGCCAACCGGCTTACTTGCTCTTCCCGGTGCTTTGCCCCAGGTACATTGCGGCTTCCCTCATTAGAGCATTAGTCTGTGCGTGTAGTGCATCTGCTTCACGCTGGTACTTCTTTGATAGGCGGTAGTAATGAATGATGATAGCGACCTGATGGGCTATGCCGGTTCCGATGAGGATGAGTGACGTTAAGGTGCAGATGATGTGTAGCGGTTCAATGTCGGTACTAAGATTGCCAGCGACCGCCGCCGCGAATCCTAGAGTAAGTGTAACGTTGGCGATACCGATGATGGTGCGCCATTTGCGGGTTTCGCTCTTCCACGGTTCACGTTTGCGTTGTACGAAGAACATTACGGCGTACACAATGAGCATTACGACATTGAACACGAGGGCGATAAAGGTTGGTGTACTCACGGGTTAGTTCCTTTTGATTGGAGCGGCGTTTTCACTGATAGTTTACCATAGGCACAAACCACCTTGGGGGTATGCGAAAAGAGCACCCTCCCGCTCTAGCATCATTTCAATGCATAAAGCTGGAGGGTGTCCGTATAGTCGCTACCGGCTACTCTTTAGAGCTGTTCTTCTTCTGTTCACGCAGTTCTTCAATCTTGTTCTCAATCTTTCCGACTGCTTTTTCGAGCTCTTCAATCATCATGTCCGTTTTGTCGGGTGTAGCCGCCTTTATCGCCTTCGCGTTCTTCCGGTGGTAGATGAACAGAGGGATGAGGAGCGCCAGGCTGGTTCCGAGCAGAATAATTACTGCGAGGGCGCATACTGCGCTTAGAACCTCGTTGCCTGAGTTGAGGTACCCGATAAGGGCGGCTGTGAAGCCGAGCACTCCAGTACCATCTGAGATAGCGAGCATGGTACGGATTTTACGTGGCGCGCTCTTGTGAGGCTCGAACTTTAGGTGCCCGAAAAACATGAGCGCATCTAGAATAATCATGATGCTGTAGAAAGTGATAACAACTGCGGGTGGGAAAACCATAAGTTAGGCTCCTTCGTGGGTGTTGATGGTTTGGGTGATGCGGTCTTTGAGAGCTTCCATCTGCTGGATGGCTTCGTCTAGAGCCGCTAGAGAGCTGTTCAGCTCTTCGTCAATAATACGTGTGCTGTCGCCTGCTTCCCACTTACCTGTTGCGGGGGTGGATGAGTGGAGAGTTAGTTTACTCGCCAGCCCTGTTGTTAGAAGTCGGTACATGTGCCTCTGTGCGGTTCCTACGGCTTTGATTGCCGTGTCTGTTGTGTACGGGTCTGGGTTGATGTTTTTGTACCGTTTCGCTTCCTCAGCTGTTACGGGGGTTGCGTGGGAGGCGGGTTTGAAACAGTTCACGTTGTAGATGTTCCAGCGGGTAATGTTTGTTGCTGTTGCGAATTTGTCGGCTACCGTGTTTGATAGGTAAATATCGGGGCTATCTTTCGCGGTGACTGCTCCGGTGTAGAGCGCGTCGATAGGTGACATGCTTAGCATATACCCACGTGGGGGTGCGGGTTTGATGATTGCTACAGAGTTGTCAGCTGTGTAGCTAATCTCTACGGTTCCAGTGTCTTCATGCCAAATGTCGGTGAGGGTGGCTTCCTGTACAGGCTTTCCGAGGTAGACGGCGGCTAGAAGCTCATGCTCCCCGGTCTGCCCTGTGATTCGGAGCAGACCTTCCTCAGCCAGTACGCCTTCTACGGTTTGTGGGAACAGCTCACCGTGCTCTGTTACAGGAATAGTTTTCAGGGTAAGCTGGTCGCCGTCTACGCCTGCAACTTCAAGCAGTACGCCTTCTAGTACGTATGGTGATTTTTCAAAGGCGAGAACGCCCACGAACTTGTCACCTACGGTAACGTTCGGGTTATTCATTCGTGCTCCTTTCCTGTTCTGTGATGGGGGCGTACAGGTGTGTTGTGCGTGTCTCGTAACACCTGTTGATGAACTCTTCGGTTTCTGTCATAACAATAGGCGTGTAGTACTGCATGCGTTCTTCTGTGCCGAACGGCTGAGCGTACACAACATCGCCTTCCGGGGCGGCTTCAACAGGGAGCCACCCAGTCTCTTCACGGTGCGTTATCAGATAATCCGATGCGAACGCACCTGCTTCCTCAATAGGAGGTTTCCTGCCCCACCTGCTTTTACGCTGAGGAATATCTACGCCCAGCCCGGTAACACCTATCCCGGAGCTCAGCATGGTTTCATCTAACCTGCCGGTCACAATATCAAAGATTGGGGTGGCATCTTTGCTGTCTGTTTGCCGCCAGGTTAGCCATACGAGGCTCTGGTCATCTTCCTGCGTGTACGGTTTCCCTGCATGCTTTGTGATGTTGCAGGTGCCTGTGAGCGTGTACACGCCACCTTTCTCTACAGCATCTTTGAAGGTGCGGGTCAGCTTCTCAGGTAGCGGCATGGGCGCGGCTGGCATTGGTACAGCCAGTGAGTATGGTTTCTCACAGCTCGTCACCTGTAACACAGGCGAACCGAGACGCATAGATGTGAACGCCGTACCGGGTGTTGCTTCGTTGTACCCAGTGAACAGCTCATAAGCATCCAACAGGTTCTCAGGAATGTACCCGGCGAACACGGTCGCCTGTAGGTACGGGTAGAGCGGGATGAATACGTTCTCTGTTAAAGACACGGGAGCTACTAGCCAGCCGTGCGCAATGTCCGGGTTACCTGTTTCCAAATCAGCAGGGATAAGGACAGTAAACGGAACATCATAAGCTGTCTCGGTAAGGTGCCATGACTCGTTATATGGCTTAATGGTGACCATCGTGTGGGGTTATCCTCCGGGGTTAGATGAGTATTTTTTTCTACAGGTATAAGTATATAGTGCGCATCTTTAGAACGGTTGAAGATGCGCACTATAGGTTTCTTTTATTCCTGTTCGTAATCTACGGTCAGACCGATGGGAATGTAACGCACCTGACCGTCACGCACAGGCTTATCGGTGCGTCGCCCGGCAACAGTTAAACCGGCGCGGGAAAGACCTGTAACATTTAGGTCAAAAGTGAGTAGACCCACCGAATCTTTCTGAGCTTCTGTTGCACGCTTACTGAGCGGGCTTACCGGCGGCATATTACAGGTGTAGATGAGCTCGCCAGCGTCCGGGCTGTCCGGGTCACCAGCAAAAATGGACACATGTAGCGTTTCAGGGTTCACCATCTCCCAAGCAAACCAGCCAGGTAGCATCGGCTTACCGGCACCTTTAACAAAGAGGCTGTTCTTCTCATCACTAGGGATAGCGTCATAGGTGATAACGGAAGCGGTACACGGAATATCCAAAGCTACAGCGTCTGCATATTCAGTATCACCACCATTAACATTATCCACCAGCAACCCTGAGATGGTGGACAGCTCAATAGGATTCTTCAAATCACGCACCACACGTGTACCATACCGTAGCGCATGGGTTGTAGCGCCAGGCGTGATGCTCTGGAACCGGGTGTTGGGGTTATTGAGAACCTGCACCACCTCGGTCGGTAGCTTAGATAGGTCATCAATCCGGTGCGGGTTACGCTTCACTAGCGGGTACGGGGCAATAAGAGCCAACGGTATTGGTGCTTCTACACCTGGGATTTCAGGGTAGAGGATAAAATCGTAGGGGCGCTCCGGGTTGCGTGTATGAGCAACTAGCAGGCGTGCCGGTAGGTTAGTGTAGGCGTGTCGCTCAGGTGATGTGAACTGTGGAGATGCCGTGTAGCGCATGGGCGTTTTTCCTCCTTGTAATGTACAATTGGCTTTGTTTAAGTATAACAGAGAAACGGGGTTTTGCCTGTTTTAATTACTTTATAGGAGCCGTGTCATGATTCCCGCTAAGCAATGCATACAATACGCTTCAGGCAATTCTTGCTTTTTCGGGGTTCCTACTATGGAGTGGGGCTTACTGCTGATAGCCGTGCTACTTTTCGCATCCGTCTTATTTTGCTACTATAAAACAGGGGGCAGTAAGAATACGGAGCCAGCCTTAATTCAGCCAAAGCTTCTCGGCTTTATGATTTTTGGCATGTGGATAGCGGGGACAACCTTTGCCGCCTTATTCACATATAAAGCGGGCAAAGCTGAGTTATATATGCTTCCTATCCCCATGATTTGCGGCGTAGCTGGTTTCCATGCGTCACTCGCTTTAGCAGACACGGCGGTAAAGGTTCACCACAGGGTGGCGAAAGCTCTTAACCGGAACCGTACCCCGTAAACCCTATAGACATTTCCCGTGTCTCCAGGCGCAATTATTCCCGTTTCCTATTCTTGAAAGGCGTGTTTTTCTTTGGCACCTTCAACGACGTGTACCGGCGGTTTCTTCGGTACTGAGTGTTTCCTGGGCGTATCTGCTACATCTTGGTTTGAGTTGGCGGTAGCAGTACTACTTTTTGCCGCGTTCTCGTTTATTGTGGGTAAGATTGACCCAGATAAAAACATTATGCCCCCACATATTCGGTTGCATGTGATGATTGTGCCTTTTTTGGTGTTTGGTGCTTGGGGTATGTCCACTGGTTTACGTACCCTCGCTTTTTACAAAGCGGGTTACATTGAGGGGTATACCCTCCTTATTCCGCCGCTTCTTGCTGTAGCAGGATATTTTACTGCCTCACTGTTAGCTAAAGCCTACATTGGTGTCTCTCATTCTGTTGCGAAACGCCGGAGCGGTAAGAGCACTCCGTAATCCAGCTCGAAAGTATCCCTAAAACATGTGTTCTTTTCAGCTATAGGAGGTTGTTGCTTTGGCTCTTTCAGAAATGTGCACCTGTGATTTGTTTAACCCGGCGTGTTTCCTGGGTATCCCCAGCTTACTGTGGGTGACTCTTTGCATATCCGTGCTACTTGCCGCGTCTTTATTCTTTTGGTGGTTTAAAGTTACGGGTAGTGAGGATATCTCTTTACCTGTAAGGCTCCTTGTTACTTTGGTGTTTACTATGTGGTTTATGGCGGCAAGTCTGAACGGGATTAAAACCCAGCCGAACGATACTATACAAGGGTATGTCGTAGGTGCGTCGGGGATTCTTGTTATTACCGGGATTGGTGTTTCCAGATTACTAGCTAGTGCGGGTGTAGCTGTTTATAAGCTTGTCTTGAAGCACCGAAGCCGTAAGAACACGCCGTAGCATAGTTTCTTTTAAATATAGTTAGAGGTCACCTCCTGAAACATTAGGAGGTGACCTCTAACGTTCAAGCATAAATATGCAGGTGAGGCTCTTGCCCGGCTTGGGTTAGTAGAGTCCTGATTCTTTAAGCTGAGCAATTAGTCGGTTAAGTAACGCCGTATAGTTGTTCACGGTTTCTTTCTCTTGTTCTGTGATACTAATGTCGCCTATGAGGTTGAGTGCGGCGAGCTTACCGTCAAGATACCTTACGGTGCTGGTCACCATTTCCGTGTCGTCGTGCCACCAGGTAATGTCATCAATTTGGGCTGAATCTACGAGCCGGTCGTCGGCGTTGTAGATAGATTCCCAGGCGTACTCTATAGTCGGGTCTTCCCATTGTTCTGGTGTTACGTTGTAGTGCGCTCTTTGGAGAAGCTCACTAATGGTGTCATGGTGTGGGTAGCTGATAAATTCTTGTAGCGCTTCCGTGGCTACAGGTGGGAACGCATTATATGTTTCTTCTACGGTGAGAGCATCGCGGTACAAGGTAGATGTGATACCTACGGTGAGCTGGTGTTGGTCTTGGAGGTAGTTGAGGATGGTTTCGGCGGCTTCATCGGTGACGACTAACTTCTCAAATGGTGCGCCTACGTATCCTACTCCGTCGGTGTAGCTGTGTGTAACATGTACGGCTGTAAGTCGGTCATCCTCACCTGACACAGTGAAGAAGGTTTCTTCAAAGGGCGAGCCCGCTAAGTCACATTGTTCTCCGACGTGAATTACAGGTACGGTGCTGTAAGTTTCGGGGTAGGTGATGGTCAGGTGGTTGTTTTCGAGCCGCACTTTGATTGTACGGGGCTGTTCTTTGGTACGGGTTACACGACGTGCTGTAGCTGTTACACCGTCGGTTTTGCGCACCTGGTACAACGTGAATGTTCCGCGAATGTACGGGTGGCTCGGCGTTGGCGTGTAAGTGAGGAGCCCGTCGCCAGGTTTCAGCTCTTCGGTAATGTACAAGTGTTTCATCCGCATGGCGTTCATCCTAACTTGTAAGCTTGTTCCCTAAATTAAATATCGCTTTCATGGTAGCACGTGCGTTTTTTATTGCGAAAGCTTCATATATGAACGCACCTAAAAGATAAGCGTCGCATCATGCCAGCTTTGACTACAAAAACATACCCCCACCTCCTAGTCACCATTCAGGAGGTGGGGGTATGTGTGTGTGCCCACTACCAGATTATTTGCCAGCTGACACATGTGCGCTAAACCTGCCAATGCAAGCTAAAGGTTCTTTGTTTTCACTAGAAAGCTCTAGCGCATATTTTTCGGCTAGGGCGGCTTCACGCCTGACGGAGTACTGTTTCAGGTTTTTGTGTAGGTTTTTCGCTACCGCTTTTAGGTACGCTTTATGCCATTTGGGTAGGTCTACGATTTGGGTTACTGTAATCCCGTCTAGCGTGTAGCCGAGTGTGAATCCACCAAAGCTGGGCGGGTTCATCTTTCGGGTCATGACTTTTTCTAGGATTCTGCTCCACCGAATACTGTACACAACGGTAGCAATGTCTTTGTTGCTGAGTTTGAGGTCGGCTGGGATGGTCGTTGCGTAGATAGCTTCGATGAGGGCTTCGTGTGCTTCTTGTGTTTCGTAGTATATGGGCGCACGGAAGAGCACGTCGTCGCCCATACTTCGGAGGGTCGGCTCGACGGTATTGAGGAAGTTGTTATAGTGTGGCTCTAACACAGTAAGTACAACATCTGTTAGTACATTGGCGTGCTCTTTCGTTTGGGTTCTGCGTTGCCGATATTTAGTGAGGCTGTTAAACATGGATGGTTCTTTCCTGTCGGCAAGGGGTTTATGGGCTTACTTTCACGCTGAATCGCCCTACGCGGCTCACAGTCGCCTTCAACTGTTCTTTCTCTTCCGGTTTATAGGTGGCGAGTTTTAAGGCGCTTACAACGGCGCTGGTAGAGTTTCCGTACTTACTTGCGAGCGGGTGTGCTGTCAGGTAGGTGTCAGACTCATACCCTTCCCAGCCCAACAACAGTTTGCTGTAGTGATTAGTAAACTCCTTAGCATATGCGTATGCGTAGGAGTTTATCGCATCGTCAATTGTATCTTCTGTAATCTCCCCGTGAAGACCTGTCCGGTAGGCATAGAGGCTCCCATCGGGGTCTGTTCTGTAGGATGCTTGCTCTAGTAGCTCTTTAAGGTACGCGTGGAAGTGCTCATGGTAATTGCCGTGGAGGTATGAGCTCCGTAAAGCACCGTACAGCGCTTCTACAGTCATCAGCCCGTGCGGGTTATTTTTTGTGGCAAGAAAGATAGGTGCCCCCAGAGGGGCAAGGGTTTCATTCGCTTTTTCAGAGAGCTTATCTGTAAAAATCTTATAGAAAACATGCGTATGGTCGCGTATAAAATCACGTACCCCCTTTTTCTTGCGTACTTGTTCACGCCACTTTTCGTCTCGTATCACAGTAACGTTCCTTCCTGGCGGGCGTTGGATTAGCCGTTTACTTTCGCGTTAAACCGCCCCACAAGATGAACGGCGTCCTTCGCGCATTCCTTCTCTAAGGGTGTGTAGCCGGTAGCGTTCAGGTACTTATCCATGAGCGGGTGCCAGGTCAAGTATGTATTAAGCTCGTACCCTTTGAAATTGTGGGTGAGGCTCACGTAGTGGCACGTGAACTCTTTAACATATTTTTGTGTGTAATCTGTCAGGTTGTTTAGCTTTTCTTCGGTGATTGTTGGGTCGAAAGCGTAAAGCTTTGCGGCTCGGAGGTAGCTGTTGTAGAGCTCCCCGTCGGGGTCTGTCTTGTACGCCGCTTGCTCTAGGATGGTCGACATGTAGCGGGCGGAAATATGGTTGCCGATTCCCACGTCTTTCACATACTTACTGATGATGTGCATGTCGAGTAGACCGTGTGGGTAACGATTTGTAGCCGGAAATATGGGTGTATCTAACGGGAGAGTATGTGTTTGGGTGGATAGTTTCTTACTTATCTCGTCCATGAAAGCTGAGGAGAAAGCTTGTTCGCAGGTTTCCGCAAGTTCACGCAGTGCCCTGTCAGTCCATAGTGCCTCCCAGTAGTGAGAGCTTTGAAACATTGTCGGTTTCCTTTCCACAGTTGGTTGCTTTGTTTACCTTAGCTAATGCGCTTTATATGCTTAGCTAGAAGCTGTTGAGCTATCTCCCATATTTTACCTTGCTGTTTACCTGTTCCGCTGTATCTAGGCATGTACTTGTCAGGCATACACCAGGAGCCGTGCATGGCAACGAAATAGTAATGCATGGTGAACACCTCAGCCCACTCATCAATATAGGCATGTAGACCTGTTGTAGTGTCTGTGTGTATGGTTTTTGCCGCCTGCACATGTTTGGCGTAGAGGCGATTGTCATGGTCTGCCCTACGGAAAGCTTCTTCTAATGTTCGGGTGACAAGTCCTGTGCTCAGGTAGTTGTACTCGTCTAGAAGCGTATCCTGCCGGAGCCCCTGTAGCACGGCTTCAGCAAAATCCTCCCCCGAGCAATTGTCATGGTGCTCAAGTGCCTCTTTAACGGGGTAATCCTTATAGATGTACGTAGGCAGGACGTTGATTACTCTGATGACCACTTTCTTTACAGCTTCCACATATGCCTCATAGTCGGTGTATTCATCATCCCAAAGTTTCTGCATCCACATGTGACGTGCCAACATAGGGTGCGCTCCTCGTTTCCTTTTAGGTGTTGTTCCGTTTGTTTAGGGTGATTCGCCCAATATTTTTAATCAAGTGTTTCATGGTTGCCTGTTCCTCTCGAGTGAGATGGTTGCCGCCGATTTCTTCACAGCTAACCCCTAAAATTTCTAGGTACTGTTTTGCGAACTCTGCCGCGAACTCTTCTATGTAGTAGAGGCGTTTATAGGGTTCCCGTGCTGGGTTATCATAATCGATGCCTCCACCATAGAAGTAGTTGTTGATAATTTCTTTGTTCTTATGGGCGGCGTAGATAGCGGCTAGAACGTCCAGGTAGTACCGCTCCGTCCCTCTCTTATTGAGTAGCCCACGCAGGGTTTCTTGACCGTTAAGCGTTACCTGCTTGGAGCACCTAATGACAGTGATAGTAAGCGCTTTTACGTTGCACAGTACCGTTGAGGTGTAGTGCCCATGCATGTCATAAGTTTCTTTGACAAGGGGAGCCTGTGTGAATACGCCTAAGCTGTTCTGGCGTTTCAATTCCTTTAGAGTGGTACTGGTGATTGCTTCTACGGCGGAGGCGTATGTTTCGCTAGTGAGCATCAGGGGTTCCTTTCTGTGTATTGGTGTGTTTCGCTTACTCGGGGTCTTTGAGATACGTAAAAGCGGTGGGTTGTGTAGGTTTCCTATTATTTAGGATACTGCACAACCCACCGCTTCAAAGAGTTTCAGCGGGTGTTATTCGCCGTTTTCCAACTCTTCCCATTCATCGAGCAGGTCATTCAGGGACTTCTGCTCGACTTCAACATGGGTTTTAGCGTGGTGGCTACGAGTGGTGCTCTTCGTGTCACCGGCTTCACCCATCATGTGCTCGAGGGCGGATTCACCACATCGCCAGGCGAGCTTCTGGGAGCCCTGGGCGCGCTGTTCAACTCGCGCCTTGAGGTCGTATGCGGCATCGAGTCGGTTTCGCTTGTCGGTGTTGCTGAGCGTGGTCATGTTGAGGTTGCCGTCCTGGAGGCGGAGTAGGTCGGTTGCTAGACGGTCAGAGGTGTTGGAGATGAAACCGCTGATTTCGCGTTCCAGGTTGCGGAGCTTGTTGGAGATGCTGTTGAGCTTGGTCGCGGCTTCCAGTAGTTCCTGTGCCTGCTGGTTGTACGCTTCGGTCATGTTGTTTCCCCTTTCGAGGGTGTTGTGTTGTGCGGGTTGCCCCGCCTTACGTTCTACATATAGTCTACCACATGTTTTTAGGGGTTTGCAACAACGAGGATGGTTGTTGTTGCTCCGGCGGTATTTGCGGGGGTTACCCGTTCTACTTGCATCTCTTCTAGCTCTGCCTTCCAGGTCGAGTCGGTGAACCTGCTGTAGTTGTCGTTGGGGTTGTTTTTCTCATTGATTCTCCAGATGCGTCCGTGTAGGTAAGAGAGAGCGAAGTGGTGGTTAATGTACTGGGCGGTGTCTTTAGCAATGAGAGTTACGGCGGGGAAAGCGAACGTGATAACGGCGCTAACCCAAGTGATTTGAGTCAGGGATAGCGTGAAAGCCCATGTTACTGCTTTCTCACTGAAACCTTCCGCTACTACGTACTCTACACAGTCAATGAGGAGCGTTGCTGTAGTGTAGAGGTAGGTTCCTGTTGCGGTGATGGCGGGCGCGGCTCCTAGCATTTTCCATACTGCTGGGACTGGGCTGTTGGTGTTGAGGTGTGCTGTGGAGCGGATTATGCACCATAGGTGGGTTAGTAGGAGCCAGGCGCACCAGCTTGCGCAGGCGTAGTAGAGGATGTGTGGGGTGTTTGCGCCGGTAGCTTGTGCTACGTCTGGGTAGGTTTGCTGTAGGTACTGTACAGTGTTCATTATTGGGCTTTCTTTCTGTTATGTGTCGAGTATCGCGGCGCTTTCCTTGAGTACTTTGTTGGTGCCTGTGACGTTTCGTGACGGGTATAGGAGGGTGACTGTTATTACGATGGGTGTTGCGGTGATGATGGTGCCGATGCCACCAAAGAATGTTGCGAACATGTTCTGGATGTAGAGAATGAATGTTGGAGGCATGTTACCCTCGTACCCTGTGAGACGGGCGGTAACCTGGGTGATGATAGGGTGGGTTGCCATGAGTAGCAGGAGTAACCAGGCGTAGATGTTATCTCCGCCGTTTCTACAGATGGGTGACTTTGCGATGCGATGAAGCACACCCGTGAGATTGAAACTTGTGTATGCGTTAGCGGTAACAATGAGGTACGGCAACACTAACGCAATACCTGTGATGATGGGCGCACCATATTCAAAGAGCGCCAGTAGTATATGAAGAATGTTTGCGGCTTGTACTGTCATGAGAATTGCCTTTCACTCGGGCGTTCTAGTTCTTCTTCTACACGTCGCCATGTCACCCATGTGCATCTGGCAGGGTTTCCGGTTTCGATAGCGCCTATCTTTTGCCGGTATGCACGTTCGTTACTCCACGTCCGCCTGTTCAGGAAATGTAGGTGTACGGTAAAGTTTGTCCCTACCCCAATGGTGAAGAGAACGGCGTTTGAGATTACCCATGTCAGTAAGAGCTTAATGATGCCGACGTGTGCGCTTAGGAAACCAACTACTAGAATGTTAGCGGCTACAACCGTGAGGATGAAACATACACCAGCGGCTTCATGTGTCGCTAAAGCGAACCGCATAGTGCGCTCCGTGGTGCTTATCCGCTTATCGCGCCGGTTCGTCTTCCACGCATATAACACATAGGTGGTTACCGGCTGGATAGCGCTGAGCGCATAGGTGATGAGTATGAGCCGGAGAGTGGTGTCTTCATCTAAGGTGGGCATGTGTTCTTGTTCCTTTCAGTTTAGATAATTTTCTAGGGGATGTTAGTTGCCAGGTTTCTCGAGCTCCTCTTTAATTCTTTCCCTGGTAGGAACATAGAGAAGAAAAGGGTTACCCTCAGCCAGGAAACCGGCTCGCAACCTAATATCTCTGGCGTTTTCTTCGTGCCGTGCAACGTGAGCATCTTTCAATAGAAGCGCAAAAACCGGGTTAAAACCAAGAATTAGCATGTTTAGTGCGAACAGCTTACCGACTGGGAATGTCGGGTCGCTCGTCATATTGAGAGCCCAGATAATTGCCATCGTAATATTCGCACTTACCCAGGAGAGTAGGAAGATAGCTACACCCATACCGTAGAGTACACGCGCTCTTTCCATCGCTTTAGGCGTGATAGCGGCATGCACCCGAGCGTGACTAACCCTCCAAGCCATAAAGAAACCCATTGTAATGGGTAGTGATAGGCTGAGCGCGCCAATGATGAACGGTACAGCGTCAGGTGTGATTCCCATAGCTAAGCTACCGCCCTTGCTGTCCAGCCGCTTACACGTGTATCTACTCGTTCTAGTGTTACGTTGCATACGAGTGCTGTGCTGTCCCAGGCGTTGCCGCTAATTTGGGTGATGCTGTAGTTGCTTCCATTGTGTGGGAATGTGTATCCGGCATAGTAGCTGGTGATGAGGGATTCTAGATGGATAAGTGCTTTTTCTAGTCTCTCTGGGGGTAGTCCTTGCGGGATTTCCCATCGAGGTTGGTTTGGTTTGTCTGTGGCTGTGATGTTTGTGATGTCGTCGCCGCAGATGAGGGTATGGTCTACCGTTCCATCTTCGTTGAAGTACACATCGAGGGTTCCGTTCCACATGGGGTGCTGTTTCCTTTGTTTTAGAGGTGCTTTTTAATCTGGTTGATTGTTTCTTCAGCTTCCTTGAGTTTCTGGAGGTGGCTGTTGAAGTAGTTTTCTAGAGCCATTTTAGCACCGCCGCTGATGTACTGGTTGCTGATTTCGACCGCTTCATATGGAATGTTGGTGACGTTTTTTTGCGCCATGATGCTGATGTTTGCTAGGGTTTGCGCATTGGGGCTCGCTCCGGCTGTCATGTTGCGCGAGAGTGAGCTCCGCGCCTGTTCTGCTTTGGTTTGTAGCTTCATGTACTGTCGTGTGAGGCTATCTAGGGTGCTGTAGATGCTTCCGACACTGTAGACGAGGCGAGTTGCCATTTGGTGGGGTTCCTTTCATTGCTGGGGGTGGGTTGTAAAAAAGGGAGACTCTCCTCCATTATCTCTATAATACCACATGTTTTTAACCTTTTGTTAATCTTAGGGGTACACTTGGCTGTGTGTAGCGTCACTCGCAAAAATGTCGACAACCAGCTTGCAAACCACAAAAAACATGTGGTACTATATAAATGTAGCGACGGGGAAACCTCAAAAGCTACAGATTTAAACTACCTACCGAAAGGGTTCACATCATGGCAAGCATTCAGTTCTACGGCAACATCACCGGCGACGCAAACGCAAAGGCGACCTTCGACGCAATGTTCCGCTTCCTGGATAAGGGCAACGCGAACAACATGCACGTTGCCATTGAAGCCGCCGAGGTAGACGGTGAAGCTCACGTTGATGCGATTTTCATTCCCGCCGGTACCACCGTTCCCGAAAAGCCGATTATGTTCTCTTTCATCACCGGCTACGAGGATGAGATGAAGTTCTTCCTCGAAAACAACGGCAAGGTTATCAAGGTCAAGCACCTCAAGTACCTGCCGAACGAGGGTGCGGTAGAAGTAACCCTCTAAAAGCGTATCAAATAGGGCTACATAACCTGTAGTTGTTGGTTATGGTTCCCTGTTTGATAGCCGCTTGAGAAGTCCCTGCATCACCTGGGGTGAGGCAGTCCGCTAGTACGCTGGTCGGATTGACCCTAGCGGGGCTGTGAAGAAGATTCACCTCCCTCACGACTCGTTTCTTGCGTTTCGGTGTGGGGGTGTTCTTTGTCCTGTCCTGACCGGGATATTTGAGGGATGCCCTAGCTACAGGTGTTTTCAAAGGTTCCTGTGGCTGGAGTTTGCGGTTGTTGGTGCGGGTATTTCGTGCCGTTTCAACCTTTTTTACAGCGCGGGAGGCAATATTGGCGGCGGCATTAACATCTCTATCCATTTCACCATGTTCTTTGCACGCCGAAACCTCATGCTTAGGGTGTGTTACCTTGGAGCCACACTTATGGCAGACCTGAGAGGTTTTTGCCGCATTCACAGATACAACCCAGCCCCCATTCTGTCCAACGTAGTGAGAGAGCCATTTAACGAGCTCACCCCTGTTCCACCTGCCGTTTTGCATAGTATTGCTAATCCAGCCGAGGTCTTCGACCGCAACGACTGCGTTATCCCAGAAATGGGACAGGTAGGCAATTTCCTGTGCGGCAATATGGGCAAGCTCGCGCTTCTTCCTGGAAGCCGCCTCGCGATGGAGTTCAGCCTCATCTAGCGCCGCCATTTTAGCCTGACGGTCATACAGAATAGGCTCCGCCTTCTCACGAAGCTCTTTCACCTGGCGCTCCGACGCACGGATAGAGTTCCAGAGCGAATGGATACGCTGGGATAACGTGGTTTCGTAAACGATATGCCCTGTAATGCTGTTAATGACGGCGACGGTGGCGTAGTTATTGATACCCACGTCTACACCGATAACATAGTCACCTGAGAACTGAATGACAGGGTTATCGGTCACGACAGAGAAGATGAAAACAGGCTGGTCATCCTCAAGCTTAATAAGCGGCAAGGTTACCTTGCCCCTGGTGAAGCGGGCATTATCGAACTTGAAAATTAGCCGATACCACTTGCCCAGAATCACCATTTTGAGAACAATTTCCCCGTCGACAAACGGGTTATTCTCAATAACAGCATACCGGCTATCTACAGCACCAAGATTGATAGTATCGCCACCATACGAGGGCGGGGAAGCGTTTACGGTGCGCTTCCAGCCCTGAGAAATATACTTAGCGCTTTCATCATTAGCGGCTTTGATACGCTCTTCCCAAGCGCGATACTCAGTGACCACACGATGCCTAAAAAGCCGCTCTTTACGCGACTTTCCTGAGACTTTTTCCTCTACAAGTTTACCCGCCTTATTTTTCCGAACCTCCCCCTTCACGACCAGCACATCGGGGATATTAACTCCCGCGCGACGACCAGCCTCAGCAGGCTGAACAGCACCAACCTGAGCTAGACGGGTGCCTAACTCAGTGTCATTACGAGCCACAAATGTTGCATAAGCGGAAAGGTTGCGCACCTCAGCGGCAAGCTGAGATAAAATAAGTGCGCTGTCCAACAGTACGCCATTCAAATCCATAACATGAGAAGGGCGCACGCTAAAAGCCTTGTATGTCTGATTTTTCGCCATGCACGCCCTCCTATCATTACTTAGTCTCTAGCTTTTTGGCTACATTATCAATAAGCTTACGCTGTTGTTCCCAGCCCCTCAGTCGGTAAAACTTGCCACTAAAGGAAGCGAGAAGTGCCATGAAATCCTCCATGAGAACCTCGTGAGGCTCACGGGTTTCAGTACTATTAAGAACTATTACCTCAGCGCCATAAGTCGCAAGAAGCTCCTCTAGGTAGTTAAAGCCGAACCTGGTCAGCCTGTCCTTGTTGGTTACATAAACCTTAACCTTACCCTCCTCGGACTTCACAGCTTGGAGGAGGGTTTTAAGACCCCTACGCTTTTCGTTAAGACCTGATGATTTGTCCTGGAAAACCTTATCTGGTTCACCATAAGCCGCTTTTAGCTTGTCCATCTGGGTTGAGATGAGAACATCTGAGTCACTAGATGACCTTACATAAAAGAAAGTCTTACCCGAATCGGGGGCAAGACCCAGCATCGCCCGCTTAAAATCCTCAAGCTCAGTCGGGTAGAAAATCTTTTCCCCAGTAATTGATACGTGATAGTTCAGCTTTCCGTTCTGGCACCAAAGCCGGACAGTGGAAGACGAGATACCTAGAAACTTAGCGGCTTGCCCCACGCGCAGATAATCCTTCAAAACAACCTCTTATATAAGTAATGTGTTAGATACTAGCTATAGTGTAGCATAAAAATAATATTAACAAACCTGCGATAGTTATCAAGCCCCTAGAAGCCCCGCTAACCGTGAGGAAGGCGGGGCTTCCTCTGTTTCCCCTACTGTTCTCTTTTCCGCCTGCTGTGGGGCGGATTTTTTGTACCTGAATTGGCTGCGGAAAAACCATTGAAAATCTCACAGTGTGGAACAGGGGTGGGTTACTATTTCAGGTGTTACAATAAGAACTGTTTACCCATAGTCACTTTGCCTTGTTTAGGAGGTACCTCTTGTGAAGTTTTTTCACCGGAAACAGCACCCGCCTGTAACCGACACGCCAGAGCCGTTAAAGGTTCTTGAGCAGTCTTTAACTCTTGCTGATGCGTTGCTGGTCTATTTCGAGACAGGTGGCAGTTATGTGAGCTTGCGAGGGGCGTTGATTCAGGCGAGGAAGAATCAACGTGAGTCGGGTTCCGTTTTGATGAGCGTTGAAGACCTTGTAGGTATTCGTCGTGAAACTTTGGTGGCTGTGAAGCTGTACCACGCGGGCGGTAATGTGCCGCCAGATGACAGGTTGGAGAAGATTGTTACTTTTGAGAGGGTGTTTGACCGTATGCGTTCTGCCGACGTGATTGATGATGAAGATATTAAGGCTGGTTTACAGCTGATTGCGGATACCCGTAAGACGTTGGGTGATGCGGCTCCGAACATCATTGATTATCTTGACGATTTGGAGCTGTTGGTGTCTAAGGCGGGCAGGATTCGTCGCGATATTCGTGCCGGTGTTGCTAAGGAGGAGCGTCTTCGCGCTTCGGGTGGTGAAGGCTTGGATGCTGTTGTTGCCGCTAATGAGGATTTGGTGATTGAGCTAACCGACGTGGAAGCTAATATCAATGAGACTAAAGCGTTCTTGAAGAGTACTGAGGAGGCGTTTGCCGCTAACCGGGAGCTTCTTCGTGAGACGGAGCGTGCCCTGCGCCGTATTGCTGACACACGCACTAGCCAGAAACAGCGGGAGCTGGTTGCTGGTTTGGTGAGTAAGGTTGCTGATTCGGGGGATGCGACGGTGTTTAAGCGTCTTGCAGACCAGGCGGAGTCTCAGCTGGCGGGTATGCGTGAGGTTCAGGCTGGCGCTGAGGATAGGGTTATCAACAGTGAGTTTAGCCGCTTGCAGGCTAGTGAGCGCCTTAATAAAGAGTTCCGTAACAGCGAGGAAGGGTAGGTTTGATTTATGGCTGATTCATCTTCCCCTGTAGATACGTCTCCGGGTGATGTCGCTTCTTCTAGATATGCTGGTGCCGCACAGGTTCTCGGGTATGACCAGAAACAGGCTGACTGGGTGGCAGGGCATGAGGAACTGGTTCGGGCGCGTGAGGCTAGGGCTCGCCGCAGGAAACGGCTAATCCTAGCGGGTCGTATCACAGCCTGGCTTGCTGTTATTGCTGTTGTTCTTGGGCTCCTCATTGCCGGTGTTTCATGGCTTGCGAACGTGTCGCATGAGGCAAACGAGCGTGCTAAAGCGGAAGCGTCTATTAGCGCGTCAATGTCTCCGTCGCCTACGCCTTCTAGCACGCCGTCCCCGTCGCCAACATCCGCTTCACCAAAGCCGTCTCCTACACCCACGGAGAAGTGCCTCACGCACGAAGAGCGTGTTAATACTATCGATGGAAGCCCAGAGAGCGAGTACTGCAAGAACCAGGAGCGTATAAGTAGGACAAAGGGGATGCTACAGGCGGTAATTCCTTTAATTTGTGTCCTGTTGCTGGTTTTGGTTATGATACGTGGTTTCCAGACAGGTAATTTAACCGAGACACTAATTATTTTCATAGTGACCCTTATAGCCGGTGTTCTTTTCATGGTTGCCACTAATGTCCTATTGTAAGGCGATGCCGTTGAAGTAAGTTTTGTAAAAATAAAGATGCCCCTCAGAAACTTTTAATCTTGGTTTCTAGGGGCCTCTTTTGCTTTTCAATATGCTATCTAAGCATGTTTACGGCTTAGTGTTATCCGGCTTACCAGTGTCGCTGTCCGGCTTCTCATCTGGGGTTTCTTTACCTGTTTTGCGTGCCATATCCCGCAGTGCTTTAAATGGTTGCCTGTCGGTTGTGGGTGGGTATAGGGGGATGTCACAGATGACGAGTTCTGGCTTTGGCTTGGTTTCCTTATCGCCGGGGTTCTTGTTACTCTCTTCCACTTCCGTTAGGATGCGCTGAGCGGCGGCACGTTCAAACTCAGGGTTTGGTCGAACAATCGCAAGCAGGAGTCCGTCCACAAGAAGAGCTACCAGTAGGTACACGAAGAAAGCAAGAACGAACGTATCCTTATAGATTTGGACAGCGTGCTCACCGATAAGTGGCATTGTCCACGAGAGTAGAATCGGGAAAGCAATAATTGAGATGCCTACGATACTTACGCCGGTACTAGTAGCTTTACGCATTGTTGCTGATTCTTGCTCGCTGATTCCTGCTTTCTGTGCCTGGTGAACAATGCGTGGGGTAGTCCAGTGGGATATGGCACCACCGATGATTCCTGGTGCGAGGAAGATTGTCAGGTACGCGATAAGCGCCTGAGTTGATGGGTCTAAATTCAAGGTTACCTTCTCTTATAGGGGATAATAAGGGCTTCTTTAGAATAACATGCGCGCCTAGTAGGAAAATATCTAACAGAGGTGGCGGGTGAAGATAAACACCCCGACTGTAAAGAATTATAAACAGCTGGGGTGCCTATCTTATTGGGGTGTGTTACTGGAGGTGCGAACGCTTGACGGCGATTTCCTCCGAGAGCCCAGTGGTGAGGTGGTATCGAACATCTTCCCACCCATCATAGTCCAGGGTATCGAGCACACTCAGGGAAGCGTAAGTGCTGAGAGAGTCAATGAGCTCTACCAGTTCGCGCGCTTTGGTTTCGATGAGTTCGAGGCGTTTGAGGTTTTCATCATCGGAAATATCTTCACGCTGGGTGATAGTCAGGATTTCATCATTATTGATGCTTGCATCCTGCGCTACTTTAATTGCTTTGTCGGTGAATGTGTTTTCAGTCAGATACGCATCAATAGCGGCTTCAACATCCTCGGTGCGGTAAATGTTCTCCACGCAAACGGTTCGAAGAGCCAGGCGAACGTCATCCTTCTTTATAGTGAGGTCAAAATTACAGATGCCAAAATTCGCATGAGCGTAGCGGATAAGGGCACACATTTTACTATCGTAACCTGCTTCCACGCTTTTACCTGTGCCAGCAATGTACGTATAATTTTCGCAAGTATCACTCCTGCGCTGGTTGATGTCTTTATTAAGCTTATTGAGGCGGCGATAGAATCCATACCCCTTAGCGTCGACAAAGTAGCTTTCACCAAATAGGGTGTAGCGGCGCACGCCCGTTTCAGCGTCAATGGTTTCAGAAACGAACGCTTCTACGTAGTCCTTTGCGGTTTTCATGGGTGGTAGTGCCTTTCAGTAGGTGGTTTACATTTTTCCTTAACTACCTATAGTCTACCACATGTCTTTAATGGTTTGCAAACCTGATGGGGTGAACCTACAAAAGAAAGCACCCCTAGTAACAATGAGAGCCACCACGAGGGTTTATCTCAATAATTACTAGGGGTACTAAAAGAACATATGAGCAGGGGCTTACTACTCGTCGCCGGTATCAAAGCCGGAGGTTACATACCAGCCGTAACCATACCCGCCGTAACCATTTTTGCCTTCATCGCCAGTACAGAGAGTTTTACGGCGACGGTTACCCGTGAACGTGATAGTAAAATCGCCGTTATCCTCGTCGCCTTCATCCTTATATTCACCACGAACAGTACGGATAACGACATTACTGAGGTTTTCGGCATAGAAATGCAAAGAGGAGTTAATGCCACCACAACATTCGCACCCGTTAATGGATTCCAGTGCGATGGTGTAACCATTATCGAGAGTCAAGCGTTCAATGCTCGGGCTACCCCAGTCGCCCTCATGAGTCACATCGGTAATGGTTCGACCAATAAGAACATCCTTGAGGTATTCTTCGAGGCGACGCATACCGTAGAGCGCCTTTTCGTTATAGGTGGGGTACTTGGTGTCCTTAGTGGTCATGATTTTTGCCTTTCAGATGTAGTTGCATACCTACTTTTTGGTGTAGGTGTTGTTTGCGCGCCTGGTGGGACTCGAACCCACTATGCCCATCGAGGGCTCCATGCCACTTCACAGAATGTCTACCCATCCATCACAGGCGCGGTTTGTAAGTTTTGGTGTGCTCACACTTAAAACAATGAACTTTCGCACGTCCGCTCACATATCTATAGTACCACATATTTTTACGATATGCAACGCGCCTGATTGTTACTCCATAAAGGTAACCACCTACACACCTCAGATTATTGCCTGGCATGCCCCACGTGGGCACGAGAGCACCCAGCCCTGTAGATACGACGACTTGCCACGCTTTTAGATTGCGGTGACTTGTGCGCAAAGCCCCCACAGATAAAGTACTACAGGGGCTTTGAAGGTTTGCTTTATGGTGGGTCTGCGTCCTTTACGGCATGCGTCGGGGCGCAGTCCTAACAGGTAGGGCTCCGTACTTTCGTTCGCAATGCTTGACGTAGAGAGTCATTGCGTACAGGGCAATGTATGCGCCTCCGATAATGAGTGCGTATAGTCCGGCGGCAATAACAAAGGTGGCGATGACAATTTCCATTGCTAGTTTTCCTTTCAGATAACTTTCTGTAATGGGTAACGCAGAGGTTAGGTAACTTCTTGAACCTCTGCGTTACCCATCTTTTTATGCTGATTATATGCTCATAATAGAGCTGTAAGAGCGGGGGTGTTAAGCTTTATCCGTACCGCTCAACCCATTCCTTACGTGACTGATTGTAAGCGGCAACGCCTGCCGCGTACCCGTCTTGGAAAGCATTAAGGGGCTCCTCAAGGTTGTTTACATCCCAGTCGTAGCTTTTTGCTTGACCATACCCGTATGCTTTAGCTACACGAAGGTCGAAGCTTTCGCGTGCGTAATCAACCTCATCAATGCAGCGTTTAATATCCTTTTCAAGGAACCGAATTAGTGAACGAATGTCCCTCTTGATGGTGCGTACTGCTCGTAGAGGTGCATGCTTTTCTCGAGTGGTTTCTGACCAGATGGGGGTGAGCGCTTCCGGGTCGTCAGCAAACTTGTCCGTGAGGCTGTTTGCGTCATCAAGCATTTTGGTTAGCTTGGTGATACGCTCGTTATAGAAGGTGGCAATGTCTTCTTTTGCCTGGCGCTTAGCGGCTTCAAACTTAGTATTTACCATGATGTGTGACCCTTTCGGTAGGAAGATTAAGTCTATAGTTTTTGGGGCTTTCCTTTCAGCACCTCGCTACACTTACAGTCTACCACATGTTTTTAATGGTTTGCAAATATGGCTGGCGAAGTTGGAGCCCCTGCAATATTTACTGGGGCTCCTGAGCTACATTCGCGTTCTTACGAGATGGTTATCCACACTTTGAGAGCTTCGTGTGACTTTAGGACTCCCGCTTCGTACCCATTATTAAAAGCTTCTAGCGCGTCACGCAAAAGGTGGTAACGTTGCTCAATGTCTCGGATTGCTTCGTTCTGAGCCCTCATAGATTCAAAGAGCGCCTCCTCTGTAAGCACAGTGTCATCATTCCCAGTGAACCACTCCGCATATGCCGAGGTTTTATTTTCAAGCTCTTCTAGAAAAACAAGAATCCTGAAGATAGCTCGCCAGGGAGGTTCAGTCACGCCAGGCACAGAGATGAGTTTCGTATTGTCCGGGTCAGCCAGAATCTTATCTTTAAGTTCGACAGCTTCCTCATGGAGTGCTACTACACCCGCGTGCCAGTTACTGAGAGTCGCTCCGTTGAGCGTGTGTGCGGCTTCCTTAAAGACCGTGAGTTCATTGTTGTTCATCATGTCGGGTTTCCTTCCATTGTGAATATTAGTTCATTATTGCCCTTTACAGGTAGTGCTCCCGCCATGCCTGACGAGACATAATATAGGCTTCAACACCTGACCCGTAACCATCTTTAAATGCCTGGAGCGGCTTCTTTAGATTACGAACATCCCAGGCGTAATCGCCTAGCTGTCTATATTCATACGCTTCAACCACTACAAAGTCGTCCTGGTCTTCGGTTTCCATGATTTCGCGTTGAGCCCGGTCGCGCGCACGCTCAACCAAGGGAATAAGATTGCTAATATCACGGGCAATAAACTGCGCTGTCTGAATAGGCGTAAAGCTCTGATTAGCGTCCCCACACTCAATGGCGACGTACCCCCTATAGTCCCGCTGGAGGTAGCGCTCTAGCTTACGTGCCTTACTGAGCATCTTCTTTAGTCTGGTGACGTACTTGTCGTATCGCACAGTAATCTTTTCAATAGCCTGAAGCTTGGAAGTTTCAAAGTCGGTGTTATTCATGTTTTGCTTTCCTTACATTGAGTGCGGTGTTGTAACTGAAAACCCTGCACCCCACATGTTTGGCGGGGTGCAGGCTGGCTTTGGTGGTTGGTTAGGCGTTGAGGCGGGTGAGCCATTCGCGGGTTGCCTGCCAGTATGCGGTAACGCCTGCCTGGTAGCTTTCCTTGAACGCTTCCAGGGGCTTGTTTAGGATGCTGATTTCCCATTCGTAGGTTTCTGCTACGCGGGTGTTTGCGTATGCTTCGTGGGTTTCAACTTCCTGGGTGTCGTGGGAGTTGAGGATTACGGCTTCGGTTCGCGCCATTTCAAGCTCAATCTGACGGGTAGTGTCCTCAATGGAGCTGATGGTCATTTCAATAACGGTGGCAGGGCTGTACACCTCAATAAATCCGGTGGCTTCCACCTGGGGCATCATGGGTACCTGTGCGCCGGGGTCTGCGGCAAACTGTGCCTGGTATTCGCGTGCCTTGTCGCGCATTTCATTCAGGGCGGTAAGGTGCTTGCAGAACATTGCTACGATGCGGTGCTGTGCGTCTGCCTTGGTAGCGGTGAGGGTAGCGGTTGCCATGAGGTGTAACCCTTTCGGTAGGAAGTTTAAATTTGTAGCTTTGGGGCTTTCCTTTCAGCTCCTCGCTACTTTTACATAGTACCACATGTTTTTAATGGTTTACAAGCCGGTGGGTAGCGGAGTGTTATCCCGCCCAGATTTCTTTAATCCCGGCGGGATAACAACACTATATGTGAGCTTTACACGTTAGCTGAGGCGATAACCTTCAGCATCTCGGCAAAATCATTAACGATTCGCTGAACCTCCCCCATATGCTCATCTAGCGGCTTAGGGGTAACCTTCTTTAGGTAATCCTTTAAGACGCGGAAACGGTGGAGGTTGCCGTTTTCACTTACTAGGTCAATTGCCTTAGCGCGCAGACGCAGAATGTCGAAAAGCTCATAATCTACACCAGCTTCAATCGCGTCCAGCTCATTGCATAGAGTGTATAGGTTTCCGTATTGCCAGGCGGTAGTTGCCCGGTGCTCAACCATCAATGCCGGGTCGCTACAGGGAATGACGGTGTATCCGTGAACCTTATCCTTGGAGCCGTCAGCACGAACAATATACACGCCCATGCGGTAGTGGTATTCAAAGGTACACTGTGCGCGTTCCTCGCTAGTGTCACATCCATAACCGTTATACCCTTCCTCGTGCTCTGCCTTAACGTACAAGGTTTCAGGTTCACCAGTATTAAGGTTACGTACAGAAATATGGGTTTTGGAGCCTGACTTAGCCTGAATATATTCCCAGCCGTCGTCAGTGCTAACCATAAGAATGTCGTTAAGGTGCAGGCTGAGGTGATAGGCGTGCGGGATTTCAGTTTCCAGGTGAATAAACTTACCCGGCTTATACCCTGACGCATCCACACGTCCCAGGAAGTGGTCTACACGTTCCTGCTCCTCAGCCGCTAGAGGCTCAATGATGCTGGATGCGGTTTCGTAAGCCGCTAGAGAGGTGACCAGGCGTTGCTCCAACAGGAGCTGTACCTGCTCAATAACACTTTCAACCTCGCTAGGCTGTACAGTATGAATAGCCTCTAGCGCCCCTCCTGTGGGGCTTTTAAGGGTTTCGGGTACCTTGATGTCATCTAGGGTTTCACGTGCGCCCTGTAGAGCTTCCATGTACCCGAGCGGGTCTACACCAGGCGCGTCCTTTACGAAATGCTTTACGACCTGCACCTCAGATGCGGGAGGTACGTACACCATCTTGTCACCAGTCCACTTACGGGTCTGGTGCAACACGTGAACAACAACCGACTCACCTACCTCATCTACCTCCGCGTGCTCGGTGAGGGTGGCTAGAATGTTTTCCTTACCCGACGGGGAGGTGAGGTTAGCAGTATGCTCATCCGACATGCTCAGTACAGCATGAAGGGCGTACTGGCTATCGTAAGGGTTATAGATAACGATAAGGTCGCCGGGGTTAAGGTTTCCGGTAGTGAAAGTAAGCATGCGGGGTTTTCCCCTTACCCTTCTTGGTCGAGTGTGTGTAATAGAAGCGCTCACCCTCCCCACTTTCCTTTTTATAAGGCTCTACAGGGAGGGGGCGTATGAGTTTTGATGCTTAGTCGCCCACAAGGAGGTTGAGAGTGTAGAGCGCACCCATTGCCCGCTTAGCGGTAACGTACTTTTCCATAACGTTCTTCCAAGCGTCAGTGCTAGTGTTGCCTTCGAGCTGTGCGGCTTCCGCCTTAACCTCGGTCAGGGCTTCAACAAGCAGACCAGGTGCGCCATAAACCTTCTTTTCAAGGTGACCTGCGGAGCGGTGTGCGGCATCTACATCCAGCATGAAGGTGGTGTAGTCGGTCGGTGCGCCAATGAGAGCGGTGTTTTCCATGATTGCAACCCTTTCGGTAGTAAAAACATGTGGCGTAGCTTTATGGGCTTTCCTATCGGCTCTTCGCTACATTTATATAGTACCACATGTTTTTAGTGGTTTGCAAGCCGGTGGGTGACCCTGTAGGGCATCCTACACGAACGGCGGGATAAGAAAATCGCCAGGTGTGTGAGTAAACATCTCCAAGAACCACAAGAGCGACTCCTCGCTCTGCGGGTCACGCCCTACTACCTTACAGGTATTCGCAAAACTACCTAAAATCAGGTGCGTGAGTGAAAGGCGGCGCTCTTCTTTGAGTGTTAGCTTCAAAGCTACCGCCGTTTCTGGGTTATTAGCAATGCGTAGTGCCCAGGCGATGCGCTCGCGACGGAAACGCTCCTTTGATGCGGTGAAGGGTACATGGGTAACAGACCATCCCCAGAAAGTCTTACAGGTTTCCGTATGTGGTTCGTCCTCGCCGCACTCACAGATACTAGGGTTTAGATGCTTGAAGCCCTCTAGAGGCTCTGTACAGCGCGGGAATAAGGCTTCAAGAATATCATCCACCGCCCGGGTGGGAATTGTGCTGTTTTCAGTCATTGTAGAAACCTTTCAGATTCAATCGTTAATTATTTTCCCTCCCAGATGTTTTAAGCAGGAGGGTACAAAAAAGGTGGAGCACCCCAAAACGTACAAAGCTGTACGCCATTCACTAGAGCGCCCCACCACAGCATCACATTAGATGCCTAAAAGCTTCACTTTAGACGGTAAGCTCCAGGGGCACCACGCCACCATAACGGAGAGCTACACCACCACCATTCTCCCCCAGGAAAGTAACCTGCGGCTCCACCTCAATCTCAGAGGTAACCACAAACAGGGAAACAATATCCAAGGTAACCTGCGAACCAATGAAGAACTCAACATCTACAGTAGCGTCATCGAGGTGCATCTTACCGAACAGGGTCGGGAAAGAAACACCAACCAGACCCGATACATCCTCATCCTTACGGAGAGTAAGGTCGGAGAGGGTGAAGGTCTTCTTCGCGGCTTCTTCAGTAGAATCAACCGGCAAAGAACCAGTGAAGGTACCCTCGATAGAAAAATCAGAAATGAAAATAGAAGAATTGCTCATAATAAGCTCCTAATAAGGTTGTGAGAAAGAAAATTCAAGCAAGCAGGTTTACTAGCTCGAGGTGCCCGCTAACATCAGGCACAACCTACTGTAACACATGATTTTCATTGTCGTCAAATCCGCACCTAAACAAGCAATCACACCCAATTCTGAACATCAGCTCCCCGTTCCCCGTGAGAATCAGCCGCCCACCCAAAAACCCACTGAGGACGTTATGAAGGGTGCCCCTAGTTGAGAAAGAGGCACCCTTGTATGAAAATAACAGACTATTTAATAATTCCCCACAACAGGGATGAAATGCTTAGTACACAACGAAACGCTGGTTAGTCAGACTTACGCTTCATGTAACCGAGCGCAACAGCCGCGATACCAACAACAGCGGCGGCACCAATACCAGCCAGAAGCCCCACATTGACCGTAGAGCCACTTTCGTGACCTGTCTTAGCCTCTACAGGCTTACCAGGTTCACTCGGCTTTACAACAGGCTCCGAGGGCTTCTCTACGGCAGGTTCAGATGGGGAAACCGAAGGAACAGCGGAAGGGTTAGACGGAACCGGGGTGGGTTCTGGGGTAGTGGGAGGCTCTACCGTCTTAGGAGTCTCGCTAGGAGTTGCTGACGGTGTTACCGTAGGCTCAGGTGTAGGTTCTTCAGTCTTAGGAGCCGGAGTGGGCACCTCGGTCGGAGTTGGGGTCACAACCGGAACAGGTGGAACAGTAGACGGAGTGGGGGTAGGTGTGGGCTCCGGTGTTACAGACGGTACAGGAGTGGGAGTAACATCTGGCGTAGGCGCTACTGTAGGTACCGCTTCTGGCTTCACGTACACGCTGTAGTCACAGCTGTGTTCCGTCTGACCAGAACGAATATACAAGGTGCCGCCGTCATTCACGTTACCCAAAGTAGGCGCGTAAGCGATGAACGTCGGGTCAATGTTGCCATCGGTTGTAACGTAATCCTGCACGGTCTTCTTGGAAGAATCCACAAGCTTACTCGTATCTACGCCGGAAGCTAGACGCGGGGTGCGGCGTGCGTCAAGACCACCCATCGCATCCACGCCAGGAACTTCACCGTTACGGAAGTTGAAAGCCAATCCGGGTACGTTCTTTGCAAGAACCGGCTGAGCCGCCAGGTGGTCAGTAGGAGTAACCTGCAAGAACTCCGAGAAAGTGGGGAGCAGTTCCTTCAACGTGTAGGTAGCACCCGTAACCTCACCAGCAGTATCCGATGCCTTCAAGGTGGATACGGTAATAGTCTTCGTCTCACCCGGCGCAATGTTCACCTCGGGGAGCTCAACCTTCTCACCATCCTTGAAGAATTGCAGGTAGACGTTCGTGTCCGCGTTAGCCTTCAAAGAGTTAAGCCAAGCGTCACCGCTACCCGTGATAGCCGGGTACGTGGGCTGGTTAGCTGTGGTAGCCAGATAGGGGGTGTTGTTGGTGTATGTGAAAGTGACCTCACCCTCAGCACCAGGCTTCACGGTTACAGGGCTGTCCTTCGTGGTACCCAGGGTGCCGATAGTGGTGGAGGCGTTACTTTCGTTACAGGAGCCTTCCAAGTGTGGGCGTGGGGAACCCCAGTTAATCTGCTGGGTAATGGTGGAACCGTCTTCAGCTTCAACCGTGAACGGAAGCGATACCCAACCGAAGTACTTGTTCGGGATGGGCATGGTGATTACGCCATTCTCATCCGCTGTGAAGGTCATACCGCTGTAGGTGAGGCTCTTTGTAGGTTCCTTACTGAACACGGGGATGTTGTTATGCATTCCGTAAAGCCCGCTGGTACCGAAACCAATCCTTAGAGTATCCGGCTTAATCTTCGTGCCGATAAGGTCTTGAACGTTCACCTTATAGGTGGTTACACCATCCTGACCCTGAGCGGGTACCTTGTCGGTGTTCAGGTTCCAGTTTACGAACTCCTGCCAGGTGAGTGTGTCACCCGTTACGGTGAAGTCTTTTGCTGTGAGGTTCACCGTAGTGTTGCTTACACCGGCGGTGGTGGAGGTTGCAGATGTTTCTGCGTTAGCGGCTGTCATAACCGCCGGAATGGTTGCGCCTCCGATGATGAGTGGGAGGGCAAGCAGAGCGCCTGTTTGACGCTTCATAGTTTTCTTGCGTGCCATTAGAGAGACACTTCTCCTTCGTGGGAAATACACCCCCCCCCCCGCCAAAATTGCTTAGCGGTTTAAATTGGGGGCGGAGCGTCTTTCGCTCACACACAATATAGCGCAAATCTGCCCATATTTCTACACCCCCGATTTCCTTACTCTCCTTTTCTTCTTTTTAAAAACGATAGCCGACTAACCCAGACCGCTTGTCGAGGGACAAACCCCACGACGTTAGAGCGCTAATCCATCTGCCTCACGTGCCCTTAGTGCCCGGTGACTTTTCGGTCGAAACAGCACCCCGCTCTTTAATCTAATCCACCATCTATAGTGCAACCCCACCAAAACAGCCCAAAATCCCCGACAGTTCAAGGCAAAACAGGGCGGTTGGCGGGTGAGTTATTTACCGAAAAGTCACCGAAATCGGAGTTATTTACGGAAAAGTCACTCCCAAAAAGTCACAGTTATTTACCGAAAAGTCACCGCTACCGACCCGAAAGTCACAGCGGTACCGACGGAAAAACCACCCATCATAGCGAGGGTGGTTTGAGCTATTTGCCGAAAAGTCACACCAGTACGGTGAGGTAATTTCCGGGGGTTATGGTCGGGCAAATCACATAATTTTGTGACCTGCTGACGTGTTATCGACCGGAAAGTCACAGCGGTTTACAGATACCGGGCGGGGTTATTTACGGAAAAGTCACAGCCCCTTATTGGCGTGCTTACCACCGTTGGGTTGAATCTGATACCTACTAGCGGCTGGTGATGATGTAGTTGCCGGTGTTGAGGATATAGTGATGCCTCTGGCAGGAGGTGCATATTCCTGCCAGAGGCATCACTGGTAACGGTACGTGGTTAGATGTTGAGGTATATCTGTTTCCCCGGCGGGAACTGCGCCCCGTCGCCTACCGTGAGCTCACGTGCGAGCTTTAGTAACCCATCGGGGGTTTCCGTCTTCCAGGGGTCTTGCACGGGCGTTAGGGCGGTATCTATGGCTTTTATGATGTGTACTGCACGGTGCTTATCTAACACGCACATTTTCGGGCGTTCTTTCCAGTAGGGGCTGATGGTTGTAACTTTCAGTAAGGTAAACATGCTATCTAGCCGTTCACATTCAAAAAACACGCCATTATCTTCCTTATCGTAAAGCGTCACCCCTGAACATTCATTGCTGACATATTTGCCGATGAAGTGGTTGAAGGTTTCGTCACCGAAAATATTTTTAAGAACTTCAAGGAAATCAGGGCTCTGAAAATTGCTGGTATGCACCACAGCCATTGCTGTGACTGGTTTCAGATGCTTTACGGGGTTCCTCCCTCCCAGTTTTTCGATAGCTTCTTGCATAACCCCTAGTTTCCACCGTGTCAGGTTGGTGAGGTTTAGGTTCCCTAACCGGGCACGCCATACCTGTTCAATCTCTTTCAGGGGCTGTTCAAGCTCCCCTGCCCCAGGTAGTGGGGTGTTGTTTTCGGCGGGGATTCTGAGCTCCTGTTTCGGGATGCGGTAGAGCTGATAGTTACTGTAGATGGCGGGCTGAATGAATGTAACCCATGTGCCGAGTAGATGTGGCTCGTTGGCGTATAGGGTGGCGGGGCTATGGTTCCAGAACGCTCCGGACAAGCTTATGGACGAGGTGGTCATTATCTTCGTTTGTTTCCTTCCATTGTGGGACGCTGAGCTCGTGGATGACCTCCGCGAGGGTTTCCGTGCTGTCAGCTTTCCACGGCTCTTGTACTGGGGTGAGGCATTGGTTGAATTGTTGCAGGATGTCCTGCAAGTCGGGATTATCTAGTGTCTCGTTGGGGTTTTCAGGCGCTGTGGTGTGGATGATGATTTGGGTGTACTTTTGCCCGCTGGTTATGCACTCAAGCCGGAGACGTGGCTTTACGGCAACCCTAAAGAAACCATCATGCGTAAGTTCCCGCTCAACGTTTCGTCCGAGGTCGTCGCTTTCTTTGATTCGGTTGATAAGTTCTACTACTTTATCCTTCTCGGGCGCGTTTAGGTCAATGGTGATGTAGAACCTACACATCCCTGAGCCTTTATTCAAGGGCACCGTGTCGATGCGCCAGCGAGTAACATCTAACCCGAGCTCTTTAAGTTTGCGCCGCCATAATGGTTCGTTCTTCTGTAACTCCTGCACCGTCGCCTGCAAAGTTGCCCCAGACAGTGGTTTAAACCCCCGAAGCACAGCGAACGGGTCATTCATAACACAGAGAGTATGCTCAACCATCATGTTCGGCTTAATGGTTGTTACCCACTCGATAATGTCGTCGTAGGCGGCACTTTGAGTGAGCAGGACTCTCTGTTCGTAGTCGCGCATATCAATGTGCATTACAGTTCTCCTAATTCAGGTTCGTTATAGAGCTCCTTAAAGACCTCAGCCAAGGTTTCCTCGTTATCAGCTTTCCAAGGCTCTACCACTGGAGATAAGCACCGGTTGAATTGCTTGAGGACTTCTTGCACATCAGGGTTATCGAGCGGGTTATCCACGTATTCCCACGATGACGCTGAGATGATGATTTGCGCGTACCTATCTTCAGCATAGGGGATGGAGATAGAAACATCAGGATTCTTGGGTGTAGTGAAAAAACCTCTCCTCAGTTTAGTTGCCCGCTTATCCCAGTCTTCGTCAAGGGGAGTACCTATCTTATTGAGTAGTTTTAACACCGCTTCGTTTTCAGGTGCGTTAAGCGATACGGTTACGTAAAAGTTGCAATCCAAACCTTCATTTAGTAACGCACATGGGTGGATGCGCCAGCGGGTAACATCCAGCCCAAGCTTCTCCATTTTGTTGCGCCAGGCTGGTTCAGCTTCCTCTAGCATCTGAATAGGTAATTTGCGACTGGAATCATTACCAGGTATCTTCAAAAGACGTTCTGAGCGGAATTTTATACGCGCTAGAAAGATGTCCTCCATAAAGCAGAGAGTGTGCTCAACAATCATGTTTGGCTTGATGCAGGTAACCCATTCTTCAAGCTCATCATGCTGAGCGGGTACCCAACTGCTTAGGTCGCTGATGTTGTCGCGAATGTCAATGTGTAGAGCCATGTTCTGTCATGTCTTCCTGTTAGATGATGCCTCGGGCGCGGGCGGTCATGTCGAGGATAGCTTTATTGGGCTTATCTTTCCTGATGCCTTTGCTAAAGAACTGTTCAGCTGTGATTCCGTGTGCTACGTAGAGGTAGTTGAGGTACCACAGCAGTTCGTTGGTTGGGTCGTCAAAAGAAGCAGGGCGGTTAAAATTTTTTAGCTCTGCTACTAGGCGCTGGAAGCCGCGCATCTGCTTCACCTGTTCAACAGGGATGGTGAGGTTTTCATCGAATATTGCTTGTCCGGTGGTTTCTTCACTGGTGCATGCCGCGTCAAGTTCGATGATGCGGTTCGCCATGTACTCTTCCATAAGCGAGTATGGTTCGTTTTCTAGAAGCGTAGGTGTATCGAGAGTGTTACCTTCAAGGCGCGCGAAGTACTGTAACGCTACAGGGTCAGCGAGAAGATACAGAGCATAGTAAAACATGCATTTACAATGCTCCCTCTGCTTCTTGTGCAGGGTAGATGCTAGACACAAGGTTGCATCACAGGGAACAGGTGCTTCTTTGAGAGCCATAGCCGTGTGCGCCAGGTACCACACCTGCCCTTGCTCATACATCGCACCCCACATGGTTTGGGGTGAAGCAGTTCTGGTGTGCGGAGTTTCCTTATTGCTGTGTAACGGCTGGGTCTTACCGAGATTCCATTCAAGAGCACCGAGTGCGAGTAGCTCTGTTGCGGCGCTTACCTCACCAGTGCTAACACAGGTCAGATTAACCTCCGTGTCACCACCAAACATACAATCTCTTACAACTCCAGCGTTAATGAGTCGCGCCGAGTCGGTCACAAATGTTTCGGTGGTCACAGTATTGCCTTCTATGTAGCCGTTGTTATTCACAACAAGTTCTTGATGCTTACCGCCCCGCACGATAGCGTTATCTCTAACATGTGACGAGGAGCTCCAGTGCTCGCCTGTGAAATGTGCGTCGGTTACGTAAGCGTTCTCAGCGACCAGAAGGCATAAGCCGTCTTTCTCATGGCTCACAGTCACTGTTGGGGTGATGCGCGCCTTATTTAGAACACACACAAAGCCACTGAAGCCCTCCCCCACCTCGAGGGTTCCATCTTCGGGGAAACCGTCAAAGTTGCTGAGCTTCGCGGCAAAGAAGCCGTGCTTAGGGATTGAAATATGTTTACCTTCAGCTTGCTTCTCGTCTGTTCCATAGAACGCGGTTAGCACGCTCTTCCGTGCAAGGAGTCGCATCAATAGGGGAGATTGGGTTAGATGTAGTGTTTTCTTCTTAGCCACGTTTGCGTACCTTTCTTTGGGTTATTTCAGGTCTAAGGGGTGTGTATATTGTTCTATTCAGGAAAGTAAACCTATGCAGATTTAATGGTACTACACAGGGTTACTTTTGCGGCTTACGTCAAATAATTCCTCGTGTGCGGGCGGTCATCTCTAAGATTCTATGGTCTGGGGAGCCGTACCCGAGGAACTGGTCAGGGGTGATATTGTGGGCGACTTGTAGGTAGTTGAGGTACCACATCAGTTCGTTAGATTCTGGTTCCCTAGCTTTCTTGAACTTTTGCAATTCCTTTAGCAAGCACCTAAACCTTTCATTGCGTAAAATCTCCTGATAGGGGATGGTAAGGTTTTCGATAAATACGCTCTGTAGGTTAAGTTTATCGGTGGCGCATGCTTCTTCTAACTCAATGGTGCGGTGCTTCATGGCATCTTCTAGAGTCCTGTAGCCGACGGAAGATAGTGGGTGAGATGCGTCAGGCTCTTTACCTTCCAGACGTGAGAAATAATGCAACGCTAGAGGGTCTGCAAGCAGGTACAGCCCATAGTAGAACATGCATTTACAATGCTCTTTCTGCTTCTTATGTAGGGTAGCTGATAGGCACATGGTTACCTCATCAGGGGCGGGTGCTTCCTGTAAAGCCAGAGCCGCATCCCTAAGATAAGGACGGTCACCCCAAGTCTCTGGGAGCGTGTCCCACATGTCTTGGGGTGTTTCCAGCATGGTAGTAAGTTCGCGTGGTGGCGTATGGGGGCGCTTCTTAAACGGTTGTGTGTCACTCAGGTTCCAGGAAAGCTGTGATGTAGCCATTAGCTCTATTGCGGCGTTCCTCGCATCTTTGCTAACCCCAGCGAAATTAACCTCAGCGTCGCTACCGAAAATACTCGCTGTAACGTCGGGTGCGTTAATGAGCCGTGCATTATCTGTCACATACGCGCAGTCTGTAGATGAGTTTTCTACATACCCGTTTTCGTTCACACGTAGCTCCCTGTGTCGACCTCCCCTAACAATGGCGTTACCGTCAAGGTGCGTAACGTCTACCCCAAACCCTGTACTAATGGTTGCGTCCGTGATATAGGAGTTGCCGGTCATTGCCAAAATGTACCCTCTTTCGCCGCACTGTAAATTTACGGTGGGTGTGACACGGGCGTTATCAAAAATGAGTGCGGAACCAGAAAAACTATCGCTAACCTCTACAACACCATCCTCGGGGAAGCCGTCAAAGTTTTCAGGGCTCTCGGCAAAAAACCCGTGTGTTGGAAGTAAAGCCCCGTTATCGTTTGAGAGTTCGTCAAAGGTGCCGATAATTACAGATTCATCTGTTCCGTACACTACGGTTGCGCCGACTACGAGGCTCACGCCGTTTCGTTTGGGAACATGGGTTAGATGGAGTGTTTTCTTGTTGGTCATGTTAGTGCTTCTTTCTTTGCGGTTACGGTGCTCTATAAGGCACGTCTGATTAGAGATGTGTGGAAAACCCCTGATGTGGATTCAATTCCACGTCAGGGGTTATTTGCCGCCTAGTAGACGGGTTAGAGCTTCGGGAAGAACGTCATACTATAACCGATGCCGTCATCCCAGCGGTACCAGTCGAGCATGTAGGTGCCGTTAAGCGGCTGGTCGGTGGTTACGGTCAGCGTGTTAGCGAGCGGCACCTTCTCGTTATTGATAATCAGGTGGTCGTTTACGCCGGTGGTTACACCGTCCTTAGTGGTGAAAGTGAACGGTGTGTAGAACGTCTTGCCCAGCAGATAAGTCATACCCGACAGGCTGTTCATATGGAAGTCAAAGTCGTCGTAGTTGCTGGTCTTAATCTTCACGGTAATGGTGTCGGTCATGATGGGCTACCTTTCGTAGAGTTGTTTGCAGTGTAGCTTGTGCGGCTTTACCGTCGCTACATTTGAATATTACCACATGTTTTGAATATTTACTGCCGCGTGGTCGGGGTGTGTTTTCGGCTATATTGGTGCTGTACTAATCGTACTATTGCCCCCTTATTTTTGGGGGAGTTAGGAGTCCGCTTATGCGGTCTAAGAATCCTGTTATTAGTAAGCAGATGCAGTCTGGCTTTAGCAACCTCACGCAGAGTGGTTCCAGTAAGCTAACTGGTGTGCCGCTCACTTACAGTGGGCTTTCGTCTCAGCTGTGGGTTACCGCGTTGTTTTTGGTTGCTGGTGTGGCGGTTGGCTGGGTGTTCCCTGTTGTGGGCGCTGTTGCGGGTTTGATTGCTTTTATCTTCGGTCTGGTGGTCATTATCCGTGGCGCGTTTACGGGCATCATTAAGGCACCGGCTGTGCTCACGTATGCGGTATTAGAAGGAGCGGCGCTTGGTGCTGTTTCTGTGCTTACGGAGGCGAAGTATCCTGGTGTTGCTTTGGCGGCTACAGCGGCGACGGTGGTTGCGTTCTTTGCTGTATTGATTGCTTTCACATTTGGTATGCGTTCTAATCCGAAGCTTACCCGTATCGTGTTTATTGGCATGATTGCGTATGTGGCGTACCTGCTTCTGGCGGGTGTGATTGCCGCGTTCACTGGCTTCGATATTACGGGCACGCCGTTCGGTATGATTATTGGTCTTATCGCTATCGCTATGGGGCTGTATTGCCTGCTGAGTGACTTTACGGATATTTCTCGCGCTATTGAGCAGGGTGTTGATGATGCTTACGGGTGGAACCTCACGTTTAGTTTGATGCTTTCCATTGTGTGGGTTTACATCGAGTTTTTACGCCTGTTCACGAACCTGGCGAAGAACAACTAGCAACCTGTTCTGCTTAGCTTCTTGATAAGGGTTAGGTATGATGGTAGGGGCGTTACCTGAAACCAAAAACGGTTTCTGGTAACGCCCCTACTTTTTTGTGTCGTGTTCAAAATATGTTAGCTGAACACATCTAACATGTCGGTTAGACCGTTCATGAACGAGCTGAACCGTGAGCCGCGTTTCTGCTTTTGCTTGCTGACGTTTAGCTCATCAAAATATTTGCTATCCACATCCGCGATACTTTGAACAAGCGCGGTAGCGAAAGGTAAAGCACGCCGCCTATACGCATCCCGCGTCCTAATGGTTTCCAAAACCTCTGCCTCGTATTCGCGCGCCACATCCGGCTCAGTGAACTTATCCGGTTCCAATAGGGCGAGTAACGATAGTTCTTGCAATAGCTCGGCAAGGTTGTTCTCTACATAATCTTTGAGGGATTCTACGGTCACACCGAACGGTGAGTGTTCAGCCGCTACACGCGCCAGCCAGGTTGCTTTACGGTGAACCATTGCTTGTGCCTTATATGCGGGTGCTAAACCAACAGGAGCCGTGTGTGGTTCCGAATCCTCATGATTTGGGGCTGGGAGCATTATCGTGTGACAGGCATCATGTGCATCTGCGTGTACTGTCGTACTTGCGCAAAGGACACGTTCACCGCCGCCTTGCATACTCGCACCATTTTTAAGGCAAACCGCTGGCGTATCCTCACTGTATGGTTGAATAATATCCCAGTTATCTCCATGTATCGAGATAGGGCGATAGTGTGTTTCGGGGTTTAGGTATATTTGTCCACCACACAGGTACCCAGGCACTGTAGGCAGAGGTTCACCGCCTCGTTCCATAGGGTAGAGGTTGATGCCGCTACTCACGTCAAGAATAATATCCCCACCTACTATGACTTGGCACGTGGTAAGTTCAACGCCACCACCTACGAAAAGGTCACCGCCAGCCAAAAGTGAACCTACAATCTCATGGTATTCCCGGTCGGGGGAAACACCTCGGGAACTGACACTGGTGTTAGGTTCACCGAGGATAATGTTCCCGCCCGCAACTAGCGGGTAATCGGAGCAGGCATAAAACTCAACGCCGTTGCTAATGCGGATGTCTGTCTCAGATGTGATAGCTCCATTTACTACTACATCTTTGTCGATGTAGACGCTTTTCCCGATAATGTTTCCGGTAACGTTGAGTTTACCGCCACCCGTGGATGTGATGTACACCGCATGCTTGGGTTTATTGGGTGCTTCTATCCATTTCTCTTTGGTTGTTGTGTGAACAATGTTGTGCGGTTTGCCGGGTAGGTTAGCTAATGGGGATATGATAGGTTGCATGTTTTCCTTACAGGGACTCCATAGAGAAAAGGGGCTGGGTTAAGGTTTCGGGGTCATGTTGCCGGTCAGGTAGCTGTTATCCGCCGGAGGTGCCTCCACCTGATTTGGAGCCGCCACCGAAGCCGCCCTTAGAGCCGCCTGATGATGAGCTACCGCTTGATTTAGAGCCACTGGAGCCGCTACCGCCTGACTTGGAGTTAGAGCTTGAGTTGTTAGATGACTTGGAGCTGGAACCTGAGCTGTTGGAAGAACCAGAGTTACTGCTACTGCTCTTACTGGTGTTACTGCCACTACTGCTCTTAGAGTTGTTAAAGGAGCTATTAGAGCTACCTGCTGTGCCGCTCTTATTTGTTGTTGAGCTTGCGCCGGAGTTGCTCTTGCTTGTCGGGTTACTCGCAGGGGCTGTGCTGGTTTTAGTTCCAGTTGAGCTGTTAGTACCTGCCTTGTTTGCGACTACAGCGCCAGCCGCCGCACCTGCACCTGTTCCAGCTACAGTCGCCAACGTAGAGTTACCGCCGTTATTTGAGGTGCTACTGTTAGAGCTACCAGATGAACCATTACTATTACCGTTGGCCTTAGAGCCTGCGGGCGGGTTGTTGTACTTGGTTACGGTAGCAACTTTACCGTTTACTACGCCTGCTTTTGCGCGTGCGGCACGGTAAGAATCAGTGAAAGAACCACCAGATGACGGGAGCCCCTGATAAACGGTACCCTTATCGGGGATAACAGGGCTTCCAGCACGGAGCGGTGAACCTACACCAGGTACGTTACCGTTGTAATAGTTGTTCGTGTAGGTCACCCCGTTATTGGAGTTACCCCACATGTACCCAATGTAATACCAGATGAAAGCGTTAGTGGCACTACCGCCGTGGTGTGCTTCTCCACCTGAGGAGCCACCATTATTGATGTTAATGTTTGTCCCACCGTTATTATTACCGTCTGTAGGAGCGCTGGTGGGCGTTTCAGTTGGAGAAGCAGACGCAGAATCGGTCGGGTTGGGGGATGCTGATTCAGAAGGCGCGCCGTTTGATGCTTCTGCCGCTTCACAGTTAGCGTCCTCCGCGCGGGTTTCGTCAGCCGTGTTCTTACACAAGCGGATGTATTCGATGCCTTGAGAGCTGAACGGTGTCTCCGCTACAGATTGGTTGTTGAAGTTTTGGGCTTCCGGGGTGGAACAACCAGCTAGAAGTAGCGCACCTACACCAGCGGTAGCGATAGCTTTAAAAAGCTTCCTGGAGCTAACGTTACTGGTGTAGCTGTGGTTCTTTTGTTCGTTCCAGCTGTTTAGGGCGTTCTGTGCGGCTTCCTGAACCTTACGGCTCGGGTCTTGTGGGGTTTGGGGATTCATCGGATTCTATGTTCCTTTTAGTGTGGTGTTTACATCAATCATATCGGGTTTCCAGAATCCATTATATAACGGAAAACCAGAGAATAGCCCGATTACCGTCTCCTCGCAATGGGTGCTTTATCGGGGTGCTCTCTGGTTTCACTTATTACCGTTGTTTCACGGGTTGGCTTGGTAGGGTGTTAGGCGTGCTGTGCCTGGAAGTCATTCGGGAATTTTGGGGCATTAATATTGATTCCGTGCGGGTAGGTATGAACCTGATTTGGTTGTTGCTCGATAATCTTTGAGGTGCGTTCTTGCTCCCCGTTATTACCTGCACTGTACAGCTCCTCCCCCGCGATGCGAACATTAGCCGACCGGGTGTAAACATTCCCGCCCGCAACAATTTCCCGTGAAAGGGTGCAATTATCGCCAATATAGACGTTTCCTCCCGCGATAACCCAACCATAAACTGCCACGTTATCGCCTATATGCACGTCCCCACCGGCAACAATATTGCCGTGAACCTGCGTAGCCGGATGAACATTATGGTACAGCCCACTTATTGCACTACTGGTGCCAACGCGAATATTACCACCCGCGTAAAGCCCACCACCTTTATAAGGGTGCCCAGGTTCCACTGGTGGGGTTAGCGTGAACAGGTCACACATATCCTCCAATGTGATGTTGTTTCGCGCATAGATGGTGCCTCGGATAGAATTAGGAAAATCGTGGGCAACATTATTAACGACCACCACATTATTTCCCACAATAACGGTTTTAGGCGGCGAATCTTCCCGCCAGTCATCAATCACAACAATATCCGTAGCAGGAAGAACTAACTCTGCTGGAACGTCTAGGTTAGCAACCTGTAGCACCATCCCATCTAGAGATGTTGGCACACTACCCTGCTGGTTACTGGTTAGGTACGTAAATAGTCGTTTTAACGCGGTGCTCAATGATTTCACCATTCCTGTCCTTGTAGCTATCCCTGTTATCACATATTACCCGGTCTGCTTCCACGGTGACACGATACGGTGCGCTCGTGCCGTCGTCAGATTTTTTCGGGTCACCATGCCAAACCTGCCACCCCTCATCAGGATTGCTGTACTTATCCTTATCGCGCCACTCTAAGCTACCCTCCACCCAGCGGGTGAGATTGCGCTGGCAAATACTGACAGTGTTATTTGGCAAATAGCAGGTGTAATACTCCTCGTATGGTTGTAGGTAGCTTGCTGTTTGGTTCCTAATCTCAACGGGTGCGTAGGTGGTTCGCTGGTTCGTATCGCAGGTTACGGGGATGTTGAAGCATCCGGCGAGGAGGAACGGAATAGGTAGGAGGGTGGTTGCTTTTTTAAGTAGGTGTTTCATATCTTTCTATTTTAAAGGTTGCCGACCTCAACCATAAAAGCTGAGGTCGGCAACCTTTAGTTCCTGTGTATATTAGAGGGCAACACCCGTGTCCTTGATAGTCAGGTAGTGCGCGAGCGTTTTCTGTACATTGGAGACGAGCTCATGCTTTGCGGTAAGAGCTTTGTCACCAGCACCCTGTAGACGCTTATTTACAGTCTTAACCACATTCTCAATAACATCCAGGGTTTTGGTGTCTGAGGGGTAGAGGTCTAGGGCGGCGAGATACAGTGGGGTTAGGTGAGAATCTACAGTACCAGTGGTTAGGTGCTTGTATCGTCGTGCTACGGTTCGGAGGCTCGTCATCTGCCAGGCGCGCAGTTTATTGCGTGCCTTTTCTTGCTCGAACGTGGTGTTTAGCTTGATGCTGTAGGAGATTACGTGGTGGGGTTTACCTCCTTCGGGGGTGTAGATGAGTTCAGTGCGAATCCGGTCGGGCTCCGCGCAGGAGTAACATACGTTGTACTCGTCGTAGTCACCGTAGAGGTCTTCTAGAGCCAGCCCGTCGTGTTCATGGTCAATATGTTCGCAAGTGGTGGTGAACTTACCGGCGGGGTTGCCGTCCGCGTCTACGAGGTCGATGTCGTAGATGGTGCCGTTAGCTACCTGTAGGGTGTCTCCGCCTTCCCAGTTGCCCAGCTCGAACGTTACGAGGGAGCCGGTAATGAAGCCGAACTGGGTGAGGTGGTAGTGCTTGTTCCGTAGGATGTGTACGGTTCCGGTTTCCTCGGCTTCTTTGGGGGTGTACTTGTCGTGGTATGCCTTGAGCTTGTCGTGGTTTTCCGTGAACAAGGTACGCATGTTCTGCTGTAGAGCTTCAACATTCTGGAGGTAGGTTGCGGTTACGGTATCGACCTCTTTAGTGAGAGCGTCGTGTAGGTTCTTTGCGACCTGCCGGGTGAGCGTGTGTGGGCTGATGCGTGCCTGCGCCATTTCTTCCGTATCCGTCTCATAGGTACGGGAGCCAATACGGGCGTAGGTGCCCCGCTCGTAAGCATGCGGGGTGAGCACGCGCTGTAGAGCGTTGAGGGTGTTCAGGTAATCGCGTGCTTCTCGCGCTTCGCTACCCTTGTGGAATAGGCGGATAAGGTTTACGGTCTGAGAGTTAGGGTGTTCCTCATCCCAGTGCCTGTCGTTGCGGTCTTCGTCGTAGGACATGAGGATGCTCTGTAGAGTGTACTCAACTTCTCGGGTCCCATCTTCCTTGACGTTTTCTGCCGCCCACAGTAGCTGGGTGCCACCGTTAAGCATAATGCTCGAGTCGGTGTTTCCGGTTACGGTGTGCAGTTCGTATTTGTGGGTTTCGGGGTTTTGGGTGATGAGCTTGTTGCCGGGGTTGAGGTTGGTCAGCTTATTCATGGCTCCTTGTTGCCTTTCTGTGGGGTGTTTGTGTTCTTTTGGGGTGGTTGTCGCCCCGCTAGAGGTTTGTTGCTCTAGCGGGGCACTGTGGGGCTTAGGTGCCCTCATTTGGTTTAGTTGAAGATTGCGGTGGGGGCTTCGTTCACGGTCAGGGTTACAGCCTGTGCGCCGTCAAACGGGGTAGGCTCCTCGATAATGATTTCGAGCCCAGTGTAGTTGGCGCACTCTTCGTCAGTGAAGAGAGCGAGGGTTACCTTGTCACCGTTGCGTTCCGTTTCCTTAACGTAGAGAACGGTATCAGGAAAGATGTTCAGCGCTTCGGTGATGTACTTGAAGATTTCGTTGTAGTTTTCGTGCTTTTCAGCTACGGTCTTGATGTTCTTCTCGATAAGAATATCGAGGTGGTGCTCGGTTGCGTCGCCTTCGGTGGTGATGTCCTGGATTGCATAGGTGGTCATGGCGTGTAACCCTTTCGGTAGGAAATTTAACTCTGTAGCTTCTAGGCTTCCCCGTCGCTACATTTATATAGTACCACATGTTTTTAATGGTTTGCAAGTTTTAGGAATGTTTCTAGGAAAACTAGACGGGGTGTACAGCATAGCGCGCCGTACACCCCGTCTAGTTTCAGTTATTTACTCAAAGAAGCCCAGCTCGCACTCATCTGCGTAGTAATAGCGCACCGGGTACGTGTAACCCTTCTCCATCTGAGCAAGGCGTGCAAGAGCTTCCGCGTCCTCTACACGAACCTGGGCTACAATTTCGTACTTACGGCTACCAACCTTAACGCGAATATTATCCTCGTAAGCACCATGCCAGTACATGAGCTTAAACTCAAAGAGTCCCGCCTCGCGCTCACCCAAAAACTCAGCAAGCTCTACTACGAACTCGTCATCCAGCTGGTAATCAACGTTAGCGAACTTCTCGTCGGAGGGTTCCATTTCGCGAACCTTACCCTTGCTAGAGATAAGCAGGAACTTTTCAATGGAACCAATGTAGAGCTTGGACATGATGCTTAGCCTTTCGGTAATAAATGTAACTCTGTAGCTTCTAGGTTTCCCCGTCGCTACATTTATAGTCTACCACATGTTTTTAATGGTTTGCAAGTCGGTGGGTAAAAAATAGGTGGGGTACACAACATTAAGTCATGCACCCCACCTATTAGAAGCTACCTAGTAGCTTTAACGCCCATTCAGGAAGTCGCTAATAGCACCCTGTAGAGCCTTAATCAGACGTGAATCAGCATCAAGCTCCTCCAACAACTCACGACGTGAGGTATGCCTCGAGAGAGCACTATATACAGTATTTCGATGCTCTTCCATAGCGTTACTCATAGACTGTAGGGTGCGCCTGGTTTCTTCTCCGTCGCTCATTAGGCGCTTAATGAAGCCGCCGTAACGGAGTTTCAAACCCGCCTTATAACCCTGCACAACATCTGCGAGGTGATTATTAACAACCTCAGCGGCAGTCAGCTCGGTCACTTCTACACCTTCCCGCCAGGGGCGAATATCGAAACTGGTCGGGTCACCAACATTGGCGGTGAACAGGGCACCTCCTAGCGCAACGAAATACGCCTGAGTAGCAAGCTGATTACCCTTACTTTTAACGGTTACAGTAGCGTCCTCAATAGCTTCCTGCACTGTGGTGAGCGTCGTAGATTTCGTGTACAGGCGGTGCGCAATACGGTGAAGCTCATCAGAAATTTCTTCCGCACCCAAAACACCGATAGTGGCGTTAGCGACATGCTTAGCTGATGCCACCCAACTGTTCTTGTCGTACTTATCGAGCCTCAAGGAGCTCAACTGAACAATGAGACTATCCCAGGAGCGCGGGGAACGCCAAGCGTGCTTAATGACTTCTTCCGTCTCTGCGCTAGAGCCGGTCACCTTGTTAATGCGTGCCGCTGTGCCACGCTCGTTAGGCGGTTCCAGTAGGGAGGCTCGACCGTCTTTAATGGCTTTCACAATAACCGGGCGGATAACACGTTCACGGTCGTTCATCCTCGAGCCCCACTTGTCCATTGCGCCTGCCGCCCACCCCTTCGGGGTCTGAGTTACCGCATACCAGCTGAATCGGTTCTGGATAGGGGTTTGGAATGGGGACGGGTTCACCGAATCCTCAGCGGAGTTAGAGGCGGCAATAATAACCGTCGAATCGGGTAACGACACGCCGTTAATCTTACGGTCAGCAAGAATGTTCAAACATGCGGCAAGCACATCCGACGGGGCGTTCCTCAACTCGTCAAAGAACAGCAGGGTGCGCTTACCCGCCTGCTCATTGGCTAGAACTTTCGCCTGCCACGTATCCAACAGATACTCGACAGCACCCACCTGAACATCCTTACCGCCCTGTTTAACGGTAATAGTTGTGGGTCGGGGGATGCCTTGGAACTGTTCGGCGTTCATCTGCGAGGTGATTAGGGTAATCAGCTCGTACCCGGTATCGTTAGCCATTTTCGCGATAGCCTGAGTTTTGCCGATGCCTGCGGTTCCGATGAGGAAAGCATTTTTACCGGGCGCTGTGATTTCGCCGGTATTTTCGTCGTACTGCGGGTATGCCGTGTCTTCCAGCAGGTTCAGTACGGTGGTGAGAGTTAGCTCATTAAGGCGCTTCATGGTTATAAAACCTATTTCCTTTCTGGTTTGTTAAACATAGTAGACGTGTGCAACGTCTGTGAGGTTGTTCGGGTAGCGCTCGCCCCTATCTAGGATGAGGATGAACACAGGGATGTTCCTGTCCGCTAGTTTACCTGATTCTTCGGTTACTTGCTCCCAGTCACCCCAGGCTAGTTCACCGTCTGTGAGGAGCACCACGAGGTTGGGTTTCGGCATGTCAGTTTGCCCGTCGGCTATCGCGTTTACTGCCTTGAAGAATGGAGACATTTGCGTTCCGCCGCCGCCCTCCATGAGGATTTCTTTCACGGTGGTCGCTTCCTGCCAGTCACGCATCACCGTGTCAATACAGGCTACACGCACGTCGAGCAGGTTCTTTTGCAGAATCTCATCTAACGCTTCCGCTACGCGGTTAGGATTGTAGTTATACATCGACCCGGAGGTGTCTACACCCACATATGCGGCTAGGGTACTATCCCTATTGATAAGGGTGGCTTTCCTGGGGTAAATAATTCCGCCTGAGCGGTTCGACTTATTGCTCCACCGCTGGTAGGTTTTCTTTACCGCTTTTGTTTCTTTGACGATGCCCATCTTATGCGTAAGGATGCGTTCTATCTGTTGCATCCATTCACTGTTGTAGAACCTAAGTTCTGGCGGGTTCCACCTGCCTTGCAACGCACCGGCACCTGTTCCAGGCTGAGAATCCTCGGAAGGTGCAGGTACGTATCGGACAATGTGGTTACCTTCTTCTACAGCACCGTGGGCGTTGCGTTCCTTTTCTTCTTGGCGCGCTTCCTCAGCTAGGGCTAGAGCCGCCAGTGTTAGAGCCGTATCGTAAACCATCTCTGGTTCTGGTGCCTCTACAGGCTGGGCGGGTTTCCTATTATCGTTTTCGCTAACGTGGCTACTGTCACTATCAGCGTCGGGCACATCACCCTCAGAGCCGCCCTGCGGGGCGTTTACTTCCTCTAGGTGTTCTAGGTCGGTTCCGGGTGCTCCGTCGCTTTCTCCGGCTTCCTGGGTGCTTTCGGTACCTGTTCCAGGGTTGCCGTCAGATTCAGAGGTGCTAGAACCTGTCCCATCCACGTCGGTGGTGCTTTCAGAATCATCACCTGGTGAACCGCTACTGTCTGATTCGCTATCCATCTGAGCATCGCTAGGCGTGCCCTCCGAGCCTGTTTCCGATTCCTCAGAGGTGCTACCTTCTTCGTCAGGGGTGCCCGCTTCATCGGCTCCGGCAGGCTCTGCGTCTTCTTCACCGTCTACCGACTCAGAGCTATCACCCTCAGAGCCGTCTGCCTCTTCCGATTCTGTTTCATCTGCGTCGTCTGGGTTTTCCTCAGATTCCGGTTCTTCGTCTTCGGTACTGTCCTGTTGGTCATTCTTATCTTCCCAGTGTTTACCGGGTTCCTCGTCAGGTTCTTTGTCTTTGGGGGTTCGTAGGGTGTTGTATGCTAGGGCGGCACTCGCTAAAGCCGATACAGCGGTAGCGATGCCCTGTAAGAAAAGCGGGTCAAAAGGCATGATTTCGTTTTCCTTTCACTAGTTACGGATTGCAGGCATAATTGTACCTCCTGATGTTGAAATTATCAGGAGGTACCACGGGTTTTACGGCTTTTGTTTACGCCTGAATAATCTTGCTGATAGTGGCGTAACGAACCGGCATGTAGCTGGTGAGGCTGGTAAGGCGTATAATCGCCTGGTCAGCGTCATTGGTAAGGTCGTAGCTACGCATGATTCGCTCAAACTCGCGAGCCATTCCGTTGGCGTAACCGTTTGCGCGCTGACCCGCACGGTGGAAGTTATTACCGTTACCGTCGATTACCTTGTTAGCGCGGATGCCGTCACGTAGACCCATTACAACACCGGCAATGCGGCGCATGACAAGAATCTGGTTTAGTGCCTGGGCGCGAAGTTCCATAACCTGAGCATTACTGGTGGTTCGGGTAGTCATGATTTTCAACCTTTCGTAGCTTACACATCAATTCTACCACATGTTTTAACGATTAGCGAACCGTTTATGTTAGGCGCATATTTACAAGCGCCGCTTCCAGATACTTCGTCAAATCATGCTCAAGTTCTGTAGCTTTCCCCTTAGCAACCCGAGCATCCTCAAAGCGGCGCATCCTGAAATTAGCACTCGCATCATTAACAATCCCACTCAGCTCCTTAAAAAGAAGCGGGTGAGCGGCTTCCAGAGGGCTAATAGCTTCAAAGAACCTGCCCTCAAACTCAGAATTGATACGGCGGCGCAACGCGGTCACTGCCTCTCGTATGCCCTCTATATGGTCAATGATGCGCTCCCTCTTCTCGGGTTTTTCTCTGGGGTGCCAGCCGCGAATCAAATCCATACGAATCTCAATATATTGCTCCTGACGCGCAACCTCTGAAACAAGAGCGGCAACGTCTACACGGAAAAGCTCAGCCGCCCGCGCAACATCAAATTTCACTTTCTCCACCAGCCGGTAGTTACTCTCGCAACGTTTAGCGTAGAGGGCAACCTGGGCGGGTGTAATCACCTTAGCGGTAAGCATTGGTTGATTCCTTTCTAATAGGGTGGGGAGCCAATTGTGACACCCTTTTATGTTTGCTTAGGTGGCGCATCCCTCAAACTGTTAAATTGCGTGCCAACCATCACCTATAGAGCTGTTTAAACTGGCAGTTTTACGGTCGGCGGTTTCCTTATTTAGTCGCTCTCGTAGGGTGCGCTCTAGCTCTGATGAGTACTCGGCGGCTTCATCACCACATGCACCCCTAGAAGGCTCGTTAAAGCGAGTGCTCGCGGCGCGAACCATTTCCTCAAGCTCGCCATAGAGAGAAGGTGCTACATTCCTTAGCGGGTCGATAGCGCCTATGAACTTCTCGTCAAATCTGGCACGGAGCTCCCGGTTAGTTTCGCGCTCCTTAGCCTCTATCTTTTTCAGCTCAGCTATCAGCCTGTCACGACTAATGCGTTTGGCTTGGTAGTCAATATGCCAACAGAGCCATTCTGACCCCAGAACTGGTAGATACTGCACGCTCTTACGGAAGGTATAGTCGGCGCTATCTACGCGCCCCACCACCTCATCAATAGTGCTTAGGATTTTTTCACGCTGACCTGAGAGTGATTTAATCTGTTCACTCGCAGGTATTTTGGCAGTAATCATCAATGGAACCTTTCTAGTATTTTCCGTCTTATTGCAAAGCAGACTGTGGTTTACACCCAAGGCTGTCCGGTTCCCATGAAACACAGTACTTACGCCTTGGAATTTAAAGAGCTTATCCACACATCGTGTAACGGCTATTGCACCGCTAGTTCCTCTTTGAGACGTGCTGTTAGTTGCTGTCTAAGAGACGCACTGAGCCGCTTAATATCCATATAACGATAAAGGTAGAAGCGCATAAACACGTCAGTTGATTGAGTTACCAGCGCGCTTAGCTCACGGAAAAGCTCAGGGTCTTTGTCCTCTAGCGGGCTGATAGCATGACGGTACACCACATCAAATTCGGTGTACGGGTACTCTCTATCCGTAGAACTGCCGCGTCGTACCAGGTTTAACCTATACCGTTTAAGGCTTCCGTGGGGAGCACCATAACCAGAGACAGATTCATAACCGTGGCGACTGTAGCTTTCTTCGAGCTTTTGGATACGTGCGTGTTCTTTCTCTAGCGTCTCAAGAAATTCAGCTGATGCATCCGCTACGTTGGATAGCACCTGGTCTATAATCAGGTGCCTGTTGCCCATCTTTTCACCTTGTGCCCGAAGCAAGGAGGGCGTAACCGCTTTGGCAACAAGCATTAACTAACTCCTTTCTAGTGTTTTTCGCGCAACCTTTCAGGGTGAGCTTTTTACTATCTGGGCGCTGTGGGGCACCCCTCAGTAGGCACGACCATTCTACCACATGTCCCTGTAGTTAGCTAAGGCGTGATGGTGTGGGTTTTGGGTAGTAAATCAGTGAGCGCCTGCTCTAGCGTAGCGGTTAGCCGTGCCGCCAGATTAGCAGAGTGGATTTTAGAAGCGTTGATACTACCTCGTGGGTAGCTATCAAACTCCTCTTTGGCTTCGTCAATGATTGATTTCAGCTCCATGTAAAGTTGGGGGTGCTTTTCTTTTAGAGGGGTAATAGCGTCAATGAAGCCATTACCAAAACGACGTTCCACCGTTTCCCTTAGATTTCTCAGCTCAAGCTCCTGCTCCGCTTCTAACCGCTGTAGCACCCGTATTTCTTTCGCGGTCATCCTTGAGCGACGTCGTGCCTTCTGCTTTGCCGTTTCGTAATCTATATTCTGTGCCATAACTCTGGAGGCAAGAGCACCCACCGCTTCCCTATAGGTTCTATCAGCATGTTCTACCCGACGTGTCACGTCATGTATGAGCCGGGTTGTACTGTTGTGGTAGCGGTCAATCAGCTCAGGTGTAATAACTTTAGCGGTAAGCATTGTGTCTCCTCGTTCCTTCCAAAGTAGTACACGGGTAAACATACCCTTTGCACGCTAGATTATACCTGGGATTGCCCTGCACGCGGGGAAACCCCAGGCTGGGTCTTGCGCTAAACAGCCGGGCGTGTAAACACCTAAATCGCGGCAGATAGTAGATAGGTGGGTGCGCACCTCATCCCGCATCTTATAACACATATGCAGATATGCCTGACGGTTATTTACGAGATAGTTATCAACATTGAGCACCGAGCACCATTCGTTACGTAAAATTTCAAGTTCCTCAAGCTGAGTGTTAGGTATGGTACGTTCCAGCGCTAAGCAAGCGAACCCTAGAGCCATGAAGTCGCTGTGATATTTCCGCCTCACACAGATGCGTACCCATGACACATTGCTCCCAGGTGACGTTTCGTAAAGCCGGTTTATTGCTCCCACATCTACGCAGAAATTATCTAAAGCACGCATGACACGGTTGCAGAAAATTGGAACGTCAGCTGGCGTGTGGACGGTCATCTTCCGTAAGGGCACCCACAGCTGTGGTCGTAGCTGTTTCGCACGCGCCGCAACATTCGCGTTACTGAGTTGCGCTACGTTCTGCGGGGTTAATATTTTAGGGATAACAGCTTTCAACGGTGCTTTACCTTTCTGTGCTTACTGTTAGAGCTTCTCGTTAAGGGCTGATTCTCGTTCTAGTAGAAGCATTTGCGGGAGCATGTTCTCTAACCGGGCTTCGTATTCAACCCATGCCGCTTTGAAGTTCTGAGCATGCCGAGGATACATTATCCCTTCCAGTTCGCGGGTGCTGTTCTGGATGAGCGCGTTGAGTTCCCAGTAGGCGGTTGGGGTTGCTGTTGCTAAGGGTTTAATTGCTTGGTTAGCGTCATGCCGGTAGTTACGGAAATGGTGGCTAATGAGTGCGTCATAGCTCTTAGGGAGGTACCCGGCTTTTAGTCCTTTACCCCACTGGTTGTGGGCGTTGAGTATCTTCTCCCTATAGGTATTGTTAAGCTCTCCAAGTTTTAGGTAAGCGACGGCTACAGAACGGGCATCCGTGTGTGTGCCCAGGCTGTTGAGAAATTTCAAGTTTTCTACGGTTACAGGCTTGGCGTTACGCATATGGTTAGTTCCTCCTCCAGGCTTAGCAGTTTGGGTTAGTATGGTTGTTTGGGCTGGCTCGGGACAGACCTATAATATTGGGCGAGTTGGCTGAGCACACGTACCGCTTCGTCGTATTGTGCTCTTTTTATCGCGCGTGTAGCCGCTTCTAGTGTGTAGTACGTGTTTCTGAGTACGGTTTCTCGTTCCCGCCGTGACACAGTGTCGCTTTCTAGAAGTTCCTTCCTTACCACAAGGTTGAAGTTTTCTAGGCGCATCTCCAGGTCAGAGAGTTTAAGCTCATTTAGCATCGGGTCGGCATAGGAGTTTTTCATTATGTCCGCCCCTAGTTTCCGTGCTTTGTACGCCAGACGCTCATACACGCCCATTGCTTGTAGCATTGTTTCCTCCGGGGCGGGCAGGTTCGTAATGCTTTTGAGCTGGTCAGCTGTGAATGTTTTAGCGGTTAGCATGTTAAATAACTCCTACCATGAAACAGCTCCTATCATGTCGTCTCTTACACGCGGGAAAGTATCCTCGTAGTGCCGTAGTAGTTTATCTACGTCGAACCGGGAGTCGCTTCGCTCCCAGAGGGCAATGATTTCAGCGAACATCTCAGCGCAGTATCTTTCTACAGCCCAAAGAACCTTGTTGAGGGCATCATTATCTCCTTTATTAGCGTGTATGATTCGCTGGAACTTACTGAACGTGTCGCTTGTACGCACATACGGCGGTTCTGGTGTGCGCCTATACCAGTTTTCCCTTGTGAGCTGTGGTTCCAACTCTAGTAGGTACTTGTCGTATTCGTGGATTAGCTCCGCAAAAAGGGTGGTGATAATGAACTTCGCATCCCCAAACCTGTACAGGGTTCGGATGTCTTCTGTCGTGGGGGTTTTAGCCTCTAACATTGCGTGTTGTGTTCCTTTCGTTGGGGTGCGGGCATATGAAAAGGTTTACTGGGGTTGTGCTAGGTGAGTAGTTCTGCCCGTAGGTCGTCTGTCCTCTGCATAATCCAACGTAGGGCTAAGGGCGTGTTGGCTATCGGGTCTGGGTACTTGAGAAGCGCGTCCCTCATAACGCCGTTCATTTCCAGTCGATGCTCTTCTAGGCGCTTAGAAACTCTGGGATAAACATTTTTAATGGTGTTCTGTGCCTCTTCCATCTTGTTCTGGGTGCGTCCAATAATGGACAGCATTTCTCGTAGATATTGCATCTCCTTATCCTGGGCAACCCCTCCGCCTTGTACACCGCCTTTTTCACCATATTTATCAGAGAGTGCCAGTGTTACATCATATAACTCTTCCCAAGCGGCTCTGATGCGGTCTAGAGTAACCTCTAAATCTGTACGATTTTCTGCTGGTTCCACCGGTTTAACCTTGGGTTCAGGTGTGGCACGATGCCTGTATTCTGGCAGGTTGCCCAGGTTTTTGATTTGCTGTGCTGTGGGTATCTTAGCGCGCACGAACCTTTAACCTTTCTGTAGTGTTTGCTTTGCCTATCTCTATGTGTTTGCGGCTTCTACTTATTATACTGGCTCTAGTAGCTCATGTGCGGTTTATTGGGTAAACGGGAACGCCAGTACACAGCCCGATGGGTTTACCCGTGTACAGGCGCTTATAGGTTCCTTAAAGGGCGGTTCTTTGTCGGTCGCTACCCTGGCATATTCCCTATGACAGCGGCTTCATAATTCCCAGCTAGGAAGTCAGCTTGTACAATGCCGAAATTACGTATCTCGTCCTCGATTATTTGCCACGGGTTTCTGATGCCTGCTTCATCCCATGCCTCTGAGATGTCCACAAAATGATTGCTGTAATATCTACCTACCGCGTCCAGGCACCTATTCGTTGATTCGTTAAGGCTTTTTGCACTTTCCAGTGTGGTGTGAAACTCTGTAGCTACGTCGTTGAGTAAATGGTATGGCATGGGTGTCGGGTCTTCTGTGTCACGGTATGCCCTAATATGCTGGAGAACCTGCCACCGAAACACGGCGTATTTGTGTGCCAACTGCTCGAACACGTTAGTGATGATGAGCGCGTGTGTGTTTGCGGCGTTTAGCGTTTGCATATTCTCTATGGTGAGGTGCCGTACTTGTAACATGTGGTGAACTTTACCTGACTTACTGTTGAGCTTGGGTGTTCATGAGCTTTTTAACGTACTGACCTGGGGTGAGGAGCTTTTCTTGTAGCCCGTAGGCATTTTGGATAGCGGCTAAAACAACTAAAGGTGAGTAGCGGATTGGTACAGCGGTGGGATTGAAAGCGGCTGTTAAATCACGTGTTAGGGTGGCAATATGCTCACTGATTTCTGTGTAGGCGTGCGGGTGGGTGTCGCGGATGGTTAGCGCTGTTACATGGTTCTGCTCTACAGCTTGTCGGGCTATGTCGGCAACATCTTCAACGTAGCGCCGCCCCGTTCCTGTCCGACTAATGTAGGCGTTCACGTATTCCTCATCACCATAATCGGTGTACATGTCGGCTAGGAACCGCATCTCTTCAAATAGTTCTTCCCACTCGGCAATAACGCTACTAAGCACCCCTGCTAGTTTTGCGTCAGCGTGTAGGTTTGTAGCTGGCGGGTGGTGTTGGAGGTTTTTGATTTGCAGGGCTGTAGGTGCCTTGGCGCGCATGGGCATTCTTTCCTTTCTGAGTTGTTTATTTTGCCTGCTTCTAGGGCTGTTTATTGCTTCTTCCTATTATAACAGCACACGGGCGCACACGGGGCTTCTAGGGCAAAAAGAAAGCACCAGACACGCATTAACCTGGTTACGGTTACGTGCTGATGCTTAGCTCTTTTTACTGTGTTGTTTGTCGTTGGCGTTTGGCGGTGTGGTGCCAGAAACCGCAACTTGCACATTTGTAGACCTCGAGGGATGTATCTTCCTCGCCGGGCGCTGTGGGCGTGTTTCCGGGGTGTGTTTTTTGTCGCGCTATGAGGGATTTCCAAGCGTCGTTTCGTGTAGTGAAAACCCGTTTATTACTGCTACAGCTCACGCCTTTTGAGGGCATGAATAGTTGCTTTTCAACTTTGCGTTGGTAACGTGTACTTTTGCTCTTGCGCGGGTTGAAGGTCACTCTTATCTCCTGTTCCTTTGTTACCTGTTGGTGTTTGGGTCTTTTCTTAGGGTTTGGTTTTGCGACGGCGTTTAGAGGTGTGGTGCCATAAACCGCACCATTTGCACTTGTACACATCGACACATGTGAATTTCGCGTCTGGTGCCGTAGATGCGTTTGCTCTATGCGCACCACGGGTAACTAGCAGGGCGTTCCAGGCGTTGATTCGTGTAGCGAAGGCGCGTTTACCTGTTTTACAGTTTACATCTTTCAGATGCAGGAATAGTCGCCTCCTAGAGCCGCGTTTGCGGATACTGCTTCTGCTTTTACGTGAGCGGGATGCCATATTGTCCTCCTTGTTCCTTGCTACCTGTTATGAGCTACCTGTGTGCGTTTACTTGCACTCTTACGATACTTCGCGTACTTCTACTTTAGCTCCTCCTGTGGGGGTTCCTACAATTCGTTCCCCGAGCAGTTCGATAGGGTACCGTGCTTTCAGATGTAGGTATCCGTGGAACATGCTGTTATTGCCTGTGACGATTGCGCCGGTTGTGGTGATGTTTCCGCGCATGGTGGTGTCGTAAATGAGTACAGGCTTATTGAGGGTAATGTCCCCTTTGAGGTGGCTCCTCATGATTTGTGTTTCACGGGAGGATACTTTGTGGCGGCACCCGGCGATGGTTATGTTTCCTTCGAGGGAGCAGTCTTCAATTTCCACCTCGCCCGTTAAGGTAATGCGCCCATTAATGCGTGAGTCTTTCACTGTTGCTTTACCGATAATGTACACGTCACCCGCTACTGTTGAGGAGGTAAAGGTGGTGTTTTTGGGGATGAGCATGTCGCCTTGCAGGTAGCTTCCTTTTTCGACGGTTCCTTCCAAGTACACTCCTTCACCTATCCAGCTTCCTATCTTGCTGAGTGTGCCTTCTTTGCCTCCGTTTTCTTTGCGTGTTGGGCTGATGTCCAGGTCGTATTCGGGGTAGTTAGCATCCTTGGTGATGTATCCGCCGCGTTCGCCAGCTTTCACGTCGTAAGAGTCACACCAGTTCCACCTGCCTGCCGTGAAGTTGTGTAGTGCTTCTGTGGGGTAGTAGGTGGTTCCGTGCTTCTCTACAGGTTCGTTCCAGATGGTGCGGTAGCTTCGGAACGCTCCGGCGGGGTAAGCGAACTTGTAGGCGTTCCGCTTACGCTCTTCTATGCCTTTCTTTGGTGGGCGACTGTTGATGTATTCGTAGTATCCGGCTGGCGGTTTCCTGTAGCTGAACCATCTGTCAATAATGTGGTACACGGCATGCAAGTGCGCGACTGATAGTTGCGCATACTCATAGAGCGTTACCCACCCTAAGTCAGGGCGGGGTATATGCAGGTATGTGCGGGGTAGCCCATATTCGAGTGGGTAAGCGTAGAATGATGTTCCTCGCGGCAGGTTTTGCTCAAAGACTTCCTCTATTTTTTCGGTAAGATTTGCGAGTAGGAGGTCAGGATAATGCAGAGCATGTTCAAATCCCTTGTCTTTAGGTTCTACTTCAATTTTCAGGGGTTCACGTGTTTTCCCTTTTGCGTCAGCGGTAAAAGCTAAAGCTTGACGTTTAATGTACACCTCATCTCGCACACCGAGTAGTCCGGCTACACCTTCCGCGCCGTTATGCACCCAAGCATCCATGAGTACTTTTTCCCAACCAATAAGGGACACGACTTTTTTGGGCTTGGGCACATTATGTTTTGTGATAACCAGGTTATTGGTGTTGCTGAAAAGGTTTTTAAAGAAGCCCATGCGTGTCACTCCTATAGATGTAGGCGGCGGTGTAGCTGTAATCAGTGTTATTATCTTACCGCATTTTAGGCACAACAATAGGGCTGAGGTTGCGAACAAAAACGTCGCCTCAGCCCTATTATGCTTGGTTTACCTGTTTAGCGCTGGTTGAGCGCGATTTCCTTAGCGGCTTCCTCACTATAAAGTTCAGATGCCTTTAAGCTTTTGTAGAGCTGTTCCAGGTTCGCTTTAGTGTCTGGGAGCTCTTTCTCTACCTGCTGGAGTGCTTTCAAGGTGGCATCAACGTGAGCTGTTAGAGTTGTCACGTGAATTTCCTTCGTGGACACGTCAGGTAGGAGCGTTTCAAGCTCTACCATGTCGGTGAACTTGTTATGGGTGATGTTTGCCAGGTTTCTTGTTTCTAGTTCGCTTAGCCCGTATTCGAGGATACGTACCGGGTAGTTCGGTAGCGTTTTAGCGAACTGTGTGAGTGCTTCGCCGGTTGCCGCATCACACGCTACGGTATCACCCAATACCCCGAGGAGCCCGTACCTTGCCCACAGTGCGGTGCCTGCGTTGTTCACGGTTTCGGTAATGTCGTCACTGATTGCCCCGTCGATGAACATGCAAGGTTCACCGTTGGGCTGTGTGGCAATAACGCCCGCCTTGTACACGTGTGTTGCTGTTACGGGGCTTGGAGCTCCGGTGCTGAATAGCGTGTCTCCGGGTAGGATTTCGTGCCATGCCGGGTCGGTATCGGTGAGTACGGGGGTGCCCAGGTAGCAGGCGTATGCGGGGATTTCCGTTTCACCTGTGAGGGCGTGGGTGCCTGATGTGTGTGTTGCGCGGGTGCCTGGCGCTAGGGGTGCCCCTGTGAGGGCTTCCAGGCTTCCTGTGACCGTGTATGTGTTGCCTTCCGTGTTTCCGGGTACACCTGCGGTTAGGGTGGCTGTGAAAGCGCCTGTGACCCCGTTAAAGGTTTCGATGGTTCCCATTGCTAGGGTGTATGCTCCCTTAACCCATGTCTCAAACGTTGGGGTGTCGCTGGTTGTATCGAGGTCGCGGTCTTTGAGGAGTAGGGCGATTCCGTGTCCTACTAGTGTTTTTGGGGTTTTGCGTGTCATAGCGCTTTTCCTCCTATGAGTGAGAAATTTTAGGGGCTTATTGTGCTTCTATTTTAGCAATATGGGTGTTACGTTGGTGTGGATTTGCTGGGTGTTCTAGGTTGCATTTGAGGCGGGCACCCCATCTGTTATTTCGGGGCACCCGCCTAATATGCACATATCACTTTTAGAGGCGCTTAACCCTCAATGGTTTCACCCATAAGAACGCCGATGTCGGTCAGACCCGTGAGCTCCTTGAGGTACTTGATACAACCGTCACCGTCCCAGTAGTAGGTGTCACCGAGAACGGCGGTAGAGATTCGCCAAACACCGTCGAACATGTCCGGCTCATCACGGCGCTTAGCAACCTTATCTAGAGTGCCGTACAGCTTATCCTCCAGGGTGGTCTTCGAGACGCTGTTATAGATTTCGGTTAGATTCGTTACTACACCTGCGGCGCAAGCAAAGTACTCTACAGCGCTCTGGTCACCCAACAGGAACAGACCGAAGAACAGACCGCAACGGCAAGTATCCCAGCTGATATGCGCGTCGGGAGCGATACAGTACCGCTCAACATCCGCCCCTGAGTTCCTAATGTCGGCGGCAACATGAAGCGCCACCTTAGCGGCATCCGACAAGCTATGCACACTACCCCACCTATCACGGGGCGGGTTAAGCGCGCTCTTGAGGGAATAGTGAACGTGATTGTTAGGGCAAGCGGTTATCCAACGCCCTCCCGAGCGGCTGTACACGTTGTGATGGTCAGGGTGGTTAATCTTTGCATCCAGGTTACCGCTCTTAAAAACAGCTGATGCAATAGACAAGGAGCCTGAGATGTTGAATGTGCCCTGCTCGAAAAATACTCGACTCAGCTGAACATCGCCAGCAATGGTGACGTTCGCACCGTCTTCAATACCAAGCATGTCCGCTTGAATACCGTCAAGGTTCACGGCACTGTTCTTGATACTTAGGTTCCTTGCCGTCACGTTGTTGCTAGTGAGCGAAACGGGGGTATTGTCGTCACTACGGGCATATACGCCACGCAGGGTACTACCAACCACAGAGCCAGCACCCTTGATGTCACCCTCAACATAGATGGTGCTGTTGTGAATGGTGTAATCCTCAATAACATACGGTGCGCTATGGGTGTAAGCACCAAAAGCGTTGATAGTGGTGCGGCTAATATTAGCGTTGCCGGTAACGGCAATGTTGCCGTCGGGCATTTTCACGGTCGTAACGTCTACCTTAGCGTTTCCGCCGATAGTGTTGCCGGTGTGCTCATTGGTGCCAAGTAGACGCTCCGCAATAGCATCAGGAACACTGTACAGGTTATCGTAACCAGCAATAGGGGAAATGAAGTCGGTAATGCCGGGCAGGTTCGTGCCCAGGTCGCCAATAAGAGTTACGGTACGGTTGCCGTCATACTTGAGGCGGCTCTTAGACTGAAGGTTATCCTTAGCGCGGTAAAGAATCCAGTGATAGCTGTTATCTTCGTTCTGGAAGGTGGGTAGCAGGTTAGGCGGAGCAACACGGGTTACCTTGTTGCCGTTCTTGAGCCATAGAAGCTTATCAGTGTGTGCTTCGTTTACGCTTCGGTCGCGGAGGGTGGGAAGCCACAGATTAGTGGATACGTGGGGCATCTTGTAGAGCAGGTAGTTAGGGGTGCTCATGGTTGGTTTTTGCCTTTCAGTAGTTTTTTGTTTTGGGGTTTCCTTTACCCCGCATCATCTACATCTATTCTACCACATGTTTTTATTAAGAAGTAAACATGTGACCAAAGAAAGAACACTCATAAAAACGAGGAGTGCCTAGCATCCCAAAAGATACCAAGCACCCCTCGTGTGGGTTCACGTCAGGTTAGCTCTTAGAGCTCGCCTCCCTAAGAATTACATCGGCGCACTCGGCAAGAGTAGGCGCATTGACCAGCGCGTTATGCCACCTGTCACTCTGCATTCCGTAAGAGGTTCGCCAAGTACAGAGTAGGTTGCCCGCATACTTGGCGGTAACACCAGGCATATCGCACTTTTCAATCGTGCCTACAATATCCCCAGCCTTATCGTACACATCCCAGATGTCGTAGCTATCCTGGCGAATATACGGTGCCGGTGCGAAGAACTTTTCAGATGCAAACTTCTCACGAGTAAGCGCCCCGTGCGTATCTACATACTGGTCAAGGGAAAGAATGTAATAGCCCACAACATAGCTGTTATCCTCATAGGTTTCAGCATCAATAAAGAGACGTGCCACCGGGTACGCCTCGTAGAACGTCTCCGGATGAGTGTCCCACTTGCCTTCCGGCTTGATTCCCTTAACGGTAACATTCTTAATGTCCGGGTGCTTACCCATAAGAGTGGAGAAGTCGTTCTCTTCACCCGAATCACGGCAAGCGTTCATGTAGAGGGTACCGTTCTTGACAATGAATCGGAGACTCATGAGAGCATAAGCCACATTATCGTAAATGCCGACCGTAAATACGCGACCGTCCTTGCGAGGGTCGGTAAGTTGGATTGCCTGATTAGAATCGCTGTAGCCCATAATGATTTTTCCTTTCAGGGAGTAGATAGAGAAACATGTGATAGAACAATTAGTACTATCATTCTACCACATGTTTTTACTCTTTTACTCTTACTAGTCGTCTTGGTTACCCCAATATTTACGTTCGGGAATGTTCTTACTGATATGCAGGAAAAGCTCGCGCATCTTCTCGTTGGTAAAGAGAGGTGTTTCTCCCCAATGACAGCTAGGCGCATTATTAACGGACATAGACCACTCAAAGAAAGCTTTATCCCGCCTACTACCCGTAATCGTCAGGTATTCCCCCGTGTCGGGTAGCTTTACCACTAGAAGAGCATCATCAATAACACCATTAAGGTTGCGGTAAAGCGTGTATTCACCACCGCAGTTTGGGAGGTGCTCCTGCGTTGCGTCGTAAATGAGCTCTGCCACACTATTTGGGTCGTGTAGGTAGATGGAGGCGCTCGCTATATGCTCCCCGTCGGGGGTCAGCTCAAACACCCACCGGGTAAAATCGACGCCATTCTCGTCTAACCAGATTGCCTCATCGATAGCGGGCTGTTTGGCGTTCCTGAAAGCTTCCTGGTTGCTTCGTAGCACGTCGTCGCCGGTTTCTGTTCGCCCGTAATTATTAGATGCTTCCATAAGCGCCCAGGGTGTAGCAGGTGCTGGGGTGTTGTCTTGAAAATCGATGCGCATAAAAACAACAGGCACGTCATTAACACCATCGACGGTGATGCCGTGCTCTTTAAGCTGTTCTAGGTTTGGTGCAACAGTAAATGTTCCATCGTGATTATCGTAAATATCTGTTTGGATTACATGTGGGAACTCGGGTGCCTGCAACTGTTTCGGTAGCGGGCGCTCTTGTCGCTTCGTCTTACGGACTGTGAGTGCTTTACGGATACGGTCAAACAAAACGGGGCTCCTTTGTTTCCAGATTGGTGGTAGGCATAGAAAAGGGCGTGTACCCCACCTATTGTATATAAGTGGGGTACACGCCGGGTAGATTTTCGGGTTAGAACGATTCCTCGAACTCGCCGTGCTGATTCATCACCTCGTAGGTATAGAACACATCCTCGTCTTCGAGCGGGCGGTTAAAGAGCTTTTCAAACCAAGCTTCCATGAAAGCTACTACGTAAGAGTCATTCTCATGCCGGGCAACATTACCAGAAGGAATAAGGTGCTCAAAGTTATCGGTAATTTCACGCTCGAACACACCGGATTTGATAGCAAGCTCAAGCGCCTTCATTGCTTCCTGTGCCTTGCCCGTCGCGGGAACCTTATTCTTGAACACGCCCAGAATTTCGTTAGGGAGCTCCTTAGCAGTCAGAACGTCCCCATCCTCATTTTCCCAGGTAATAGTGAGGAAGTTTGTGAGGTGGGTGTAGTGTCCAGCATAGTAGGCGACGTGGTAACAAACTTTGATGCGGCGACGGAGAGTTTCCATGCGGTAAATACGGGGTTGTATTCAAGCACCTCCTCAACGTACCGGAAGATGTCCTGTAGCGCTTTGGTATGCTTTGAGCTGTCCATGAGCGCGTGCATATCCTTGGTAGCGTCAGTGTAAAGGCGCTCCAGGTGCTCCTTGTAGTTTGCGTCGGCGTGGTTCATAGCGTCAGGGGTAGCAGTCATGATTAGTGAAACCTTTCAGAAAGTATCAGGGGTGTTATTAGGCGGCACCATATTGTGATTCTATGGTGCCGCCTAACACTCTAGGGAGTTAGCATGCGGTCAGCTCAATGCTTTCTACACCGCAACCCAGGGTGTAACCCTGAATAAGGTAGTCGTTCTTGTAAGAGAGGTCGGTATCGATAGTGATGGTTGCCACCTTATCCTTCTTAAGGGATACCAGGGTAATGCCGTCAATGAACGCCTTATCGAGAATGAGGGTAGCTACGCCGTCCACCTTAGCAAATCGGGCACGCGGGGCAATGTCCATAACAAATGCGGCTCGGGAGATGGAGTCTGCAACGTCTACAAACTTGTAGTTCTGCTTGTTAGGGGAGGTCGGCTTAACGGTGATGGTGTTAGACATGGGGTGATTCCTTTCAGTGAATCAGGAGGTTTGTTTTTGAGAGTTTTTATCTCTCATTTCGTTACATCTATAGTCTACCACATGTTTTTAGTGATTTGCAGGTCGGTGGGTAAAAAGTGTTGCCCCACACCTTTTTCGCGCTAGAGATGCGGGGCAATGCCGGGCTAATCCACTTACTATTCCTACTCAAAGGTTCCATTCATGCTGTACTGTGTGGGGATGCCTCGTTCTAGAGCGGTCATTAACAGAATATCCTCTCTTAATGTACCGTCTACAACAAGCTCCTCGGCAATAATGCCGTGAACCTGATACAGGTAATTCAGATACCAGTACATGAGGTGACGCTTATCCTCACCCCAATACCCCATCACTTCCTCCGTGAAACCGAGCTTGTCACACAGCTGTGATGCATACGGTCTATCTAGCACAGATTCTTTAATGTTTGAGTAGAAGACCTTTAGGGCGGCTTTCTGATTGGTTCTACCCCACTGGTACGCTTCCTCGTCAATGATTTCATCGTAGGCTTGCTTCAGACGGGCGCGTAACGCCGTTTCAAGGTCACGGATGGTTAGCCCCGCTAGAAGATTCTCGGCACCCGTGCTTGTAATAGCGCCTTGCACTTTGCCGTCTAGTCCGTCTACGCGCGCGAAATAATGCAAGGCAACCGGCTCAGCCAACAGGTACAACGGATACCAGAGCATACATTGGCAACACTCTACATATTTCCGGTGTTGGGTAGCTGATAGGCACATTCTCACGTTCGCTATGGTTTCAGGTTTGCGATGTACATGGTGGTTTGCGGCTTGCAGAGAGTCAATGACGCTTATTCCTTCATCTTGCTCTGCCGGGTCACCACATACGTAAACTGGGGTGCGACTGTTGAAGTTCCAATGTGGTGAGGGTACATCATCATAAATGCTGTCTCCTACATATAGGAATGGCTGAGTTGTACGCAACCGCGTGTCTGTATCATATAGACTGTACCAGTTATTGTGGTTGCCCCATTTATCGTACCCGCCTGTTCCACCTGTGAAGTCAATTTCTGTATCCCCGTCAAGATACATGTTACTCACTGCGCCGGTTCCTTTGATGCGCGCCATATCGCTCATAGAAACCGTATCTGTGTAAACATCTCCGGCAATACTCGAGTTTCCCTGCATGAAGAGCACAGCGTGGGTACCGCCTTTCACAGAGGCGTTATCAAAGATACGGTTAGTGTATCCTGCTTCGTCACGAATATGCGCGTCCTCAAACCGGGCGGTATCTTGTGAGGAGCGCCCAAGTAGAAGCGTCTCCTCGCACGCTACAGAAGCGTTTTTGCCAAACAAGGTTTTACCTACAGCACCAACAACACCCTCATGTTCCTCGTTTGGTGTGTACACTTCGCCAGGCGTATATCCCTCCAGGTTTTCCGGGTGTTCAATGAAGATTGACCCATACCTCATCGGCGGAGCGTATAGGTGTGTAATTTCTTTGACCTTGCCGCTAGATAGTTCACTATCGTTGTACCCGATGGTGATGTCGCGGCGGTCGTCCCAGATAGCAGGGTTGAGCTTTCGCACCTGCCATGTATCTTGTTCAGTCATGGGTACTCGTTTCCCTTTCATGTATGCGGGCGGTTTGGGTGCTCGGGGCGATTATTGCATGGAGAGCGCTCATGTAGCTACTCTTTCTTGTAACCGAGCTTGGTGAGAATCTTGTCGAGCATGTTCCAAGCGTCAGAGTACATCTCACCTACGCGCGGGTAACATTCTTCTCCGTCAGAGTTTTCACATTCCCGCCCGTCACAGTATTCGAGGTGGTCTTCATAGGTGCCGTCTGCTTCTTCGTCAATAACGCCGAGCAGTAGGGTGCGGTTGTTTTCGCGTTCTTGAATATAGAACCATTCACCGTTAGCTTCGATTTCAAAATATCCTTCATCGAGCTCGTCTACGTGATAAACAGGCACAACGTACTCGTCGGAGATGAAGCAGTTTTCCTCAATGGTGCGGATGGTTTCTGTGAGGATGGGCATCTTGTGCTTGGTGGGTAGCTTGTAGGTAATGCTGTCGTTAAACATTTGCGTTTTCCTTACTCTTAGTGCGGGAGGTTTCCCTGTTTCAGTACCCCTAGTGGGGCACAGTACCCCCTTAGAGCGTCTTACCGGCTCTTTGGGGGTACTTATATGTTTTTAGATTTTGCGGCGCTTAGAAGAAGATGGTGTGTTCGTTATTGGGGTTGAACTTTGCGGGGAGCTTCCAGGTGTTAGATTCCAGGAGCTTGCGTAGACGTACATCGTCTCCAGGCTCCAAGTAGATAGTCAGCGAAACGTAGTGAGTTACGCCATCGATATTGTAGGAATATGCCTGCTCCTTCTTGGAGCCGTCTTCCTGAGTAACCATAGAGCAAAGGTCTACTTCAAACAGTTCTTCTGACTTAAAATCGTCAAGGATAACGGAAGTGACGGGGTTGGTGTTGAAGTATTCCATGATGCTAGGAATATCCTCGGGGGCGATGGTGGTTTCAAAGGGCTTGCCTGCCTTGTCGTAGGCGTAGGTCTTAATGCTGGTAACGAGGTAGCCCTTAGTGGTGGTAGTCATGATAGGTGCCCTTTCAGTAGAACAGTCGGTGTGTTTGGGGTTCAACCCCTCAACTACTTCTATAGTACCACATGTTCTTAATGGTTTGCAAGCTGTCAGGGTTGTGGGCTACCCAGTATTTCCCAGGCAACCCGCAACCCTAATGTGTTTAGGTAGCTCTATCAACCTAGAACTTCACTAACGGTGGGTAGTAGTGAACCTCAACAGGGAACGTATCATGCTTACTAAGGCGTTTACGTAGGTGCTTCGCTTTCTTGTCGCCAGGGTTTAGAACCATACTCACAAGGTACTTAACACCACGCACCTGCACAGTAACAGCCTCGTCTTTATCCACAGTAATACCTCTCATTTCACCGTCTGCCAAGAAGACCAAGGTGTAAGCAGATTCCCTTTTCATGAAAGATGCTTCAAAAATATTAGTTCCCGCGCTGGGCGTTTCGATAAAGACGTGAAGGTTACCCATTAAACTCAGGTCGTGCATAATATTCTGTGATTCTGTCGGGCTAAACTCGCGACATGTTGCTTTGGGGGCGTCCCAGTAATCATTAAGTACATTACCGTTCTCATCTAAAGGGTACCCCTTAAAGAGTGCGGGAATGAACTTCTGGCGCTTCTTGCCCATATTGCCTACCTTTCGATGGTTGGGTGCCTTACTGTGTACAAGCTTTATGTAGCTACCCCCATAATGATACATATTTTTAGTACCATCTCTGCTGTGGGGTAGCGAAATAGGGGCGTAGCGAAAAATAGCTTTTCACCAACCCCTATTGATACTCTTACAAGGTGCCCACAAGAGCTTTATCTACAAGCTTGTCTACCTCTAAGTAATCAACCCATTTCAACTCGAACACCTTAGCGGGTAACATCTCATCGAGAGTACGTAGAACCTTAGTGATAGAGCGCCCCACGTCACCCTCAATAAGAATTGCGTACCGCTGAGGAGGCAGAAACTTATAAGTAAAAATCATATTACATATATATGTACCACATTCAGTAGTGCCACAGGTGCAGTATTCTTCCAACTGATAAAACAGGGTGGGTAAAGCGTTCTGGCTGGTAACATCACGCAGAATAATATTCTTGTCATCGTGCGGATAGAGACGCTTTACAATGAACGCTCCCATCTTTGCGTACTCACCACATGCACTACTGCCTCCCCGACCGCCCTTCTTAGCGTTCACTTCCTCACTAACCGGGAACATCTGAATAGCTCCACCCGTGAGATGGAGAGCAATTTCCGCACCTCTACCTTCACTAGTGAACTTTTCGAGGGTCTTTACACGGTGTGAGCCCCACGGTTGCGGGTCATCTTCATTAATAACTTTCGGCATGTACTGAAATAGAAGCTCACCGTAGGTTGTAGTCCAAAGATGCCCGTTTCCTTCTCGGCTTCCATGAGAGATAGCCATATACCTGAGTGTTGCGTATGCGCGGCAGAACGCATAGATAAGGTCGCGTTCTTCGCCGGTAACATTAACCATCTCGTGCTGGCTCCTTTCGTTACTAATAGCTTGAGTAGGGTTACTGGTCAGGTCTTCACCTGTGTTGGGGTAAATTACAAAAGGAGAACAAAACCTTGGGGGTGGTTTCTTAGTGAACGGGCTTTCATGTAGCTCTTTCATCACTCCTCCTTTTCTTTACCCAGTGTTTCCCCAGTAGGTTCCAACCTCTGATTTCAAGTAGAACGTCACGTCCCACCAGTCAATTTCAATTCCTATTACATCCCAGCTGTATTTGTCGAAGTTCTTTACCGCCTGTTCTGTAATGAGGCTGGTGTGATTCATTGGCATCCAGGCAATATGTTCACCATCAGGGTTCATTCCAAACCTGTGCCGCAGGGCGTTAAGTGCGAAGTACTCATCGCAATATTTCTTATTACCCAGACCGACAATCCAGCTGTTTTCGTTTGGGTCTGTGTTTGCGCACGCAACTAGGTGAAGGTCGTTATTGCGCACCATTTTATCCAGGTTAATGCGGTTATGTAAATCTCTGATGAACTGGATATGCTCCTCTATCATTACGATTTTGAACGCGAAACAGTTATCAAAGAGTTTAGGGTCACCAATGAGAAACCTGTCATCTGACGGTTCCATCTTAGACTGGTACTGGGGGATAGGTTTCATGCTTGCACGTTTAATGAGCGCCATAATATCCGTATTGGCTTGCGTACTTACCGTAGGTGTGAAGTTACTGATAGTTTCAGGTTCCACAGCTCTTCCTTTCGTTTCAGGGTTATGGGTTTACAGTTAGGGGTGCTCTTGCGTTTCGGTTCAAGAGCACCCCTAACTGCTACCTGCTAGTTTTCATAAGAGCTACCAGGCGCGAATACGGTAAGTATCATGGTCGTAGTCGAACTTTACAGGGAACTTATCCTGTTTTGCCATTGCCTGACGGAGCTGTTCGGCATCATACTCATCTAGACGGAAGAGCGGCTTAATAAGATAATCCTTCGTGTAGAGCCACAGGGAAACAGGGAGCTGTTCGTTGGCATCCGCATGTGCGTAGAGGGTGCCCTCAAAAAGACCGGGTTCACCGTCTACTTCTTTAAATTCAATGCCTGCCAGGAAGAGCTCGTCAATGTCACAACCTACCAGGGTAGCTTCACCGCGCTCAAAGATTTCAGTCTCCACGTCGCCATTGATGTCTACGTAATAGCCGTTGTATGCATCTACGCGGTAGCTAAGAGTGTTCGCCATGATTGGTGCCTTTCGGTAGCTTCAGTAGTTCTCTAGGCTTCGGGTTCTTCCCCACATGCCTTACATCTATAGTATACCACATGTTTTTAGTGAAACGCAAACTAGGTTTTAACTAGTCAGCGTGCCGGTTGCTTAGGTGAACGTAATATGAAAATCATAAACAGCACTCAGGTCTGGTGGGGTAGTTGTAAACACAGGGAACCACTTTCCCGCTTTAACGTCTTCATCAATCACACCGATACGCTTATTCAAGGGACATGGAGCGGTGGGTGCTGAGCAGACTCCGTTGGGTACTCGCTCAAGCGGCTTCTGTGCGCGTTTCTTAGGTTCGCGCTCAGTTTCCTCTTTTGCCTTATGGGTTATTAGGCGCATAATATCCGTTCGAGCGCTTACATTCACGTTTGGAGTGAAATTCTCTAACGTCAGGTACACCATAGGGCTCCCTTTCTCCATTGTGGGCACACATTACCTATAGAGAGTTACCCCAGGGGCGTGGGAAACCTCTAAGGTAACTCTCTATATACCTTGTTGATTAAAAGTACTTGGTGCCTACCACACGCAGAACCGCGCACTTCTCTTCGCTTTCGGGCGGTACAACCTCCCACTTTTCGTCAGAGTTAGCATTAACCTGCTCAACAAAGCGATTCAGCATGGTAACCAAATCGGTCATGGTGAAGTTTTCACTCAGACGGTACGAAACATAGAAACCTTCCGCCCGGTCATCCTTCCACTCACTACCTTTGATAACCTTACCGAACGGTTCGGGTGCCTGCTCCTCGCCACCCCAGGTCTTAACGGTGCTGTAGAACTGAGCTTCGCCGCCCGCCAGGTTATCGTTCTTGAACACAACCCAGGCATCTACGTTATCCCAGCTCTGCTTATCTACGTTTTCGTTCAGGTAAGCTTCGGGGTTTACACTTGCAGGGGTGCAGTAATCTACCTTGGGGTTGTAGCGGCGGGTCATTGCAAAGATGGGGAGCTGGTACTCTTCCTGGAGGTTCTTTGCAATGTTAAGGGCTTCGCTCCAGGTGGTGCGCTTGGTGTTTGCCATGATTGGTGCCTTTCGGTAGGTTTCAAAGTTTCGGTGGCTTTTGGGTTTCCGTAACCCGTTTACCTTACACATATAGTCTACCACATGTTTTTAATGGCTTGAAGTCAAGGGGTGTTAATCAGGCAACCAGCTCCCCGCAGGGTAATCTCACAGAAATGACCAAACCATTTGCAACACCCCCAATACGGTGGAACAATGGAACTATCAGGAAGCAACAACGCCTCCTAACCAAAACCCCAAAATATACGGGACACAAAAACTACTGAAAGGCTCTACACCATGTCCAACACCGAAAACAACGACTTCCAGCTCACCCTCGAAACCATCAAGGGCAACCTAAATACCATCGCCTACATCCGCACCGAAGCAGACATGTTCATTAACGGGCACGTACACGCCCTATACGGCACCGTAGAAGCTGTAGAGAGCATGGAGTCAGCGGGAACCTCCCTTGACCTGAAGGCGTTCACCCGGCTCAAGAAGGTGGCAGACATTAAGCGTGAAGCCGCCGAGGTGGAAGACGATACCCGTCTTGAACTCGCAATGCTCAACGTGGGCGGTATCAACATTGAATCTTTCAATGAGGATAGTGAAGCTATGAAAACCGCTCAGGCGCTCAAGGAACGCACCGGCGAGATTGCCGCTAAACTTTCCCTCCGCTGGGTAGAACACCAGCGCCACCTGAAGGTTCGTAACGTAACCCGATAAGCAAACACACTAACCGGGGATTCTGATTCTCTAAAGGTCAGACTCTCCGGTTTTTTATGCGCTGGCGGCTGGACGGGGGGGGTACAATTGTTCTATAGGTGACCGTAGAAAGTTTTATGTAAGTGAGGTTAATAGGGTATGTTGATTTTACTCGCTGGTCTACTATGGCTGGTAATAAATATCGTCGTATTCATTGTCTTGAGCGCGCTCTTTGTGCCTATGATTCTCGCCGCCCTCCGTTTTACGGATATTATAAAATGCCGTAGGGCGAGCGGAAAGAACCTCAAGGAACAAGTGGGGTGTACACTTCGGGAAGCTAGGCGAATCCGTAGAAGTGGCGTTATTGACGGTTTCCACTTTGATACCCGCGCCCATAAATAACCCCGTATCGTTTCCTCATGCACGGCTTACTAGTGTTACATAGAATAAGAGAAGGAGCTAAATAATGTCACCTATTCTGGTTGGTGTTACTATGTTTTCTGTGGCGACCATTTCATTTGTCATCTTTCTTGTGCTCTACTTTCTGTGGGAGGGTTTGCCTACAGAAGAACCAGTAAATAAAGACGAGATGACTAATGCCCAGACCATGAAACCAGAACAACCCAACCTTTCGCCCAGGGACATGAAAGCTATCCGTAAATCAGGCGTGCTAGACGGTTTACGGTTCGACACGCACATCTATAAAGATTAAGAAGGCTGAGAAATATTTAAAGCCGCCCTAGAGATGCTTATGTGTATCTCTAGGGCGGCTTTACTATATGGAACTATTCCTTAGCTTCCCTATTGGTTACTACCAGGTCTGAGGTGGTGCCGGTAGGGATATGTACTGTTGCTTTGTCGTAGGCGTAGGTTGCGTTCAGGTCACAGCCCTTGTCCCGACCACCCACACAGAGGTTAGCGCCGTCAGCATGTGCGCTGTTGGTGTAGTACATGGGCGTGTAGGTTACGTAGGGTGCTTCACCGGCGGGCAGGTCGTCTGCGATGGTTACGCCGCCATTGTCTCCTACATTCACGGTCACCGTTTTGATAGTGTTATCGGTGTCTCGTTCGAGCCAGGTGTAGTAGGTGATGGTTTCGATGCGGGGCGCTCGCGGGGTGCCGTTATCTTCCTTAATGGCGTTGATGGTGAGGTATTTTCCGTCGGAGACGCGCTCTAGTGCTCGCCTGTATTCGACGGTTTCACCGTTTACCTTTTCTGCTACGGGTGTGCTGTTGTTGCCGTAGGTGTCTTGTTGAGAGGAGAAGAAGCCGACGGTGAAGGATGTGCCTAGCATGATTACGGCGGTAATTGCGAGAATGTTAGGCACATAGGTTTCAGTGTTCTTATTGACCTTATCTTCGTCAATAAAGGTAAGAGCCATAAACATAAACAACGGTGCTGACATGCCGATGCATAGAACCATGAGCATATGCATGATTGCGCTCTTAGAATCAGGTAGGGTGAGTGCGAGTACGGCGGCAATATATAGGGAGGTCAGTACAGCGAGGGCTATCTGAAACTTATGCCAGGTCTGCTCCTTCGCATCACCGGATGTACTCTTACGTAGAGCACGCTTAGTGATAAAAGAGGAGATAATGATGCCCGCAGTATAGGGGATAGCCGTCAGAAAAGCGGCGGCGTGAGCGGGGAGCATATATTGAGCAAGGTTCATAAGTTATTGATTCCTTTCTGCGTGTTGAGCTCGGCGTGGACACTCTCTTGTGTGGCACGCCGAGCTTCCAGGTGGGTTATTGGTTAGTGGGTGCCGATAAACTCATTGAGTAGGATGTTGATGAGGCGCATAGTTTCACTGATTCGCTCGCGGTCAGGCTCGTAGCCCCAGTCGCGGTGCGCCTTAATGGAGATGTGTTCAATCTCGATGCTGTGCCCTGAGTTGATTGCGGTTACGGTTGCGTGGTACTTTTCGCCGCCGACAGTGACAATGAACAGGGCGCTGTGCTTGGTTCGGTTACCCACGTTCACCTGTGAACCAGGAATGTTTTCCTGTAGGTGCCATTTAACGTCGTTCGGGGTTTCAAGGATTTTTACGACATGGTTGCCGGGTTCTACGCGCATGGTGTTGTACCTTTCGGGGTAATTGCTTAACTTCTATAACTATTCTACCACATGTTTTTAAGATTATCGAGACATGTGGTAGAATTTAGGTAACAGCAAACTGGGAGACACGAAAACATCTCTCTTATGTTCTACTTGAAAGGCAAACAATATTATGGGCTCTTTTTCTTGGATGTACGCCACCCCTAACCCTGGCAAGTCTTCGCCGCTAAACATTAAGGTTGGTGACAAAGTAAAGCTTCTTGTCCCGCGCGCACTGGGTGGTGGGTTTATTGCGGGCACTTACCGCGATTACGGTCGTATCGAAACCCCGCAGGGCACTGTTCACGACGTGTACGAACTAGTAGCCCTATGGAACTCCCCCACTATCCGTAACATTTTCAGGGAATATGACCCTAACCTTACGGATACGGTGCTGGCGCGTAAGGTGCGTGATGAACAGGATACCAACCCGGCGAAGTCGATTACGTTCCTTCTTCGTTGTATCGGTATTGATTGGCGTTACGGTGTTTACGGTGACCGGCTCCATTATGATTTGAAGTTTGCCCGCCTAGAGGATAATGTTACTTATGAGACGTGTCCTTACGTTTCACCTATCGACCCTCTTAGGGGTCTTGCCCGTGCTTCTTTCCATGTCCCCCTATATTCTGATTGGGGGTATGATGCTTGGGTTAAGCGCGTCAAGCCGTACCGCGATGTTAAGTTGGGTAAGCCATTTGTAGAGCCGAAGGTTTATGACCTGAACAGGCTGGTTGCTTTGCGTGCCTTGTTGGAGGAAAAGTACTCTACTGCTTTAGGTGCCGCCCGTGTTCCCGCGTAAAGAATATGGGGTGACTTTGAAAGCTTCTAAGTGTGCTGTTTCCTCGCTGGGTGCCGTGTGGGTGTTTAAGAACGTTAGAGAGGGCGCGCTTTGCTGGGACGTGAAGAAAGCATTAGATACGCCGAGGAAGCGGCAGTAGGTGGGCACCATGAGTGATAACGTAAACATGTATGAGGCAGAAGCTTTAGATTTCGCCAAAGAATATGCAGAAAGGCTCCGTGAACTATATCTCACCGAAGCTACCTACCTCGATGACACGATACATCTGAACCTAGTGGAGCTTTGCTACATGCTCGGTGGTGACATTGAGACGGTGGGTGGCACCTCATATCAAGAGTACGCCATGTTGGAGGCACGTGAGGATGGGCGGTTCCTTGTTCGTCTACGAATCGCAGACCACCCGGATGTTAAATATGAGTCGTCGCTACGGCTCGCTACCATTATTGGTGACTGGATTCTTAATTTTCAGGACGCTGAGCCTGGCACCACATGCAGAACTGATGCTGATTACCGGAATAATAATAGCTTAGAGTACAGGTGTGCTGTACGTTTTGGCTGGAACCTACTCCTCCCCGATGGGCTGTTTGAGAGCACCTGGTGGATGTATGGTTGTAACGAGGATGCGGTGGGTGATGTTTTAAACGTTTACTTTATTCATGTACTATACCGCGCTAGGCAATTAGGTTTGCCCGAGAGAACGCCTTACTTGCTGGGCGGTCGTAACGATGAGGGTGAATATGTACCGAGTGCCTTACGCACGGAATAAGTGATAAGAGCAACTATATGCGCCGGGAACGCCTCATCTTATTTAACGCCCCTAACGAAGACCCGAAAGAGAGTGATAAAACCTATGAGCGGTGAAACAACAGCGAAAGAAGCATATAAACACGCTGAGGAAGCGGCAGTAACAATTCGGGAGCGATACCTTGAAAAGTACGGCGACCCGGATAACCCGCTACAGCTTAACCTGGTGAAGCTTTGCAGTAAAATCGGTGGTCAAATTGAGTTGATAGATTCCACCTCAAGGTACAAGGACTTTACTGAGCTGGAGGCGCAGGAGGATGGGTACTTCATTGTCCGTTTACGTGTTGCCGACCATCTTATTGTTCCTTACGAGTCGTCGTTCCGTTTGGCGTTTATCATTGGTGACTGGCTCCTCAATTTCCAGGACGCAGAGCCGGGTACCGCATGTAGAGCCTATAGAGAGATAGCGGGCAATAGGTCAGCTGACTGTATGGCGGCTAAGCATTTCGGATGGAGCTTACTTCTTCCGGCTGATTTGTTTGAGAGCACCTGGCAGATAACTGGGCGCAACTTACGGGAAACAACCAAGGCGTTTAATGTTTCTACGAATGCGGTTATGGTGCGCGCTCAACAGCTTAACAATCCATTGTCAGCTCCAAAGGTAATGGTAGATGAATGATAATAGGCACACCCGGTAGATTGTTGCGGGAGCTTACAGGAAGTAAAAGGTGCCCTCGAGAGAAACAGCTCATCTCTAGAGGGCACCTTTACGCTTATCTGTTGCTTACCAGGGGTTATTCGAGCCCATCTTCAATTTCAACACCGCCGGTCGCTACCTCATAGGTAAACCGGAACTCACGGATAGTGATGTTCTTGTTGGTCATAACGACGCGCATACCAGCAAAATGGTCAGTGAAGCGTGATTCGGTGTTCACGGTTGCTTCACCGCTAATGACCGACTTATCAAACTCATCGGTGTACACATAGGTGTGGAGCTCAATGTACTCGTCACCGTATTCGTTCTGGGCGGCTTCAAGTACTGCTTCTTCCATGCGTGCTTCGAGGGTGGTCATGTGGGTGCCTCCGTTAGGTTTGTGTGTGATAAAAACTGATTACAGAACTATTATACCACATGCTTTTAGTGACTTGTAGTTCTAGGGCTTAGATTGCCTTGTAAATCAGTAAAACAAGAGCGGGCACCCTGGCGTTAGAATAACTAACACACAGAGAAGCCCGATTTACAGAAACACAGCTCCAGCCGCTATGGGAAACGCTTTTTACATGTAATCTTCGAGCGGGTTAGCTTCTTCCCACAAGCGCCGTTCATATTCGCCTAAAATGATGCTTGCTTTAGAGATTACGTCGTCTCGGTTCGTAATGGTTTCGCGCTTACTTTCATATTCACGCTGGAGCGCTTTCTTTGCGGTTTCACAGAGGGCGGTTACGGTGCGGGGCACCTTCCAGGGCTTGTTTAGCCAGCGGTAGATTACCTCGTCTGCGCTGTCTTGGAGCTTGAACTTGAACGCCTGCTCACCAATAGGGAAGCCTACGCGGAACGTCTTAAACACATTCTCCTGCCACTCTACGAACTCCACCCATTCCTGCACCTTGTCTACGGCTCCGGCGGGAATAACACTAAACGCTTCTACGGTACCTTCAACGTCTCCGTTACCGTTTACGTATTCGATTTCAATCCGGTGACTGATTCCGTCACATTCGTCAGCGTCGTGGAAGACGTCCTCAGATTCGTACCCTTCACAGATGGGACATTCGTATTCGCGCGCTACGGCAGTAAAGGTACCCGCATTGTTGCCACCCGTATCCGCGAGGGTGAGATTGCCGTTTTCTTCACCGGTAATGATTCCAGTACGGCGGGTACCCTTATCGCTGGTGAGCGTAAACTCTACGCCCTCACCAATGAAGAAACCAGCGTTGAGGTGGTCGATTGCTTCCTGATACTGGGCGGGGGCTTTGAGCATCACGAACTCACCCAGCGCGGTATCGCTAGTGAAAACGGCTTGCTTGGACTGTTCGGCTTGAATGTAACTATCCGCAACTTCGGTGAGGATGCCGTATTCGCGCTCTAGAGTGTCTAGTTCTTCCTGTCGGGAGTCACGCAGACGCTTCAAGACGGTGAGGCGCTGTACGCGGGTAAGCTTCTCAGGTGCAACAAAGAACTGGGTTTCACTAAGCTCCTTGAACTGATTGAGTGCCCAGGCGTACTTCTTAGCGTTGCGTTCCTCGTCCCTAGGGAAATGCGCTACCACGTTCATACGTTCGTTCCACACGAAACCTGCACCGTTAGCGCGGGTATCTCGGGTAGCGGTTTCAGCTATAACGTAACCCCCGTTTTCCGTGTCATTGATAAGTACAGCACGGGTGGGGTAGTTACTCATGGCGGTGTAGTGGATACGGTCAATAACCACACTATTACCACCGTGGGCGGCTAGTACACGGACAGTTTCATATGCGCCGCGCTCGCGAACGTCATTCATAACGAGGTAATCGCCGGTGCTAATTTTAGAGAAGTCAAAGGTAGACATATTATTCCTTTCTAGAATGTTGAAACCAAAATTAATGTTTACACAGCTATTTTACCACATGTTTTTAGTGACCATCAGGGTTTGGGTGTATTTTTAGGGACTCATACATCCAATGAGTCCCCAAAATATATAGTGCGCCCAGGATTCTAAAGCTACGTGTTATGCCGCCGATTTTTTCTTTCCGCGCTTACGGGTGTCACCCTCCAGCTCCTGTATGGTTCGCTCTAGGAGGTTCACTAAAGCCTCCTCGTGTGCAGATGACACGTTCGCGTATTCCCGCATGGAAACGTTGCCAAGGTAAAGCTCAGGATAATCAACGCTGGGTACATTGTGTGGGTATCCCAATTCTTCCAACTGTGCTAGAAGTTTTTCGAGGCGCTGAGCTACCATGTTTATCTCAATTTTCCCGCCATCACCAAAGATGAAGTAGGAGCTGTGATAGTGGATTTCGTTGTTACTCCTCGGGCGCTTCCAGCGTGGACTGACGGGTGCCGGGTAAAGCATTTTATCGAGTTGTTCTTCAGTAACACCGAGGCTTTCGGTGATTTCACTGATGGGAACCCAGCCTGTAGGGAATGGGGAGTTACAGGTGATGATGTTGCGCGCCAGAATGGTTTTAAAGGATACACCTAAAGATGCTTCCAGTTTGGCGGCGGCTTCTACCCGTAATGCATGGTTCGCACCTGACTTGGAAACAATAACGTCCCCTGAGTGTAGGTTTTTCCACTTATTGAGAGTATCCACGTCTGTGACGGTGCTGGCGGTGATGGTGCCTTCCGCGTCTTGTAGGTATTCTCGGGCGCGTTGGGGGTTAATAAAATCAGTTTGCAGTACCCCTAACAACCGCTGAGCATGGTCTGCTGATTCATCAGCAAGATGGGCATAGGAGAAAAACCCGAGCGAACGTATGGGCTCGAATAGGTACCGGCTAATGCTCTTGTCGTCGTACCCGCCGGAGCGCAGACGCTCAACAAGTATTGACACACGACTGAACAGCACCCCGTTCACGAATTGCCTAGCTAGGTAGACAGTTTCCGTTTCGCCGTCGTCCCAGCCCACAATGCGCCCCTGAGAGTGCAATACAGCCACCAGCTCTAAAGATACGTTAAGCTCTTGTGCTACGCGCTCTGCGCCCCACAGCTCCTCTGATAGGGGATAGTTCTTACGTTCCATAAACTCATTTACAGGAATGTCGAGTAGTACACAGAGCTGGAGGTCTGTGATTGGCTGGCTCCAGGGTGCAAGATTTATCATGCTCCTATATGCGCAGAGCTGGTCTACGGTGGGGCGGACGTGGTTTTTGAAACTAAAATCAGTCATAAAGGTTATTCCTTCGGGGTAGTGGTGGTTGTTTCTTCTTTGTTTTCTGGGGTGTACCCGGCGACGCGGTTGAGGAAGTTACCCCACGCCTGTAGCGGCTTCACGATGAGGTAGGTACCAAGGAATACGGCGGCTACGAAAAGAGCTTTTAGTAGTAGCGCTCCGACCAGAAATAGTACAGGTAGCACGACGGCACCAAGTACGGTGACAAGGGGCATAATGAGGATTGAAATTCCTACCTCTGGGAAAGTCGTGGTTATGTCGTGTTGGGTGAGGAACTTGGCAACCACCGCTAGAGCCGTAAGACCAAGAGTAGCACCACTTGCGACAGCACCCATTATAAGGGTATAGGTCACAATATCTTTCGGCTCTAGCTGTTCTTCTGTATAGTCATAGTCCATCTTTTCGCGTATGTACCCGTATACAAGAATAATGGTACCTACTGCATACAAGATAAAGAATAGTTGCGCTACTCCGGGTATGTTGTTCCACGAAAAATCCATATGGTCATATACCTGCCTTCTAACTAGGGTGTGTAAGGTTTACACCTATTTTACCTGTTTACTTGGGCTGTTTTCTCGGTTACCGCCACCTTATGCGTTTGCAAGATTTAACGCAAAAAGAAGTCCCTACGCCGGGCTAGTATTTCCTGGCTTAGGGGTTTTCTTTTAGTGTTGCGTTGTTGTGACCTTTAACTGTTAGTTGCGGGCACCATCTTATCGGCGCTACCGGCGGGGATGTGGATGATGGTGCGCACTTTCGTAAGCCGGGCGAGTGTTTTATCCTTGTCGCAGGCGGGCAGGTAGTTTGTAAGTTCCTTGCTGTCGTATCGTGAGGCGCACGGCTCTTTACCGGCGTTCACTTCTTCGCCCTTGAGCTGGTACTCTACGGAGCGTTCTACGCGCGGCTCTGTGTCGGTTGCGGGCAGGTCGTCTCGAAGGGTGACCTCATAGGTGCTGTCGGGTACTTTTTGTACGGTGCGGGCTGTGAGGTTTCCGTCAGCTTTGCGTTCCACCCACGTGTAGGTGTCGCCTGTGTTGTTGGTGCGGAGACTGTTTACGGGATAGCTGTAGTTGCCAGTGTCGACTTTGTTTTCGTTCGCGTCGAGGTAGAAGGTTACGGTCTGGTTATATTGGGCGTTTTCGGCTTCTCGCTCGGCTTTTTGCTGTTCCTGCAAACCAGCCAGGAGTACGAACAGGAGCGCGACGGCAAAGTAAATCATGGCGGCAAATAATGAGTAGAGGTATGCCTCTTCTTCGTCGCACGCACTATCTGTAGCGAAGAAGAAGGAGATGAGGAGTACGAGGAATAGCGCACCTGCCGCGAAGACAAAAATCGGGTTATTGAAAATAAATGCACTAAAGAAGGTGCATACTGTGCAAAGGAGCAGGAAGGCAAATATTCCTACAGCTCCATTTCCCCAGACATTTTCTGCATCGTAATTCTCATCTGCCTTCTCTTTCTTGAATATGTAGATGGGGATGGCGAAGCCAAAGAACGCAACGAAGGCAACAAAGGCGATAACGATACCGGCTTTCACAATGTCGAGCACTGTCATGTGTTTATTCTCCTTAACGGTTTAGGCGGCTGGGGTGAAGCTTAAAGCAACACCGGCGAGAGTTACGATACTTAGGATGGTGGTGTTCCACCTGATGCTGTGCCGGAGCATGACACGCTCCCCTAGTGCTTGCCCTAGCAGGTCGTCTTGGAACGTCAGCACAGCAGTAATGGGGATGAGTACTACACAGATAGCTGTGAGTGTCTTAGCGGCGGCACTGTCGCCTAACGCGGCGATGTTTCCGAAGGTGAGCAGGAACGTGATTACTGTTCCGCCTGACCAGTAGATTAACCGGGCGGCTGTTTTCGCTGTTTCTGGTGTTTCTGAGCGGCTGTTTACCTTCCGGCTGATGAGCCGGTAGGTAAGATAGTAAGCGAGGGTGCAGGCGGCTAAAGCAATACTCCATGCTAGTCCAAAGTTCATAGTGAGCACCTGTTTCCTTTCTGACTTGGGGACGGATGTAAATATTACACAGCTTACCGTATTTCTAGGTGGGCTGGGTAATATCCGTAGGTTCTACTTATGTTTTACTTGTAGGTTTCGGGTTTGCTGTCGTATGGGGTGTGGATGATGTAGTGGTGTTTCACGAAACGGGCTGATTCTTTGAGGGAGCCCCAGCATACAGGGAACAGGGTCGCGTCTCCGTGTTTGATTTCCTGGACGCATACCCGGTCGCCGTTGCTACTGATAGCACCACTGTTGAGTTTGTAGGTTACCTGGTGCTCTACGCGCGGCTCAGCTTTACCGTCGAGGTCGTTGAGCACGGTTACCTCAATCTTAGCGTCGGGGCTGGCAGTAACGGTTTTGTCTTCGAGGGAATTGTCTGACTGTCGCTCCGTCCAGCTATAGGTTCCGTTGCCCTGGTTGATTTTGAGGTTGGTTACGGGGTAGTTGAAAGCTTCGTCGGTCATTTTCTTATCGTCAGCGTCGAGCCGGTAGCTTACAGTTTTGTCGAACCGGGCGGCGTCCATTTTCTCCTTTTCCGCGATTTGTGTACCAATACCTATAACGAGCCCAATGCAGGTGGCAAGTACTAGGTAACAGGCAATGAGGGTCATAATATTGTCAGTCCTGCTGTTATCCCGTGGGTTATTACAAAAATAAGCCGCCATGAAGGACGCAAGCACAAGAGCTCCAGCACCAATACACAAAACCCAGATATTCCTACTACCCGGCATGAGTATCGTAACTACGCCGTAGATAACCAGGTAGACAATTAGGGAAATGACGGCACGCTGATATCGGTTTGTATATTCTGCTGGGTCGCCGGATTCCCACACGTAGTCATCTATCCTAAAGCGAGCACACCCCCCAATAAGGGCGAGCGCGGCGGCTATAAGTGCCCAAAGCATTTCAGGAACCATAGATGTTATTTCCTTTCAGTAGTATGTAATCAGCTTTTTCTGTAACGCTAGATGCTGTACTGCTTGCAAATATCCTGGTACTTGCGCAGGATTTCACTGTAGGTGTCTGCGAGAGAGTCTACTCGCTGTTCACGGGCGTTCTTTACCGCGTCGGCACCGTGAGTGTAATAGAGATAGTGGTCGCCGTCTCGTGACGCTACGTAGGTGTTCGCTTCGAGTCGGAGTGCGTCCGCTTCGGTTGCTACTTCCTTTAGGGCGGTAGCTAGGGCGGTGTCTGCTTCATTGCTGGTTTCGAGCTGTTCGGTCGCTTTGGTGTTGAGTGCTTTTGCGTACTTGCTTACCTTGCGGAGGGAGCCAATGTAGGTGGGGGTGTGGAAGTTTACCGCGTGGGTCTTTTCTTTGGCGAGCTGAATCATGGTTGCTACCTTTCGTGAAAGCGTGTGTGGGGTAAACACCCCGTAATACCTATATGTTACCACATGTTTTGGTGATTACTCAAGCTTGTTTGTTACTTATGAGATTACATAAAGGAGCCCCGTCCTTGCTTTCCGCTTACCGTGCTTGGTTAGCTTAATAACTAGGAGGAGGCTCCCCTTTTGTGCGTGTTTACGCCGGTTTGTCAGGTTACGAAAACCAATGCAGTACTTCACCGAGAATGCGGATAAAGAACACGAAGATAAACGCCATTGCCCAGTACGGCAAAACACCCGCACCAGATTCCCGAGGTGTGTTGTACAGGTTGAACTTCAATGTATCCACCAGACATCCCGCAATAAAGCACGCACCTAGAAGATAGAGTACTAGCACGCCAATAAAGGCGAGGTTCAACCCGAACATTAAGAACACCAGGGTCATTGTTACCACAGGGATACCGGCGGCAATAATAGAGATTCCAGGCGCGGGCTTCTTTGTTCGCTCCTCAACATTCCAGCCATGCATTGCAAGGAACCCGCCCGCGATAGCGGATACGATAAGGGCGGTGCAGAAAATATACACCTGGGCTTCAGATAGAGCTGACGGTGTGTTCATAAAATGTCTCCTAGCATGAGGGTGTTACGAATAGGGGTAAGGGTTGGGTGCTTAAATATTCCAGAGGTTATCTTCCTCGTCTTCATCGTCATCTGCTACCCCGTCCACGAAGATGCTAGTCGGGATACCTATAAGTGTAGCGATGAGAGAGAAAGCGATTGCCGTGATTACTGTGGCAAGTAGCGCAGGCGTGACGAGGGTTATAAAGCAAATCTTGAAGAAGTTCCGGCGATTCCCGGTCTGGTCAAGGTTGGTTATGTCACCTGTAAGCGGGTCTTCACCGTGAAGGTAATTGTGCAGGAAGTAAATAATCATGCCCCCGCCACCCACCAGCATGAACCACCAGCCAATATTGACGCTGTTCTCTAAGATTTGGATTATAAAATCTTGCAATAGATGCTCCTATGGTGCGCGCTTACCGGAAGGAGTCAATGATTTTGTCGAGGGCGATGCCACCTAGCACGCCAACTATGAGACAGGTAATAAATGTAAGCATGTGTTTTCTACTCCTTGAAGTTTGTGTGGTGGGTTTAGATATTTCACTAGCAATTATACCCGACGTGAGGGTGAGCGGGTGCGGCTTCATATACTGGGTAAGCTTTTTAAATTCTAGCAGTCACCAGCACCATCATGCTTGCAATTCACTAAAAACATGTGGTACTATTAGCATTGTTATAGGGGAGATGAAGCCCCGCCCACAGTTCCCATTATGGAACTACCCACCTATCTACTGAAAGGTTCCCTATCATGGCTCTTGCATCTCGTATTTTCTCGGTATCTCTGAACGCTCTTGCGCCCGTTGCTTTCATTGCTCTTGTAGCACACGTTGTTCTTACCGCTAAGCGCCCGGCAACCCCAACCCACCCTGAGCATGTCTGCATGATGAAGAACCCGGAGTATTGCATCTATAAGCATGTTCCCTAACCCTCTAGAACAAATTTCTGCCCCACCCCTGACATGCCACACATGGCGTGTCAGGGGTTTCTTGTTGCCTAATTTTATAGAACCCGCACCCTATACCTACCGGATACACCTCAGAGGATACAAGTAACCCCGCTACTGCTGAAAGAGAGGAAAAAGGCAGTAGCGGGGTTACTCTATATAATTTTACCTTGTAAAACATAACCTAAACAATAAGGAGGATTCAGTGTCTCTATTGCCAGAGTTATCTTTCCTGTAACTATTCTACAGGAACCTATGCCGATTATGCAAGCCCATAATCTTCCATATAACAGTCCTCCAACTTTCTGGTGTAACTATCCCAGTAGGGGCTATCCTCAATGTTTCCTGACATGTACGCTTCCATGTGAGCTACATCGTCAGCATAGTTTCGACACTGGTGGTAGGCATGGGCGAGAGCGGTTCTATGCTCGGGGGTGACCTTAGCGTACTCGATAGGGGAAACGTAACCCAGGGCAACGTGCGGGGTGAACAGGGTTTCCCAGTTGTTGCCGTTTGTCACGATGGGCGGCAAGTTTTGAATCAGTGAGCCTACACCGGGGTTGAACTGCTTGCCTGGGTACCGTACACCGTTTTCCGTGTTTACGGCTAGAAGATACCCATAATCGGTTAGGTCAGAGTATTCCTCTAAGCGGTATTCTGTAAGGTTCAGGTCTTCCATCACATCATCGGGGGTGAGCATGTCGCCGGTGAGTACAGCGGGGTGACTGTTTGGGTTAGGGTTGTTTGCAAAGACAGCCTGGGCGTACTTGTATCGGGTTGCCAGTGTGGCGATAGGAGGCAACCCCGTGATTTCGGCGAGGAGGGTAACGGGCGTGTTTCCGCCGGGGAGCTGGGCAGGGTGTTCGTTTCCGTGTGGGTGGGGTGCGGGTAGCAGGTTAAGTACGGGGCGCGCCTGTTCCGCATTAGCAGGCTCTATGAAACCCTTACGGGCGAAGTACTGGAAATACCCACCATAGAGACTGTAGAGCGCTTCAGGAGGGGTTACAGTGTCTGGGGTAGGGGTAATGTAGGTTAGGGGCTTTGTTGCCGCTTGTGCGTTTAGTGTCATCATTGGTTGATTGTTCCTTTGTTGTGGTTTGGTTATGTTGTTCCTATGGTTACGGAAAGCCCCGCATAGTCACATGTTTCATATGACTGTACGGGGCGCACCTATATAAGGATAATTTAAACGATGGATTTCAGTTTACCTCCTTTAAGCTATGGGTGGCAACTCAAAGGAGGTAAAGAGAGAGATTAGATATTCATCAGGTACTCACCTACGGTACCCTTACCGTTACCTACGGTATCTGCCGTGCCGGTAATTTCGGTGGGCGCATGAACGGTTACCTTGAGGGCAAGTTCCTCGTGAGGATGACCAGGGAGTCGAATGAATGCGGGCGTTACGGTGATAGGGGTCTTCTTGGTGATAGATTCGAGAATTGCCACATCGCGGGGGTTATCGAAAATTTCGTGGGTAAGCATTTCTCGTCCCTCGGTGCCGTAAGAGCGGAACACTAGGGAGATAACCCAGTACTTGCTCTTGTTGCTGATTCGGGTTACGGTGCTAGATACGAAGTCGAGGTACACCTTCTGTTCGGGTGATGCCTTAATGGACTTCATGAAGCTGGTGGCGGTACCGAAGAGGTTTACATTAACAGTGTTGGGGGTGAGGTTGGTGTTAGACATGTGTTTTACGCCTTACTGTGTGGTTTGGGTTTGATTGAAACCCACGTTTTCGTTACATCTATAGTCTACCACATGTTTTTAGTGGATTGCAAGTTTTAGGCGCAAAGAAGCGCATCACATATTTGGCAACTTTGGTGTGATGCGCCTCTTTGTTTATCATAAACAGGAACCTAGCCACCAGGGTCACTAGTGGTGCGTAAAGTACGAAACAGCCATAACTATAAGTACTACAAATATGAACAGGAACACACCGAGCGCTAAACCTTCGCCTGGTTCCTCAACATTCCCAGCCGTATTTGAATTTTTGACGCTTGGTGGGCATGTTAGAGCCGCCATATCTTTGGCGTAGTCCCCAAAATTCAAAGCGTCGATAAGCTCTTCGTTATCTGTGGGTAGTACTCCAGCATCAAACATTGCCTGGAAAACGATTTTACGCGCCTCAGTGATGCTAACAACACCACCCTTAGTGCTTTCAACGTAATTAGTGATGTGTTTGAGTACCCGGTCGTAGTCATCTGTTACGGAGAAGCTTTCTGGGCGCTCCGCTTTTGGGTACCTGTAGAACCTATTGACCTGCCATTCGACGGGGTCGGTCATAGGGTTGCCTATTTGTGCGGGTGTGTTTAAGATGCCTAGCTTACGCAGATATTTGTGCGTGTCTTTGGCGTTGAGTGGTAGAGCAATTTCTTTTTTAACACCGTCTTCTACAGAGTGTAAGGTGACAGAATCGCCACCCGTCTCTGTTTTGATGCGCATTTTTCCGCCGTTCTCGCCGGTAAATTTCGGGCGAGTATCCGCCAGTATCCTCTGGTAATCACTACTGTTTACTGTAGCACTCCTGTGAAGCATGAGAGCTTTAGCATAGTGCGCATAATCGTTCATCATAGCTTCGTCTAAGGTTGCTTTACGCATAGGTGCCTCCCTGAATTGCTTTAACTTTCTCAGCTAGGGCAATGTTATTTAGCGCCTTCTCATCAGGGGTTTCGCCCGCGATTTCAGTGGCGGCTTCTAGCTGGGCTTGGAGCCGCTGAATATTCCGCTTACCCGCATCCCCACCGAGACTATCTGAGACGCTAGATGCTGTATTAGTGCTTACAGCCATCCTACCCAGAGCTTCCAGCTGAGTGATGTTGATTTCCAGGCGGGAGATGGTTGCGTCAAGCTCTTGTGCTCGCTTCTGAATATTCGCCAAGTTCCCCTTAGCTTCCTCAATGATTCCTTCTACGCTGGTTAGCCGTGCCGCCAGCGCAATAACCTCACTATCTTCCGGGTCGCCCTTGTAGGCGTGAATTTGCTGGGTTAGGGTGCCCGCTTCAGCTTCATGGATTGCCAGCAGGGTGCGCAGGTTATTGAGAGGTTCTGCCACATCACCTAGTTCTTGGCGCGCTTTCGCGTGCTTGTGCTTGAGGGTTGCTATGTTGGGGTGTGTTTCGCGCATGTTATAGATGTGCTTTCCTGTGAAGATTCGGTACTGCTCGAAAATGTCTAGAGTGTCTGCTGTTTGGGTGCTGTACGCTTTGAAAGCGGTTCGGAGGAGCTTTTTAATGTCCTCTGATGTGATGCTTTGCGTATCAGTTTTGAGCTTCGTGTAGTACTCGCTCATAGCTTTGGTGAGGTTTTCCCGCTGAGCCGGGTCGTAAATTCGGAGCAGTGTGCGTTCAGCGTCACTCTGTGCGAAACGTCTTACACGGATGTCCACGGTCATTGATTGCGACTCCTACTTGTAATGGGCGCTGGATGTATTATGCAAGGCACATGGTAAGCATAAATAGCATGACGTGCCACGCCTATAGTTTACCACTTAGTTTCATGTTTCAACGTTTCCGTTACTGTGTCACTTTCCCATATAGTAAAACCCCACTCCCTCGCGTAATAAGAGAGTGGGGTTTTACTATAAATCTATAGGGGTGTTATTTGCTTTCGGTGGGGTTCGGAACACTGTACGCCACATCTTTAAGAGTAGCTACACCTTCCTTTGCGAAGACGATTTCCTTGAACGCTTCATTAGGAGTGAGAATGTAGGTACCCAGTGCAAGATGTGCCGCCCAAGAATAGTTGATAAGCGGAATAGTGAAAAGGTCGCCGGTTTCATTAAAGCGAACTCGCATCTCAGCTTCAGAGAGGGGCTGGTGCGGTGCCTTCATTTCTACATTAACGCCGACAACCTTCGGGCTGTAACCCGCTTTGAGGAGCTCCTGGAACTTCTCGGAGGTGGTGAAGGTAAACTCAACGTTAGAGATAGCGAGGTTAGTCATGGTTAGCGCCCTTTCGGTAGGTTTTTGCGGGAGCTTGAAGCGTGTGCTCCAAGCTCATATAAATATAGTACCACATGTTTTAGTGGTTTTACAACTCGGGGCGTAGCGCATCTATTGCTCCACTCCCTCGACAAGCGTGACACACATCACCTCAAATCAAGTTGCAGACAACAAAAAACATGTGCTACTATAGTTACATAAGCGGTTGAGAAAGCCGCCCCGCTAACAGCCTGGATTGTTTCAAGGCATCAGGGAAGACGGGTGCGGGGAGACTGGATAGCCTCCCGGAAGGTTACCCTCAGTTATCAAGTAGCTACCGGACGGATGCTGAATTGATAGCTAAGGGTAGCCCCACCTGGCTTTTACACAACACAATATTGAGTGCCTGTGGTGAAATGGCAGACACGCTAGTCTGAGGGGCTAGTGTCCGTTACAGGGCGTGCGGGTTCGAGTCCCGCCAGGCACACGTAATCATTGATGATAAGTCAGTGTTTATTTTCGGCTTGCTAGTAGCTCAGTGGCAGAGCAAAACAACAGCGAGACTCAGGTTCGATTCCTAGCAAAGCAAGCTGAGCTGTTGAACAATTTAATGGGGACTTAGTGTTTCCTAGCATTAGGTTCTATCCGGTAAGTGTTGCTGTAGGAAGCATCACTGCGGGTCAAGTTATCGCCCGTGTACCCCACTGTCGCTTTGTAGTTGCTCGCGATAAACTGCTTAGTGATGGTGGGGTTTGCCGTATCCTCTAAGGGTGGCTCGTCTGTTTAGTGGTGATACCACCCTTATTTTTTGCTTCGTGATAGGCGTTTCACCGACCCGACTTGCAAATACCAAAAAACATGTGGTACTATAGTTATATAAGCGGTTGAGAAAGCCGCTACAAAGCTACATATATCTTAGTACCAACCTGATACTAAGTGAATCACCTAACGAAAGGTTTACATACCATGTCCGCAATTCAGTACCTTGGCAACGATGAGTTTAAGATTTCCCGCAAGGAGCTGGAACGCCTCCTCACTTCCGACCTCACTCTGACCGCCCTTAATATTGGTGGCGTTGATAACTGGGATTATCATTATGACTCTCAGAAGGAATACATGGAAGAATATGTAGAAAACCATGATGGCGTAGATGTAGAAGACCCGCGTTATCCTGAGATTTCTGATGCTGTACGCCACGAAATGAAGCTGATTGAAGAAGCAGGTAGCGAGTAGCTTCTAATTGACCATTGTGAGCCGCCTAATCTACCTGATTAGGCGGCTCACCTGCGGGGCGAGGCACTTATCTCTAATCTGTGGTGCTTCTACCCCGCTTTGCGGAACACCCGAATTGTAACGAAAGGATATTTTAATTATGACTGCGGAAGCACTTTTTGAGCAGGCTATTTCTGAGGCGGAAGCTTTTAAGGAGCAGGCTGAGCGTGCTGGGCTTACTCAGCAGGAAGCTCTGGCGCTCTTTTGGTTCCTACAGCGGTAACCTATAGGTATTAGTAAAAAGCCCCTGCATGGTCTTGTGGGGGCTTTTGTTGTGTTTTTGACATGGTTGTAGCTACGGGTGTTATTGTTGCGCAGTAGCGCCTTGTGCGCCCTGCCGTGTAGGATTCTTGGGTAGGTATTGTTGGGTGGAGTTATCCCCGGTCACGTGGTTCTTCCATAAAGTCACGTGACCGGGGATAGTGTTTATGTAATGACTATTCGCCTGTTTCGTTATGCTCTAGACCCATTGCTTGTCGTGCCGATTCTAGGTTACCAGAGTAGATGCGTCGCTCGAAAGCTTCTCTTACTTCGCTGGGAATGTAGTCACCGGGTTTGAGCTGAGGCTCAGGATTGCTCGCCTGCGTTTCTGTATCATTGCTGGAACAGCTCGTAGGTTCTTCCTCTAACCAAGCTTCTATATAGTCTGCCGAGACGAAGAATTCTGAGAAGTCGCACGGCTTACCGTTGAGGTAAGCGCGGGGTTCACCGTCAATGCGTGGGAATGGTTCTTCGTTATGGTTAGGCATATGGTCACGTCCTTCATATTGTAACAGGTTTCTAAATAGTATCACATTTAGGTTGCCTGCGGTGCTGACATGCATGGTTTCCCGTTATCCACAATGTAAACGCGGGGCAGAGCTGTGTCGTTGTGGGCTGAGCAGATACTAGGCATTATTTCAAAACTTTCAACGTTTCGCCTGTTCCCATAAGAGATAAAGAGGGAGATTTTGCGACTTTCAATCTCTAGTTGAGCGTCATATGGCGTATGGTTTACGTTTTCTGCTGTAGCGCTTACGGGTTGGTCACCAAATTTTGCGTACCCTGCCCAGTATGATTCTGAGGTATCGGGGGCATCCTTGAATGTTATGTGTAGGCACTCGCCCTGGTGTATGTATAAACCTGGGTCTAAGTGCCAGTTGGTTTTGCGGTGTGGTACGAGGCAGGTTATGCGGGCTTGCGCCGGGTTTGCAGTGTTCTCAGCCTGTAGTGCTTGTAGCGCATTTTTTAGAGCGCGGGGTGTTGCGTTCTGGTTTGCTAGTTCTTGTAGCTGATGGTTGCTCATGTTGTAGGGTTCATTCTTTGCCATGTGCAGTAGAACCTCGGCTACGGTGCTGTCCGGTCGCATAGTTTTTGTGTAAATGGCGACGTTCACGTAGCTACTTTTCAGTGCCTCTAGTGCTTCCTTGTCACCGATAGCGATAATGTGAACTTTAGTGCGTGTTGTTACAGGTTCCTGGTTGGCAACAAATCGTGTCGGATAGGTAAACAGCTCCTTTGAAGAAGACCTATAGGTTTCTCGGGTGTTACCCTCGGGTTCAAAGGTGATGCGTTCAAAATCCTCGTCGGTGTATTCGATGTGTTTCACGGAGTATTCGCCGGTGTGCCCATAACGGATTAGAGCGTGACTATTGCTGTCGATGGTGCTTGATACGAATTTCAAAGCGTTTCCTTTCACAGGGTGGTATGTTAGCCACCAGGATATTGTATGTAACCTATATAGTACCTCATGCCCGCCCTTTTGCGCCTTCTACGAGGCACATAAGGGCGGGCATGATCTTTCTGTGACTTACCCTGTGGAACACAGATAACCCCGCTTAGGCTTTCGATAGTTCATATTCCGAAAATCTGTGCGGGGCGTTCCATACGGCGCGTTTGCTTACTTACGCATAGTGGTAGTTGTAGAGCGCCTGCACGTCTTCCAAACCGTACTCGGTGCGGATGTGGTTCTTCCAGTCGTCTAGGTTGCGGATATTGGTGTAGGTGCGCTTACCGTTTTTCATGATAATGAGAGTGTCAGAGCAGATGTGGTTTGCGTAAACAAAGATGCCGTCCAGCTCTGCGAGTATCTGCTCTTCGGTCATGCCTGCGTATTCGGCGGGGATGTGCTCGTACAGCTTCGCGCGATGGAGTAGGTAGCTGATTGCCGCCGGGTGACCCGCTAGAGCTAAAGGTAGCGCGTAACCACACTTACAGGTCGCGTCATCCTTAGTTCTGTGTAGGTTGTTGTTTAGGCAGAAGGTTTCAAGGTCGCGTGACCCGCAGGTAGAGGCACTATGCACGGCGCGTCGCCAAACCTTATCAGGAACGTCGCCTGTTGCACCCCAGTTGGGGTTGCTGTTTAGGGTGCCGTCAGCGGCTAGGTGGTAGCTGTGGATGGTTTTTCCGGTGCCAGGCTCGGCGGTTACGATAACGGTTCCGTATAGGTTGCTATCCCTGATGTTTACGCCGTGGATGATGACCATTTCGCCTCCTGTAGAGAGGTTCTTGTGGTCACCGTCGTAAACGTTAGAGTCCCCACCAATGACACAGTTATCGAAGGTTCCGCGCCCAACAGAGGCTTCATTCATGAGTACAGTGTTTTTCATGCGGAGCTGGTCAGGCTCTACGGTTGCGTTATCAACAATAATGTTTCCACGCAGTAGACGCTCACCCAGCTCATTGTCACAGGTGTACAGGTTATTGCGCACCTTTTTGATACGAAGCTTATCCTTCAAACGGTCAAGATTTTCAATAAAGGTTGCCCTCTGTCGCAGAGCGGTGCCATTGTAGAGTACAGCGCCCGGTCGGTTGAACATGAGGTCACGGCGGAACTGAGAAAGCTCACGGACAGGGTTGTGGTTGCTTAGGCTTCGCTCGTACAGGCTCGCCTTGTCGGTGGGCATGGTCAAGCCGTAACGTTCACGGCTCCACATGGGGAGCATCATCTGCGCTCTGACATTCTTGGAGGTCTTGATAACACAGGCGGTAGAGTTAGTGTTTTCGCGAGTAGTCATTGTGAGCTCCTTTTAGTAGTGAATAATTTCGTGGGTGCTCGGTTCCTAACGAACCAACAGTTATAGTCTACCACATGTTTTTAGCGATACGCAAACATGTGGGTAGAGTTAGCCGGTCTGATACCCGGTGATTTGCATGGTACCAGACCGGCTAACTCAATATTTACTACCGCCGCCCATCACTTTGAACGACATGTAGGATGCATGTTACGGCACATCGGTTGATGCCAATGCTTCAAAAGCGCCTACAATCTCACACGTACTTACGGTGCGCTGTGTAGAAAAGTCAATAAATACTGGCAAAATGTACAGGTCTTCAGGGTACGTAGTATCCTTGCGAGGCTCTAGAGATATGGGCTTATAAGTACCCGTAAAGCATTTGTATGCTGGCGGGTTAATTGTAAGGTCACCGGCTCCATGCGTAAGCATGGCGGCTACATCATCGCCATACCAGCCACTGTTCTCAATCAGACCTACGATGCAGGTCGCAATAGTAGGTGTGGAGGTTTGGCGGAAGAATTTCTCGGAACGGCGGTTAGGCAACCCCACACCCGCGTAAACAACAACTCCCCCATCCTCATCGCCTGGGTCGCCCCATACAAGCCACCCAGCAGTACTATCGGGGTATGCCGCTACTACTGACGTGTTAATGTTCGGGTGGTTGGCGAGCTCGAGCGCCCGCTTAGGCGAGATGACGTTGCCCCTACATTCAACCATGTAACAAGTCATAGATTCTAGACCATTACTCAACATGCCCTTTAGTTCTGGGTAGACCTGTAGCGGCTCCACAGTCTTCACAGGCTTACTCTTAACGGCAGAGAGGCTAATGAATGGGTCTGAATAGCTTGCAGACCAGCCGGGAACATCCTCGGCTACCAGAGTTTCAGCAACACCACGGAAATACTCATTAGCCTCGGCTAGGTTGCCTGGTGGTTCAGTGGCAATAACCCTTGTGAAGTAAGACGGCAGGGGCATGACGATGCTCCGCCCTGTGCTTAGAGGCGCATGAACAAATCCGCGGGAGAGCGATAGCTTACCTTCTTCCTCACTGGCGAACAGCAACAGGTTTACAGGTACGTTTTCTGAGACATGAGAGAACATCTCAGGGTCAATAGTTGGATAAGTCAAAAGGTGCTCCTTTTCCTTGGTTGCAGGACATGTTTTTAGGGGTAAGACAAGTCCTCCTATCAACTCATCTTACCCCTAGAGGCACGTTTTCCGCTAGTTCTTACGGCTAATCAGTTCGTGGCAGTTATGGAAATTTTCGCCCTTGTAGTGAAGCTTCGGGTAACCGCTCTTGGGGTAAGCAGAACGGAGAGTCCACTCAAACTTGCCGGTGTCGCCGGTAGTTTCAGACGTAAAGTAAGCATACTTATCGTCAGCATGGGTAATAGTTACAGCTTCAGCACCTTCTTCGGTACTATCCCAAGCTTCGCTCATGCCGGTTACTGGGAAAAGCCCAATAGTGTCTCCGACCTTGATGGGGGCGGTTACGCCGTTGTGGATAATTTCGTTGCTCATGATAAGGGCTCCCCTTTTCAGTAGTTTTTGAGGTTTTGGAGGCTTTGCGGTTTTTATGGAACCTTACTTACCTTACGCACCTAGTATACCACATGTTTTTAGTGATTGGCTAACCTGTGTGTTGTTGCTCGTTCTGTCTGTGTTGAGAAAACAAACCAAACATGTCCCTGTTGATGCAAGAAACCCCCTTTTAGGAAACTGTGCTAGTGACAGATTTCTAAAAGGGGGTGCTTAACCAACGAGGGTCTGAGGCGGTTAAGAGTGTTTCATCATTCCGCTACCGGGGTTGCCAATGATGAAAGAGGCGCGCAACTTTTTAACCTCATCACGGATAAGATTGACGGCGTGACTTACTTCCTCGGGTGCTTGCGTTTCGGCTCTCTCTTCAATAGCTTCTCGGAACGCGCGAGCTTCGTCTGTATCCCGATAACGGCAAAAGGTTTTCAGGTTATCGGTCATTCCGCTTCCTTTCGATAAGGGGTTTAACAGGTTCTTGGTTATTGTATAGCTCTTATTCAGGGCTATTCCGGCGATGCCACCCGGATGCGTCCAAGCACTCTACGAGTGTTTTAGTGATACTTGTAGAGCGCTTGAACATCTTCCAGTCCATACTCAGAGCGGATGAGATTCTTCCAGTCTTCCAATAACATGAAGCACCGCCCCGTTAGGTATGTCTGCTTACCTAAACGCCATGTTTTGACACATAATAGGCGCTTCGGCGTGAAACCGCTCCACATTATCAACAAAGCGACCTTCGTTATCCCTGTACGCGATAACCTTCGCCTCGGCGTACCCGTCACAGTTTGCTTTATGTTTTGGATAATCACTGGGTTCAGACGTGGCGCAAATGTGGCATTTTTTCTGTTCCTCAGTTACGGCAAGAGTGCCTGCGAACGTCCCGTCCTTGTACCGGAGCGTCATCACATCACCCCTGTCCGCCTCATAAGTATAAACATCTTCTAGACAGTCCCCGTTTTCTAGTTTCACGAACACAGGGTCACCTTCAATGAACACGTACCGGGCTGTGTCGCCATCACCATCTACGTACATGTCAAATAAACCGATAATGCTCTGCGGCTCCTCCAGGATAGGCGCCTTCGACTTTACAACGTTAGTAACTTCCACAGGGTGGCAGTCGTCGTCAGGGTAATGGAGTCCCAGTGAATCTATCTTCAAGAACCAGAGTTCACCATCATCTACGGTAATCAGAACACCTAAACCCCATGATGCTGTGATTTCCCCATTTTCCATCTCAATAACTTCCCCAATGCACCCATCGAGTGCCTGGCGCGTCACAAGAAAGAGGTGCTCGCGCTCACCAGGCAGTGCAGGCTCTGCCGGGGTTAGGGTGAGAATATCGCCAATGTTTACGCCGTTAAGCGCAGGGTGCCTATCTACGGCTTCCTGGGTCTGAGCCATAAGTTTATTCCTTTCCGTGTAGTATGTTGTGTTGTTTCACCTGGTGTTCAGGTGAGGTTCCTTAGAGTCATTACTGTATATGTGAGTAATCCGGCGGGTACGTTTCTGTTGAAAGTGTAGAGGGCGTTGTTTCCGTCTACCCAGCAGAGCGGGAGCCCAGCCTGCTCACGTGATTTAAGCATTTCTGTTACACACTTCATTGTACCACATCTAAATGCGTGAGTGCCCCGCACGGTGCCTCTCAATGTTGCTTGATGCGCGTTATCACCTACGCCAGCTTGAATAACGCACTCAATAATGTTGCCTTTGAGTGTAACACTGGTTAGGTGATGCGTGTTGCCGCGCCATATGCGAATGTTCTCTGCTTCGTTGCCGGTAAGGTCACCTGTGAACGCTACCGTTACCGGAATATGCCTCTTACCCATTAAGTCTGCTCCGTCTGTGTTATTCATTCCTGACATTCACTCTTTCGGGATGCCATGATTGATACGTCAATTATCTCTACCATATTGTAACTGTTTTTGGGCACAGAAAACCCCAACCCAGGGCGTATCCGTTTACTTAATGTGCGGAGCTCTTAAAAACGTGACATGCCGTTTAACAGGTTGGGGTTCTTATAACTACCTTAGATAAAGGACTACAATGAAACACATCGCCATGTATGGCGTTGCATATGCAATTCTAGCACAGATTATTCCCGTTATACATAAAACCCGTCCAGAAAACAGGAGAGCCGCCCGTCAAACTGCAAGAAGGGCGACTCCCCAAAGCTAGGTTAGCATGTACCCGCTTCCCGGTTAGGGGAGACTCACGTGAGCTACCTGGATGTGTTTCCAGTGTTCGTTTCCAAGAACAATAGTATCCGGTTCACCGTTGGTGCCTTTGATAAGGTGCGGGCTGTCAGCATCCGTTAGCTTGATTTTCACGGGGGAAGGTCAGCATCCCGCGCGTACCAGCTGTCCCGGTATCCGTAGAATTTATAGGCTGGCTCATTGTGCTTGTTAATGTAGTGGACGACGAGAGCCCGCCCGACCTTGGGTTGCCCCGCAATATTCCGATAGTTCTCACTCTCTAGGATGACAGTAAGAATTTCGTATCGTTTCTCTACCATTGTGTTTGCTCCTTTATGGGTTGTTGGGTTACTTACTTATAGTTTGCCGGGTCGCTATTTTCGGGGATGTGGATGATGTAGTGATGTTTCACAAACCGTACTGATTCAGTGTTCCCACCCTTGCAGGTTGAGTAGATGTATGATTCGCGTTTGTTACCCGTAACACACGCGGCATTTTGTGGGTAGTTCTCTTTGTTTTTCGCGATAGCTTCCCTATTGAGCTTGTACACGACTTGGTGTTCTACACGGGGGTTAGTGTCGGTGTTCTTTAAATCTTTTACGATGGTGACCTCGTTGGTCGTGTCGTATTTAGTGTCGACGCTCTTGTCTAAGGTGCCGCTGTATTTAAGGGTTTCGCGCCAACTATAGAAGCCAGTTTCTTGGTTCATCTTGAGGTCGGTGACACTATATCCTCTTTCATCTAGAGTCTTATCGCTATCGGGGTCGATGTGGTAGGTTACGGTCTGGTCGAATTTCGCGTCAAACGCTTTCTGTTGCGCCCTAGCAAATACCCAGAAGCCTAATACTAGTCCGACGACTATCACAGCTACAATGATTCCCCGAGTGTGACTGGATTTATTGTTGCTCATTTATCTACTCCTTTACGGGTTGTTGTTTTGGTTAGTGACGTTGGTTTTTGTTCCTCCGCCTGCGGGGACGTGGATGATGATTTGTTCACCCACCTGCACGGCGTTAGGCTTACAGTCTTTGTCCCGTCCTTGTACGCAGATGGTGCCCTCGACCGGGTTTGCGGTGGAAGCGTTGAACAGGCTGTTTGGTGCCATATAGTACATGGGGATGTATTCGGCGTATGCGTTTTCACCGGCGGGCACGTCTTCCCTAATGGTCACGTGTTCCTGTTCGGTGTATTTACTTACGGTGCGGATGGTTCCGTTATCTTTTTCAAGCCATGTGTTTACGGCGCGAAGTTCGGAGGTGTGTTGGTTGAGCTTGTGTTCCACAGTGGTGGCGGTTACGTAAGTTCCGTTGTCCTGGGGCGCCAGCGGGATACGGGTTGATTTCGGGGTACGGGTTCCGTCGGTGACCGCCGTATACTCTGGGGTTAGTTTCGCTTCACTGTAGTCGGGGTTACCGAGAACAGGTGCCGCGCATAACCCCATGAAAAGTACAGTGGGCGCTGTGAAACTGACGAGCTTCCTTTGCAGGGCAAGAACTTCCTCAGCGGTGTCTTTATCCTCACCTACTGCGTCCCCGATAAGGCATAGGAGGAAAAAAGCGGCAACAACAACAACAATACCAGTTACTAACACTGAGCTGGCTGTCGGCGCGTTATGGAGAGCCGCCGTGTAGACGATACACCAGATAGTAAACAGGGCAATGTTCATGCCCGCGATAGCTTTCCCCAATTTGGGGTAGCTGATTTTCATGCGGCGTTTCGATAAGCTTCTCACCGCCCATCTCACCCCAATGTTAAAGACAGTGTAGCTTGCAATGAGGATGAGCGAGTAAAGAATAAGTGACGGGACGGGTTCGACCATTAGGGTACTCCTTGCTTCCAGTAGGTTGTTTGGTTTGATAATTTATGGGGTTACCGGCTGGCGGGTTACGTAATGCTTACCAAAGCGCCAGACGTTAATCCTTGATTGATAGCCTATATTTTACCACATATGTTTCATGTTTACCGAGAATATGCGGTAGACTGTAGGTGTTTTGTTGAGCTTTCTAAGCTGACCTTCAATAATTTTCACCCGTTACCGAAGCTGAGGGTGAGGTGTGTACGGTGGGCACTATCTACCTGGGTGTCCGAAATGGTGAAGTTGCGCATCTTACTAAGGTTGAGTTCCATAAGGCGTAGTGGAATTATTCTGGTGTGATGTAAGGATGTCAGGGGTGTTCAAAACCCCTGGCATTGTAATCACCAAAAACATGTGGTAGACTTTAAATAGTTCACCCGGGAGATTCGCCCTCTTCACTACTGAAAGGTCACCCTCATGGATTCTATCCGCTCCACCCTAGCAGTCTTCTTCACACTTTTCATTATTTCGGCTGGTATTTTTGGCTTGTTTGTGGGTGTTGGAACCTACGCCTATAACATTTCGTCTGGCGAACTTCCTATGTGTAATCCTAATATTACAACTTCCCAAGCTACTGTCGAGGTGCGCAACGTAAAGAAGCCTCTCATTACTGGTAAGGCTATCATTCCGGGCAATATGGAATGGCGCGAAGCGGGTGTTTACTCTAACCCGAATGACGGTTGGCAGGAATGGCACGGAGATACCGGCGATTTTGAAAACGGTACCCTCGTTACCCGCACCGTCACCGAAACGGAAGGTAAGGTATGCACCAATGGCACTATCTACCTGGGTATCCGTGATGGTGAGACTGTCCATTCTACAAAAGTTAAGTTTCACAAAGATTAACACTTAAATATGTAAAGAAACCCCACCTAAACTGCAATGTTTAGATGGGGTTTCTTTACATAGTGGGTTGTTTGGTTATCGAGCGTTTTCGCGGGTGAGTGTCTGGAACACATAGACGGCGGGGCACATGCCGCCCGGCTCATCTAGGAGGTACCCGTCGGCGCTTACTTTGGGCGGCTGGTCTATTAGAATTTCCCAGCCGGTTAGCATGGGGGCTTTGGTGTCGCCAGGTATAGGTGTTTCGTCTATTGCGGTGAGTACGGTTCGCTCGATGATGCTTACACGCTTGTAGTGGGGTAGGTTATTCCGGGCGAGCGCTTCGGCGTAGAGTGTTCCGCCTCCGATTATCCAAGCATCTACCAGCGGGTACTCTACTGGTTCCTCTGTAGTGCTGATTGTATCTTCTTCTCCTGTTTCAGCTTCCGGCTCTACAGGTTCTGGTAGGGTCTGTTCTGGGGTTGGTTCTGTTTGTGAAGCCACCTGTAGCACCTCAACATCTGGTGTGAGTGTTTCGTTGCCTTGCATGAGGGGCTGTGGGGCTTTGTAAGCTTCTTCTAGAGCCATGTCTAGGCTAGGAGCCCAGATAGCGCCGTCACGCTCTTCTGGGGCGCTTACAGACTGAGTAATAACAACGTTTGCGCGACCGGGGAGCGGCTTATATGGTTCAGGCAACGATTCCCAGGTGCGCCTGCCCATGATGACGGGTTTGCCGGCGGTGATTTCTTTGAAATGGTTCAGGTCTTCGGGTACATGCCAGGGCATTGTTCCGTTTCGCCCGATAATGCCGTCTTTTGTTTGCGCCCAGATAGCTCCGAGCTGAGGTGTTGTAGGTTCTGTGGTGTTGTTTGTCATTGGTGGGTTGTTCCATTCTGTTCTTGTGATGCGCGGGTTATGGTAAGTGTTTGGGCTGTTCGGAGTGCGTTTGCAATAGCGCTGAGCGTGTCTTTGCTGAGTGTTGCAAGCCCCGCCCGCAGAATGTTGCTAATAACTTGCTACGAGCGGGGCTTACAGTAATCACGCGGTATTTTGCCGTTCAGGAGTGTAACCCATTAGGCACGTTGTATGCGGCTACGTGCTAGAGGACAGTTTTGAGTTTGTCAGCTGACGGAATGTTACCCATGAGAGGCACAGGTGATGTAGATATCATGTAAACAATTTCGCTGTCATTCAGAATATCTTGTACAGCTTTATCGAGGGCGTTCAGCCTGTTGTACGTGGTTTTAACATCCTTCCCTTTGCTCTGTGTAAATATTTCCGCAAGAACGGATAGAATGTCTGAAGCGTTCCAGCTTATAGATAACACCAGGGCAGAAAGGTTCGCTTTCTGGCTTTCGCTTCCATCAAGAACATGGAGCCCGTATAGATGTTCGCCGTACTTGCTCTTAGCTTTCCGGATTTCTTCTTCGGAGCCGCTCGCTATCTGGTCGATGGCTTCCAGTACTTTCGGGTCTTTGATGCCGAAATACGTGTCGTGGTTATCTTCCTCACCGAGCACCTTGTCCATGTCGATGGCGATGATTTTCCGTTCAGCTCGTTTCTGTAGCTCGTATAGGCGCTTAACGTTGTAGTGGATGTTATCCGTGTGCCAGGTGAGGTCTTCTTTAGTAATCATTGTTATTCACTGTCCCTTTGGTTCTTAGAGTGTTGTGGGCGGGCTAGACGGCTACAGGTGCGGCAATACCAGGGTGGTGCTTGTAATCCACTAGCTCGAAGTCTTCGTATTCGTAATCGAAGATGGAAGCCTTCTTGTTCTTGATAACAAGCTTAGGGTACGGGTAAGGTTCACGTGCCGGGTAAGGGTTACCGTCCGGGTCTAACCCGATACCTAGCTGTTTCTTTACCTGCTCTAGGTGGTTAGCGTAGATATGGCAGTCCCCGCCCGTCCAGACAAACTCGCCAGGCTCCATACCGACCTCGTTAGCGATAAGGATTGTGAGTAGCGCATAGGACGCAATGTTAAACGGTACACCGAGGAACATGTCAGCACTACGCTGATACAGCTGACAGGACAGCTCTTTCACACCATCAGGGCGCTCGCTCACATAAAACTGAAACAACGCATGGCAGGGCGGTAACGCCATATCATCCACCTCAGCGGGGTTCCAAGCCGAAACAATATGACGACGTGAACCGGGGTTGCTCTTAAGGGAGTCAATAACCCTGGTGATTTGGTCTACCGTCCCGCCGTCAGGGTCACGCCATGAACGCCACTGTGCGCCGTAAACACGCCCCAGGTCACCATTCTCATCCGCCCACTCATCCCAGATAGTTACGCCACGTTCCTGTAGCCAGCGCACATTAGTAGAGCCACGCAGGAACCAGAGCAATTCCACAGCTACAGATTTGAAATGCACACGCTTTGTAGTAATGAGAGGGAAAGAGTTATCACGCAGGCTGAACCGCATCTGCCTACCAAACACGCCGTAGGTTCCGGTTCCTGTACGGTCGGAACGTTCAGCATTAGCGGCAATGTTAGCGGCGTTCTCAACAAGGATTTCCTTAAGCAGGTCTTCATACGGGGTTGGGATAGCGTTACTCATAGTGTTATGTCTCCTAGCTTTAGGGTCTACAGCTTACTTGGTTGAGTTAATTATATATGCATCCCTAGCCGGGATTCACCCAGCATGTTTTCGCGCCCCATCATCCAGAGTACGGGCAGGGTGTTGCCGGTATCTGTAAAGCGTGTTTTAAGCACGAAAAAAAATGTGGGGCACCACCATGTACTGCTAGTGGTACCGTATCAAATAGGGCTACATAACCTGTAGTTGGCTATGGTTCCCTGTTTGATAGCCGCTTTAGGAGTCCCTGCAACACCGTATGTGAGGCAGTCCGCTAGTACGCTGGTCATCGAGGTAAACACTGGTGTAGTGCTCACCGGGGTAGAAATGTTTTGTACCCTAGCGGGGCTAATGGGAGGTTTCACCCCCTTCTTCTTCCTCTTAGGTGTGGGCACGTTTTTTGTCCTGTCTTGACCAGGATACTTGAGCGAGCGCCTAGCCACAGGCGTTTTCAGGGGAGCCTGCTCCTGTAGCTTGCTGTTATTACCGCGCTTCTCACGCGCCTTCTCCACCTTGGGTACAGCGCGTGCGGCAATATTAGCGGCGGCATTAACGTCCCTGTCCATCGCACCACACTTCGGGCAGAGTGAAACCTTATGCTCGGGATGCGTAACCTCAGAGCCGCACTCGTGGCAGACCTGCGACGTGTTAGCCGCGTTCACAGCAACGACCCAGCCACCATTCTGGGCGACGTAATGGGTAAGCCACTGCACAAAGGCACCCCTGTTCCACCGCCCATTCTGCATCGTATTCTTAATCCAGCTCAGGTCTTCAACCGCGACCACAGCATTATCGAAGAAGTGCGACAAATAGGCAATTTCCTGCGCGGCAAGGATAGCCAGCTCCCTTTTCTTCCTCGAGGCGGCTTCGCGGTGTAACTGAGCCTCCTCTAGTGCCGCTCTACGCGCAGGGCGGTCATACAGAATCGGCTTTGCTTTCTTACGGAGGGCGCGAACCTGTCGTTCAGATGCACGGACGGAGTTCCATAGTGAGTGGACACGCTGAGAGAGGGTAGTTTTATAAGTAATTTCCCCTGTCTTAGTGTTACGCACAACAATAGTGGCGTAATTGTTGATGCCAACATCCACGCCGATAACATAGTCTCCAGAGAACTGAATAACAGGATTATCGGTAGCGACGGTGAAGATGAAAACGGGCTGGTTATTTTCGATTTTCACCAGAGGTAGAGTGACTTTGCCCTCGGGGAAACGTGTGTTATTGAAGGGGAAAATCAGGCGGTATCGTACACCCTGAATCACCATTTTAAGAACAATTTCACCGTCGACAAACGGGTCATTCTCAATCACAGCGTACTGTTGGTCGGTGATTCCAAGGTTAATAAAATCTTCGCCATACGACGGCGGGGTAGCGTCCATAGTGCGCTTCCAACCCTGTGAAATATGCTTAGAACTTTCACCGTTTACCGCCGCTACACGCTCCTGCCAGGAACGAAACGCCGTAACAGCATTATGCCTGACCAGCCACTCTTTACGCGACCTGCCCGTCTTGCTTTTGATAGGGTTGCCGTGCTCATCCTTGAGAAGTTCGCCGTTCTCGTCTTTTTTGTCCGCCGCCAGAAACTCCGGCATGACAATACCTGCCTGCCGACCCGCTGTAGCCGCCTGAACAGCAGTAGCACGCGCCAAACCATCCTCAAGCTCGGTATCATTGCGCGCAATGAATGTGGCGTAAGCCGAAATGCCTCGCACCTCAGTGACAAGCTGAGACAAAATAGGCGCACTTTCCAACAGTACACCGTTCAAATCCATAACATGAGAAGGGCGCACAGAGAAAGCCTTGTACGTCTGATTCTTAGCCATATACGCCCTCCTTATCAATGGTCATGGGGTACTTATCAATGGTCATGGGGTATTGCTAATATACCTAATGTCCCTCATCTTAAATCATATGTACAATATATACAAACTTGGTGACAGTCGTCTACCCTGCATTTATCCGAAAGGGTTGCAATGAGCCACCCGCGCATATATGGGGTTGTTGCTTCCGGTTAGGGCAAACGCCTAGCTAGTACATGAAGCGTATCTGGTTTCCCCGCGATTAGGTAGGTCTAAGTGTTTCACTAGACGGTGCCCTCAAGCTGACCTGAATCAGCCTTCCTGGTCTTGACACGTGAGTGTCCGTTTATATTACCCACCTCTCCCGTCTCTCACAGGCGAGGTGCTAGTTGCAAACATTTCCGTTGTGCAAGTTAGTTCTTTGAGTAGATTCAGCACTCAACTAAGGCAGACAGCTTACTCGTCGCCTACAACTATTGTTGTGTTCGAGTTACCCCCCCCCCGGTATCTATGGTGCCACTGGGCTTACTGTTAGCGTGTACGGATGCTAACAGAGTTACGCATAGTATGATGACGAAGCCACCGATACATTTAGCAACCGCGACGGTAGTGTCGCTCTGTTTCTTACTGTTTAGTACTTGTGCGGCACCTGTGAAAATCATCCAGGCTCCTAAAGCTACAAAACCTAAAATTAGTGTCGCGAACAAGATGCCGCTAAAGCTAAGATTCATCTGTTTCTTTCCTTACGGTACTGTAGGTGAGTAATCATTGCTGGGTGTGCCTCTACCGGGGTTCTACGGCTTCACTCGCACGGTGTTCAGGCATGGTAGCTCGTACCCAGAATCCTGACCCGTAGTATGGTTCCCCGTCGGTTGCGTCGTTGCCTTCAAGACAAATCTTATTATTCTTGGTAAGAATGAAAATTTTAAATCCGGGGCTATCGGAGCGCTCATAGTCCCATACTTCTTCGTACTCGACGTTCATGACTGCGGCATCCAGAGGCTCTTTCTGCTCTGTTATCAGGTCGATGAATGAGTCCCCTTTGCCGCAGGTGCAACCGCAATTAGGGGTAATCTTGATGACGTATCCGTTATCCAGCTCAATGGTTTCACTGTCAATCTTGACAATCCTGCGCCCAATGAGGCTGGTTTCAAAGAGGGCACAGAGTTCTCCGGAGTCGAGTTTCACGCGCTGTAGGTGTGGGTACTTATTACTCATAATGTAAGCTTACCATGATTTACAGTAAAACTGGCGGCATGTGGTAGAGCGTAGAAGCATATTAAGTGTGCCTACAGTTATAAGAACTTACTGTAGGCACACTTAATATTTGGCTGGGGTCTTATAGGGGTATTCTACGCCTGCTCATCTTGTGATGTGCCCGTGTTTTCCGGTGTTTCTTTATGCGGGGCAAACAAACCACACCACCAGGTGAGAGATGAAATGCAGAACCGGGCTGTAGAAGCCGCTACACGTGCGAGCATTCTGAACGTCCAGTCCAGGGTTTTACTAATCATCTCAAACACCCAATAGGTGAACCTGTAGAACGGGATAAGTAGCACAGATGCTACCACCTCAACCCCCAGAGCAGTCCACCAGTACCAGGGGGTTATTTCCCCGCGACCAAAGACGGCGAGCCCAAAAATAATGAGCATCAGCAAAGCATAGACCGCCATTAGCGTGAACAGTAGAGACGCTAAGTCGCTCCCAGTAGTGACACGTTTCCCGTCCGTATCCACTTCGCTCATTGCAAGGGTGAAGAAGATAAACCCGAATAGCGCTACACCGCCGAAAATGAGGAGTGCTGTATCGGCTGAGAAGGTCATTGAAATGTTTCTCCTTGTCCATGTGAACCGCCTTGCGGGGTATCAATAGAATATTCTTCTAACAATAATACCCGATGTGTTTGGAAACCGGGCGTAATAAGGGCTCCGCGAGCTGGGATTTTTTCTCAGTTCACGGAGCCCTTATTGTGTTGTGCATCATGCGCGGTTAGTCGCGGAGCTTTTCAAGGTGGCGGATAAACGCCTTGGCGGTTTCGTCATCTTCCAGGTTAATCATCTGGTTATCGCCGTCACGTCCCCACACAGAAAGAGAGGTAACCTTAGAATCCTGTCGTGCGATACTAGCTACCAGGAAGAAGTCGCCGCTCTTGAAGCGGGTATCGACATGCTTCGTGCCCATGATGTTGGCGCTCTTCACGTTGCTACTAAACAGCTTAATGTGGTCTGCTACCTCTTCAATAGTGGGGACACGGCTAAAGGGAACCTCGATAATGGTTTCGGTAGCATCAACCTTGATGGTGTGCAGGCGGGTTGCCTTAATGGGGTTAAGGGCTTTGTGTGCTTCCAGGATGAGGTTGCGCAGACCGGCTTCATCGTCACGCTCGATAGCCTTCAACATTCGGGTAGGAAAGAATAGCGTCAGCTGTGCAATGTTTTTAAAGTCTTCCATTGCATCGGTTGCGTTACTGAGCGTAGTTGCTAGTTTGGCGCTGTGTTCCTTACTAGGGAAGAGAGTGTTGGGGTCGTGGAGGCTGACCGCTCCCTTGATAGTTTCACTGATAATGGGGGTGTTGAAAGCGGAGGTGCGTGCCTTTTCAGCGGCATCTGCAAGGTCGAAAGCGAGCGAGCGCGCATCAGAGAGAACAGAGATAGGAATTGCCATGATTGTACCCCTTTCGGTAGGTTGAAAAACTTATTAGGCTTCCAGGTTTCCTGTAACCCGTTCGCCTTACATCTATAGTCTACCACATGTTTTTAATGGTTTGCAAGCTTGCAGGGGACTGACTTGCTGATTAGCCGCGTCCACTACTCCTCCTCCACTGTTGTGGGTATAAAAATAGTACCAATATGCGTTAAAACCCCTGGGGTATAACACATATTGGTACTATTTTGCTAGAGTGTTGGGTTTACGGCTCCTCGGGTGTATCAAAAAGCTCAGAGGCGTCCAGTTCTTCGATAAGCGTCTCAATAAGCTCGCGGGCAACGTTTACAGCCGCTCGCTCTTCATCATTAAGCTTGTCTACAGAGATTCGTTCCAGGTTGCCTAACTGGATTTCCAGGTAGTTGATAGTGGTTTCTAGAAGTTCAAAAGGTTCACGCCAAACCTGAATGTCTTCGCTAGTGTACCTGTCGTATGGGGAGATGTCTGCTACGAACCGCGAGTCCCGCGCCCTAAAGTCTTCAATAGGGGGGAAGCCCGCTTGGTCGCGGTCTTCCCATAGGAGGCGCTCTACAATGTCGCGGCTCTTTTTGAACTCTTCTGATTCGATGAGCTTTACAAGAGCACTGAAAGCTTCCTTTGGCAGGAAGTTCCTAGATTCTCGGGATGCAATATTTAGCCCGTTCATGAAAATAGGCATGTATCGCACCGTGTACTCGTCATACCGCCCTGGGGTGTGTTCAAACTCATCGGCGTAGAAGCTCTTGAGTAGTTCCAGTTCATTATTTGTAATTCTGAACGTATTCACAGTTGAACTGTAAGACACCCCGTCGCCGTAGATATGGCTAATCTCGGCTACGCGCATATCACGCTTACGGTACGGTGTGTAGAGGAACCTGTCATCGTAGCCGGGTTCTTTTGCCTGTACACGCGCACCAATGTGAGCGGCAGGGCAGAAACATAGATTTTCGGGTTCCTGTAGCATTAACCCGTCGTCTACGTAAGAGCCAGTGATGGTTTCCTGCGCCGTGGTGTTGCGGCTTACCTTGGTGGCTGTGAACTCTGCATAGTCGTGCCAGTTAGTAAGCTTGGTGACCTCGTATAGTTCCACCTCGTCTACAGAGAGTGGGCAGGGTTCATCTCCTGCTGTGTACACACCCTCCGTATTCTTGGGGATGTAGAGTAGGATTCCATCTTTAAGGTTAAGGGTAGGGACAATGTAAGCGCGCTTTAAATACATTCGTTTTCCTTTTCAGCTCGTGAAATAAATAAGGATGTAACTTATTCTAGCACACAAGCTAACTAACGGTAACTGCCATTAGAGCAGGTTGGGGAACGACATAGGCTCGCTTCATATAGGTTTAAATGGCGTATCGAATTGTTGCGAAAACTATCGATACGTTGCATTTAATTCATAACAGGTAAAACCCTGTTATAGGCACCCTACGATACCTCTACCCCATCACAAAAATGTTTAGGGTTACGTGTAATCGAACCAGGTAGACATGGTAGTCCTTGCCGCCAGTTTTTGGTTCCCCGTAAAGGCGGTTCTAATCTGCATCTCGTCAAAGACGGTGGATGAATTAGCTCACTTTCGCAAGGAAGCTGTCGGTAATGATTCTACCTTGGCTCTGATTCGATTATAGGTTCAGAGTAACGTGACGTATAGCTACATCAGGTTTCTCCTTGCCGTGTACTTATAGTATGACATGAGCCGCCGATTTTAGCAACGGCTAACGACGGAAAAATATAAATTTGTACAATTTGGATTAACGGTTAATTATACAATATTGTCGCCGGTCTTCAATTCTTCTTTTACGCTGGTTTCTTTGGTCACCGCTCGCTCTTTCAGTAGGTTTCAAAGTTTCTAGGCTTACAGGTTTTCCCTATTCGCCTTATAAGTTGGTCTGCCGCATGTTTTTAACGAAATGTAAGCTTGTAAGTGGTACACCTTTCGACAGCAACACCCCGTGCTCCTAAGAGGCGCGGGGTGGCGTAGGTCTAGAGCTGTACAATCAGCTGACCGTGTACCCAATCGACGTGCTGGATAGCGCGTTCAAGAGCAGAACCATAGAGAGAGGAGCCGTCTGAGTACTCCATGAGCGCTCGCTCATCTGCGGCATAGCCTCGAAGAGCTACAAGACCATAGCCGCTAACAACCATGTCTAGCCAGCCAGTAGAGGAGCGGGCGATTTCAGTGATGGTAGCGCCGCCTGCTACAGCCGCACGCAGAGCATCGGAGGTAGAGAACTCAAGAGTTGCCTGTGCCATGATTATTACCCTTTCGGCAGGTTTCAAAGTTTCGGTGGCTTTCGGGTCTTTCTGTAACCCGCGTGCCTTATACTCACAGTTTACCACATGTTTTTAGTGGTTTGCAAGTTTTAGGGGTGTTGTAGAGAATTTCGATAACCCGCCTGGGGCGCTTCTAAGGCTCTTATACAACCTCAACCTACAAGTACGCCCCTAAGTGCTCTAAAGCGCTCACAAACGCCAGAAAAGCCCTGCGAGCGGGGTGTTACCCCCTCTTGCTCGCAGGGCTTGTAAGATTATTCGGTTTAGCCGCGTAGCTTTTCAAGATGCTCGATGAGCGCCTTGCCGTTTTCGCTTTCCTTTGGCTTGATGGCTTGACCTGTGGCATCCCAGCCGAAAACGGAAAGATTGTCCGTGTCAGAATCCTTTCGGGTAACCTCAACCTCAATGGTGATGTTTTCGCTCGCGAACTTGGTGCGTACATGGCTTTCACCCCTAGATTCTGCGTCACCTGATTCATTGTTGAGCTTAGAGATGTGGTCTTCCAGAGCTTCAATGCCCTGAATGGAGCGGCTCGGAACCTCAACAATGGTTTTCAGAATGTTGTAATCATAGGTCTGCATGATTAGTGCCCTTTCGGTAGGTTTCAAAGTTTCGATGGCTTTCGGATTTCTGTAACCCGTCTGCCTTATACATACAGTCTACCACATGTTTTTAGTGGTTTGCAAACCCGTGGGCGAGAAAGCCTCTAGCAAAGTGTGGCGCGCCTGCTACACCGAATAAACGCAGAGCAAAACCCCGCCTCCCTTTCGGTTAGCGGGGTCTGTATCTACCCTATCGGCTTAGGCGCGTTCACATCTGCACCGATACGCTGTGCCTCGCGCTTGAGGGTGCGCCACCAGCGCCACTTTGCGTCAGTAAACTTTTCAACCTCTTCATTAACAAAGATAATGAAATTTCTGCGGCTCTTGTTATCGTTCAGATTGTATGCCGTATGTGCGTCAATTCGCAGGGTTGTCAGGTCAATGTTAAAACGTGCAACCTTCTGTCCCATGTCCTTTAGGAATAGGTCGCCCATATACTTGAACTCCTTGAGGTCTTCACCCTTAGCCTGCGCCGCCTGAATTAGGGTAATATACTGAGCCAGGTACTCCTCGTGAGCGGTACGCATTTCGCTAATCAGGTTTTCGTAAGCGTTAATAGCGTCTGCTTTGGGCATTTTGCACTCCTTATGAAACAAGAGAAAGATGAGATGTAGCACGCTGAGGCTCCCCGCCTTGCTACACTTATATAGTACCACATGCTTTTAGTGGTTTGCAAATTTTGGTGGTGGTTTTTTATAAAGTCACGTTTACGAGAACTAAGCTAGGGCTCCCCGTAAAGATTCGCCGTCTCTACAGGGAGCCCCGCTTAGCTTTACATTGCGTTACTTAGGGATGGTTACCGGAACGTCGAGGGTAATCTTACCGTCTACAACGTTTACACGGTCGAAAGTAACACCCTGCCGGTGCTCCTTCCAGAAAGTTTCCCTAAATCGCTCTACCACCTTCTTCATGAACAGCGGGTCGCCGTCTACCTTCGCCACCATTTTCCGTGAACGACTAAGCGAAGCATAGGGCTTGTCGAGCATGATTTCGTAGACAATCTCACCTTCCTCCTTATTGCTCATGAGAGCACCAGAGCAGTAGGCATACTTTCCCCATTCTTCCAGCTCCATAGAAGACATGTAGCGGTCTTTGGATTCAAAGTGAAGGTTTACGGTAGAGGTGTTGTTTTCGTTTTCGAGCGGGTTTCCCTTGACTAGCTCACGGAACTTAATAACGACATTGAACAGGTAGTCATCCACCTCGAGGGTGTAGTCCTTGATGTAGATATTGCTGTGCGCCCCGAGAGCCAGGATGAGCTTCATCTCATTACTAGTTTCGTACACGCCGCTGGTGCGGTAGATACATTCGTCGTTGCTGTCTACGAACTCAATGTCAGGGTCGATAACGACGTGGTGGGCGGGGTATCGGCTATTATCTTCTTCCTCGGTGTAGGTTTCGCCTGCGAGCTTGATGGGCGGCTTTTCAGCAATGATACGCTCTGCCACCTTAAGCGAGAGGGAGTCTACAGTGAGCGTCATTTCGTTCGGGAAAATCATGTAAGGGGTTGCCATGCGTGAAATCCTTTCGGTAGCGGGTTTAGAGAGAATGAGGGTAGTTTGCTTGTAACCCCTAACATTCAGACGTGCTAGGGGTTACAAGCTTTCATATGGGGCTTACTCCGGGTATGTTTCATTGTCTGCGAGAACCAGGGTGCCCTTGTTGTAATCTACAGCGCGAACACCAGATGCATCCTCAATGCAAAATTCCTCAAGAATGACAAACCAGAGGTAGTATGGCGCGCTAAGCTCAATATCTACAACAGCATCGCCCGCCTCAACAGTCATAGTAGCGCCGTAATCATCTACGCTCTTAAAACGGTTAGAGATGCGGGTGATTTTAGGCTTATGACCGGAGTTAATAGCCTCCTTGAGCTCATCGGGGGTTTCAAAACTGAAAGCAAAGTCGGAGAAGCTGAGGGTGGGGGCGAGGGTTTCAAGTTCAATAGACATGTTTCAATCCTTTTAGAAGAAGTTTAGAAGTTCGGTAGGCTTCCGGGTTTCTGTAACCCGTTTGCCTTATATATATAGTCTACCACATGTTTTTAGTGGTTTGCAAGTTTCGAGGATGTTTTTCTGCAAAACCGCAAAAAGTGGAAACAAAACACCCCCCCCCACCTTATATATTGGTGGAGGGTGGGTAGCTTTAGTTGATAGTGAGGGCACCTTCCCTATCATCAAACTCCACATAGGCAGAGTAAGAGTACTCGCTCTTAATCATGCCTCGGAACTCGTCAGCAATCTTACCCTCAGCCTTTACAATGGCAAAGAGAAGATAGTTTTTGTAAGTACCAAGGAAGCCATCGGATTCCTTAATGGTTGCCACTAGAGGCTCATAGTCTGCAAAGTAGTTACCCATCAAAGCGCTAATCTCTCGCGTCTCCAGAGCCAGCAAGAAGGTACCATCTTCGTTTTCCTTAATCGCCTCAACCTTAGCAATTTCGTTCTCGCTAAGCGCGTTAAGGGTTGCCTGGCGGTTCAGCTCAGTCATTTCGCCAAGCTTGAAGCGACCTTCTTCGACCTCTTCGAGAAGCTGGCGACCCATGAAGTTGATGATGTTGATGACCTGTGCCATGATTGTAACCCTTTCGGTAGGTTTAAAAACTTGCCAAGCTCCCGGTTTCCCGTTTGCCCTATACTTATAGTCTACCACATGCTTTTAGTGGTTTGCAAGTGTTAGGGGTGATTATTTTTCAAACCCCGGACACGCAGATACCCCCGTAGCTTATACGAATAGAGCTACGGGGGTATCTGGTTAAGCTAGGCGATATTGACCGCAAACGCTAGACGCTGAGGGTCATCAATCTCAATAAAGCCGTAAACCTTAACCGAGCGGTCGTAGTTCTTGACAATGAACTGCCCCTCCGGGGTATCAGTGTCAAGGGTTCCTACAAACTTAAAGCCCTCGTAAGAGTCGGAATCTTCCCAGCCAAACTGGGGTTCTGCTTCCCAATTTACCAAACCATAGCGGGTATCAGCCTTCGTGACAAACAGGCGAACACCCCACTTGTTGAGAGATTCTGCCTCATCGTAGTGCTTATTGAACGCTTCGGTCATAATTTCATGAGCCGTCTTGTTCACATTTTCAGGTGCATCCCAGTTGATACCAATCATAGTACCGCGAATGTACTTCTGACTCTTAGTTGCCTTAGTGCCTCGCTTCTGACCACGCATTTTCGTATCCCTTTCAATAGGTTTCAAAGTTTCTAGGCTTACGGGTTTTCCCGTTTGCCCTATACTTATAGTCTACCACATGCTTTTAGTGGTTTGCAAGTTGAGATGGTAAAAATACCCCACTCCTATAAATCTTAAAACTTATAAGGGTGAGGTATTTTGTATGCTTACTTGGCGCTACTAGCTTCCTTGATATTGACGGCTCCCTTACCATCAAGGGTGGCACGCGCCTTTAGGTGCCGCTTACGCTCGTTCATATATTCATGCTCTGACAAAACACTACCATTAGAAGCGGCAGGCTCATCAGGCTCACTATCAAGACAATCTACAAGCCAGAGAAGAACAAGGCTTAGGGCAATCATGATACAAGTTCCCCAAACCATACCAAGAATGAGGCGCAAGAATGAATCTAGCATGTAATCCAGCACGGGGCACCCTTTCAGTAAGTTTCAAAAGTTTCTAGGCTTACAGGTTTTCCTGTTTGCCCTATACCCACAGTCTACCACATGTTTTTAATGGCTTGCAAGTTTTGGGGTAAAAACAGGCTCTGAGGCGTATTGAAATAGCTTCCATATTTTACACCCTTACAGTGGATAGAGAAAAGCCCCTAGATTCATAAAGAATCTAGGGGCTTTTCCGCGTCCCGCCCTCCCCAGGGTTCAACGTAATTCTAGAATAACACAACAGCAACCCAGCATGCAACCTTCTAACCCGATTCTTTTTTTCATTCCTCTATTTCAGAGGACATAGTGATGCCCCTGAGAGGAACGCCTTTGCTCCTTCAGGGGCATCACTTATATAAGGGAATATAGAGTCAATCAAACTCTAAGGAGAGTGTGTAATACTGATTCAGCAGATATTACGTATCTAAGTATAACATCTCAATGGTGGCGCTCGCAAGTATGGTTCTTTACGTCTGAGTGTTCGTTCTTGAAGAAGAGTCCACCCCACCATGCTACGGCGCGCGTAAACCCGGCTGAAATAGCTTCGTAGAGCATGTAAACGCCCGTGATACCCCAATACATCACCCAGAACAGTGGTGCCGTAAGAATTGGTGTAGCTACCAGGGTTACTGCAACCACTACCCAGTAAGCGGTCATATCTGTATTGCTTACATCTATAACTGTTACCTTTTGGGTATTCAAGGCTTCTTGGGACATGATAGCGGTCGCTACAGAGAGCACACCCGCTACCGTAAGAATCTTGAGTACCGCCCATTTCATCACCCCATCGGGAAGGGTGGGTGTCTTGCCTGGGCGAATCTTCGCTTCGCCCATCGCAATGATAAATATGATGACAAAGGTGAGTGCATATAGAGTAAAGAAGGCTAACAAAGATGCGGTTGATAAAGGCATATGTTTTCGTTCCTTTTCTAAGAGGTTGTACTGTGGGGCGAAATTATTTCCAGCCGTTCCATAGGATGACAAAGCAAGCTACGGCAACAACTATACAGGTGAGAATAAATAGGAGCCAGCCAATAATAGAGCTGTACCCCAGCCAGCGGTGACTCTAAGCTTTCTTGCAATTCACTAGCTCCATAAATAGCGGCAATCACACACGCGAACAGTACACCAATAAGCGCAAGGTATAGCAAAAAACCAAAGCTGTATCTGTCATAAGTTCTCTTTCCCTAAATAGAGGTGCCACCCATGATGCCACCTATGCCCCGTAAGGCGTTTGTAGCCAATAGAACATAGGTAACAGCTGTAGCTATGGTTCCTACAGTGCCGATGATGAGGAACCATAGACAGTGCGCAATTTTTGCGCCTTCTACCTGTAAGTTTTCCTCGAGTGAGAACCAGCCGATAGCGGTCATGATGGGGAAAACAAACGGCGCTAGAACGAGCACTACTACCAGGATACTGTCGGGGCAACCTTGCGCACATTGGTCAAGGAAGCCGTCTGGGGCTGATGTTATACCGGGTAGAAGACAATGCGTCAAAGAGTAACTTCCTAACAATAAAAAATGAGCGGGGTGCTAACAGGTTCCCATTATACCCCCGTTCACCTATTAGCACCCCGTTAGGCTCTTTAGCCCACACTGGAACCAATGGAAAGCGACACAACAAAAGCGAACGCAAGCAGTGCGGCGTGTATTCCGGTGCTCATTTTATGGTTCATAGAGTAGAGGCTCAGCGCGCAAACACAGATGAGGAAGAAGATAACGCCTGACATGCGGTAAACACCCTTTCGTTTACTGGTTTTATGGTGGGCACCCCTGCATCTCTGCGTTATATGCGTGTGTGATGCAGGGGTGTTTGTAATTTGTTTGTTTAGCTCTTGTTCTTGAGCTTATCTACAGAGTAATCAGCGAGTGCTTCAATGGCGTCGTACTCCATCTCTTCCACCAGCTTTTCGCGCTCTTCCGCGTTGGTTACCTGGCTAAGTTCCCATTCCTTGTGCTCCTTGAGAGCCTGGTAGTAGTCGTCGTACTTGCGGAGGGAGCTGGATGCTACGGCTTCGGCAATGTGAAGCTTGTAGAACACCTTGCGGAGGTTCTCTTCGGTGATGGTGAAGGTGCCGTCGCCATTGTAGGTGAAAGCTTCGGTGAAGATGTCCATGTGGTGTAAACCTTTCAATCAGAAAAACTAGATAACACTATAGTACCACATGTTTTTGTGAAATGGTAGCCGAGGGTTGAAATGTAGCCGTAAGAAGAGAGCTACTTCATGGTTCACCTGCAAGTCACCCTTTATCAACCTATAGAGGTTGATTTTATGCGCCTCAAACTAGAAACTTGCACTAAAATGCATAACGCGCTGACTAGGATAAAGGCTCCTTCTCTCGCTTACCAGGATACCCCTAAAAAGCACCCATCATCATGCACTCACTGAATCCTGTCAAAAACACGCAAACACCCATTACCATTTACGCCTTCTAACCGGGTGTGGCTACAGAAAACCCCCGCCCGATACATGTTCCTATCTACAGCCGATAACATCGACCGCTAAGGCGTGAACATGTATCCCTCACAGCGGGGGTTCCTTATGTACCAAGAAGAATATTCAAAAAATCAAGAAACGTCTCAAACGAGAGGTCAATCTGCAGAAAATCTGAAGATGCCTCTAACTGTAACAGCCCCACCGTGTGAAAAGCAACCCGGAATAGGTATGTGGTTAAAAATTTTTCGTGGTTCCTTTGCTACCTGTGTAGTGGTTACATCTGCTTCTTTTATTGAAGCGGCACCTATGCCCCCATGCCGTAAGCGGCAAGCAACCCTCCGTGCCTTACATTGCCCTTACTCTATAAATTACACCTCAACGGTACTTAGGGGCGTTACAGCCCGGCTAGAGCGCCATACAGTAAGCATTACGGCTCTTACACTCGGTTTGCGGATACAGAAAACCCCACCAGGTGCATGTTCCATACCTGAAAATATCGCAAAACAGGTAGAAAGGAGTTGAACATGCACCCCTCACGGTGGGGTTTCTTTGTAACAATCTATATACTACTGAAAGGAATCAATCAATGACCCAAAAGGGGGATATCAATCAACTCAAGAAAAAGAATAACACACCCTCACACCACTTTGCAACTCCAAAACCTTACCTCTGGGTAAAAAATTTCAAAACCTACTGGCTTCCATGTTGGGCTACACTGGCGTGCTACTCTACCTGCTCTACGGCTAGTAAAAAAAATTAGCCCCTCAACCAAATCAAACCTGATTGAGGGGCTAATGGGGCGCTACGCCAAAGATGCAGAAGCGTAATCACTCAAAATCACATCACGTAACAAGTGTACCACACAAATAGGGCGCTCGCAAACAGAAAAAGGAAACAGGTACAGGAAACCCTCACCGTAGAGCGCCCTGCTTCTACATCCTAAGCGGGGCACCCCTTATAGCCGGTGAGGGTTTCCTCATATATTCGCATCACCTATTATTCTCTAGCTAGTGATGCAGGAAACAGGTATCTAACCCGTTCCCCCTGAACTGACACAGTTAAAGTTTACACTGCTTGTTATTGCTTTTACAATCACCTTTTCCGCTGGCGCGTGTTGCTTTCTTGTGCTTCCTCGGGGTGCTTGGTTGCCTATAACGCGCACCGGATATGGAAAACCCCACCCTCGGGTGCTCCGCTGTACATTCCAAACGGAGCACCTTCTGACAGGTGGGGTTTCTTATGAAAAATGTTGATAGTGAAGCACATAAGCGCTACGCCATCTACTAACATGAACGCAAACCTCTTGCCGAGGCTTACCCACTTATCTTACCACATGCGTTAAGCAAATAAAAAAACGGGTGCCCCTAGTCGTACCGAAAACTAGGGGCACCCTGCACAATAGTGCGTCTGATTCTCTACCAGATTACTACAAACCTGTTGTGTAGCGCAACCCGTTTTTGATGATTTTTCAAAAAATCTTCAAAAACTTTTACAGGTCAGCACATCAGGCACCTGGTTTCACGTATTCAGGTATAGACGGCTCACTAGTGGCTGTGCTCCTCATGGTAGTTTGGGTTACAGGCGGGGCAGTGTTGTGCAACAGTTGCCAAGTTTGTTAATATTGCACGCATGATTTAATATGAATAATATTAGGCGTATTGATAGTAATCTTTAATTCCAGATAAGGAGGGCGCGCTTGGCTAAGAATCAGACATATAAGGCTTTTTCCGTGCGCCCGACTCACGTCATGGATTTGAACGGCGTACTGCTAGATACCCCGCATATCATGGGTCAGCTTGCCGCTGAGGTTCGAGGCATATCTGCGTATGCAACGTTTATTGTTCGCAATGACACTAAACTGCCAGGCGAGCTGGCACGGGCAGGTGCTATTCAGCCAACAACGGCGGGTCGTCGTGCAGGCGTGAAGATGCCTAATTTTCTAGTAACTGGCAAATCGGGCAAGTCGCGTAAAGAGATGCTGATTCAGCATCGCGTAGTGACTGAGTATCGCTCCTGGGAAGAGCGCATCAAAGCCGCAAACGGCGAAAGTAGCAAGCATATTTCACAGGGCTGGAAGCGCACCGTAAACACTTCACCACCGTCGTATGGTGAAGATACCGTTAATCTTGGCGCTGTAGATAAACAGTACGCCGCGATTGAAAATAATCCTTTTGCGGACGGGGAAATTGTTCTCAAGATGGTGATTAAAGGCAACTGGCATCGGTTAATTTTCCCTTTTGATAACAACCGTTTCCCTGTGGGTAAGGTCACTCTGCCCGTCATTAAGATTCAGGATAGCCAGCCTGTTTTTATCTTCTCTGTCGCTACTGATAACCCTGTCGTCCAGTTCTCAGGGAAGTATGTTATCGGCGTGGATGTTGGTATCAACAACTACGCTACCGTCGTTGTGCGTAACACCAAGACTGGGCAGATAGTTTACGAAAGCACGCTGTCTCAGCGTGTCCATTCGCTGTGGAACTCTGTTCGCGCGTCTGAGAAGCAGGTTCGCCAGCTCCGTGAGAAAGCTGAGTCGCTTTCGCTGTATGACCGTCAGGGTAAAATGGCGGCGCTTGATGAGGCTCAGCTCCATCGCGAAGCCGCCTCCCGTAAGAAGAGGGAGCTGGCTATCCTTGCCGCACAGGAAATTGCCTATCTGTCTCATTTCTGGGATAACGCGGTCGTTGCGGTTGAAGACCTCGGCTGGGTTGCTAATACTATGCAGAACGGGCGCTGGAATAGGGGCACCTTCGTACAGTGGCTCACCCATTATGTTTCACAGAATGGTGGCTGGGTTCTTACTGTAAACGCGGCAAACACTTCACAGGTTTGTCATGAGTGCGGCTCTAAAGTTGCCCATCCCGAGCATGAAGTTTCAGACTGCCCTAAGCACGGTAAAATGGATAGGGACGTGAATGCCGCCGCAAACATTGCCGCACGTGCTGTACCCAAGGTAAAAACAGCACGAAATACCCGCGCTAAGAGCAAGAAGCTCCAGAAAAAGACTTCCCTCAAGACCCCTACCGCTCGGGAAGCTCTCAAGCATCCTGGCGGTAGCAGGAATAAGAATTGTCCTACCCCGAAGAGGAAGAAACGACGTTCTTCTAAGGGGGTGAATCTTCCTTTGCGCCCCGCTAGGGTACGAGCAATTTGCGTGGATACCAAGGTTCTAGCGGACTGGGGCACATACGGTGCCTCGGAGACCAATACGGCGGCACTCAAGCAAGGAAACACAGCTTACGAATGTAGGCTATGTAACCTTAATTGATACTGTTCGTGCATCATTTCGTATAGGTCGGGTACGCCTAGTGCCTGTTCCATTGCGTATCGTAGTGCGAGCGCTTCTGTTGCTTCCTCGTAATCCATGTAGTCGATGCATCCGATGCGGGCTTGTAGGTAAGCGCCTAGGTGCTCTTCGCCTAAAGCGACGTACTGGATGGGGGTTACGTACCCGAGCCCAATATTGGGAGTGAACAGGTCTTTGGCGGTGAGCTTTAGCGCGGTCGAGTACATGGAGGTGTAAGGGTCTTCGAAGTACCGCCAGGTTTCTTCGGTGTGTTTGATAAGCTCAGCTACAAACGGGTTGATGGTTCCGTCAGGGGTGAATTGTGCCGCCGGGTATCCGTCGTTTGCGTTGCGGTTCTTTTTGTCGCCTCGCCCCTTAAATAGGGTGTTGTTCTTGGTGGCTTCTTCCACCTGTTCAATGCTCATTCCGGTGCGGGTAGCTACTTCCTGGGCGGTAAGGTATTCGCCGGTGAAGAAGTTCTTGTCGGCTACCTTTTTTGCGTACCCGTATCGGGCGGCGATAGTATCTACGGGTGGAAGTACGAAAAGCTCCCGTAGAGTGTTTACAGGTGTAGCGCCCCGGTCGTGATGCTTGCTCATATCTAGGATGGGCTGAATGGCGGGCGTGTCACCGGGCACGTCGTAGATTCGGGATGCTTCATGGTTGAAGTAGCTCCCGTAGAGAGCTTTCAAATCGTTGGGGGCGGTAACGGTTTCCGGAGTTACTTCCACCCAGGCGGGTTCTACATTTTCGGCACGGTTTTCAAGCGTGAAAATGCGGTCACCAATATTGGAGAAGTCATATTCAAAGTTCTCGGCGTTACGGTTTGCCGCTTTGATGCGTTCCTGGCGCTGTCGGCGCTTCTTGTCCTGCTGTCGGCGCTTCTTGCTTCCGGTATTATTCTTAATCTTTTTCGCCATGATAGGGGCTCCTTTTGTCGGGCAATATTTGGTTGCTTCTATCGTAGCACACATGCTTTAGGCACCGTGCTGGTGCGTAGAAATAGTTGGTAAGGTAGCAGGCGTTCCCTAAGTAGGCTGTAGCGGTTCTACAGTGGGTCACAGCCCTTGTAAACAGGTGCAGACATAAAAAAGCCCCTCGATGGTTACGTGTTCCATCGAGGGGCTTTTCTGTAACGTTTAGGCGTTGATTACAACGTACCCTTCTTCAAGGTTGAGGCTGTAGATTGCTTTTTCGAGGCGGTACCCGGTGATTTCGTCACCCTCGTAGCGCGAGGTGAGGTTTCCAAAGTCTTCCGCTTCGGCGGGGGTAGCGTCTACTTCAATGTCACCGTGGTCGTTACCCAAAGTAAGGGTAATAGTGTTGTTGTGTTCGTTAATTTCAATGTGTTCTACAGTGAGTTCACAACATCCGGGGTATTCGTAGTTGAGGTGCGGTGCAACGCTTGCAATTTCCTCGGCAGAAAGCTCAAAGTTAAAAGTTGCGTAAGACATGTTGGTAAACCCTTTCGGTAGGTTTGAAAACTTGCTAGGCTTCGGGTTTCCGTTCCCGTTTGCCTTATATCTATAGTTTACCACATGTTTTTAGTGGTTTGCAAACTAAAAGGAGGTTTTTGTAAAAATTTTCCAGATGCAAAAGCCCCTCGATGGTTACGTGTTCCATCGAGGGGCTTACTTTGAGCAGGGGTTATGCCCGCTTGTAGTGAGCGCTAAAACTTCCCGTATGCTTGAGAAGTTACATCACCTGGGTTGCCACTAACGGGACGGGTTGCTCTTACTGTTCATTGAACTCGGCAATGGTCGTAAGCGATTCAAGTAGCCCGTTTAGATGTGCGACACTCTCATTGGTTGCCTGGGAGATGGTGATGCGTGTTGCCCTCTCTACGCCGCTCTTGAGGTCTTGCAGACGAAGAACACTACGGCTCTGCTTAGCATTATCCACTAGAGCGCTGACGCGGTTCAGTAGTACCGTCCAGCCGGGAAGCTTGGATGAAATCTCCTCCGCTTTCTCGTCTTCAATAACCTTACTAAACTGGTTAATAAGGTCGTCTTGCGCTTCATAGAGGGCGTGAAGCGCACCCACCTTATCAGGGTTGCGGGTAGGAAGAACAGCGAAACCGCCTTCAATCACAGGCTCTACGGTGCCGTCCGCTTTTTCAAGGAGCAGGTAAGCGTCGTGCTTATTTCCCTCTGCGTCTTGCCACTGTTCGTTGAGGTCGGGCTTAATGCGGAGCTTACCCACCTCGTTGGTTGCAAGGTTGCGTACTTGCGCTCCGGATACGTCCCAGCCGGTAACCTGCAAATCATGCGCCCCGGATTCGGTTTCTACTGTCACAATGTCCCCCACGAGGAAACCAGCTACAGACGCTTGTGCCCGCTCGTCCCTTAGCTGAACGAACTGCAAATCGGTGTGGTTAAGCTCTTCCGCTAGTTCGCTCGTGTACGTCTCCAGCACCTCCCCGTCCTTTCGGGTCAGTAGCGCGATAGCGTTCGTAAGAGTCTCGCCCTTCGCGTTTAGCATCTCTGATAGATGTTCGAGCTCATGCAAAACAGCTCCAACAACACCGCGCACATCCTTACGACGAACCACATGCGGGTTACACCTATTGACACGCAAGGGTGCCACATTGTTGCTCTTAAAGTAGCGCGCGTACTCCTCGGAACCAATCAGCAACTCATGCGCTCGCACAAGCGCTTCAAAATATGTTTTAGTGTCATCCACAGCGCCGTCTGGGAAAGCGCGTACAATCTCAACAATTTCCTCAGGCGTGAAACGCTCACCATCTTTCTCGAACGGGGTCATCTCACCCCAAGCGATTACCTGACGGAGAACGAAGAGAGCCGAGTCGCCCTCACACGCCTCCAAGATACAGCGCGCTCGAGAAATACCGGCAGGCTTCACAATAGCTGTACCCCCACCATTAGTAGAAACAACGGTGTACAAGCCGTACCTACCGTTTGAAACATTGGTAGTGATAACCACATCGGAAACATTCAGGTCAGCAATAGACAAGCTCATAGAAAGCTTACTCCCCTTTCAGGAATAGAGAAATAAAAATTATAACAAAAAGCACACTAGGGGCAGTTACCCGCTCTAACGGTTAGCATTTCAGCGCACGGTAGATGTTACATCACGGATGCCGTATAGACGCGGTGCGGGTAACCGCATAATTAACCCGCGCAAAGTAGAGGAGAAGCACCCCTTTTTACGGGGTTACTTTCCGAACCGCTCAGCTTCGTCTTCAACTTCTTTACGGCAACTCTTAAATGAGCGCGACAGGTTATTCGCGAAACCTTCGATAGCTTTCAGAGCAAAAGTGAAGCCGGGAATATCACCAGCGGCTCGACACTCTCCAAGCTCACGCAAAGCACGCACGCGCTCACTCATAGCCTCGGACGCAATAACACGCAGGCGGGCAACATGGTCAGCCTTAAACTGGTTACGCCCGAAAACGAGCGGCTCTGGGAGCTCATACGAATCAGCAAGGAAAAGCTTAACCTGAGTGTTAAGGTCTACCTCGGCAACTAGCTTGTCGGCAAGGGTAAGAGCTTTCTGCTCAATGGTTGCAAAAGTACTGAGAGCTTCCTCAGCGCGCTCCATAAGTTCCGGCGGCATTTCGGGTAACCTTTCGTTAGGGGGTAAAAAGTCAGGGGTTTCCGGGTTTCTGTATCCCCGCAAATCTACACCTTTATTGTACCACATGTTTTTAGTAAGGTGAACGTTTTAGGGTAGGAAATTTTAAACCCAAGGATACAGAAAACCCCACCTCCCTTTCGGGCTGGTGGGGTTTTCTGCTTTTACAGACCGTATCGGCTCTTGAACAGGTCGACTACTTCCTTCAGAGCCGCTTCGCTTTCGCGGGTAACCTTGTCAATATCTACCGCGAGGATAGCTTCCTGGTTATCCTTGGCGAAAACGCGGAAGTGGCGGTACTTGTCAGACAAGCCCAAAAGCTTCTCCTTAACCTTAGCGGCAGGTTCAGCTACACCCTCAACCTCGTAGTGATTAGCAACATTTTCAATACCCCATGCAACGTGACCCATGCGGTAGAGCTTGTCGCTAAAGCTGTAAAGCTCTTCTGCCTTTGCTTCGTATGCCTGTGCCATGACTAGAACCCTTTCGGTAGGTTTAAAGTTTCGGTGGCTTTTCGGTTTCCCGCTTGCCTTATACCTATAGTCTACCACATGTTTTTAGTGGTTTGCAAACTTTGGGATGGATTTTTATAAAAATTTTTTAGATAAGCAAAACACCTAGCGAGGCTCCTATGCTAAACCAGCCGTTTCCCTGTATATAACCCCGCCCTATACACAGAGAGCAGGTTCTACGCCGTGCCATACATGCCCACCGACACCCGTCCTGCGCTTTTTAAGGCAATAAATAGGCACCTATACCCTACAAAGTGTTCCCGTAGAGTACAGGTGCCTGTAAAGCTTAGTTTGCGCGACCCGCTTCCTTAATTTCGACACCCATCGAGAGGGGCTCCCAAAATTCCAAGGGGCGCTTCGTTGCAACCATGTCGAGCTCGTCAGGTGCAATCGGCTCCTGCTTTTCAAGAGTACCTGCAACAGCAAGCATACCAAGAGCCACAATCAGCATAACCAAGAAGCCGGTAGCGTTAGGAATGAAAATATTAAAAGAGACATTCATCAGGTCGAACATTTGATAGAACCCTTTCGGTAGGTTTCAAAACTTGCTAGGCTTTCGGGCTTTCCGTAACCCGCCCGCCTTATACCTATAGTCTACCACATGTTTTTAGTGGTTTGCAAGTTTTGGGGTGGGTTTTTTGTAGAAGTTTTTCAAACACAGGGTGCCGCTAAACTAATCACCCTATAGTAAAAACACAGAAAAACCCCCTATGGTTTTATTCCCATAGGGGGTTTTTCTTAAATGTGGAGGTCTACATATCCTACCTCAAGGTTAAACTCGCAAATGGCTTTGTCGAGGTAGTAGCTACCGCCAATTCCGCCGCCTTCGTAGCGTTCTACAAGGGCATCAAAGTCTTCATCTGTGTTCGGGGTAGCTTTCACATCACACACGCCGTGCTCATTACACAGGGTAAGAACTAGATGGCGGTCACGTTCATTGATTTCAATATAATCAATGATAACCTTACAAGACTCAGAATGAGCGTTACCGTCCTTGCAATTCAGCTTTTCAAGCGCCTCGGGGGGCATCTTGAAAACAAAAGTGGCAATACCCAAATCAGTGGCGGACATACTTGTAAACCCTTTCGGTAGGTTTCAAAACTTGCTAGGCTTTGGGTTTTCCGTAACCCGTTTGCCTTATATCTATAGTCTACCACATGTTTTTAGTGGTTTGCAAACTTTGGGGTGGTTTTTTATATTTTTAAACCTCCAACGTTTCAATAGGGCAATGAAACAGGCAGAAAAAACTCCTCTGACCATATTTATTACAGTCAGAGGTGTTCGTGATTCACTCATGGTAGGTAAGTTCTGTTAGCTACCGCTAGTAGCGCCAGCGGTTATAGTTTTCTCTCTCATCATGATTACCAGAGCTAAGGCAGAACCAATCAAAAAACCCTAACATGTAGCCAATAATATATAGGGGCACCCCGATTATGACACCCCAAGCAAAAGCAACGCCTGACATGTCGTTAAAAATCAGCGTCAGAGCGAAAGCTACACAACTTACCCATACGAACAAACCAGCGAGCCAGCCCAGGATAGCCCAGTATGTGTTAGACCAAAAGAACAACAGCATCGACAGAATAAGCAGACCAAACAGAACGTGTCCCATTCGTTATCCTTCCTGTTTCGCGCTCGCGGGAACGTGTAGCACGTACTTCATATGCGCCTGTAGAGCGTTCACCTTACAGCCCGTATCGCGCCCCCGTACACAGAGATTACCCTGGATGGGGTCGGGACGGGAGCCGTCAAAAATACCAGCAGGAGCAAGATAATATACGGGGATGTACTCTACCCATGCCGCTTTACCCGCCACCACGTCTTCAACTACCGTTACATCATCTTGCTCAATGGTAGTAGTTTTAGCGACAGTTTCCCTGCCACGCACCTCATTCCACGTGTAAGCGGTACGAAGCTCGGTGCTACTGTTTTTGCCGTGGGGTTTGTGTTCTACAGCCGCTACCGTAACCCAATCAGAAGAGCTAACACGTTTTAGTTCGTGACGTTCAGAAGCAATAGGTGACCTGGAACCGTTAGCGGAAACGGCGTACTCGACTGATACTGGGTGGGCACCCCGGTCAGGCATAGAGGTGGAGCCTAAGAGCATGCCGAAAAGCAGGGTAGCCAAGAAAGAGAATGACAAGGCTCGGAGCGCTTTGAGAATCCAGCGCGCATCGTTATCTTTGATAATAACCCAGTAAGAACCAACGTAAAACAGGCATAGGAAAGCAAGAGCTGTAATATAGCCCAACACAGCCCCGAAAGCTTTCGTCCCAGGCTGTGCAACAGTATCCGTGATGGTGAGTACTGTAAGCACAAGTACCCAAACGGGAACGTGTACCCATTTCACTCTATCGCGCCAGGCTCCCCATTTAGATGTTCCTCTAGCGGCTATCACCTCGCATATTGTTACAACAAGTAAGCAACCGGCGAGCCACCAAGTCAGTGACACATAAGGTTCAAGCATGGGTGTTATTCCTTTCAGGGGTTACCCCCACTTTTACGGCGAACAAGTACATATTCATCTTACCTTATGGGGTGATGCTGTGTTTATGGTTGTGTTGCCTCACATCACACAGGATTAGGCAGTGCGGTATGACGCAGAAAACGCTCACAGTAACATTTATTGCGTTACTGTGAGCGTTTTCTTATGCCGCTAGTTCACGGCACTCACATGCCTACTTCTCTACTTCGGGGAGGTGTAGAACAATCTTGTTATGGGAGGGTTTTGCGTTCGCCTTACAGCCCGTATCCTGCCCGAGTACGCAGAGCTTATCCTGTTCAGGGTTAGGTCGTGCATCGTCAAACAGCCCAGCCGGAGCCAGGTAGTACATGGGTGTGTATTCCGCATATGGTGTTTCGCTGGGTTTCACATCATTAACTACAGAGATGTCATTCTCATCAATATTGGTAGTTACGGTAGTTGTGACGGTGAGCGCGTCCGATGCATCTGACTTTCGTTTCTCTGTCCACGTGTACACGGTGCGCTGGTTATCATTCTTAGAGCCGAAGCGTCGTTCCCAAGATGTGTTTACCCATTGCCCAGATTCGTTTTGCACTAGCGGGTGCTTCTCTACACCTGCCGGTGTTACTGACCCATCAGCTGAGATGCTGTACTCAACGGACGCGGGCTGGTCACCCTTATCGGTTGATGTTGCACTTACCATACCCATAGAAAACATGAGGGCAACGAAGCCACCCATTGACCATAGGTAGTATGCCCAGCGGGACGGCGGCTCTTGCTGTTCGTACCTATGCCGATAGTATTGCTCTTCCCGAGTGCCCGTAGCTACCATAAGAAGGAATACCATGCCTGCTACAAACCAGCAGAATATGGCGGCACCTAGCATCCCCGCGTCACCCGGCTTACTGGAATTAACGGATACTACCAGCGTGCCGAAAGCTACAAGCCAAGCAAGCAGATGCGTACCTGTCAGCCACCAGCGGCTACCCTCAAGCCCAGGTATTAGGCGGATAAACGGAGTTGCTACCGTCACCACTAGAACCGCTATCAAGCACCCTAGAAACACGGTAGACAAGGAAGAGTACGGCTCTATCATAAAGGGCTTGGTTCCTCTCAGATTAAGGCAACCCAATAAACGACAGGCGGGTAATAGGTGGGTTGCGGACGTGAATATAGAAACATTCTCATAGTATCACGTGAACCGTTTAGAGGGTACAGAAAACCCCGCCAGGGTGTACGTCCTCGCTAAATTATCAGTTTAGCGTTTACGGAAAGAGCGTACACCCCATTTACGGCGGGGTTCTTCCTATGTGTAACTTAACGAAAGGTAGAGTAACCATGATGGTTACTATCCATGCACCCCTAACAATAAACCTAACGATGAAAGGAGGCATCTAAAGTATAACACCATGCCGGGGTTTGATGCAAAATCACCCTGGAATGAATCAGGTAGCGTGTCGCATACAGTATTCTTCCTACGGGCAGATATTGTCTACCTGCTCAGCATCAAGCCCACGCCTCCAACGGCAACTAAAACGACGCCTACTAGGAGGAATCCGGTTAGAAGCTTATAGTTTTCGCGCACCGAGTCCAACCCAGGGTAGTAAGCGCCCGTTAGGGCATTGAAGGCGAGCAACACTGCACTAAAAGCTACATCGATAACCCCTAGATGGAGAATGAGCGCCCATATCATTACAGGGTTCCCTCCTCGTCATATGGGTTAGGGAGCAGTGTAAATTCATTCTTCCCGGTGAGAGCATAGGAGCGCCCGTCATTCTCATACCGTGCAGATACCTCATCAACGACCTGCTTGCCGAATTTGGTAAGGTACTCTGGGTGGTAGACCTGTGCCGCGTCATGCACTTCGTGACGGAACGTTTTCAGTACGGCGCTCGCGAACTCAAGGAGCGCTTCCTCCGCATCCGGGTTGCCTTCACATTTGGTGAGAGCGGTTTTTAGCGCGTTCTTGCAATCCCGTGCCATGAGTGACATTTTTCCGCCGCCTGAGCAGGTATCTGCATGGTCACGGTAAACACGCTTTGGAATGTCATCGCCTAGCGGTGGGCGCACGGCAACGTTCAGGCTTCCGGCATCCCATTGAACCTTTGCGAACTCGCGAACCATTGCGCGACCTTCGGGTGTGATAGTCATATCGTTATTTCCTTCCTTTAGGGGGAGTGGGGCGCGTGGTTGCGCTGGTTTCTATTATCTCATATATAGGGGCTAGAAAGAATCAGGGGCGGCTTAGATGGTGGCTCTTTGGTGTTTTAGCGGGGTTGATTCTCACCTTATTGTTTCGGGCTTGCTTGGGTCGCGGGGTGCCGTTTTTGATGGGTGAAGCATGGTGGGTTTTAGGGGCGCTAATTTGCCTATCATAAAATCAACCTTTGTGGGTTGATTTTCAGTACCCTAGACCAAAATCTTACACTCTAGCGCATAACTCACTGACTAGGATAAAGGCTCGAATCGTCGCTTACCGGGATACCTGAAAAATACCCTCTGTAACAGCTTGTCCCACAAGAGTGTCAAAAATAGACGTAAACACCCCTCCATCAATCTTGAAAAAGGGCATAGAAAACCCCTAACCTAGCGAAATACCAGACCAGGGGTAGCTCTTATATAAAAACCAACTTTTCAACCACCGTATAGGCGGCTAAATCGCCGGGCATGTACAGCAATCATCCTACCACAGTAAACCGCAAATATCTACACCTACCCCGCCCGCATCTCATCGTACCCTCCCAGTAAACCCGGCAACAGCCCCCTACCCCCAGAATACAGAAAACCCCCACCAGGTGTATGTTCCCATTCCGGCTAAGTGCTGGAATGTTGCAAGGTAAACACACACCCTTTATGGTGGGGGTTTCTTATGTACATCTCGAATAGAAAGGAGGTGGAAAAGTGAAATCACTATGTTTTCCGAACCCACATCCAAGTGTACACCATTCAGATTGGCGCTCGCAACCTACCCTTAAACACCCCACCTAACCCACTTAGCACCGTAGGTACGCGGGAGCTCAGAGCCTTATATAAAACGCCCCGCAAAGAAGCATTTAAGCTCCCTTACGGGGCGTTCACTGTCAAGCTACCAGTCGGGTTTAAAGTACCGACTCTGGGTTACTTAGAATCAGCATTACGGGCGGAGAGGTTTGCCTCAACCTCATCGTAGAACCTGTCCAGCTGGTCGCGTACCCAGTGAACCTTCTGGATGCTCTTCTCAATATCGAACAGCATATCCGAGGTGCGGTTCATCATCTCGGCTACAAGCTCCGTGTAACTATCAGACCAGAAATCGTTACCTTCAAGCTCATAGTGGCTCGGCAAACACAGCGGCTTACCCTCACCAGCGCTGAAAGTATCAAGGAAGATGTTTTCCAGGGACTTACCAAGAGAGGTTGAAGCGTCGTACTGCTTAGCCTTACGGTAAGCATCAATGTCTTGGAAAGACCCAATAGGGAGCGGCTTCATGAGGTATGGCTTGATGTGGAATACCTTATCACCGATAACGACCTTCAGCTTGGAGGAACGCTGTACGCGCCCTATGTAGCCTTCACGCGGCGCGCTCGCATCCCCCGAGAGAGTAATCATAGCGCGGTTATGGGTTACACCCGTAACCTTAACGTAAGCTTCCTTACCCCACGCATAATCGTCCTCGGGCTCGAACTCGAAACGGTAGATACCACCTACCTGGAAGCGGTTCTCACCAAGCGTCACATAGTCATAACCCAGATTACGCTCAGTAAAGGTTGCGGTCTTGTTCGCAAGGTAACCGGCGTGGAAATCCTTAAAAGCCTTGAGACAATCGTAGCGGGTGCTCGTAACCCAGGAACGCGCAGTATCCAGCTCAGTCAGAGCCTCATCCAGATACTTAAACATCTTATCGGCTGATGCGCGGTCATTAAGCACCAGGGAAAACGAGGAAGCTTTGCCGTTCACGTAGTAGCGGTGCAGAGCCTTAGTATCATCTGCGGAGCCGGTAGCTTCCTTCCGGAGGTTCTCTAGGCGACGCTCCCAATCAAACAGCTCCCGTGCATCCATCTCAGATGCGTTAGCCAGCAACAGGTTCTTATTAAGGTCACTTACCGGAACGTCGTTACACATCTCACCGTCAGCGTTCAGACCGGAAACAGTGATAAAACCACCATCCAGATTATGTCCAAGCCTAGAAGAGCGAACGTAGATTACGCCCTTGTCCGTATTCACAACATCGCAGGGATAAATAGACATGATGGGTGACCTTTCAGTAGTGGTAATAGAAGAATGTGTGTAGGTGTAACACCTACCTGATACATCTACTCTACCACATGTTTTTAATATTGTCTACCTTTAGGGGGGGTGAAACCACAGAACACCCCACCACCATGTTCACAACATGTGGCACCATACAAGCTGTAAAGCAACGCAACACCTAAGAGAGGGCACAGTGAAGCCACTCGCTGTGTAGGACGGCTAAGGGGCTTCCGCTAGTAAAAACATACTTTCTCATATGTGCGCCCTAAACCGGGCTACAAAGTTCATTCTAACACCCCGCCCACCCAGGCAAGCAACACCCAGGAACTGTAGCTAAACGCTTCGCAAGCCTCAATCACGCAAAGCCCGTAAAAGGCTACCCCAAACACAAGCCGAACCTTATACCAACCAGTAATACCCGTGGGTACAGTAAACCCTCTAACCCAAGAAATATAGGGCTAGAGGGCAATACTTATAAGACCAACAAAAAACTAAAAAAATACAAGCATCACTATACCATACACTCACCCTGGCAAGCAAACCTAAGCACCCCCCCATACGCCCACCCACGTGACTGCCGGTAATTAGGGTACAGAAAACCCCGGCAACCAATGACGGGTACCAGGGTCTACTCATATAAAAACTTATAGTTGCATTGATGCTACGTATGACAGTAGCGACACAACTACACACATATACACTACATTACTAAAAATAATGCAACCTCTTTAGAGTATCAGACCGGCGGCAACAATAGCAAATAATCCTACTTGCCACAACCTAGCAACCCAATACCCCAACGCCAAGCCCCGATAGAGGATATAGAAAACCCCACCTAGAGCACATGTTCCATATGCCAATTCTTACACAAGATGCAAGGTAACTATAGAACGTGTCTCTAACAGTGGGGAAATCTTATATATGGAGGCGGCTAACCCGCCCGAATATTACCATCGACAATTATATCTCTAATGGCTAGTACACGCAACCCAGATGTGCCCCATCGCGAACCGTAATTACACTTAGCACCTAGCCGCGCCCTTGTCTCTTATTTCGCATGATTTTTGCTTGCTTGAGGGTTACAAATGTGTTATCATATAGTTATATAAGCGTTAGGGATTCACCTAGCGCCCCCGTTAATTTTAGGGGCGAGGCACCCCGAAACTAAGAAGGAGGCATACAGATGTACATCGAAGAAGTACAACGAATTCTGGATAAGCACGGTGGCTACCTGGAAATTGTTGGAGTTAAAGCGGGTATCACAAAAATTCCCTACCGGCTCCACGGCGACTATTTCATCGAAATCGCGAACATGAACAAGCGCCAGCTAAAGCAGGCGGGCAACCTAATGTCTAATAACCCCAGCGCATTTAACCTTGCGCTCGCTGAACGCCTCAAGGACTTTGTAGACGATGCGAGTGACGAGTACGCAGAACGCGCTATCAGCATCATCGACAAGCTTGCAGAACTAGACAATCTAAATGTAGGTGAACAGCGCGCAAAGGAAGCAGGTCACAAGGACACCTACATTGAAGCGTATGAGTATCACAAGGCGTTCAATAGGTACGACAGCTTTGAAATGCAAACCCTGCGAGAAGTTGGCGACCACCTGGAAGCCTTTGGAGTCAGAGCAGGTGTCACGTCACCACCCTATCCGAGGCATGACTTCATTGAAATCTTAGACATCGACAAGCCTCAGCTAAAGCAAGCGGCTAACCTCATGTCTAAGAACTATGGTACGTTCACCCGAGTCGTCACTAAGCGCCTCAAGTACTTTGCAGGTGAGATGGGCGGCGAGTATGCAGAACGTGTCGCTGACGTAATCGACGCGCTTGCAAAACTCAAGCGCTATGCCGCTTAAAGCACGCAACCTCCTCTAGTCGCTCAAGATGTTCATCTAGCCCCTAACCCCCTGCAGCCCTAGCAACTACACCCTAAAGCCCTGAAAACGCCTTGCAGACCCTATAGAACCCCGCTGGGTGTACCCTAAATCCTCAAGCCGTAAGTACGACGGCACTAGAAAACCCCTAAACACTGTTTCAGTTAGTGTTTAGGGGTTTTCTCACAGCCAGAAAGTGTAGACTCCCATAACGTTTACCCACTAGGCGCTCTTTATAAAGAAGCAAACCAAGAATAGGAACAGCCTATCGAAGCCACAACCAATCATAGCCTAAGCATGCGTGTGTGAGCAACACAGGCGTGCTTGAATGGTTGTGGCTAGTTCGGGTTGCGCCGTGTTGAGAGCGGCTACCTGAACTAGAGTCTCAGCAATATCAGCGCACAGGTCATATACGGCGTAGCGTACAGATTCTGCCTTGTCCTCAATCAGGGTACGCACCTGCATCTTTAGAGCCTGTAGGCGGGCAATATCGCCGCACCTCTCTGCTTCCCAGTTCAGCTTACTAATCTCATTCAGCAACTCAATCTGTTCAAGAACCGAGATAGCGACAACAAAGCCTTCAGGTTTATTACGCATCGTCTCATCGAAGCCCTTAACCCTCGCCCGGATGCCGTCGCTAAACTTCTTCAGCGCCACATCCTGCGCCTTATAGATGGATTCAAACTCGCCAACCAGGTCGGGGTTGCGGGTGGGGAGAATCATGAAAGACCCTGACCATACAGGCTTCTCTGAACCGTCAGGCTCCACTACATGAATGTCGCTGTTGTAGCGGTATTCACCCATGTAAATTTGCCAGCTCTCGTCCAGGTCAGAAACAATCCTCAAAGAACAAGCCGAACCATCCGCAATATTGCGTGCCTGAACGGTTACCCCGTCTCCCCCAGTAACCTGAAGGAACTGAACACCGTCCTCCGTCTGAACACGAACAATATCCTCGGCAAAGAAACCGAACGGAGACACGCCCACCTGGTTACTAGTTAGCAGGTAGTGCTGGAAATCAGACCTTGGAGGCTCAGCCGCCACCTTGCTCAAGAAAGCCCCCACTGCTTCCTCGTCTCCGTCGAAGTTCATCTCATCCAGGAAATTGTTGCACTCCACATCAAACCCAATCAGACCCGCAAGCTCCCTGCTCTGGAGAGTCTCAACAACATATTCAACGTTACTCAGCTCAACAGCATGCGGATTAGAAGCAAACATGTTCAACGGTGCAACAGCCGCGCCACTACGAACCTTACTCAGTACCTTACGAGCGGCAACAAGAGCATCAAAATACTCTGCCGCCTTCTCACGCTCGCCAACCTGAAATACCCGAATAACATCCACAAGCGTCGTGGGTTCACAAGGTTCCCCACTCGACAGTGAGCCACCCCACAGAGTGCCCCGATGCATTGCAAAAGAACTAGGGTACTTATCCGTGACCTCATCCGCATCGCGCACCTTCAATACGCAACGAAACTGACTACCATTAGCGGCATCCCGCAACTCAACCCACTTCGCACCATCCGCACCCATTACCTCGTACAAACCATACGAATTATCCTTACCCTCAACAGTCACGATGAAGCCGCCGGACACAAAATTAGAAATAGGAACACCCATAGCACATCCTTTCAAGAAGTAAAACAAGATACGGGATAATCATACCCCCCCCGGAAATTTTTCGCAACCCCGGTAACAGGTACGCGGCAAAACCCCAGACCATAGACGCAAAAGAAGCGCACCCACAGCAACCCATCACCATGCGCGGCGGGCATGAGAAAACCCCTAAGCACCATTTCAATAAGAGCTTAGGGGTTTTCTAGGGCAAAAAGCCGCCGTAACAGTTTCACAACCTCCATAGTATCACAAAGTAGCGGCGCTCGCTAATCCGTACCGTCCGTACCATTCGTGACAGGGAACCAGTCAGGAATAAATATGCATACGGTGGATATGGTAAACACCCCTAGTTCAATCAGAGCTACAGCCAAAAATTCGCCATCACGGAAAGGGTGGTTTATCATTGCCCCCGCACCAATCAGGAATAGACTTAAAAACGTTGCTACGAACCCAGACCAGCCGACACACTCAACGAAGCCGCGCCAGCCTTTTGCAAAAGGTGAGAACCAGAGTGTGCTCCATGTCCAAGTAATCACAATGAGCGCCAATACACTGAGTATGAAATGTGAATCAGGCAACAGTCCTCCAAAAAGTTTACCTCAGCGTCCTACTTACCCTTTTCAGGTGCCTCAATGCCGTTCTTTACCTCAAATAGGGTAAAGGAGGCTTCCTTGTCAGCCGGGTCGTTCAGGGTTAGCTTCCATTCGGTAGCGTAACCACCCCTCCAAGCAAGCGAGGTGAATAGATGCTGATTGCCTACACCTAGATTCAGGAACCGGATAACACCGACCTGCTCTCCCGTTTCGGAAAGAATCTCTAGCCCGCATACGGAACGCCAGGTATGCCACACATAAGCGGGCGCGTTAATCTGAGAGTTATCCACATGCTCAACAATCCTATCCTCACTGAACACTCTAGCGTACTTACCTTCACGGTGGATGCGCCCGACCGCCTGCGCAAGAGTCCTCTCACCATTATGTAAGGGCACCTCTACAACAGGGGCAAACCCGCGCTCGCCAAAACGAACCTGTAGATTCTCCATAACAACCTTCACCTTTCATACATAGGATGTGAAACGAAATATTTACACCCACCATCATACCAGAGGCACCCCCAGATACAGTAAACCCCCGAGTATCTAAGGAACAGATTCTCGGGGTTTACTGTAACAAAGGGGCGTTTACCGGCTTCTCTATAATGAAACTTACAACCAGGGGTAGCGTTACAGTCTTTAGCTGTTGAGCGCCGCTACAGTCTCGAGCGCTTCGCGTAGCTTCGTGATGCGCTCGCGCTTATCGGCTTCTAGAACCTCCACCTTGGTGGCAATCGCGTCGATGACTTCATCTTGAAGATTTTCAAGACGCAAAATGGAGCCACTATACCTAGCCTTATTAACCAGAGAGTCCAGCTCTTCTAGTAGGGCGGCGTAATCTGGCTCCCACCATGCCTTTACTGAGAAACCTTTAGTCGCCTTCACACTCACCGCTTCCTCCCAGTTATGAAGCGAATCCTGAACACCCTCATCGAACTTCCCAATCAGCTTACTCTGCATCGTGTATAGAGCGTCGAACTCTGGGATAAGTGCCGGGTTACGAGTAGGAAGAACCGCGAAACAGTAGCACCACTCATCTACAATAACCCCCTCCAGCACAAGCCTATAAATGTAATGTGTCTCCCCGCTCTTCTTATCCTCAACCCGCTCAGACTTAATAACTAGAGTAGGTACATCAATGCCGCCGCGCGTAAGATTCTTCATCTTAAACCCGTCAGGTGCTACATCAATAACCTGCAAATACTCAATACCCTCAACGCCAACACGGATAATGTCTCCCACAAAAAGACCCACCGGAGTAATACCTGTAGCACCATCTACCAGATGCGCATACTCGGAACCAAGACACGTAGGCTCACTCTCAACCTTTTTCATGAACGCATCAAGATAATCCCACTCACTCACCGCAAAATAGATAATACTATCGCGGAACTTCGCACACTCCTGCAAGAAACGTTCAAATTTACTATCAGCGCCTGCTTCAAGAGCCGCAACAATACCATCAACATCACCCGACCGGACAACATGCGGATTACTCAAACGATTATTTAACGGCGCAACAGGCACATCACACGAAACCCGCCCACCCTCACACGCAAGCAAGTCTCGCGCCGCCACAACAGCTTTAAGATACTCGTCTGCCGCCGCTTCATCACCATCTGGGAAAACCCGCACCACATCCACAAGCACCTCGTAAGGAGTCTGCGATTTATCATCCGCCCCGCCTCCAAGATTTGATGAACCCGAACTCCACAATACGCTCTTATACAGAACATGAGGATTACCCATGCCAAACGGTGCCTCTTCCTCACCCGAGTAAGGTTTCAATATGTAACGGAACGCGCCACCAAAACTATACTCCGCCAAAACAGCAATAGAACCCCCATCACATTCAGCGACCTTATACTTGCCGTAAACGCCAGGCGCACCCTCCGCAAGAATAACAATATCCCCACGCTTGAAATCAGGAATAGAAACGCTCATAACAGGCACACGCCCTTCCATAGAGTGGAACAAATAACAGAACAATCATACCCCCCCCCCAGAAATTTTTCGCAACCCCCTGGATAGCCAGAATCATTAGATATTGAATACGTGCTTTACAGCAACCAAAAACGCCACCCGATAATCAACCTCTACAGGTTGTTTTTCGGTGCCCAAAACCATAAATTTACACTCCAGTGCATAACGCACTGACAAGGGGAAAGGCTCATTCTCTCACCCACCGGAATAAAGGAAAAACAGCGCTCGCAAATATACATCCTAAACAGGCAGATATTTTGACGGAAATTAGCCCCTGAAAATCTAACAGATTTTACCGGCGGCAAGGAAAACCCCTAAGTACCATTTCGATAAGTACTTAGGGGTTTTCCTTGCCCTGGAAAAAGAAAGACATCCATAATGCTACCGCCAGGCAAGAATTAAAACACTTGCCAAGAAAGAAGCCACCTATGGTGCCGCCTTCAATCATACCAGGCTGACCGGCGCGCACGCAATACCAACCCTAAAGCAAGCAACCCACTACCGAAACCCGCCAGCCGATACAGCAAGCCCGCTACCCCAATAGAGAGAACTGGGGTAGCGGGCAAAGCTTATGAAAAAGAGATTACATACTTTGAAACTCGGCATCACCTTACCACACCAACCTCCTCACACACAACCCCACCCCTGTAAGCCCGCCTAAGCCCCTAAACACCATTCCAGGCAACAACTACACCCCGTACACCTCTAAAGCCCCACAGAGCCCCGCGCAGGGCTGTACAGATAGACAAAGCGCCCGTAGTAGAGAACCAATATCTCAACTACGGGCGCTCGCCAAAAACTACATGCTGAACGGACAACCGCCTAAGCGGTAGTAAACCGTCATAGCTACACGGTAGCGACCATAACACAGGTGTTGAATACCAGAGCCCCGCCCTTAACTTCCACAATAGGCTGACCCTGCGCTACACGGTTACGCAACACAGTCGTAACCTCATCCACCAAGCGGCGCATGAGCACATCGTCAAAGGCAATAGTACCACCAATAACAGCGTGCATTGATACACGACCAATGTACCAGCCTGCATCTCCCGGCTTCTTAGTCGGGTCGGTCGCCTCAACATCATAAGTCACATGCGCACCCTCACCTGAATCACCGCCAATACACACGAGCTCCATCTCAGCTGACTTCCAAGCATCTGCCTCACCCATGAGGTCGGCGTTGCTGATACGGGAAAAGGAAAGGTTAGCGTAAGTGTACGACGGCTCGTGCTTTTCAACAATGGTAGACATGATGTAAAACCCCTAACTAGATAGATTGACTAACTCGCGGGAAGCAACCCGCTCAACTACATCTATAGTACCACATGTTTTTAATGGTCTGCAAGCTGGGGGTACGAAAACGCCAAATCAAACACCGCCTACAGATACAAGAAACCCCCACCCTAGATGCGCCGCCAAATTTCCCAAAACACGACGCACCATCAACAAGTGAGGGTTCCATCTGTAATAAAAACTCTGAAAACTTCATGCATTGCCGACCTTGATAAGGTATCGCAATGAAGCTCTGTACCCAGCTTATCACAATACCCTCCCCGAGCACTCGCGCGCTAACTCAAACAAATCAGCCGCCATTACACAGGCAGAAACTACAGCACCTTAATACCTCCCCCGGCTGGTAGACACAGAAAACCCCTGCCAGGCGCATGTTCACTTTAACCCCCTTACGGGGCAAAGTAGCCATTTTACGAACATGCACCCTTACAGCAGGGGCTTCTTATATAATGTTTTCTAAAGAATAGGAGTCAATATCATCCACATGCACCAGCATGAGGTAATAAAGGTTCGCACCACCAACCTTACCACCTGACACACGCAACATGCAACCAGAAACCCACCATACTGAAACCATCACCCGCCGAACCACAGCCACCACCCACTACACACCAATGCATAATCCGCGACCTCTAAAATGCCCGCCCCTAGAAGAACAGGTGCAACCGCACACATAAACATGCTCTAGAGTGCCCGCAAACACAGGAACACAAAAAACCAACAACCCAACAGACACAGTGATGCCCCTGACTAGTTCGCCTACAGTCAGGGGCATCACCTATAACGACACATGTCTATGTAAAAGCACTACCAACCATACCACATACCCAACCTGGTACACAAGCGTAAAAACACCACCCGATAATCAACCTATATGGGTTGATTTTACTCACCCAAAACCATAAATTTACACTCCAGTGCATAACGCACTGACAAGGGGAAAGGCTCATTCTCTCACCCATCGGAATAAAGAAAAAACCCGCGCTCGCAACAGGTGTACCTGCAAGCTACCCAAACACGCCCTAAAAGAACAAACGAAAGCCAGCCACCAACCCCGCTAAAAGGACACAGAAAACCCCCAGCCCAGTGATGAACACCAGACCGGAGGCAAACCTATATGAAAAACACAACTCCTCAACCGCAACACAAAGCGGTCAAAGAACCGGGCATGTACAACCACCACCCTACCACACAAAAACCGAAGCACACAACCACCAAACCTCACAGCCGCCCCACAGAGCCGCCCACTCACCCGTAACCCAACAACTACACCCAACACCCCTAAAAAACGCCCCACAGACCTCACAGAGCCCCGCACGGGGAACCGTAAGCCTGGAAACAACGGTACGGTGGCACTAGAAAACCCCTAAACACCTGCCGTAACAAGTACTTAGGGGTTTACTGTGGCAAAGAAAAGCCAGCTTTAACGTTGTAGCCCTATCCCCATAGAGGCTACACATCTATAGTATCACATGTAAGGTGCGCTCGCATAATCGCTAAGAGGTCTTCTCATACGGGGGGGTAGGTCTTAACCCGCTCAGACTCAACAGCTTCTACAGGCTCTTCACTTTCACCAAAACGCTCTGCTAACCAGCCAAGAAATCCAAAGATAACCCCAACCCCAACAGAAGCAACAATACTATTCGACAAAAACCCTAAAACCATCAACAAAGCCAACAAAGGCTCCCTATCAACCCCCGTGTGCTGAAACACCATCCACAAAACCACAAAGGTACCAAGAATCCACGCCACCATAAAAGGAATCACTGAAGCCAAGACAAGTGCCGGATTAATTACCCCAAGAACCATAATAACCACCAGAGCCACAACAAATACAAGACCTGGCACCACAAATGAAACCCACGGCGGGGAATCCATTAAAAACCCCATAGGGTCAAAACCATTCACAAAATCAATAAACATTATAGAATCCTTAGCTTAGAAGCTTAACGCGGGTGACTAGCCAGCTGGCAAGAGATTACCATACCCACACCACCGAGGGCACACACAGCACTCGCCATAAGTGATGCAAGCTGGATTGGCATATTACCCTTTGCGGTTGCCAATACGATACATGCAATAACCATCAATAGGGCGGCAATACTAAGATAAGCAACGGCAAACATTATATACAATCTCCAATCAGGCGCTCTAACTCAACCGACCAGCAACAACAGAACCACGACGCACCTGAACATCACCAGCCACAACAGCAGACCCATCAACACGCCCGAACCTATCAACCATCGCACCATTAGGAACACGAGCCCGACCCGAAACCCACGAATAGCGCCCCACACGGGTCTGACCAGCACGCCCACCAAACCCAGGATTTAAACCACGCCTACTAACACCAACAAAAGCATGACCCGTCACCTGACTATTACCGGAAACATGCCCAGCCACAAACGCCTCATCAGCAACCCAACAAGAACCCTCATGAGAAAGAACCGCACCCACACCAGACACAGCAACAAACCCACCCAAGTCACCCGGCTCAACAGACGGCAAACCAAACGGACGCTCAAACCCACGCAAAGCACGAACACAACAATACCGCTTACCACCAACCACAACAGTATGCTTCCTACCCGCCAAAACCTTGTACTTAGCCTTAGATGCAAACTCGCCATCCTTAAAACCATCACGAACAGCGGCAACAGCCGACTCAATAATATTAGTCACGCGTTTCTCCTCAAAAAACAAAGCACCCACCCTCAATACGACGCAGGCGCAAACGAACAAAAACATGAAATGCGCCACAAAAAGTAACGTACAGCACACCGATAGCCGCCCCACGCTCACACCCCAACAACAAAAACAACCCCTAAAGGTTGATTACTGGTGCCCTATATCGAAAATTTACACTCAAATGCATAACGCACCGACAAGGGAAAAGGCTCAAGTCGTCGCTTACCGGAATAAACCAAAAAACCACGCTCGCAAACACCCCCCGACAAACCCCAACCACAACACACAGAAAACCCCGCACCTGAAAAACCAGACACGGGGCAACCTATACAAAAAGACAAAAGGAATAAAATGCACCCCCAAACTAACGAAAGGAGGCACCACCACCATACCACACACAGCAAAAAGAAAAAAGGAGCCACCCACCGCGTAAGCAACCACCACGCCGCACACTACCACCCACCACACCTTCCCGCTCTACCCGCTTCCACCATTCCACCCTCTACCCTACCCCGTTCCCTATTCCCAGTTCCCTCTAGCCCTGTATTGCCCGGTTTCCCTTTATGCCTTGTGTTTCTCTAGTTCCCGTGTATATGTGTGTCTGTATATGTGGTGTGTGCCTCTAGCATGTGTATTGGGTTGTTGGTTGCGTGTTTCGTTTCTAGCTTGGCTTGTCTTGTATATGTGTCCGCTGTGTCTTTCTTTGGTTGTTCTGTTTTCTGTGTTGTTTCCCTGTGTTTCTGTGTGTGAGTGTTCTGTAGGTGGTTTGTCTTTTCTGTATATAGGTTTCTTGTGTAGGTGTGTCTTGTGTATGTCTCTTATCTGTGCCTGTCTGGGGTGTCCCCGTGGGTTGCTGGTGTGTGTTTGTTTTCCGTGTCTTGTTTCTTATGTGTGGTGATTGTGTCTCTTGTATGTGTAGGTCTGTGTCTTTCCCGCTTTCCCGCGTATGTCTGTATTGGTGTGCTTGTGTTATGTGTATGTAGGGTGTATGTGTCTGTCTTGTTTTTTTGTTTTGGGGTATAGGTTTTGTGTTGTGTATGGGTTCCCAGGTTCTTTGTGGTTCTGGGTTTTGTGTTTTTGGGGTTGTTTTTGGGGTGCTTGGGTGTGTTGGTGGGCGATTTTTTTGTTTTTTGGCGTTTGTCGGGGGTTTTGTTTTGTGGGGGTGGTTGTTTTTTGGGTTGATTTTTTTATTTGGTTGATGTGGTATTATTGGCGGCTTGTTTTTGTGGCTGGTGTGTATGTGTCGGTGATTGGTTTCTTGTTTGTGGGGTGTGCTGTGTGGTGTGGTGGTTGTGTTGTTGGGGGTGGCTTTTTTGTTGGCTCTGTTGTTGTATAGGTTTTGTAGTCTATTTTGTTTTTTTGGGTTGTGCTCCTGGCTCTTGGTTTTTCTTGGGTTGGTGGCTTTTCTGTGTGTTGTGGTTGGGGTTTGTCGGGGGGGGGGTGTTTGGTGGTTGTTTTGTCG